>OEKZ01000827.1_pt1 | contig 9272 bp, 8 predicted proteins | sample 1503451 | NCBI WGS metagenome assembly OEKZ01 (sample SAMEA104379612, study PRJEB20068) | metagenome | biome: 1000743; feature: 77; material: 1998 | place: USA | collected 2012 | depth 25 m | reverse complement strand
GAGGGGCCGCCGGTGCCCTTGGGCAACCAACGCACCAGCGTCTCGTACAACCCCACCCCGATCAGGAAGAAGACCGGAGCCACCACCACCATGGAGAGGAAGGGGTCCATCCCCCAGCGATCGTTGAGGGCGAAGGTCGCGTAGGCGGCGAGCATCATCAGCCCGGCGTGGGCCAGGTTGATGATGCGCATCACCCCGTAGATGACGGCCAGCCCGTAGGACATGGTGGCGTAGAGGCCAGCCGCCAGCAGCGAATTGAGGACGATGACGAGGAGCTTCTGCACCGGCGCTGCCTAGGTCCGCCCCATCAGCGTGGTCTGCGCCATCAGCAGCTCACTTGTTCGGGATGGGCGCCACCGGCTCCCCAGTGCGCGCATCCTTCGGCCAGACCAGATCCACCTTCCCCCCGGGTTTGTTCTGGGTCACCACGAAGGGGAGATCGGCCTGGCCGGTCTTGGTGAAGACCAGGGTGCCGCCGGGAACGATGCTGTTCTCCAGCTTGAGCGAGGCCAGCGCGACCCGGATCTTCTCCGGCTGCAGTGAGCCGGCTCGGGAGATGGCGGTGAGCAGTGCCCGGGTCGTCTCGTAGCCCATCGCGTGGTACCACTGGGGATCGGTTCCGGTGGCGGCCTTGTACCGCTGGTTGAAGGCCTTGACCTGAGGGTAGGGCAGCAGCTCCGACCACCAGCCGCTGGCGAAGATGTAGTCAGTTGCCGGGCCCAGTGCCTTTCGGGCCGCCGCATCCGAACCGCGTGCCCCGTGGGTGAGCATCAGGTGGTGCAGCCCCATCTGGGTGTAGGTCCGGTGCATGGCGATGAAGTCTTCCAGGTGCGAGTCGGCCAGGAAGAGATCGGTCTTCGCCTCCGCCACCCGCTGGAGCAGTGGCCGGTAGTCGGTCGTGTTCAGCTCGAACTTTTCCTGGAGCACCACCTTGAAGCCTGGGTGGGTGCGGGCGAAGTCGTTCACGCCTTTGGCGTAGTCGTTGCCGTGTTCGGTGTTCTCGGTGACCAGGGCGATGGTCAGGGGGGTCTTGAGCTTGTTGGCCTTGACCAGATCATCGAGGAAAGCCATCTGCGTCTCGGCCAGGTGCTCGACCGGGGACAGCGTCCCGAACACCCACTTGCTTCGTCCGTAGATGCTGGTCGCCCCCGCCCCGCCGGAGAGATAGGGCGTGCCATAGCGGTCGGGGACCACCGATTGTGCCTGGACCAGATGGGAGCCATAGCCGCCGATGAGGGCGTGGACCTTGCTCTGGGTGATGAGCTGCTCCAACAGCTGGGCGCTCTTGGAAGCGTCGGAGGTGTCGTCGAGCAAGGAGAGCGCCACCTTGAGCTTCTTGGCCCCCACCTCGAGTCCACCGGCGTCGTTGACTTCCTTGACCGCAAGCTCGGTGGCTTGCTTGTAGGCCCCACCGATCTTCGACTCCTTGCCGGTGACCGGAAGCACTGCGCCGATGCGCAGCTCGTCCTGGGCCTGGGCGGGGAGCCCGAATCCCGTCGTGACCAGGAGTGCAGCCAGAATTCCGACTCGCCTCATGTGTCCGCCCTCCCGAGAGTGTCAGCGCTACATACGCCATAAGGTGGCCGGAGGCCCGGCAGGAAATGTCGGGTCCCCACCAAGCAGCGGGGCATCGTGGAAGCGATTCTGGCCGGGGAGCCGGAGCTCACCGCCCAACGGCTGAGGGCCCACATCCTGGTGCAAGGACAGCGTTTCGCCGACCTCCTGGCTTCCCTGGCCGGTCTTCGCGACGGCAAGTCCTGGCGCCGGGCGTTGTCCAGTTCGCGCCGGTCCTGAAACCGGTTGCGGAGCTTCGGGTTGACGCGTAAATCAATCAGGCTCGCTGTCGCGTTGCGTCAAGCGCTTAGCAACCTCTGGAGTCGACCGACGTGAAGATCCTGGTGACCGCCAAGCGGGTCGAAGACCCCGAGTCCAAAATCAAGGTGAAGGCCGACGGCTCGGGCATCGTGCAGGAAGGGTTGAAATACAAGATCAACCCCTTCGACGAGATCGCCGTCGAAGAGGGGCTGCGCCTGGTCGCCAAACATGGCGGCGATCTGGTGGTCGTCTCCATCGGGCCCAAGGAGGTCCAGGAGCAGCTCCGGCATGCCCTGGCCATGGGCGCGACCCGGGCGGTGTGGGTGAATCACTCGGGGCCGCTCGACCCGATGGGGGCCGCGGGCCTTCTCAAAGCGGTGGTCGAGCGGGAGAAACCAGACCTGGTCATCCTCGGCAAGCAGAGCATCGACGACGACCAGAACCAGACCGGGCAGTACCTGGCCGAATGGCTCGGCTGGGGTCAGGCCACCTTCGCCTCCAAGCTCGATTCACTGGAGAGCGAGGCCGAGAAATCCAAGACCCCCGCTCTCCAGCTCTCCGCCGACGGCAAGAAGGTCGAGGTGGTGCGCGAAGTGGACAGTGGCCTGGCCACGCTTTCCTGCACCCTGCCAGCGGTGGTGACCACCGATCTGCGGCTCAACCTCCCCCGCTATGCCTCGCTCCCCGGCATCATGAAGGCCAAGAACAAGCCCATCGAGGAGTTGACCCCGGCCGCGCTGGGCGTGGACCCGGGTCTTCAAGTCCAGGTGAAGCGGCTCTTGGCCCCCCCTCCCCGCAAAGCAGGGGTGAAGGTGGGCGACGTCCAGGAGCTCTTCAACAAGCTGAAGAACGAAGCCAAGGTCATCTGAGGAAAGACATGTCGACCGTTCTCATCGTCGCCGAGACGCAGCCCGACGGGCATCTTCGCAAGGCCACCTTCCACGGCATCGCTGCCGGCAAGGATCTGGCGGCCAAGGCCGGCGCGGCCCTGCACCTGGCGGTGCTGGCTCCAGATCCGGGGCCGCTGGCGGAGCAGCTCAAGTCCTACGGGGCACAGGCCATCCACACCATCTCCTCGCCGGCGTTCGCCCACTACCTGGCCGAGACCTTCGCCCCGGCGGTGGCGGCGCTGGCCACCTCCATCGGAGCGGACTTCGTGGGTGCAGCGGCCACCGCCCAGGGGCGCGATTTGCTCCCCCGGGTGGCGGCGCGCCTGAAGGCTGCCATGGCTTCCGACGTAATGGCCTTCTCCGGTTCGGGAACGGACATCACTTTCACCCGACCGATGTGGGCCGGCAGCGTCATCGCGGAGGTGACGCTCAAGTCCAAGGTGAAGGTCTTCAGCGCCCGGGCTACCGAATTCTCGGCCGCCGAGCCAGGTTCCGGCACGGCCGAAGTGAAATCCTTCGCCGCTCCCGAGGAAGTGGAAAAGAGCCCCACCGCTTTCGTGAGCTTCAACGAAGTGAAGAGCGCCCGTCCGGAGTTGACTGAGGCCAGCATCGTCGTTTCCGGCGGCCGTGGAACGAAGGGCGATTTCAAGGAGATCGAGGCCCTGGCCGACGAGCTGGGTGCAGCGGTGGGGGCCTCCCGGGCGGTCTGCGATGCCGGTTGGGTGCCCAACGACTATCAGGTCGGACAGACCGGCAAGGTCGTGGCCCCGAAGCTCTACATCGCCGCCGGGATCTCCGGCGCCATCCAGCACCTGGCGGGAATGAAGGGCAGCAAGGTCATCGTGGCCATCAACAAGGACCCCGAGGCACCCATCTTCCAGGTGGCCGACTACGGCATCGTGGCCGACCTGTTCAAGGTGCTCCCCGAGCTGCGCGCGGCCATCCACGCCTCCAAGTGACGTGACTGGCGACGCCGTCCTAGAAGGGCTGGGCATCCACCGGCTGGTGATGCCCGTGCCGTTCGTGGATGCGGGGGGGCCGGTCAATGCCTACGCCATCGAGGAGACCCAGGGAGGGGTGGCCTTCTTCGACACCGGCATCGGCACGCCGGAGGGCCAGGCGGCGCTGCGGTCGGGAGGGGCGAGCGCCGGACTGGACCTCGCCCGGTGCACCCATCTTCTGGTGAGCCACGGCCACGTGGATCATGCCGGCAATGCCCAGCTGCTGTCCGAGGCCAGTGGGGCGCTGGTGTGGATCCACCCGGGCGACCTGGAAAAGGTGGTCGGCGAGAGCGTCTGGGAGCTGCAGGCCCCGATGTACGCGGCCTTTCTGCGCCGCCAGGGTGCGCCGGAGGAGCAGTTGCCGCGGCTGGCGGCCATGGGGCGCCACAGTGGAAAGTTCAGCCGCCGGGTGGATCCTCACCGGGCGCGGCCGCTCCTCGACGGCCAGAGATTTCATTTTGGCCGGGTACAGGTCGAGGTGATGCACCTGCCGGGGCACACTCCCGGCCTGGTGTGTCTGTGGGACGCCGAGCATCGGCTGCTCTTCGCGGACGACCATGTTCTGGCGCGGACCTCTCCCAACCCATTTCTCGAGCTACGGGACGAGCGGACGACCTGCCGGGCCCTGGTCCACTACTTCGACAGCATCCGCCGGGTGCAGGCGCTGGACGTGGACTGGGTCTTGCCGGGCCACGGGGCGCCATTCCAGGAGCACCGGGCGCTCATCGACCGGTTATTCGGCCTCTATCGCCGTCGTCAGGAAAAGCTACTCGCGGCGCTGGGAAACGGCCCGTGCACCGCATTCGAGCTCTCCGAGGCCATCTTCGGAGCGCAGGAAGGCGGGCGACTCTACCTGACGCTCTCCGAAGTGATCGGGAACCTCGAGGTGATGGAGGACGAAAAACGGGTCCGCCGAGCCGAAGTGGATGACCTGGAACGCTGGGCGGCGGTCGCCTGATCGTCGTCCTGTCAAGTGTGCTTGACACCGAGGTGTCAGACACCTCGTCTGTGACACCTCGTCTGTGCTGGGCGCTCGCTGCCTGAAGCCGGCCACCTGCGGCGCAAACGACTCGGACGGGCGCCAGCTGTACCGCGTCGCCGTCGCTGCAGTGTGTCGCTGGTAGCGGTGGCGAGGGCCTGGGCTGGCCAGTAGTTGAGCCGGCGCGTCGGCTCGATTCGCCGACGCTGCTTCGGAGGTCAAATGCGACGGATTCTCGCTCTTGTGGCCTCAAGCGGTCTGTTTGCCTGCGCTCACTCAGGAGGTGTTCCGGTGCAAGCTCCCAAGTTCGTCAACCCGACAGGCCTGGCGCCCGGGCGGGGATACACCCACGTCGTCGACGTGCCCGCTGGACGGACGATCTACGTGGCCGGACAAGTGGCCTTCGATGAGAAGGGGAATCTCGTGGGGCCGGGGGACGTCCGGGCTCAGACCGAGCAGGTCTTTCGGAACCTCAGGACCGCCTTGGAGGGTGCCGGCGCGAGTTTGACCGACATCGTCAAGCTGAACTGGTACGTCCGCGACGTCTCGCAGGTGGCCATCTTTCGTGAGGTTCGTGATCAGTTCCTCGGCTCGGGTCCTCGGCCGGCCAGCACCCTGGTCGAAGTGAAGAGCTTGGTCCGCGACGACATTCTGATCGAGGTCGAAGCCATCGCTGTCCCCCGCTCCACAACCGGAGGATGAGCCGGGTCAGCGACCCGGGCGCAAGATCAGCTGGGTACAGCGAAAGAGCGCCAGCGTCTTCCCCCGCGCGGGGTCGCTCACCTCCATGTCCCAGATCTGCGTCGTCCGGCCGAGGTGACGCGCCCGCCCCTCGGCCACCAGGGTGCCTTGGCGTGCGGTCCCCAGGAAATTCGAGGCCAGTTCGATGGTGGTGAAGGTCTCACCCTCGTCGAGGAGGGCGGTGCATCCGTAGCCCGCCCCGGTATCGGCCAGGGTGACCACGGTACCCGCGTGGAGGTAGCCATTGGGGGCGAGCAGCTCGGCTCGGACTGGCAGCTCCAGGCGAATCTTGCCCCGCTCGATGGCGGTCACCACGATGCCCAGCAGACCGGGCAGCCGACCGACGCCGATCCGATTGAAGTACGCCGCGTCGCGGATTTCCAAGATGTCCTCAGCGCTTCTCGCGCAGCTCCACCCGGCGGATCTTCCCGCTCACGGTCTTGGGAAGGTCGGGCACGAAGGCGATCTCCCGAGGGTACTTGTAGGGGGCGGTCGTGCGCTTGACGTGCTCCTGGAGCTCGACGGCCAGCGACTCCGAGGGGACCTGCCCCGGCTTCAGAACCACGAAGGCCTTGATGCGCTGCCCCAGTTTCTCGTCCTTGACCCCCACCACCGCCGACTCGGCGACGGCCGGATGCTCGAGCAGTGCCGACTCCACCTCGAACGGCCCCACCCGGTAGCCCGAGGTCTTGATGACGTCGTCGGCTCGGCCGACGAACCAGAGATATCCATCGGCATCGCGCACCGCTCGGTCACCGGTGACGTAGAAATCCCCACGGAGTGAAGCGGCGTCGGCGGACTCGTCGGACAGATAGCCGGCAAACATCCCCGTCGGTCTCTCCGGCTTCACCCGGACGGCGATGTCACCCTCTTGCCCGGCAGCCGCCTCCTGGCCGGTGTGGTCGATGACTCGCACATCGAAGCCAGGCATCGGCTTACCCATCGATCCGGGCTTTACCGGAAGACAGGGGAACGAGCCCACGATGCACACCGTCTCCGTCTGCCCGTAGCCCTCGCGGATGGTCAACCCGGTGGCGGTGCGCCAGGCCTCGATGACTTCCGGGTTGAGAGGCTCGCCGGCGCTGGTCACGTGGCGGAGGGCGGGCAGAGGCCAGCTCTTCAGATCCTCGAGGACGATGGCCCGCCAGGCCGTGGGCGGCGCGCAGAAGGTCGTCACCTTCTCGCGCTGGAGGACCTGGATCAGCCCTTTGGCGTCGAAGCGACCGCGAAAATCGTACACCACCACGCAGGCGCCCTGGCTCCAGGGGGCGAAGAGCTTCCCCCAGGCGCACTTGGCCCAGCCCGTGTCGGAGAGGGTGAGGTGAATGTCCTCCGGCCCGAGGTCGAGCCAGTACTTCCCGGTGACGGTGTGCCCGATCCCGTAGCTGGCCTGGGTGTGGGGCACCATCTTGGGCATGCCGGTGGTGCCGCTGGTGAAGTAGACCAGCATGCGGTCGTCGGCGCGGGTCTGGGGGAACGCGGCGAGGCCTCCGGCGGGCCCCGTCCGCTCGCTCTGAAACCTGGCCCACAGACCGCCGGGCACGGCATCGGTACAGAGCCAGGCCAGGACTTCGGAATGGGCCCCCACCTCGAACTTGTGGACGTGCTCGCTGGTGGTGATGACCGCCTTGGCCCGCCCCAGCTCCAGTCGGTAACGGACGTCCTTGGGGGTGAGCATGGTGGTGCCCGGCATCAGCACCAGATTCGCTCGCATGCAGCCCAGGGCGAGAAACCACCACTCCGCCAGCCGCGGGAGCATGGTGAACACACCGTCGCCCGGTTTCAGACCTAGATCGCGGAGGAAGAGCGCGGCGTGCACCGAGCGTTCAGCGACCTCTGTCCAGCTGTAGACCCGGCGCTGTCCCTCACCATCGCACCAGAGGAGCGCCGGCGCCTGGGGACGCTCGCGGGCCCAGCGGTCCACCACGTCGGCCACGAAGTTGAAGCGTTCTGGCCGAGGCCACCGGAACGAGGCGTACTCCGCAGCGTAGTCGCTCATGTTCCGAGGAGTGCGCGCGCCCATGGTTCGACCTCCCGGAGGGACACTTAACGCGAGCGACCCCGGCTGAGCGAGCCAATGGCTTCCGCGGCGCTTGATCCGCGAGGTGGGGCCGGGCGAGAAGCGCTGGCGAGACCCCGTGATCGCCGAGCCCATGCCCCATCCCCGGATGAGCCGGATCGATCGGGTCTTCCTCTGGCTGCTGCTCTTCGTGCCGGCAGCCGCCCTGGCGGCGCTCCTTCACGCCCCCAACGCCACCTTTGCCCTGGCTGCCCTGGCCCTCGTTCCGCTGGCCCGGTGGATCGGGGTGGCCACCGAAGTGGTGGCCCAACGCTCGGGTCCGGGCATCGGCGGGCTGCTCAACGCCACCTTCGGGAACGCCGCCGAGCTCATCGTTGGAATCGCCGCCCTGCAAGCGGGGCAGACGGCGGTGGTCAAGGCCTCCATCACCGGCAGCATCCTCGGAAATCTCCTCCTGGTCTTCGGGGCGACTGCCCTGGCCGGCGGCCTCAAGCACGATCGACCGCGCTTCAATGCCACCGCTGCGCTCTCCGGGTCGGCGCTGATGTATCTGGCGCTGGTGGGGCTGGTGGTGCCTGACCTCTTCCATCTCACCTTGGGAGATCGGGTGACGCCACTGCTTCGGCCGCTCTCCCTGACCGTCTCCGGGATCCTCATCTCCCTGTACGCGCTGAGCCTCGTGTTCACCCTGCGGACCCACGCTGCTCTCTTCTCGGCCGTTGACCCCCTGGAGGCCGAGCTGGAGGCCGAAGCGGAACGGACTCCCAGCTGGTCCTCCCGGGTGGCCATCGGGGTGTTGCTGGTGTCCACCGCTGCCACGGTGGTCGTCTCCGAGCTGCTGGTCGGCTCACTGGAGACAGCCATCCACTCGGTTGGACTCACCCCGACTTTCGTGGGCGTGGTGGTGATCGCCACAGTCGGAAACGCCGCCGAGCACAGCACTGCAGTGCTCATGGCGCTGGAAAATCGAATGGAGGTGGGCATCTCCATCTGCTTCGAGAGCAGCAAGCAGATCGCCCTCTTCGTTGCCCCGGTGCTGGTCTTCCTCTCCGGGCCTCTCGGCCATCCCATCACCTTGGAGTTCAGCCACCTGGAGGTGCTCTCACTGGCCCTGGCGGTGGGAGCCACCACCCTGGTGTCGCTGGATGGGGAGACCAACTGGCTGGAGGGGGCAATGCTGCTGGCCGTCTACGCCATTCTCGCGGTCACCTTCTTCTTCGTGCCGTGAAGCCCGCGAATCGGCAGGCAGCGCTGGCTGACCTCGTCTTGGTGCTCACCACCGCCGTCTGGGGCGCGAGCTTCGTGGTGGTCCACGACGCTGTCCGACTGGCCGACCCGTTCAGCTTCCTGGCACTGCGCTTCACGGTGGGAGCGCTGGCGCTCACCCTGGTCGATCCCCGTGGGCTGGCCAACCGACGGCTGTGGCGGCCAGGCATCTTGCTGGGGGCGCTGCTCTTCGCGGGCTTCATCACCCAAACCGCTGGGCTGCAGTTCACCACCCCCTCGCGGAGCGGCTTTCTCACCGGCCTGAGCGTCTTGCTGGTCCCCTTCATCGCGGTGCTGCTCTTCCGGCGCTGGCCGACCCCTCCAGTACTGCTGGGCGTCGTCCTGGCGGTGGCCGGGCTGTGGCTTCTCACCGGAGGCCTGGCCGGAGTGCATGGCCCGACCGCGGCCGGCGATGGACTGACGCTGCTCTGCGCGGTGGCCTTCGGTTTCTACATCGTGCTCCTCGAGCCGGCGGCCCAGGCCTACCCACCGGTGCCCTTGGTGGCTGTCCAGTTGTGGACCGTGGTGCTCCTGGCCCTGGTGGCCTTGCCCTTCGTCCC
>OEKZ01001194.1_pt1 | contig 9593 bp, 12 predicted proteins | sample 1503451 | NCBI WGS metagenome assembly OEKZ01 (sample SAMEA104379612, study PRJEB20068) | metagenome | biome: 1000743; feature: 77; material: 1998 | place: USA | collected 2012 | depth 25 m | reverse complement strand
GCCCCGCGCTCGACCCGCAGGTCCACCAGCTCGACCAACCGCTCACAGGAGGGACAGAGGATTTTCATTCGGCCCGGCGCTGCGTCCCTAGTTTTTCACAAAACCGCCCTCACCCAACGACGACGGGCGCGGGCAGAAAGCAGAGCACGCCGACTGCGAGAGTGGCCGCACATACCCACACACGCCCGGCGCCGACCGGCTCCTCGGGGCGGCTCACCTCGGGGTGCCGGACGCCGACGAAGAGGCCCACCACCAGCAGCCACACCAGCCAGCTGGCCGAGGCGAAGACAGCCAGCAGCAGCAGCGCCAGCAGCGCCATCTTGCCCAGCAGCCGGGCCCGGCGACCGAACAGGGCAAAGGTCAGATGGCCCGCGTCGAGCTGTCCGACGGGGACGAGGTTCAGCATCGTCACCAGCGTGCCCAGCCAACCGGCAGTGACGAAGGGATGGGCCAGGACGTCGGCCCCCGGCGGCGTGGGACCCATGAAGAGGCGCTGGAAACCCATGAGCAGCAAGTTGTCGCCGAAGACGAGCAGGCTTCCCCGTGGGAGGCCGTGACGCGCCATCGACCAGAGGGACATCGGGCCCGGAAAGCCACCACTCACCACCGGGGAAGTGACCCAGGTCGAGTGGGCATAGCCCCAGGCCAGAAAGGGCAGCGCCACCAGGAAGCCGGCCAGCGGACCGGCCGCACCGATGTCCACCAGCGCGTTCCGGCTGGGGATGCGGTCGCGCACCCGGATGACCGCCCCCAGCGTCCCGAACCCCACCCCGGGGAGGGGAATGAAGTAGGGCAGGCTGGCGCTCACCCCGTGACGGCGAGCCAGCAGCCAGTGCCCCAGCTCGTGCGAACCGAGGATGAGCACCACCGCCACGGTGAACTCCAGGGCTCCCTGGATGGCTGGCCAACGAATGCGGCGCAGCTCTTCCGCGCTGACCCCCTCCCAGGGGAAGCCCAGCCAGGTGAGGAAGATCGCTGCCAGCGTGCAGACGAAGAGCACCGCTGGGAGCAAGGCCCGGTTGGGCCGTGGCAGGGCCGCGTCCAGCTAAGGCTCCAGGGACGCCGAGAGAACCTGGGCGGTGAAGGCCACCAGGGGAATGACGCGCTGGTAGTTCATCCGCGTGGGGCCAATGACCCCCACCGTTCCCAGGGCTCGATCGGCCGGGCCGTACGGCGTGGCCACCAGGGACACGTCGCCCGTAGGAGAAAGGTCGCTCTCATGGCCGATGAAGATCTGCATCTCCCGCGCGCGGTAAACCCGGTCCAGCAGGGCCAAGAGCCGCGTCTTCTCTTCTAACGCTCGGAAGAGGGAGCGCACCCGCTCCACGTCGGCGAACTCGGGGGCATCGAGAAAACTTCCGGTGCCCTCGATGAAGAGCTTCTCGGAGGGGGCGATGCCGGTGGCAAGCAAGCCCAGCTTCAGTGCTTTGGCCACCAGCCGGTCGTAGTCGGCCTGATCGGCGGCCAGCTCCTGCTCGATCCGGCCTCGCAGCGCCTCCAGCGGCAGCTTCTCCAGCAGCTCGCTCAGGTAGTTGGAGGCCTGGACCAGCTCCTCGGCCGAGATCTCGAAGTCGAGGGTAATGGGCCGGTTGTGCACCTGGCCGTCCTGGTCGACCAGGATGGCCAGCACCCTGCCCTCTCGGAGCCGGACGAACTCGATGCGGTGGAAGGTCCCCGAGGTAACCCGCGGGGTCACCACCACGCCGGCGTGCCGGGTCAGAAAATGAAGCACCCGGCTGGCCTCCTGGAGCGAGTCCTCCAGGGGGGTCCCGGTGGGGATGCCGCGCTGGATGAAATCCCGGTCCCTGGGGTTGGGGTCCCGGAGACGGATGAGGGTATCCACGTAGAAGCGATAGGCCCGGTCGGTGGGGACCCGTCCGGCGGAGGTGTGGGGCTTTTCCAGGAAGCCCAAATCCTCCAGGTCGGCCATCACGTTGCGCAGGGTGGCGGAAGACACCTCGAAACCGCTGGAGCGGGCGAGTTGCTGGCTCCCCACCGGCCCACCCGTGGCGATGTACTCACGGATGATCGCGTGGAGAACGTCGCGGGCCCGGTCTGAAAGCGGCTCGGCCATAAAACTGTCCGTTCGCAGCGTAGGCAGGGACTCGCGACGTTTCAACGCGGAGGCAGCGACGGGCCAACAGCCCGCCATTCCTCGGGGTCATGCCAGCTGGCAGCTCGAGCCGACGGTTCAGCCAACAGTCCCATTCACTTTTGTCAGCCGCTCAGGCTTTATCCGGCGGCAGACATTCTTTCATCCCCCAGGAGAGGCTCGATGAAACCGAAGGACGTCCTCCAGCTCGCCAAGGACCGCGGTGCGGTGATGGTGGATTTGAAGTTCATGGACTTCGTTGGTCTGTGGCAGCACTTCTCGGTCCCCCTCCACGAGCTGAAGGAGGAGATCTTCGAGGAGGGGCTGGGGTTCGACGGCTCGTCGATCCGCGGCTGGGCAGAGATTCATGCCTCCGACATGCTGGTCATGCCCGATCCGACCACGGCCACGATGGATCCCTTCACCAAGGATCCGACGCTGAGCCTCATCTGCAACATCACCGACCCCATCACCAAGGAGCCATACGGTCGCGACCCCCGCAACATCGCCCTCAAAGCGGAGAAGTACCTGCGCTCGACGGGCATCGCCGACACCGCCTACTTCGGGCCGGAGGCCGAGTTCTTCATCTTCGACGAGGTGCGCTTCGACAGTCGGCCCAACGCCTCCTTCTACGAGATTGGTTCGAGCGAGGCGGCCTGGAGCACCGGCAAGGAGGAGGGGAACCGGGGCTACAAGGTCCGCTACAAGGAGGGTTACTTCCCGGTCGCCCCGCTGGACAGCCAGAACGACATCCGGACCGAGATGTGCCGGGTGCTGGCCGACGTGGGCATCGAGGTGGAGCGGCAGCACCACGAGGTGGCCACCGCCGGCCAGGCGGAGATCGACTTCCGCTTCAACACCCTGGTCCGCTGCGCCGACAACCTCAGCTGGTTCAAGTACATCGTGAAGAACGTCGCCTGGCGGCACGGCAAGACCGCCACCTTCATGCCCAAGCCGGTGTTCGGCGACAACGGCTCGGGGATGCACACCCACCAATCGCTGTGGAAGAACGGCAAGCCCCTCTTCGCCGGCGACGGCTACGCCGGGTTCAGCGAGATGGGGCTGCACTACATCGGTGGCATCCTCAAGCACGCCCGGGCCCTGGCCGCCATCTGCTGCCCCACCACCAACAGCTACAAGCGTCTGGTGCCTGGCTTCGAGGCTCCGGTGAACCTGGCCTACTCCAGCCGCAACCGCAGCGCAGCCATCCGCATCCCCATGTACAGCCCGAACCCCAAGACCAAGCGGCTCGAGTTCCGCAGCCCGGATCCGTCCTGCAACCCGTACCTGGCCTTCGCCGCGCAGCTGATGGCCGGCCTGGATGGCATCGAGAACAAGATCGACCCGGGCGATCCGCTGGACAAGGACATCTACGGGTTGACGCCGGAGGAGCTGAAGGACGTTCCCAAGATGCCGGGCAGCCTCGAGGAGGCCCTGGATTGCTTGCGCAAGGACCACAAGTTCCTGCTCAAGGGCGACGTCTTCAGCGAGGACGTCATCGACACCTGGATCACCTTGAAGCTGGAGAAGGAAGTGAACCCGGTGCGGCTCAGGCCCCACCCGATGGAGTTTGCGCTCTATTTCGATATCTAGGCTGGAAAATTCCAGGTTCGCTTGTCCAACAGCCCCGGTGATTGGCGCATCGGTACCGGGTGGTGTGCTCTAGAGTCGTCTCGTGCCCCGCGTGCTCATCGTCCAGGGCGACCCGGCCGTCTCAGCGCTCATGCGCCATGCGCTCGAGCGGGAAGGGTTCGAGGTCGACTCGGCCCGAACGGCGGAACAGGCCATGGATCAGCTGGTGACCGACCGACCCGACCTGGTGGTCTGCGACGTCCAGCTCCCCGAGGCCCGGGGCGACGTGCTCCTGGGGGCAGTGGGAGAGCAGTTTCCCGATGTGGCCCGGCTTCTGGTCACCACCGGGCCCACGCCCAAGTCGTCCTTCGGGGGCATCACCGTGCTGCGCAAGCCTTGGGACATCATCCACTTCGTGGACACGGTCTGCTCGGTCCTGCGCAAGCGCGCCAGCTAGGGGCTACCAGCGCGCCATTGCCTGGAGCAGCTCCGTCCCACTCTCGGCCGGGGTGGTGCAGGGACGTCCGTCGGTCCAGGTGCAGGCGCTCTGCCGGACGCTGGGGGCCCGGTGCAGCACGAAGGCCGAGCGGGTCCCATATCCAACGGGATCGGCGTGAACGCAGGTGCTCTCGCGCGAGGTGGGGGCGTGGGCCGCGAGCAGGCCGAGCCAGGCCTCGAGGCCGAGAACGCCCGCTTTCGCCACCTGTGCCCGGAGCCGTTCCACCCGGGTCCCATCGTCGCCGGCCCCGAAGCTGCGCTCGGTGAGCACGTGGACCCCGGGCGGCAGGGCTTCGTGGAAGAGCTGGCGGCCGTCGCTCCAGGTCACGCCTGCCCAGGTGCCGTCGGCATAGGCGAGGTGGAAGGCGTTGAACTGCTGGGCAGGCAGCTCGGCCAGCTGGGCGTGCAGGCTCCGTGCGTCCGGAGCAACGAGGGCATCGGTCACCAGGAGCCCGCGGGAACGTCTCTCGGGCTGCCGGGGCGCACCTGCCCGATTGGTGACCCCGACGAACAGGCCCCTGGCGTTGATGCCCAGCCAGGTGCCGCCGGCCTCCAGGTCTTGCGGAGCGAGCCAGTCCCGGCCCTCCCAGCGGTGGGGAGGGGCAGCCGGGCGGCGGAGAAACTCGTCCCGGTTGGCCGCGACTTGAAGGATCCCGCCGGGAGCGGGCACCACCAGGGCGAGCGTGCACATTGCCGAGTCAAGACTGCCCGGGAGCCCAACGCGGCACCAGAGGAGCGAAACTCTGGAGCACCGAGACCCCGGGCTCGAAGCGGGGCCCGTGGAATTGCACGGCTGCCCGGTCAGGCCTCGACGAAGCGCGGCAGCCGGACCGAGATCCGGGTGCCACCATCCGCCAGCGCTTCGGTGCGCAGCGTTCCTCCGTAAGCCGTGAGCAAAGCGCGACAGGCGCCGTAGTCGGCGTCCTTCAGCCGCTCGGCGGGGCCGTGGGCGATGCAGACCTCCACCAAACCGGGCCGGGCGTGGGTCCAGAGCCGCAAGGGGATGGGCGCGGGACCGGTCGGCTCGAGGGCGCTGGTGCACTCCAGGAGCACCCGGACCAGCGCCTGGACGAGCCTTCCCTCGTCCGCCCGGACCCTTCGCTCATCCAAACGACCAGTTGGGCTCATTACCGCACTGCGGCAAGAACCAGGACCAGCTGTCCCCCCTCGTGCGGGCCGGCCTGGAGAAAGGCCGACGCCTCCGCCCCCAACGACACGGTGGTGTTCAGTGGCGGAACGGAGACCGCGACCTCCGGAGGACGGTGCTCGCCGGACATGAGCGTCAAGGTGGCGGACTTTCCCGGGAGGGCGACCTGCGATGGACGATTCGGGGTCAGCGCCACGGTCTCTCGCGAGAGGCGCCGGTAGCTGGTGAAGCGCAGCCCGCTCTTCTCGAACGCCTCCTTCATCTTCTCCAGCCCGGCATCCACGTGCGGTGCAGCGTTGCTGGCGTGCACCACCTGGACGTCGACCTTCACTGGAGCCGCTGCCAGCACCAGCGCGACGCCGATGGCCACCGCGCCCCCCGGCGCAATCACAGCTCGCCAGCTTTCGGACGTTCCTGCTTCGGAACCTGATTCTGCGGTTTGTCCGGTTGCATCAGGGCCGGTGGATGTTGCGCGCCCGAGGCGTCGGGGTGCTCCACCAGCCAAATGATGGCATCGCCGGACTCGGTCTTCATCACCACTGGCTCGACCTGGGCCTTCGAATCGGTAGAGGCCGAACGGACCACCACCCCCGCCGGGACCGGGACCGGGACGGGTTGGGTCCGGACGACCCAGAGAGCAACGGCCGCCGCCGCCGCCAGGGCACCCATCCCCACCGGAATCCAGGGGCGTTTCCAGGCGGACTGAAGCCGCTCCAACCAGGAAGGATCCCGCGGAAGCTGGGCCAGGATGCGGTCGGCCAACCCTGTGAAATCGGCCCTTTCGGCCTCGACCTCCACCGTGCGCCGGATCGCCCATGACACGGTCTGGAGCGCCTCTGCGCTCTGGTGGAGCCGGGGGTCGGCCGCCGCAGCCTGTTCCAGTGCCTCCCGCTCGGCGGGGGTCAGTTCGCCGTCGAGGTAGGCGGAGAGCATCTCGGGGGGAAGGGGTGTCAACGGCATGGTGTGGGCCCCGGTGAAACCGGTCTGACGGAAGAACCCTGTCTCATATTCTCTCCCCACAGCATCAGTTTTGACCCTTCCCCTCGGCGGGCGGTTCGATGCCCAAGGACTGGGAGAGGAGCTTTTGCACCTTGGCCCGGGCGTGGAAGAGCCGGGACATGACGGTCCCCTTGGGGATGTCCAGCACCTCGGCCAGCTCCTCGTAGCTCAACCCATCGACCTCTCTAAGCAGCAGGATGGCCCGGTGTTTTTCGGGAATCTGCTGGAGGGCCTCCTCGATCTTTTCCCCCAGCTCTCGCCGGAGCACCGCCTTTTCCGGATTGGCCCCCAGCTGCGAGGAGACCGCTCCCAGGTTGGCCTCTCCCAGGTCGTGCTGCATCCGCTCGTCGAATTCGACCGATTCGGAGCGGAGCCCGCCCCGCCGCCGGATGACGTCGATGCACACATTGACGGTGATCCGGTACAGCCAGGTGTAGAAGGTGGCGTCGGCCTTGAAGTTCTCCAGCGACCGGTGGACCTTGACGAACGCCTCCTGGACCACGTCCATGGCGTCCTCGCGGTCCTTCACCATTCCCAGAGCGACCGCGTACACCCTCTTCTGGTAGCGCTCGACCAGCAGCCGGAAGGCGCGCGTGTCGCCGGAGCGAGCGCGCTGGACGAGCGTGAGGTCGTCGGTGGGCACCGGGAGCCGGGGAACCTAACAGCCATCATGGCGCAGATCACTTCGCCATTAGACCCAAGCGCGCGGATTCCGAAGCACCTCGACCAGGCGCGCCTCTTCTGAGCCGGGGGCAGCCTGGAGGTCGTAGGCCCAGCTTACCAGCGGAGGCATCGAGACCAGGATGCTCTCGGTGCGGCCTCGGGTCTGCAGTCCGAACAGCGTGCCTCGGTCATAGACCAGGTTGAACTCCGCGTACCGCCCGCGGCGGTGCAGCTGCCAGCGCCTCTCGGCATCTGTCCAGCTCAGCCCTTTCCGCCGCTGGAGGATGGGAAGGTAGGCCGGGAGGAAGCTCTTCCCGCAGTCCTGGACAAAGGCGAAATCGAGCTCCAGCGGCCGGCCGGTGTTCTCGAAGAAGATGCCCCCGACCCCTCGGGCTTCCTCGCGGTGAGCCAGCCAGAAGTAGCGGTCGCATTGCTGCTTGAAGCGGTCGTAGCTCCCGAGCTCGTGGCGCTCACAGGCGTCGTGCAGGACCCGGTGGAAGTGGGTCGCGTCCTCGTCGAAGAGATAATGGGGGGTGAGGTCCGCTCCGCCGCCGAACCAGGCCTTGGGGCCCTGCTCGATGAAACGCCAGTTGGCGTGCACGGTGGGAACCAGTGGGCTCTGGGGATGGAGGATGAGGCTCAGCCCGGCGGCGAAGAAATGCAATCCCTCCCCCTGAAGCTTCCGAGCGAAGGACTCATCCAGCTCGCCCCACACCGCCGAGACGTTCACCCCGGCCTTTTCGAACACCCGGCCACCTTCCAGCACGCGGGTCTGTCCACCCCCGCCCCCCGGACGCTGCCAGCGCTCTTCGCGAAATCGGCCGGCGCCATCCTCCGCCTCCAGGGCGCGGCAAATCTGATCTTGAAGCTGGGCGATGAACTCGGTCATCCGCCGGCCGAGCTCGCCCTGCGTTGCCGGAGCGCCGAGCAGATGCATCAGTGCACCGGCAGCTTCGAGTCTCCGGCGTCGATGACCCCGAACTTGGCCTCGTACTTCTGGAGATTGTCCACCATCGCCGCCACCAGTCGCTTCATGTGTCGAGGGCTGGTGATGATGCGCGCCCGCACTTTGGCCTTGGGTTGCTGGGGCTGGACGTAGATGCAGTCCAGGGTGAATTCGGTATCGGTGTGGTTGACCAGGGCCATGTTCACATAGACGCCGTCGGCCATCGTCTCGTCGATGTGGATCTGCAGCGCCGTCTCGGGCAGCTTGGGGTCGGACATGGAGCGCCTGCATACCGCCGCGATGGAGCGGGTGGCCAGAGGCGCCAGGGCCTGGGAGGCGACACCCCCGCTGGACCCAGCCAAGACCTCGTCCTTCGAGCTGCCCGGGAGGGCTGGAGCGTGCCTCTTGATCCACGGCTTCACCGGCTCGCCGTGGGACATGCGGCCTCTCGGGGAGGCCCTGGCCGCGGCCGGATGGCACGTGCGGGGCGTGCGCTTGCCCGGACACGGGACGACTCCGCAGGCAATGCTGGGGGCTGGCGCACCTGACTGGCTCCTGGCCTGCGATGAGGCACTGGGCGGCTTGAAAGAACCCACGGTCGCCGTGGCTGGCCTGTCGCTGGGAGCGCTTCTGGCCCTGGTGCTGGCCGCCCGACATCCCCAGCGGGTGTCGGCAGTGGCGGCCCTGGCTCCGGCAGTGCGCTTCCAGGACCGGCTCCTCAACTCGCTTCGGCGGGTCCGGGCGACGGTGCCTTTGCTGGAGCTGCTCCGACCCTGGGTGCGCAAGACGGCCACCGACATCCTCGATCCGGCGGTGCGGGCCGAGTCGCCGGTTCTTCCGGCCTGGCCGGCGGCCCGGCTGCGGGACCTCTGGGAGACGCAGGATCTGGCCTGGGGCTCGGCGGCACGGGTGACCTCGCCGGTGCTGGTGATGATCGCCGGCCAGGACCATGTCGTGGATGCCGGTGGAGCGGCGGCGTTGATGCGCCGGCTGAAGCAGTCTCCCAGCGTGCGCCTGGTGCGCGTCGAGGAGAGCGGACACATCCTCCCCCGCGACCGCAGCCATGCCCGGGTGGCGGCCGAGGTTGGCGACTTCTTTGCCCAGACACTCCCCCCGGGCAGGGAGCCCTGAGGTACGGTCCGCCCCCATGGCCAAACGGCGCTACATCCTGGCGGTGGATCAAGGGACGACCGGGACGCACGTGCTGGTCGTCGACGACCGGCTGGAGGTGGTGGGCGAGTCCTACCGCGAGTTCACCCAGCATTTTCCCCGCCCTGGCTGGGTGGAGCACGATCTCGGTGAGATCTGGAAGACCGTCGAGCGCGGCTGCCGCAAGGCGATGGAGGACGCCGACATCCGCCCTCGCGACGTGGCGGCCATTGGCATCACCAACCAGCGGGAGACCACCGCACTGTGGAACCGGGACACCGGCCAGCCGGTGGGTCGGGCCATCGTCTGGCAAGACCGTCGCACCGCCGAGGCCTGTGCCCTGCTCAAGGAACGCGGGGAGGAGCCGCGGGTCCGGGAGATGACCGGGCTGGTGCTCGATCCCTACTTCAGCGCCACCAAGCTTCAGTGGCTGCTGGAGAACGTCGACGGCGCACGGCCCTTGGCCGAGACCGGCAAGCTCGCCTTCGGGACCATCGATTCCTGGCTGGTCTACAAGCTCACCGGCC
>OEKZ01000540.1_pt2 | contig 9609 bp, 7 predicted proteins | sample 1503451 | NCBI WGS metagenome assembly OEKZ01 (sample SAMEA104379612, study PRJEB20068) | metagenome | biome: 1000743; feature: 77; material: 1998 | place: USA | collected 2012 | depth 25 m | reverse complement strand
ACTGCGTGGAGCGCCTGCTGCAGGCCACGGCCCGATCCTACGTGGTGGCGCCGCAAGTGCTGGGCCAGTTGGGCATCGCGCCCGAGGTCCTCTCCGATCGCTTCTCCAGCACCTATCTCCTGGCCGCCGCCACCCGGGTGCTGCAGGAGGTGACCACGTTGCGCCCCCGGGCCGAGGCGGCGGGAAAGAAGCTCCCCACCCTGGCGCTCCAGACCGAGGTCCGGTTCGCCTCGGCCCGCTCCCAGACCGAGTTCGTGAACGAGCTGGTGGCCACCTTCGCCGCCCTGGTCGGCAAGCACCATGACGAGACAGCCCCCCACGGCCGCACCTTCCGCATGTCCCTCTTCGGTCACCCAGCGGTCCCGTCCGGACCGCCCACGGTGCCAGCTCGACAGGAGAAGCTGTCATGACCGACCGGACGAAGTCCCGGGGCAAGACGTTGGTGCTGGAGATCGAGCTGCCTGCCTCGCCCGAGGAGGTGTGGCGCAGCGAGAGGCGCGAGGCGCTCGGCCACCGGCTCTTTGGCTCCGCCGGCTTGGACGTCCAACCCGCTCCGGCTCCCGGGCGCGAGACCACACTTGCACTCGCCGGGAAGCGAGAACACCTCTCGGTGGAGTTCCACCACCCGCCCGGCCATTTGTGGGGCCGCCTTCCCGACCTTGGCGATGCGCGAGCGACCACCCCGGGCGGGGCTTCACCCTGGCCGGGACCGCCCGGCTGTGCTATTCCGCGCCCGCCGCAGCACCCCAGGGGCTGTGGACCGAGGCTGCGCTGAAGCGCTCGCACGTATGCGGGCGGCCAACCCCTCGAACTTTTCTCTCGAGGAGGGATGTGCACATGAACGCGTCACGGATTCCGGGTGGCCGCCCGGCACTTCGGGGGCTCGCTCGGTGGATGGGCATCTTCGGGCTGGTCCTCTCAGGAACCGCATCGGCGAGTGAAACTGAGCTTCGCCTTCCGGATCTGACCCGGGTCACCTTCCTGGGCGGCACCAACGGCCGGTCGCTCCTCATGTGGGGGCTGCTGGTCTGCCTCTTTGGCCTGGGCTTCGGCGTCTATCAGTTCGCCCAGCTCCGCAAGCTCCCGGTGCACCGGGCGATGCTGGAGATCAGCGAGCTCATCTACGAGACCTGCAAGACCTACCTCATCACGCAGGGGAAGTTCATCCTGGCGCTGGAGGTGCTCATCGGCGCGGTGATGGTCCTCTACTTCGGCGCCCTCCAGCACATGGAGGTCGTGAAGGTCGTCACCATCTTGGCCTTCAGCCTGATCGGCATCGCCGGAAGCTACGGGGTGGCCTGGTTCGGCATCCGGGTCAACACCTTCGCCAACAGCCGCACCGCCTTCGCCAGCCTCCGCGGCAAGCCCTTCCTCACTTACGCGATTCCGCTCCGGGCCGGAATGAGCATCGGCATGGCGCTCATCAGCACCGAGCTGTTCATCATGCTCTGCATCCTGCTCTTCGTACCGGCCGATTTCGCCGGTCCCTGTTTCATCGGCTTCGCCATCGGCGAGTCCCTCGGTGCCTCGGCCCTCCGCATCGCCGGCGGGATCTTCACCAAGATCGCCGACATCGGTTCGGACCTCATGAAGATCATCTTCCGCATCAAGGAGGACGACGCGCGCAACCCGGGCGTCATCGCCGACTGCACCGGGGACAATGCCGGCGACTCGGTGGGTCCGTCTGCCGACGGCTTCGAGACCTACGGCGTCACCGGTGTGGCGCTCATCACCTTCATCCTCCTCGCCGTCCACGAACCCACCGTCCAGGTTCAGCTGCTGGTGTGGCTATTCGTCATGCGAGTGTTGATGATCATTGCCAGCTTCATCTCCTACGTCACCAACGAGGCCGTGCAGACCGCCCGCTACGCCAACGTGACGAAGATGAACTTCGAGTCACCGCTGACCGCGCTGGTGTGGCTCACCTCGCTGGTCTCGGTGGCCATGACCTTCATCGTCAGCTACCTGATCATCGGAGAACTGGGCGACGGGACCTTCTGGTGGAAGCTCTCCGCCATCATCACCTGTGGCACCTTGGCCGGGGCGATCATTCCCGAAGTGGTCAAGGTCTTCACCTCCACCGAATCGGCCCACACCCAGGAGGTGGTCACTTCCTCGCGCGAGGGAGGTGCCTCGCTCAACGTCATCTCCGGGCTGGTGGCCGGGAACTTCAGCGCCTACTGGATGGGCATCGTCATCGTCGGTTTGATGGGCATCGCCTTCGGCCTGAGCACCCAGGGGCTGGGAGCCCTCTTCCCCGTCCCGGGGAGCACCATCGATCCCTCGCCGGTGTTCGCCTTCGGCCTGGTGGCTTTCGGATTCCTGGGCATGGGCCCAGTGACCATCGCGGTGGACAGCTACGGCCCGGTCACCGACAACGCCCAGAGCGTCTACGAGCTGAGCCTGATCGAGAACGTGCCGGACGTTTCCAACCAGATCCAGAAGGAGTTCGGTTTCAAGCCCGACTTCGAGAGGGGCAAGCAGTACCTGGAAGAGAACGACGGTGCCGGCAACACCTTCAAGGCCACCGCCAAGCCGGTGCTCATCGGCACCGCCGTGGTTGGCGCGACGACGATGATTTTCTCCATCATCGTGGTCCTCACCCATGGCCTGACCCGCGACGTGGGCAATTTGTCGCTGCTCCACGCCCCATTCTTGCTGGGGCTGGTGACCGGTGGGGCGGTGATCTACTGGTTCAGCGGGGCTTCGATGCAGGCCGTGGCCACCGGGGCCTATCGGGCCGTGGAGTTCATCAAGCGCAACATCAAGCTGGAGGGGGTGGAGAAGGCCTCGGTCCATGACAGCAAGCGGGTGGTGGAGATCTGCACCCAGTACGCCCAGAAGGGCATGATCAACATCTTCCTGGCCGTTTTCTTCAGCACGCTCGCCTTCGCCTGCGTCGAGCCCTTCTTCTTCATTGGCTACCTCATCAGCATCGCCATCTTCGGGCTCTACCAAGCCATCTTCATGGCCAACGCCGGCGGCGCTTGGGACAACGCAAAGAAGGTGGTGGAGACCGTGCTGAAGGCCAAGGGCACAGAGCTACACGCGGCCACCGTGGTCGGCGACACCGTCGGCGATCCGTTCAAGGACACCTCCAGCGTGGCCATGAATCCGATCATCAAGTTCACCACCCTGTTCGGGCTCCTGGCGGTGGAGCTGGCCATCACCCTGGAGCGCACCACCAGCGCCGTCCTGGCAGTGGTTTTCTTCCTGGCCTCCCTGGTCTTCGTCTGGCGGTCCTTCTACCGGATGCGCATCGAGATCAGCCCCGTCGAGGCGAAAGCGACGGTCCCGGCCAAGGCGGCCTGACCGCTGACCGCGACATAGCCGACGCTGCGCTGGGCACGCCGGAACCCGCGCGAGTGACTGGCTTACCCCACCGCCTGCAAGCGATGCTGGCTGGACGATGAGGATACAGTCCGGGACGAGGCGTTCGCTTCCGCGGCTGGTCCTTCTGACGTTGGCCTGCGTCTGGGCGGGCTGTGGTCATCCTCAGCTCGGGGCGCCCGGGGAGCGGGTGGCTCTGGTGAACGTCCTTCCCGAGTTTTGGAGCTACCGGGAGGCGACGCGCTCGCTGGATCGCCCAGCCCAGGTTCTCGCCTTTCGGACCCAGGTGGTCGACCGGCACGCCGAGCTGTTCGGGCCGGAGGTTTTCGGCCCAGGCAATGACCTCGACCGCCATGTGGAGCGCCTGGTGGTGGAGATGCCTCGACTGGAGCCGAAGATGCGAGCGCTCTCCGAGCGGCTTCCGGGCGAGGTGGCCCGCACCGTGGAGCGCTTCCGGAGCCGCTTCCCGGCGTTTCACTGGAACGGGCCGGTGGCCCTGAGCCTGTCGTTCAGCCAGTTCGAGATGGTGTGGCGGACCGTCGAGGCTCGCCGGACCTTGGTCATCGGCGTCGACACCTTGGCCTTCTACCGCGGCCCCTACGCCAACCTGGCTCCGCTGCTGGACCATGCGCTGGCGCAAGCGGTGCTCCCCGACTGGCCCGAGGCGGGGCCAGCGCCGGTGTGGTGGGAGCTGTGGAAGGCCGGTTTTCCGCTCCAGGTCGCCCGCGCCCTCAATCCCGACGCCAACGATGCCGACCTGGGGCTGGACCCGAGGGCGCAGGACCCCTCGTATCTGGCCGCTCTGGCTCGACGCGTCCGGAGCTCGCTGGACTCGGTACGCGAGGCCGACCGGCGCCTCCTGCTTTCCCCGGTTCCCGGGTCGGGGTCGCGGCTCAGCAGCGGCGCAGTGCTCGGCCTGCGCGTGGCCGAGCGAATCAGCGCCGGGCGCTCCCTTCCGGAGACCGCCCGCCTCTCCGGGCCTGCACTGCGGCAGGCAATCAACAGCGCACTGGCGTCGGTGGAAGCACCCGGGGCCTGAAGGCCCTGCCCGCTGGCGCGGCGATGGGGTCAGCGGCCAGCTCTCTCCGCCGCCCTGAGGCGGAGGTCACCCGGCGAGCCAACTTGGCGAGCTTGGGAAGCCCGTGCTAACGGCCTGCCTCCTTTCGGAGGAACGGGTCGTCGTGGGCAATGCCGGCATGTCGCTTCTGCGCTTCACCTTTCTCGGTACCTCTGCCGCGCAGCCGACGATCCACCGCAACCTTTCCGGTTTGGCCGTGAAGGCCGACTCGGACCTGCTTCTCTTCGACTGCGGCGAGGGGAGCCAGCGGCAGATGATTCGCTACGGCACCGGGTTCGCCGTGGATGCGGTGTTCTTCACCCATTTCCACGCCGACCACTACCTCGGCATCATCGGCTTTCTCCGCACCCTGGGGATGATGGGGCGCGAGGAGCGACTCACGCTCTATGGCCCGCATCCTGCCAAGCGGCTGCTCAACCAGGCCGTCCATCTGGGCGTCGATGCCCTGGGGTTCCCGCTGGAGATCCTCGAGCTCAAGGACGGGGACCGGGTGCAGCGAACCGGGTACCGGGTACGGGCGGTGGGCGTGCAGCACCGCATCCACGCTCTCGGGTTCATGATCGAAGAGGACACCCGGGCCGGTCGCTTCAACCTGGAGGCCGCTCGGGCGCTGGGGGTCCGGGAGGGGCCTGATTTCGGCCGGCTGCAGCGGGGGGAGACGGTGATCGCCCTGGACGGAAAGCCGGTGCAACCCTCGGAGGTGATGGGCCCGAGCCGGCCGGGGCGGAAGCTGGCCATCTCCGGGGACACCCGGCCCTGCGAGGCGCTGGCCGAGGCGGCGCGGGGCGCCGACATTCTCATCCACGAATCCACCTTTTCCGACGAGGATCAGGCGCGCGCCCTGGAGACCCGCCATTCCACGGCCCGAGAAGCGGGGCGCATCGCCCAGCAGGCTGGGGTCCAGCGGCTCATCCTGACCCACCTCAGCTCACGCTACGACACCGACTTCGGTCGGCTGCTGTCCCAGGCCCGCGAAGAATTCACCGGTCCGGTCGAGGTCGCGCACGACGGGATGACCGTGGAGATTCCAGTCCGGGAGTGAAGCGGCCCGGGACACACACGGTCTCCGGACCGGGGCCTCCCCGGCAGGGGCGACGCGTCGACGGGTCACGACTCGCTGCCCGGACGCGTCAGGCACGATCACCGAGACCTGACGACGGCCGGCCAGGCCCCGGGTTTGTGGCGTCCCAGGCAACTGGCTTTCTCAACTGTGCTGCTTCCTGCGCGACGCCCTTGCACAGAAGTCGGCGCAGTTCCTCGAGTCAACACTCGGCCCGCCGGCTGCACTGGGGGAACCCGAGCTCCGCGGCGCAACACCTTCACGCGGGGCGGGGAGAACGGTCATGAAATGCTTCACTCTCTGTACCCTGGTGCTCATCGCCTCCGCTGGATGCGGGGGAGCCGATGGGATGGTGAACTCGAATGTCCGCGGCGACGACCCCGGTTTGTCCGCCCGGGACGCGGAAGCGCGGGCCGCGGCAGCCTACGCCGCGGTCTTCGGTAGCGATGTGACGGAGACCTGTCTGCGTGCCTGGCACGACGACCAGGCGCAGGCCGGAAACGGGCCGATCTACAAGCCCGACAAGTCCGACATCCGTTCCCTGGGGGCCTTCCTGTGCGCGTGCGTCGGGGGCAACAACTGCCCGGACTTCTGACGCAGAACGCCGCCCGGGACGGGCGCTGACGTCCGGGAGCGGTCCGCCTCGGGTTAGCATGCCCAGCCTCGGATGGCGGTCCTCGAGGGAACGCAGCGGCGACTCCGGCGCATCTGGCCTTGGGCGCTGGGGTTGCCACTGGCGGCGGCGATTGTGGCGGTGGCAGCCGGGCAGCAGCGCGGCCTGCACAATGCCGAGGACGTCCTCTACGACCTGCGCCTGACCACGTTCGCCCCCAACCCACAGCGGGTCCCGGACGTGGTGATCCTCGCCGTCGATGACGCCACGGTGCAGGGGATTCGCGCCAATGGCAGCTACGTCCGGGCCTGGGGGAACTGGCCCTATGCCCGCTCGCTGTGGGCGCGGGTCGTGACGCACCTCGAGGCGATGGGGGCACGGGCCGTCGTTCTCGATTTCACCTTCGACGAGCAGAGCAGCGATCCAGGACAGGATGCCCTGGTTCGTGAAGCAGTCGAGGGTCTCTCCATCCCAGTCGGGGTTGGATTTGCGGTCAACGTCCCCTCGCAGGAGGGCCGGGCGCTCCCGGCCGTTCGCGCGGTGAACTGGACCGTGGGCCGACCTCTCCCACGCCCGGGCGGAACTGCTCACCCTGCTGATCGGTCCAAGGATGATCCCTTCGCACCGCCGGGCGGTCGAGTCGAGGAGGCCACGCCCGAGCTGGTGGCCCAGGCCCTGGCCTTCCCGGTTCAGAACGTCGGGTTCCCTCTCCCCACCCTGGCAGTGGACCTGCCCGGAGCTCCCCGGACCATGCGCCACCCGGTGGCTCCCCTGGCGCCACTGCTGGACGTCGTCCCAGCATTCGGCTTGGTGCTTCCGGAGGCCGATCCCGACGGAAAGCTTCGGCGCACCCGCTTCGCCTACTCCGATGGGGCCAACGTCTACGTCACGCTGGCGGTGGCGCTGGCGGCCGATCTCCTGGGAGCGGAGACAGTGGAAATCGCTCCAGGCCGGCTGCGCATCGGAAGCCGCACTCTGGCCATCGATGGGGACGGCAGCGCAGCGCTCGACTACGGCGGAACGCTCCATCAGCGCTTCGAGACCCGCAGCTTGATCACCGTCATCGACGACTCCGTCCGCCACGAGCAGGGACTGAAGCCACTGCTGGCACCCGACTTTCTCAAGGACAAGGTGGTGATGGTGGCCGGCTTTGCGGTGGGAACCTTCGACGTCAAGGCCACCCCCTTCTCCAACGAGACCGTGGGTGCGGTGAAGCCGGCCATCGAGCTGGCCACGCTGCTCCATGGGCAATTCATCACCCGAGCTCCGCTCTGGGTCACCGCGCTTCTGGCGCTCCTGGCGTCCCTCGGCTCGGCGCTGCTGGTGCTCGGCACCCGGGATGTCTGGGTGGAAAGCATCTGGCCGCTGGTGATCCCGGTGCTCCTCTTCGTGGGCACCGGCGCGTTGCTGGTTCACGCCAAGATCCAGGTCGGGCTGGTGGCTCCGGTCCTGGCGGCCTCGCTCACCAACGTGGCCGCGGTGGCGGTCAATCACCTCTTCGCCGACCGGGAGCGCGCCCGGGTCAAGGCCATGTTCAGCCGCTACCTCTCGCCCCAGGTGGTGGAACAGCTGGTGGAACAGCCCGAGCTGCCCAAGCTCGAGGGCGAGCAGATGGAAGTGACCGCCTTCTTCTCCGACATTCGCGGCTTCAGCACCTTCTCCGAGCGATTCGCTGACGACCCCCAGGGTCTGGTGCGCCTCCTCAATACCTACCTGACCCGGGTCAGCGGAACGCTCCTTCGCCACGGCGCCTGCCTCGACAAGTACATCGGCGATGCGGTGGTCTGCATCTTCGGAGCGCCGCTGAAGACCCCCGACCACGCCATCCGGGCCTGCGCCGCCGCCCTCGAGGTCCAGGCCGAGGTCCTCGAGCTCCGGCGGGAATTTGCCGAGCGCGGGCTCCCCGACGTCTACACCCGCATCGGGGTGAACACCGCCCAGATGTTCGTCGGCAACTTCGGCAGCGAGCAGCTCTTCAACTACACCGCCATGGGCGACGGGATGAACCTGGCCTCTCGGTTGGAGGGTGCCAACAAGCCCTATGGTTCGCTGATCCTCATCGGACCGCAGACGCAGGCCCTGGTCTCGCACGCTTTCGAGACCCGGGAGCTGGACCGGGTCCGCGTCGCCGGGAAGCAGGAGGCGGTGGTCATCCACGAGCTGTTGAGCCGCAAAGGAGACCTGCCCGAATCCAGGCAGCGAACGCTGGCGCTGTATGCCCAGGGGTTGGCCCTGTGGCGAGAAGCGCGATTCCCCGAGGCGGCGGCGGTCTTTGCACGCGCGGTCGAGACCGACCCGGAGGATGGCCCGTCCCGGACCTTGCTCGCCCGGTGCCTCAAGCACGCGAAGAATCCGCCGGACTCTTTCGATGGTGTCATCGACCTGGACAAGTAGACTGTCCGCTTCCAGGTCGGAGACCAGAAACCGGAGGGGCGCCCCATGCGACGTTTGGGCTGGTTGCTCGTGCTCGTGGCAGGAGCGGCCTGGGCGCTTTCCCTGGGGGACAGGGTCTACGTGCGCGGGCGGGACGTTGCCCTGCTCCGTTCGACCACACCCACCGCGGCGACGCTGGCCAAGCTCCAGCCCGGAGATCCGGTGGTGTGGCGCGGAGCCGACCGGGACAAACCCCGCTGGCATCGGGTGGAGGCCAAGGGGAAGACGGGGTTCGTGTACTACGCCAACCTCTCGGTCACGCCGCCCGCCGCCGAGCTGCTCAGCTCTCCGGAAGGGACCCGGAGCGTGGATGCCCAGGCCTTTGCCAGCTCAGGGGCCGCGGGCAAGGCGCTCACCGAGGGCGCCGTCCGCTATGGCAACCAGGAGGAGAAGAACAAGGGCCAGCAGCACCCCACCCTGCGCGAAGCGGTGCGCCAGACACAGACCCTGGAAGCAATCGCCCAGCAGCGCACCGACGCGGAGCTGAGCGCCCAGGCCACGCGCATCGCCGGAGAGCAGCGATGAAGCGGCTCATCAGCCTTCGCCTGGGTTTGCTGGCCTTCAGCGGTTGCAGCGCCATTTCTGGCATCCAGCACGGCGACGTCAACCAGCTCGTCCAGACTGGGCAGAGTGTGGCCGGGTTGACCCAGGACCTCGGCAAATGCGACAGCCTGGGCAAGACCGAGGTCTCCTTCGAGGAGGAGCGCACCATCGGCGGGGCGGTAGCGCTCAACTGGGTGCAGCAAGGGGGCGGGCTGTTGGTCGACGTCCCCAGCGCCGACGAGACGTCGCTGGCCGATCCCCGTCGGTTGTCGGTCGGTGACACGTCTCGGAATCGGTTGGCGAAGTACTTGAACGTGGTCGGGAAGAACCTGGCGGCGCGCTCCAGCCGGCCGACGCTGCAGTGGACCTTTGGAGTCCTCGACGCCTCCACGGTGAACGCCATCTCGGCGCCGGGCGGCTATGTCTTCGTCACCCGCGGACTATTGCAACGGGTGGACAGCGAAGCGGCCCTGGCGGGCGTGCTCTCCCACGAGATTGCCCACGTCACCCACAAGGACTCCTTCCTCATCTACCAGCAGACCAAGGTCGACC
>OEKZ01000016.1_pt1 | contig 9806 bp, 10 predicted proteins | sample 1503451 | NCBI WGS metagenome assembly OEKZ01 (sample SAMEA104379612, study PRJEB20068) | metagenome | biome: 1000743; feature: 77; material: 1998 | place: USA | collected 2012 | depth 25 m | reverse complement strand
CTCCGACCTGATCCACCGGGGGCTCGATGAGCTACGTCACCATCTCGCTGCCGCAGCTGGTGCTCAGCCTGGGGCTGATGGCCCTGGCCATCGCCCTCTCCGCCCGCGACGGGCTGGGCCTGGAGAGGGACATGGTCGTCGGCACGGTGCGGGCGGCGGTGCAGCTGCTGGCCATCGGGCTGCTGCTGGCGCTCCTCTTTCAGCACGAGCATCCCGGGTTGGTGCTGGGTCTGCTCACCTTGATGGTCCTGGTCGCCGGATGGACCGCCGCCAGGCGCATAGCCCATGGCCCGGGGACCGGAATCCTGTTCCGCTACGCCACCCTGGCGGTGCTGATCGCCGGGGTGGTGGTGCTCGTTCCGGTCTTCTCCTTCATCATCCGCCCCGGCCACTGGTACGAGGCTCGGCTGCTGGTTCCCATCTCGGGGATGATTCTCAGCAACGGGATGAACGGGGTGGCGCTGGTGTTCGAACGCGTCTTCGCCTCCATCCACGACGAGACGGCGACGGTGGAGCAGTTGCTTTCCCTGGGGGCCACGCCAGGGCAGGCGGTCGAGCGGCAAACCCGGGCGGCGATGCGGGCGGCGCTTCGACCCACCCTCAACGGGCTGCTCACCGTGGGGCTGGTCGCCCTGCCGGGGATGATGACCGGTCAGATCGTCAGCGGCACCTCTCCGGCGCAGGCCGTCCGCTACCAGCTGGTCATCATGTACCAGCTGGTGGCGGTGGCGGCGGTGGCCGGGGCGCTGGCTGCCCGTTTTGCCCGCACACTGTCCTTCACCCCGCGCGAGCAGCTGCGGACCTTCACCCGAGCGGGCTAGGCTTCAGGGGGTGAGCCGCTCGTGGCTGTTGGTGCTGATTTGGATTGCCGCCTGCGCCTCGGCGCCGGACCGGCCCGACCCAGCCGACGTGGCCAAGAGCAGCGGAGCGGCGACCGCGGCTCCTCCGCCTGAGCGGTCTCCGGCTGCCACCCCTGGCCTGGGCCCCGCCCAAGCCCAGCCCGGCGATCCGGACCGATTCGCCGCGGTGGATGCGCTGCTGGAGGGCGCTCTTCCGGCCTGGGGAGGCGGGGTGCTGAGGGTCGAGCAGAACGGGCAGCTTCTCTTCGAGCGCGCCTACGGCGGGTACAAGAGCAGCGATACCGTCCCCATCGCCGCGGGAACGCGGCTGATCAGCACGGTGCTGCTGTTGTCGCTGGTCCGGGAGGGAGTTCTCTCCCTCGATGTGCCGGTGCGAACGGTCCTTCCCAGCTGGCCTGCGGACAAGCGGGCCATCACCCTGCGGATGCTCCTTGCCCAGACCTCCGGTTTGCCGGCCCGCTCCCCCTGCCTCGACGACCGGGCCACCACCCTTCCCGCCTGCGTCCAGCAGATTGCCGCGACACCCCTGCGCCAGGAGCCTGGCACGGGATTCATCTACGGCGGGACCAACCTTCAGGTTGCCGGGCGGATGGCTGAGCTGGCCACGGGAAAGTCGTGGGAAGAGATCTTCCGAACGCGGCTGGGCGATCCGCTCCAGCTCAAGGCGACCGGATGGGGACCCACGATCAACCCGCGCATCGCCGGAGGTGCGCAGACCACCGCGGCGGAGTATTCCCGCGTGCTCCGTCAGCTGTTGCCCGGAGCCGACCCGGCGCTCCTGTCGGCGCCACTGCGCGAGGAGATCCTGGCCGACCAGACGCGCGGCTTGCCGCTGGTCCAGACGCCATTCCAGCTTGCCCCGGGGCGAGAGGGGCTCCGGGCCGGCCTGGGAGTGTTCCGGGAGCGGATTGCGCCGGACGGACGAGCGCTGGAGGTCCTCTGCCAAGGCATGTTCGGTTTCACCGGATGGGTGGACAGGGAGCGTGATTTGACCGGCGTGCTCCTGGTGCACGGGAAACTCGAGCAGGTCTGGCCGGTGGAGCAGAAGCTGCGGGCGCTGGTCCGGGCGGCTGTCCCGCCGGTGACGCGCTGACATTTCCCACTGGCCGGGTATCCGGTCACGACCTTGACGTTTTCTGAGCTCTCACCCCTCACAGGGCGAAGCTCGTGCCTCACAGCTCGCTCAGCCGCTGGTCGATCTCGTCCGCCAACGAGGGGTGATTCTGGGCCAACGCTGTAGCGCGGGCCTCGTCCAGCACCCGGCGCGCCTCGTCCCGGCGTCCAGCTCCGGTAAGCGCATCCCCCAGAGCCACCAGGGCTGCCGCGTATTCCGGCTGGAGCCGCACCGCCGCCTGGAGGCTCTCCACTGCCTCCGGGTATCGACGTTCGTCGAGCAGCAGCTTGCCGAGCGAGAAGTGGCCCATGGGCGAGCCGGGGAAATCGGCCACCAGCTTTCGGAACTGTTCTTCGCGTTCACTGTCCATCGTCGGCAGTCCCTACCACGCGCGCGGCCACCCGAGCGCTCTGTTATGGTCCGCCGCCGTTGAGTCCCGCCAGAGCCAAGCAACCCCGCCCCGCCGCTCCCCGCCGCTCCCCGTCCCGCAAGCGTCCGGCCCACGCAACCCTCCCGGCCCCCTCCCCCCCGGCGGAGAATCCCGCCGCGCTGGCCCTGGCTCGACGCGCGGCCCAGCTCCTGCTCGACCGGAAATCGGTGGAGGTGGTGGTGCTCGACGTCCGAGGGATGAGCAGCTACGCCGACTACTTCGTCCTCGGCTCCGGCGATTCCGAGCGCCAGGTGACCGCCACGGCCGAGCACGTCCGCGAACAGCTCAAGGAAGCCGGGCAACGCACCATCGGGACCGAGGGCTTCGATACCGGCCACTGGGTGCTGCTCGACTACGGCGAGGTGGTGGTCCACGTCTTCTCCACCGAGGTCCGGGCCTTCTACGACCTCGATGGCCTGTGGGCCGACGCGGCCAAGGAGCAGGTGGCCTGATGTCGGGTCTGAGCCATTAGAATCCGCGTCCTCTCGGTAGGACGCGATCGGTCGGGGTGGTTCGAGCCCGGAGTGCAGGGCTACGCCGCCCGGCTCCAGCACTACGCCAAGCTCGAGCTGGTGGAGCTCCCGGGTTCCCGCGGGGCGCAGTCGCCCGAGGTCGCCCGGCGTCGCGAGGCAGAGGCCCTCCAGAAACGACTGCTTCCGGGCGAGTCGCTGGTGGCCCTGGACGAGCGGGGCAGCCCGATGGACTCCCTCGCCTTTGCCCGGTTGCTCGGTGAGGCCCGCGACGCCGGCCGAGACCTGGCCTTCATCCTGGGAGGCGATGAGGGACTCGATCCCGCCATCCGGGCGAGAGCCTGGAAGGTGCTGTCCCTGTCGCCGATGACGTTTCCGCATCGGCTGGCCCGACTGCTCCTCGTGGAGCAGCTCTACCGGGGATTTACCCTCTTGCGAGGAGAGCCCTACCACAAGTAGGCGGTGCGCCCGGGGACGGTCCCCGTTATCCGCCCTGCCCATGGTGACGATTACTTACTGCAACGTCTGAGGCTACCTGCCCCGGGCCGCCCGTGCGGCGGCCGCCCTCAAGCAGGAGCTCGGCGTGGAATCCCAGCTCATTCCCGGTAGCGGCGGCATCTTCGAGGTTGCCGTCGAGGGCAAGGTGGTGGCCAAGAAGAGCCGGGATGGGTTTCCGACGGACGAGGAGGTCGTGAAGGCGGTGGGATCGGCACTCAAGCGCTGAGGCGGCTCACGGCCATCTGCTCATCCAACGCGAGGTTGATCGACCATGACCACGAGCACCAAGAAGCATCCCGCGAGCACCAAGAAGCATCCCAAGATCGTTTCCCCCTCGGAGTGGCGGGCCGCTCACCAGAAGCTGCTGACGAAGGAAAAGGCTGCCACCCGCGCGCGAGATGCCCTGGCCGCAGAACGTCGGCGCTTGCCGATGGTCCGCATCGACAAGGATTACCGGTTCGAGGGCCCAGGAGGAAAGGTGGGCCTGCTCGATCTCTTCGAGGGACGCCGCCAGCTCATCCTCTACCACTTCATGTTTGCCCCGGAAGTCGATGGCTGGCCCGAGGCAGGCTGTCCCGGCTGCTCGTTCTTCGCGGACCAAATCGGCAACCTGGCCCACCTGCATGCGCGCGACACCTCGTTCGTCCTGGTCTCTCGCGCTCCGCTGGCGAACATCCAGGCCTACAAGCAGCGGATGGGCTGGACCGTGCCCTGGTTCTCTTCCTTCGGCAGCGACTTCAACGTCGATTTCGGTCTCACCAGCGAGGCAGGGGAAACGTTCGGCCTGAGCGTGTTTCTCCGCGAAGGCGACAGCGTCTTTCGCACCTACTTCACCACCCGGCGCGGGGTGGAAGCCCTGGGCAGCACCTGGACCTTTCTGGACCTGACCCCGCTCGGCCGGCAGGAGTCCTGGGAGGACTCGCCTCCCGGGTGGCCACAGACTCCGCCCTACCAGTGGTGGCGCCGGCACGACGAGTACGGCGAGGCTGCCGCTCGATGACCTCCGGCCGACTCGTCCGGCTCGATCATCAACCGGCGAGCTTGGGCGCGACACGCGGCGGCGTCATCGGAGCTGCCCCGCGCGGGCCATCCAGCCAGCGATAGAGCCGATCGGTGACCACGGCCAAGGCTGCGGTGGTGGCCACGACGGCCGTGGTGAGTGCCGCGTATCCCAGCCAGCCGCAGCGGCCTCCCGCAACCCCCGCCAGCGAGACCCCGCGAACCTGGTAGTAGAGCAGCATCTGGTGGAAGAAGTAGGCCGCCAGCGACGAGGTCCCGAACACCTCCACGAAGCGCACCGGAAAGGAGGCCCGACTGCTCGCCGTGGCTCGGGCCTCGAGAGCCAGAAGCCCGAGCAGCAGGAGTGCCACGAAGAAGCAACGCTGCGCCGAGTTGGCCGGGTCGGTGACCCAGAACGCATGGGGCGGATAGAGCCGCACCCAGAGCGGTTGCAGGAGCCAGACCCCGAGGCTGGCCAGGGCCAGGCCGAGCAGCAGCCGACGGACAGCCGAGAGCGAAGCAGCGGCGGCCAGGGCGCCCAGCGCACCTCCCAGGAAGATCCATCCCGACCAGGGCAGCAGTGGAAACACCGTCTGCCATGGGCCGCCTTTGTTGATCCAATCTTGCATCGGTCCGCGGTAGCCGTCGGCGAAGGGGGCCACGAAGAAGAGGACTCCGGCCACTCCCAGCGAAGCCACCACCAGGGCCTGCGGACGACGTGCCAACGCCGCGAACAGCGGAAGGGCGAAGAGCAGCGAAACGCCGATGCACTGGAGGATGTCCACCCGCAGAAGCCAGCGCGGCTCGACCGAGATGGGGAACCAGACCCAGTTGATCAGCGTCCCCACCGCCAGCACCTCGGCGATCCGGCGCAGCGTGCGGAGAAGACGGGCTCTTCGTGGCGCGCCCGAGGACGCCGTCCGGACCTGAGTGAGGGCGAGTGAAAAGCCGGCGGCAAAGATGAAGGAGGGCGCCACCAGCCCGTTCAGCCAGTCCATCCAGGCCGCTGGTCGCGAGGCCAGCAGCTCCTTCCGGAGCAGCACCATCGCGTGGCACTCGATCATCACCAGGACGGCCAGGCCCCGGAGCCAGTCGAACGCCTTCACCCGTGCGGCGGATGGCATGCCTTCATCCATGATGAACCAGGCAGGACAGCCAGGCTAGGGTGTGCGCCCATGGCGCCTGCGCACCGCGTCCTGCTCGCAATTCTCGATGGCTGGGGCCTCCGCAAGGAGCGCCAGGACAACGCCATCCTCCTCGCGGGGACGCCCCAGATGGAACGTTTCACCCACCAGATGCCTTTCACCGAGCTGAACGCTTCGGGCCAGTCGGTGGGACTTCCCGACGGGCAGATGGGCAACTCGGAGGTGGGTCACACCAACATCGGTGCTGGGCGGATCGTCTACCAGGACCTGGTTCGCATCAATCGGGCCTGCGAGGGGCCCGGACTGGTCGAAAACCCCACCCTTCGTGCCGCCATGGAGAAGGCCAAGGCCGACGGGCGTGCGCTCCATCTCATCGGACTGATCGGTCCCGGCCGAGTCCATGCCTCGCAGCAGCACCTGGAAGCGCTGATCCTCGCCGCCCGCAAGCTGGGGCTCACGCGGGTGTTCGTTCACGCCATTTTGGATGGCCGGGATACTCCACCCAGAAGCGCTCTCGGCTACCTGGAGGAGTTCGAGCGCTTCCTGCGTGAGACCGGAACCGGACGCATCGCCACCGTCAGTGGCCGCTTCTACGCCATGGACCGGGACAAGCGCTGGGACCGGATCCGGCAGGCCTATGACGCCATGGTCCGGGGCCTGGGGGAGCGCGCCCCCGGGGCGGTGGAGGCCGTTCGCGCCTCCTACGGCCAGAACATCACCGACGAGTTCGTCCACCCCACGGTCCGGACCGACGGCAACGCTCCGGTGGCGACCATCGGCGATGGGGATGTGGTCATCTTCTTCAACTTCCGAGCCGATCGAGCCCGAGAGCTGACCCGAGCGCTGGCCGTCCCGGGGTTCCACGAGTTCGACCGGGGTGGGCTGCAGCTCGGTGGCTACGTGTGCATGACCGAGTACGACAAGACCTTCGAGCTTCCGGTGGCCTTCCCGCCCGAACAGCCGCGGGAGATTTTCCCCGAGGTCCTGGCCGAACAAGGGCTGACCCAGTTCCGGACCGCCGAGACGGAGAAGTACGCCCACGTGACGTTCTTCTTCAACGGCGGCCGCGAGGTGGTCTTTCCCGGGGAGGAGCGGGTGCTGGTGCAGAGCCCCCGGGAAGTGAAGACCTACGACCTGAAACCGGAGATGGCCGCGCCACAGGTGACGGCGAGGCTGATCCAGGCCATCGACTCCAAGAGCTACGACTTCCTCCTCGTCAACTACGCCAACCCCGACATGGTCGGGCACACCGGCGTGCTCCAGGCGGCGATCCAGGCGGTGAAGGTGGTCGACACCAGTCTGGGCCAGCTGGCCGAAGCCTGCGCCCGAGCCAACTACGCCCTGGTCATCACCGCCGACCACGGCAACTGCGAGCTGATGCGTGACCCGATCACCGGCCAGCCGCACACCGCGCACACTCTGAATCCGGTTCCCTTCATCATGGTGCACCCGGACCTACGGGGGACGAAGCTTCGCCCGGGGGTTCTGGCCGACGTGGCCCCCACCCTGTGCAAGCTCATGGGACTGCCCCAGCCCAAGGAGATGGACCGGCGCGGCCTGTTCCCCTGATGGCGAGGGCGAGGGGCGGCCCGCAAGTTGCTCGGCCACGGTTGCATGGGTCTGGGCGCCGATCTCCTCGAGCTCATCTTTCCGTCTGCCTGCGCGGCCTGCGCCGAGCTGCTGGAGGAGCCGGGCGCCTTCTGCAGCTGGTGTGAGCTGGCCACTGAACCCGTCCCGCGCCCGGGCTGCCCAGAGTGCGGCGAGCCGGACGGTCGCGGGAGGCGGTGCGGACGATGTCGTGCTCGAAGGCCGCCTTTCACCTCCAGCTTCGCCGCCTTCCTTCACGAGGGGCCGCTGGCCCGGGCCATCCACCGCTTCAAGTACGAGGGCCACAGCGAACTGGGCGTTCCGCTGGGGCAGGCGCTGGCCCGAGCCTCGGCCCCCTGGCTGGCCGCGCTCCCATCCCCGGAGCTGGTCCCCATCCCGCTGCATGTGACGAGGCTTCGGCGACGGGGGTACGACCAGACCGGGCTGCTCAGCCAGACCCTCGCCCGGGTCACTCGCCTCCCCCTGCGTGCCCAGGCGCTCCAGCGGACTCGGGCCACCCTCCGCCAAGTCGGGCTCTCCGAGGCCCAGCGCACGTTGAACGTGGCCGGGGCTTTCCAGGCCTCTCCGACGGTGGCCGGCCGGACCATCGTCCTGGTCGACGATGTGGTCACCACCGGGGCCACCGTCCGAGCCGCCGCCGAGGCAGTCCTTTGCGCAGGCGCCCTGGCCATCCATGTGCTGACACTGGCCAGGGCGGTGGGTTCGGCGGAACCCGCAGCCCACCCGGGAGCAGAGGGGCCACCAAACGGGTTATGAGGAGAGACCGGACGCCCCACCCGGCCGCCCAGGGAACTCAGAGACAACGTGGTCTTCGCCTTTCTCCTCCCCCTCGCCCTCGTCGCTGCTCCGCTGAGGCCCCCCGACGACCCACTCCCGGGGGAGGCGCAGGCCCGAGCGAAAGAGGCGCTCCGGCAGGCGCGCTCGGCCCGCGGGGTCGCGGCCCTGGTCCGGCTGCGGGCGCTCCGGGATCAGCTGGCCGACCCCAGGGTGGTCGACACCACCGTGGAGCGGCTGGCTCGGGACACCCAGGCCAATCCTTTCACCCGCACCGCCGCCCGGCAGATGCTGGCGGAGATCGATCTTGCCCAGGCGCGCGTCGAATCAGCGGGGGTGCGGATCCGGGCCCTCGGCTACATCCAGGATGTCTTCGTTCTCGGCGGCTTCGACAACGATGGAAAGGGCGGGTGCGACACCGACTTCGGGCCCGAGAAGAAGCTCGACCTTCAAGCCAGCTACCCAGCCAAGGGGCATGAGACCCGCTGGCGTCCGATGCCCGAGCGCTCCGGAGACGGCGGCGTGGACCTGGGAGCCGCGCTGCGCCCGAACAAGTCGGTGGTCGCTTACGCGCTGGCGGTGCTCGAGGAGAAGGTAGCCCGTCGGGCAGTGCTCGACCTGGGGACCTCCGGGGCCTACCGGCTCTGGTTGAACGGAGAGAAGGTCGCTTCCGAAGACACCTACCACCCGGCCCGGCCCGACCAGGAGCGGCTCTCGGTCCAGCTCCGCGCCGGAGTGAATCGGCTCCTCCTCAAGGTCTGCCACGACGAGGGAGCGCTGGGCTTCTACCTCCGCGACGAAGCCGCCGCGGCCCATCCACTCCGCCCCCAGCATCTCCCCCCTCTACCCGCTGGACCTGCTCCGGCAGCGAAGCGGCTTCCCACCCTGGTCCGGACGCTGGAGGCACAGGTGAAGGCCCGACCGGAGGATGCCCAGCTCCGCGGCGACTTTGCCCGGGTGCTCGAGGCGACGCAGGCCTTTGACGCTCGCGAGCATACCGATGCCGTTCAAGCCGAACGGGCCGCGGCTGATGCGGCACAACAGGGACGGAGCGAGGCGCGGCTGGAACTGCTTGCGGCCAGACTGCAGCGCGACGACAACGTTCGCCGCCGTCACGTGGAGGCGGCGGTGACGGCCGACCCGGGCTTGCCGGAAGCCCAGCTCGCCCTGGCCCATGCCGAGCTGTCGCAGAGCCATCCCCACCTCGCGGTTGGGCTACTCGAACCGCTCGTCAAACGATGGCCTGGGTTCCTCCCCGCCCAGCTCATCCTTGCCCGGGCCGAGGACGAGCTGGGCGATCCGGTGAGCGCCACCCAGCGGGTGGAAGCGCTGGGCGAGGCCGCAGTCCGGGTTCCGGACGCTGCCCGAGACCGGGTCCGTGCCGCACGCCGGCTCGACCGGAGCGATGAAGCGGTGCAGCGACTCCAGGCGCTGCTGGCCGCCCGGCCCGGCGACAGCTCGAGCCTGGCCCTGCTGGCCGAGCTGCTGGCAGACCAGGGGCAGGTGGAGGGAGCCGTCGACGCCCTCCGCCGAGCACTGCAACTGTCACCGACCGACAACGGGCTGCGGCTTCGGTTGGCCGAGCTGCTGTCCTCCAACGGTCGGGTCGACGAGGGAGTTGCCCTCTTCCGGCAGGCCGAGGCGCTCTGTCCCGACGAGCCGGAGGTCTACGAGCGGAAGGGGCGTTCCCTCCTCTACGCTGGGCGGAAGGACGCCGCGCTGGAGGCCTTCGAGCGCTCACTGGTCCTGCGACCCCAGAATCCCGGTCTGAAGGAGGCGGTGCGGGCCTTGCGCGGGGGGGACGCCGGAGCGGCTGGACCCGCCCTGGCCCTGGACGTGCGGCCCCTCCTCCGCGAGGCCGACAGCTACGCCGAGGATGCGGTGACGCTGGTCGACAACACCTACGTG
>OEKZ01000064.1_pt1 | contig 9946 bp, 11 predicted proteins | sample 1503451 | NCBI WGS metagenome assembly OEKZ01 (sample SAMEA104379612, study PRJEB20068) | metagenome | biome: 1000743; feature: 77; material: 1998 | place: USA | collected 2012 | depth 25 m | reverse complement strand
GTCGTCACCCAGCTCTTCGCGCTGGTGCGTCCCCACCTGGCGGTGTTGGGGGAGAAGGACTGGCAGCAACTGCAGATCCTTCAGCGTCTGGCCATCGACCTCCATCTGGGCATCGAGGTGGTGGGGATGCCGGTGGTGCGGGAGGCGGACGGGCTGGCGCTCAGCTCGCGCAATGCCTACCTCTCGCCGGAGGAGCGGGCCCGCGCCCTGGCGCTCTGGCGAGGGCTTGAGGCGGCCCGGGCCCGGTGGGCCGGCGGGCAGCGCAAGGCGAAGAAACTGGTGGATTCGGTTCGTGTCGAGCTGCGGGCGGCGGAGGTGCGCGAGGACTACGTCGAGCTGGTGAACCCCACCACCCTGGTGCCGGTGGAACAGGCGGACCGGCCGGACGCTCGCCTCCTGGTGGCGGCCTTCGTCGGAACGACCCGTCTCATCGACAACGCTCCGGTGGGCTGAGACGGGGCCGCCCCCGAATGCCGAGGCACGGCTCAGACCCCCCTGGCGAAAAGATCATCGCCACCAACCGCAAAGCGCGGGGACAGTACGCAGTGGAGGACACCCTGGAGGCTGGCCTGGTCCTGTCGGGGAGTGAGGTGAAAAGCCTCCGAGACGGGGCGGTGCAGATGGCCGACGCTTATGCCCTGCCGCGGGGGGGCGAGCTGTTTCTACAGTCGCTCCGGATTGCCCCCTACGCGGCAGCGGTGGCTTTCCCACATGACCCGGTCCGGCCCCGGAAGCTCTTGCTGCACCGCGCCGAGTTGGACCGTTGGGCGGCGCGGGTGCGGGAACGGGGTTATTCCATTGTCCCGCTCGTGCTTTACTTCAAGAAGGGGAAGGCCAAGGTCCAGCTTGGGCTGGTCCGCGGCAAGACCCACGAGGACCGGCGCGAGGACATCAAGGAGCGGGACACCCGGCGCGAAATGGACCGCGCTCTGCGGCGCCGTTAGTGCCGACAGCCGGCGAGGGACGCCAGACATGGACGACCGAGCCTCCGACAAGAAAGAACGGCTGCTGGCCGCGCTGGACCGGGGCATGGTGATGGTCCATCTGGACGCACGTCGGCCGGGCGTCGTCGTTCCCCCCTCGCTCCGCTGCGAGTCCCATCTCCGCCTCAACCTGAGCTACCGCTTCGACCCGCCGGACCTGACGGTGGGCGAGTGGGGGCTTCGCAGCACCTTGAGTTTCTCCGGGCAGCGCTTCGCCGTGGCCATCCCCTGGAGCGCCCTATTCGCCATCACCAGCCACTGCACCCACGAGTTCTGGATGTTCCCCGAGGACATGCCCCCGGAGCTGACCCAGTCCCCGGTGCAGGCCCGTCCTCCGGTGGTGCGGCGCGCGGTGAATGCCAGGCCGGTGGCGCTTCGGGAAGTTCCGGGTGAGCGCGGCGACGGTTCCGAACCGACCGATGGGGATCCGCCTCGAGGCCGAGGACACCTCCGCATCGTGAAGTAGGCGCGGGGGGCGGACCGGCACCTGGCGACGTTCAGCGCCTGCGGAGCGTGACCTGCACCGTCCGCTCGGCGCCGCCCTCGGTTGCTCCCTGCCAGGTCCGCCACCCCGGCTTGCGCACTTCGATCCGGAGCGGGCCTTGGGGCCAGACGTTGTCGCCCGCCCAGGGCGTCCTGCCCACCTCGGTGCCGCCGATGAACAGCGTCGCTCCGGAAGGCTCGCTGAGGACCACCAGGGAGGGTGCCGGAGTGCCGATCCGCTTGGCCGCGGGCTTCTCCTCCACCGAACCAGGCCGGGCTGGGCCCGGGCGGGGAAGCAGCCGTTCCAGCCCGCCGGGGCCGAAGAGGCTCGGCAACTCCAGCTTCCCCAGACGCAGCCCGAAGCTGCCCACCCCCAGGAGCCCCAGCACTGCCAAGGCCACCAGCCAGCGGCCCCAGCGAATGTCTGGCGAGGAAAACCGCGGTCGGCGCTCCGGACGGGAAACCTGGAAGTCCGCCGGCGGGCGGGGTTCGGGCTCGGCCAGCTCCACTGCCGAGGCATGAAATGGGAGGGCCTCGGGAAAGTTCGAGGAAGAGGCGGCGGGGGTCAGCTCCGTCTCGAAGACGGGCTCGAGCTTAGGTGGCTCCGGCTCCGGCGGAGGAAAGGCCGGGCGGTTCGGCACCCGGGGTTCTGCTGCCCGAGCCTGGGCCGTCGTCCCCGGCCTGCCCTTGCTCCCCGCGCCGGTGGCCAGCGTGCCGTCTTCCGAGAGGGCGCGGCCAGAGAAGATTTCGTCCTCGGGGTCCGATGGGTCCGGCATGGCGTCGGGTCGCTCGGGGGTTCAGCTCGGTGCCGGGGTCTGCTCGGTCACCTGTCGCAAGGTCTCCCAGGTGAAGATGCCAGTGGAGTGCCCGTCGCTGAAGAGGAGGCGCAGGGCGTAGTTCCCGGCCGGCAAGACCTCCTGGATGGTCACGGTCGCGGGGACCGAAGCCGGATCGAGCGTGCGGGTCTTGGTCCACTCGTCGACGCAGCCGGCACAGGGGCAGGCCACCCGGAGATCGCGGGCCGTCGCCCCGGTGCGCTTGCCGTCTTCCCAGTGCAGCCGGAGCACCTTCCCGTCGCGGGTGACTTCGGTGTGGATGGCCGTGGGGGCGGCCGGAGGTGCCGGTTTCAACTTGTCCCAGAAGCTCATGGCCATGGAATGGCTCCGCTCCGCCTCAGGATGCAAGCGAGACCGCCCGGGGCTGGGGCTCCTCGGAGAGCGCGCCTCGTTTGACCAGCACCCGGTGAAGGGCATCGACCACCTGGGGATCGAGCGACACCCCGCGCAGCCGCTCCATCACCTCCAGCGCTGCCCGAGCGGTCATGGCCCGCTGGTAGGGCCGGGTGGATGTGCAGGCATCCCAGGTGTCGGCGCAGGACACCACCCGGGCAATGAGCGGGATGGCCTCCCCCTTGAGCCCTTGGGGATAGCCGGTTCCATTCCATTTCTCGTGATGGCTCCGCACCGCGTCGCGGACGTTCCCCAGGAAGCTCACCGGCCCGACGATGGAGGCTCCGATGAGGGGGTGCTCCCGCATCACCGCCATCTCCTCCGGGGTGAGCTCGGTCTGCTTGCGGAGGATGGGCTCGGTGATGCCGATCTTGCCGATGTCGTGGAGGATGCCGCCGTAGCGCAGCTGCTTCCCCTCACGCTCGGAGAGCCCCAGCTCGCGGCCGATCTCTGCGGCCATGTCCCCCACCCGCTGGCTGTGCCCCCGGGTGTAGGGGTCCTTGCTCTCGATGCTGTTGGTCAGGGCCAAGATGGTTTCCAGGTAGCCCTTCTCCAGCGATTCGTAGAGGCGCCGGGTCTCGGCGTCGTAGGCCTGGAGCTGGCGGCTCATGTAGTTGAAGGTCTGGGCCAGCTCGCCCAGCTCGTTGCGCGTCTTCACCTCCACCTGGGTGCCGAAACGGCCGCGGGCAATCTCCAGGGCCGAGGCAGTGAAGCCTCTGAGGGGACGGGTGAGTCCACGGGAGAAGGCCAGCGCCAGGACCAGGGCTACCAGGGCGGCGGTCAGCAGGCCCAGTCCGATGCGCCGCTGCATGAGATGGACCTGGGTGTAGGCCGCATCCAGCGGCTGCTCGCTCACCACCGCCCAGCCTGGGCCGGGCACAACCGCCGAGGCCGCCACCACCCGGTTGTCGCCTTCTCCAAAGTTGCCGACCCAGGTCATCTGGCGGTCGGGGGCGCTCTGCAAGGTCCGCAGCACCGTGGCCACCGGCGGACGAGCCGAGACGTCGTCTCCCGAGTGCACCAGCGCCGGGGCCCCGGCCACCAGCCGTCCCCGGGCGTCCACCAGGTAGGCGAAGCCGGTGCTCCCCACGTGCTCGGACTCCAGCGCCTGGCCGAGTTGATCCAGGGACAGCTCAGCGGCGACGAAACCCCGGGCCGGATCGCCCAGCGGAAAGGCGACGGTCAGCCTGGGCGGGCGCCCCGGAGCGAGGAGCGCCGCGCTGAACCGGACTCCCTCTGCACCGCGGTCGAGCAGGGCCCGTCCACGCGCCTCGTGCTCGGCCACCTCGGTCGGGGGCACGTCCTTCACCGCGAAGGCCTGGAGCCCGGGGATGCGCTCGCCCCGGGCGGAGAAGACGGTGAGGGCGGTGACGTCCCGCCGCTCGGTGAGCACCGAGGCCAGATGGGCCCGCTGCTCGGCCAGGGGCAAGGACAGAAATCCCGGCACCCGGGCCAGAGCGGTGACGGTGCGCAGCGGCGCTTCCAGGGCCGCGGTGGTCCGCATGGAGAGCTGCCGCACCCGCTCCGCCGACAGCTCCTGGGCGTCCCGGGTGAGCAGCTCGCGGGTGTCGGAGAGCACCAGCAGCCCCACCACCGCGGTGGAGACCAGCCCCACCCCGAGCATGAGCAGGAAGATGGCCTTGAAGAGCTTCACTGCCAGGGCGCCTCCTTCACTTCGAGGCGGATGCGACTGGGGACCAACTGGACCCCCCGGGTCGAGGCTGGACCGAGCGACCCATCGGAAAGTAGTGCCCGCACCGTCCAGCGGTAGCTCCCCGCCGGCAGCGCGGAGAGGGTGACGGTCGGCTGGGCGGTGCGCAGGCTTCGGCCTCGGGGCCCGGCCAGCTCGAAGACGTAGCCGGTGGCATCGGGAACGGGCTTCCAGGCGAAGTGCACCGGACCCAGGCCACCGGCCGCCGGGTCCAGCGCCAGCTTCAGACCGGCCTCGGGAACGAGCAGCACCGGGGGTTCGACCGCCGCCGGGGCTCTTCCTTCGGGCTCGGGATTTCCGGGCGGCTCCCCCTTGGCCACGGTGAGGGTCTCCCCGGCCCGGACGGATCGGGTGCGCCCCTCGGCTTCCACCCGCACCGGGACTCCCTGGCGAACCCGGACCCGCGTCTTCCCGTCTGGCTCCACCGCCACCGCGAAACGGGACGACTCCTGAGCGGCATCGGCCAAGAGCTTCCAGGCGCTGTCGGCCTGGGAGGCCGCATCGGCATAGCGGGCTCGGGTCAGCAGTGCCTGGGCCTCCCCCAGCCGGGCCTCGGCCTCGGTCCGGTTCGCTCCCGGGCGAGCCTGGGCCACGGCACTGCGGGCCGAGACGATGGCGGAGACCGCTCGCTGCCGCTCCGGACCCGGGAGCAGCAGCCGGGTCCCGGGCGACGGCGCCGCGTCGAGGTGGTTGAAAGCCAGAAGCTCCGGTCCGGCCCGGTCGCTGCCCAAGGTGCGCGCTGCCACCTGGGCCAGCGACTCGCCCGGTCGGACCACCGTCTCCCGGGAGCCGCCTGGGGCCAGCAGGAGGAGGAGGATGGCAGCCTTCATTGGAAGACGATCTCCCGGCCGGCCCGCACGGTCGCCGCCGGCGTGCCCACGGTGAGGCTCTGGTTGGCCGGCCGGTCCAAGGTGGCATCGACTGCCCCGCGGAGCACGGTGAGGTCGGCCTGGCCGCGGCCCGGTGGGCGGTGGCTCTCGGCGATGCCGAGCAGTGTGTCCTCCGACACCCCCACCACCGTTCCGGACGGGAAACGCAGCTCCGCCGAGGCCCCGCTCCCGGTACGCAGCTTGTCGTCGTCGTAGAGCGGGGTCCCGGTGCCAGCTGGGAACCAGGCATCTCCGGCGGCCCGCTTGACCGAGACGGTGCCGCGGACCCCGGCCAGCGTGGCCCGGGCGGGTTGGGCCGGTGTGGGCGCGGGCGGAGGACTGGCCTCCCGGCGACACGCCGGCGCGCACACGACGAGCGACAGGCAGAGCGCCATCTGGAACCCGGGCCGGACGAGGTGCAGGGTGGCCTGCAACTGTAGCAGAGGCGTCAGGGCTACCGACCTCCCCGGGGGCCGGCTCAGAGCCGGCGATGTCGCAGGGCGGGCAGGTTCTGTCGCACCCGGGCCACCAGCGCTGGATCGAACTCGGCCAGCGCAACGCCCTCGCCGTCGGATGCCCGAGCGGTCACCAGCCCCCAGGGGTCGGCCACCAGGGCGTGCCCGTAGGTCATCCGCTGATCGCCGTGCCGTCCTCCTTGGGCGGGTGCGAGAACGTAGGCCTGGTTCTCGATGGCCCGGGCCCGGAGCAGCACTTCCCAGTGGTCCTTCCCGGTCAGCAGCGTGAAGGCGGAGGGCACGGTGAGGAGCACCGCTCCGGAGCGCGACAGCAGCCGGTAGAGCTCGGGGAAACGCAGGTCGTAGCAGATGCTCAGTCCCACCACGCCCAGGGGCGTCTCCGCAGTCACCGGAGTCTCGCCCGGGGCCACTGCGTCCGACTCGCGGTAGGTGGCCCCATCGCCGACCTCGGCATCGAAGAGATGGATCTTCCGGTACACCGCCCGGCGCTCCCCGTCCGGACCGAAGAGGACGCTGGTGTTCCACAGCCGCCCTCCCGGGGCGCCGGACTCCAGGACCGAACCGGCCAGCAGATGGATGGAGAGCTCGCCCGCCAGCTGTCCGAAGGCAGAAAGGGTCGGCCCGTCGAGCGGTTCGGCGGCGGCCGGCCGCTCTGGCTCCCGACCCATCCAGGCGACGTTTTCCGGAAGGCCGATGAAGCCCGCCCCCAGCCGGTGAGCGTGGCGGACCAGGCGGACGGCGGTGTCGAGGTTCTTGGCCTTGTTGGCCCCGGAGGCCATCTGCACGGCGGCGAGAAGCATGGGGACTTCCTTAGCCTGGCCGGGGGCCCGGGCCACGTCGGAGAACGAATGTAACCTTAAGTCGCACCCTTCTGGGGTTTCCGCTCCCCCTCATGCTCGAGGGGCGGGCGGAGTTTGACATCGGCCCATTTCCGCGGGCATGGGAGGGGCTTCACCACGGAGGTACGCCATCGCCGCGCCTGGAGCCACGAAGCGACTGAAAGAATTGGCCCGCCAAGAAAAGCAGCGGGCCAAGGCGGAGAAGAAGGAACAGCGCAAGCGGGAGAAGGCCGAGCGGGCCCCCAACCCCGAAGGCGTCGATCCGGACATCGCCGGCATCGTCCCCGGCCCGCAGCCGCCGCTGGAGGTCTGAGGGCCGGTCGGCCCGTTGGCTTTTGGAATCTCCCGGAAGTGCGGGCGGTTCCGTGGCCGGAACGGAACGGCCTGCCTTGCGCTGGCGGGGGGCGCATGGTAGGCACTCCGGCGACATTTTTCGACGCAGTTGCTCGAAAAGTGGGCCCTGCGCCCGCTTTTTTCGTTTCTGGCCCCCATGAGCGAGAGCACCCACAAAGCGGAGATCTTGGCGCGCGCGGAAGCGACGCTGGAGCCCCTGGTTCGGGCCGAGGGATTCGAGCTGGTGGACCTGGAATACGTCCGGGATCCCTCGGGCTGGGTGCTCCGGTTGTTCATCGATCAAACGGGACGGGATCCGGCGTCGAAGGAAGGGGCGGTGGGGCTGGAGGATTGCGCTCGGGTTTCCCACGCGGTGGAAACCACACTGGAAGTCGAGGATTTCATCCCCCACGCCTACTCGCTGGAAGTCAGTAGCCCCGGCCTCAACCGTCCGCTGCGCCGTCCGGAGCATTTCGCGCGGGCGGTGGGCCAGCGGGTGAAGGTCAAGACCTACGGCCCGGTCGGCCAGCCGCCGCGCAAGAGCTTCACCGGTACGCTCAGCGACATCAGCGCATCGGACATCACTGTGGAAGTCGAGGGCGGAGGGGCATTCCACATCCCCTTCCGGGACATCGCCAAGGCGAACCTCGAGTTCCAGTTCTAAGTCCTCCGTTCCGGATTCCACCCCCTCTTAAAGACCTCCCGCCATGGCGACGCCCACCACTCCGTCCATCAATCTCAACCTGGTCCTGGAGCAGGTGGCCAAGGACAAGGGAATCGACAAGAGCGTGCTGGTGGCCACGCTGGAAGATGCCATGCAGACCGCGGCCAAGAAGCACTTCGGCCAGGACCGCAACCTCGAGGCCAAGTACGAGCCCACCAAGGGCGTGGTGGAGCTGTTCCAGGCGGTGACGGTGGTGGAACAGATCACCGACCCGGTGCAGGCGGTGAACCAGCTCACCCTCGAGGAGGCCCGAAAGAAGGGCATGGAAGTCGAGCCGGGCGACGAGCTGGTGTTCCAGATTTTCTACCGCGATGAGGACGCCGCCGAGGCCAAGGCCCAGGACGACCAGTACGGGGACATCCTCCGGCTGAAGACCTTCCGCCACGGCTTCGGACGCATCGCCGCCCAGACCGCCAAGCAGGTCATCCTCCAGCGGACCCGCGACGCCGAGCGGGAGAACGTCTTCAACGAGTACAAGGACCGCCGCAACGAGATTGTCACCGGGATTGCTCGGCGCTTCGAACGGGGCAACATCATCGTCGACCTGGGACGGGCCGAGGCGGTGCTGCCGGTCCGCGAGCAGGTGCCGCGAGAGACCTACCGGGCGGGGGATCGGGTCCAGGCCTACGTCCTGGACGTGCTGCGCGAGTCCAAAGGGCCGCAGATCATCCTCAGCCGCGCCTCGGTGAATCTGCTGACCAAGCTCTTCGAGATGGAGGTCCCGGAGATCGCCGAGGGCATCGTGGTCATCGAGGCCGCAGCCCGAGAGCCGGGCGGGCGGGCCAAGATCGCCGTCAGCAGCCGCGACCCGGACGTGGACCCGGTGGGGGCCTGCGTGGGGATGAAGGGCAGCCGGGTCCAGGCGGTGGTGCAGGAGCTGCGGGGCGAGAAAATCGACATCGTCCCCTGGGACGAGGATCCGGCCCGCTTCGTCTGCGCGGCCCTGGCCCCCGCCGAGGTGGCCCGGGTCATCATCGACGAGGCCAACCACGCCATGGAGCTCATCGTTCCGGACGACCAGCTGTCGCTGGCCATCGGCCGCCGGGGGCAAAACGTCCGGCTGGCGGCTCAGCTCACCGGCTGGAAGCTGGACATCAACAGCGAGACCCGAGTGCGGGAGATGCGCGAGTTCGCCACCCGCTCCCTGGGGTCTCTGCCCGGGGTGACCGAGATGCTGGTGGAGACGCTCTACGCCCACGGCTTCCGGCAAGCCAAGGACGTGGCCGAGGCATCCCCGGAGGTGCTGGCCCAGATTCCCGGACTCGACCCCTCTCGCATTCCGGCCATGCAGGAACAGGCTCGCAAGCAGATGGTGGACGACGAGATCGAGCTGCGCCGGTTGGAGATGGAGCGCGAGCAGGCCCGGGCCATCGAGGCCCGGCGCCATCCCGACGAGCTCAACCCTAGCGAGCGGCTGATGCGGGTGCGGGGAATGAGCGAGAAAACCATCGAGCAACTGGCCATGTCCGGTTACAAGACCGTGGAGGACCTGGTCGCCGAGAAGGACATCGCCAGGCTGGGGGATGCTCCGGGGGTGGGGATCAAGAAGGCCCGCCAGCTCAAGAGCGCGGCGGAGAGTTATCTTCTGGAAGAGGCCAAGCTGCGCGCCGAGCTGGACGCCGAGCGCGCAGCCCTGGGAGGCGCAGCGTCTGCCCCCAGCCCGGCCGAGGAGGCGAAGGCGCCCTGATTTCGGAACCCGAGCGCACCTGCCTCGGGTGCGGGGCCAAGCGCCCCAAGCGTGAACTGGTGCGGCTCTGCCTGTCGAGCGAGGGCGAGCTGCGGTGGGACCGAATGCAGCGTGCGCCCGGGCGGGGCGCCTACCTCTGTGGCCGGAGCTGTCTGGCAGCGGCGGTGAAGCGACGGGCACTGGAGAGGGCCTTCCGCGGGCGCCTGTCCGGTGGACTCGAAGCGGTGGAGTCCGAGCTGCCGGCGACAACGGAGGGTGGGCGTTAGTGGTCAGCACTTCCGGTCCACCCATGGTGCGGTATGTCTCCCCCGGGACTGCCCGGTGGGAGTAGAAGGCGGCAACGTTCTGAAGGGGTTTATGTCGAAGAAGCGGGTCCACGAGATCGCCAAGGAGCTGAAGGCCTTCGGCATCGATCTCGACAACAAGGAGGTCGTCACCGAGCTCACGGCTCTCGGCTACGACGTGAAGAGCCACTCGAGCTCGCTCGAGGACGACCAGGCCACATCCGCGGTCCAGCGGATCGTCGAGAAGCGGAAGCCGCGCGCGGCCCCGCCTCCGGCGACCGCCAAGGGCTTCGTGGTCCGCCGGCGCGCCCCCGGGACTGACGCGCCG
>OEKZ01000425.1_pt1 | contig 9985 bp, 4 predicted proteins | sample 1503451 | NCBI WGS metagenome assembly OEKZ01 (sample SAMEA104379612, study PRJEB20068) | metagenome | biome: 1000743; feature: 77; material: 1998 | place: USA | collected 2012 | depth 25 m | reverse complement strand
TCCTGGAAGTTTGCCAGCGCCGAGACCAGCGCCCCGCGGATGTGACCATCCTCGGAGGCTCGAAGCCGGGTCAGAACGGTCTCGAACAGCTGGGCATCGCCGAGTCGGCCGGCAGCGGCGGCGGCCACATCCCGGAGATCTGGGCTGACCGCTTCGGGGTGCAAGCGCCCGTCCGTTCCCAACCAGCGGCGCCCCAGCTGGGCAGCCCGAGCCAGGACCTGCCCATCCTGTGCCTCCAGCGCCAGGACCTTGATGAGCTGGGGCCGAAACCGTGTCACCCGTGGGGCCTCACCCGGGCGAACGGTCCAGCCGATGCGCTCCAGCGGCGGCCGGAGCAGGGTTCGCATCCTGGCCTCGAACTGCGGCCGATTCTCGTCCGACGTCCAGAAGCGCCGGGCCCGGGAAAGGAAGCGGAGGGCGGCGGCGATGACCGCGGGTTCCTCATCGCGCGCCAGGGGGCCCAGCCGGTCGAGCGCCTCGGACGCCGGCAGGCTGCCGTCCTGCGCCGCGGAGAGCAGCGCCTCGGCGGCCGAGAGCCGTTCCGGCCCGCTGAGGGCCTTCCAGCCCGCTCCCAGGAGAGCATCCAGATCCTCGGTGGGCTCGAGCCAGCGGTAGTAGCCCTGGGCGCCGGCGTTCAGATGGACCCAGCGCGGACATCCGCCCGGAAGCGGCAACGTTCCCTCTGCCGAGGTGAGGAGGGTGCAAACGGGCCATCTGCGACCCTCCGCCCGCGCGCAGACCGGAACCTTCCAGAGGGTGTCTCGGGTGGCCAGGGACCCCAGCGGTAGGGCCCGGGACTGTCTCAGAGCGATGCGCGCTCCTGCTCCATCGCACAGCCGTCGACCTTCGACGCGCGGCACCCCCGATTGCTCCACGAAGGTGCGAAAGGCCGGCCCGATATCTTGCGAGGCGGAGAGTGCGGAGAGGAGATCGTCGGTGTTGGCGTTCCCATCCTCGTGGGCTTCCAGGTAGCTCTGGATGCCGCTGCGGAAGGCCTCGGTTCCGAGGAGGGTCCGGAACATGGCGATGACCGCGGTGCCCTTCGGGTACAGCACCGCATCGTCGGTGCCGATGATGTCGTTCTCGCTGCGAATGGGCTGGTGCATCGGGCGGGCCGTTTCCAGCTCGTCGTTCCGCATGGCCGCGTGGGTTCGCTCCAGGATGTCGACGTCGAACCGCAGCTCGGGCCGCCAGGGCCCCACCACCTCGGGCTCCATGAAGCTGGCGAAGGACTCGTTCAGCCACTTGTCGTCCCAGAAGCGCATGGTGACCAGATCCCCGAACCACTGATGGGCCATCTCGTGGGCCATTACCCAGGCGACGGTGAGCTTCTCGTCCTCGGAGCCGCGCTTGTCGTCGATCAGCAGGTACCAATCCACGTAAGTGATGAGGCCTGCGTTCTCCATGGCCCCGAAGGCAAAGTTGGGAACGGCCACGTGGTCGAGCTTCTCGTAGGGGAAGGGAATGCCGAACCACTGCTCCAGCCGCACCAGCAGCTCGCCCCCGGTTTTCAGAGCGTAGGCCAGCTCGGGCCCACGCCCTTTCGGAGCGATGCCCCTGACTTGCAGCGGACGGGCACGCACCTCGTTGGGGGGAAGCGGGGGCGGGGTCACCACGTCGAAGTCGCCCACCGCGAAAGCCACCAGGTAGCTTGGGAGCGGACGGGTGGGCTCGAAGCGGATCCGCTTTCGCCCGTCGGCCAGCGGGGTCTCCTCATGCGGGGGAGTGTTGGCGAACGCCTGGAGAGAGGCCGGAACCGTCAGCTCCAGCTCCCAGGGGATCTTGAACGAGGGCTCGTCGAAGCAAGGAAAGGCCCGCCGCGCGTCGAGTGCCTCGAACTGGGTGTAGGCGGCCCAGCTGCCCGAAGCCTTTGCCCGGTAGAGCCCCACCACCCGGGGGTGGAAGGGGGCTTCGAAATCGAGCATCAGGGTGGCCGGTCCAGCTGGCACGGTGCGCCCGAGGTGGATCCTGGCCGCCCCCTTGGCGTCGTCCGTCTCGGCGGTCACCGGGATGATCTGTCCATCCCGGTTCAAGACTCCGCTGCGGAGGGTGAGCTCGCGTGCCGAAACCCAGAGGATGTCCCGCGGGGAATCGAGGACGAGCGAGATCTCGACTCGTCCCCGGAACCGCTCCTGGTCGGGAGCCACTTCCAGAGCCACGCGCTCACGTGTTGGGTGAACGTCCTTGGGCAGACGAAAGAGGAGGCCCGCCCCGGACGAGCCAGGCTCCGGAGTGGCGACCGGGGGCAGGGACGGTCCGCCATCGGCGACGGAGGCGGAAGGCGCCACCGGGGCACTCGCACACCCGAGTGCCCCCAGGATGGCCAGCACCGCCAGGCCGGATCGCATGGCTGGAACCTCCCCGATGAGGGCTTGACGTGAAGCCGTCCGGCCTATTGCAGACGGACCTCGAAGGGAAGCTCGGCCTTCAATCCCGGCTCGAGGAGAAAGAGCGACGGCAGTCCCACCTCCTCCGCCAGTTGCCGGAGCGGAGCCGGGGCACCGGGCGGTTCGCCGCGCAGCCCCACCTGGGTGAGAACCCCGTCCTCACCGCCCAAGGTCGCCAGTAGACCCTCTGCTCCCCCGTACGTGACGAGCGCCAGATCTTCCTCCTCGGGGACGCCGGCGCGAAGGCGGGCGTCGGCGATGGCGTCCGGCAATCCACCCAGGGCATCGACCAGTCCTCGGGCCTGGGCGTCGGCGCCGGACCAGATGCGGCCCCTGGCCACGGCATCGACCTGGGCGGGCTGGAGGTGACGGCTCTGGGCCACTTCGGAGACGAAGTCCTCATAGAACGCATCCACCCAGCGCTGGGCCGCGGCCTGCTCGGCCGGAGTCCAGGGCCTGAAAATCCCCAGGATGTCCGCCATCGGCCCGCGCTTGAGCGTCTCCACGTGCACGCCCAGCTTCTTCCCCAGCCCCTCCAGCCCGGGTTTGAGGACGAACACCCCGATGCTTCCGGTGAGGGTGGTCGGCTCGGCCCAGACCCGGTCCCCGCCCATCGCCACGTAGTAGCCCCCCGAGGCCGCCGCATCTCCCATGCTGGCCACCACCGGCTTGCTGGCCCGTGCTCGCAACACCGCCCGGTACATGACGTCCGAGGCCGTTCCATCCCCCCCGCCGCTGTCGACCCGCACCACGATGGCCGCCACTCGCGGATCGTCGGTGGCCGCGCGCAGTGCCTTCTCCACAGTTTCCGAGCCGGCCGACTGGGCCAGTCCCAGGGGGTCGCTACGGCTCTTTCCGCCGGTGATGGTTCCCAGGACCGGGACGATGGCGATGCGCCGGCGCTCGCCCCAGCGTCGCTCCGGATCGGGCGGCCGGTAGTCCCGCACCCAGACGCCGCCCGGGACCAGCGCCGGAGCTGCCCGGTCGAGCATTGCCGGGTCGACCACCTCGTCGACCAGCTTCCACCGGACCGCGGCCAGCGGCGAAAGCAGTCCCTCGGCGAGCGCCTGGCGGACGGAGGCAACCGGCACTTCCCTCGCCTCCGAGACTTGGGTCTCGAAGTGGGAGGCCTCGGTGTCGAGAAAGGCGTCCAGCGACTGACGCTGCTCCCGGCTCATGCTGGCCCTGGTGAGCTGGTCGGGGGCGTTCTTGTAGGCGCCCACCCGGGCCACGTCCCAGTGCACGCCCAGTTTCTCCATGGTTTCGCCGAGAAAGATGACGTCGGCGGTGAGCCCGTTGATGGTGAGGAGGGACTGCGGAGCGACCCAGATTCGATCCGCGCCGGTGGCGATGAGGTATTCCTTGTCGCCGCCGTTCATCAAGACAGCAACGACTGTCTTGCCCCCCCGGCGGAGCCGAATCAGCTGCTGGCGCAGCTCCTCGGCCTGGGCGAATCCCAGCCGCGGCAGCCGATCCAGCTTCACCACCACCGCCCCCAGCTCGCGATCCCGGGCCGCCCCATCGAGCCGCCGGAGCAGCCGGAGGTAGGGGTCCTCCTCCCGGAGCCCGAGCAGCCCCAGGGCGGTGAAGCCGCCGGCCAGGGCATCGGGAACGTCCACCAGGCCAACCTTGCGGGGGCCAAAGGAAATGGCGCGGTACCGAGCCAGCGAGAGTCGTGCCGAGATGAGGTGGTCGGTGCCGTCCGGCCCTCCGCCGAGCGCGTAGCCCAGGCCGGCATGGGCCGTGTTCAGGGTCAGCGACACCTGCCAGAACCAGCCGTCGTCCGGCGCCCGGAAGGCCTTGGACACCGAGCTGCCCAGGACGATGCCCCGGACGGGTTCCACCTGGACGACGCCGCCCACCCGGCTACCCCCCAGATCGTGGAAGGTGGGGAATTGCCAGCTGGCCCCCAGGGTCAGCCACTCGCCCCAGGGGCGGGCGCCCACGGCCAGCTCCCAGGTCCGTGTCCCGGCATCGTTGCCCACGTCCTTCCAGGCCAGCCCAACCGAGAGCGCGCGGATAGGCCGGGTCAGCAGACCCAGGTCCCAGCTGTTGGGCCCGGGGGCGGTGCCTAGCAAGGGAGTGAAGACGTTGTAGGCCGTACCCAGCGAGAGCAGCGGTCCGCCGACGGAGAAAGCGTAGGACGTCCGCTGGTACCCGTCGCGCTCGGAGCCCGCCTTTGGTCCGCGGACCCAGTCCAGTGACAGCCCGAAGGCCATCACCTCGAAGAGGGTCGTCCCCAGGTACAGCCCGTCGACGATGGAGTCGAGGTGGAGGTTACGTTCGTGCTGGTAGATGAGCATCGGCCCGCCGATGCGCTGCAGACCGGCCGGGTTGACCTCGGGGGCGGTCACCTCGTCGCTCAAGGCGGCGTTGGTGGGGGGAAGCGTGGGACGCAGCTGACCGATGGCAGAGGCCTGCGACCAGGCCACAGCCGGGAGGAGCAGGACGACGGCTGCGGTGGCGCGGGTCACGCCTCGCCTGCATGCCCTGGATGCCGAGCCGGGCGCAGCAAGATTCCGCCAGGGGGACGACTTCTTTACACGTCGGGTCCGGCCGTTAGGATGCCGATGCTGCTGCAGGCTGCTACAGGATTGAACCGCGCGGATTTCCTCGCCTTCTCTCCTGTCGGGCGCGCTGCGGGAGCAAGACGATGGCACGACAGCTGACGATGGCTTTGAAGACGGGCGGCAAGGGGCCGCCCGGGAAGGGACGGGGCGCCGATTCGGGCGGGGGCGGCGAGGACGTTCCGGCTGCCCTCCACGAGGAAGCCCGGCGCCGCTACCTGAACTACGCCCTGAGCGTCATCACCTCCCGGGCGCTCCCCGACGTGCGGGACGGGTTGAAGCCGGTGCAGCGCCGCATCCTCTATGGGATGTGGCACGACCACCGGCTCACCAGCGATGCCAAGTACGCCAAGTGCGCCAAGGTGGTGGGCACCATCCTGGGCAGCTACCACCCCCATGGCGACACCGCCGTCTACGACGCCCTGGTCCGGCTGGCCCAGGACTTCTCGCTTCGTTACCCGCTGGTGGACGGACACGGCAACTTCGGTTCGCTCGACGGCGATACCGCTGCGGCGATGCGGTACACCGAGTGCCGGCTGGCGCCGCTTTCCACGGATCTCCTGGCCGAGCTGGACAAGAACGTCGTCCCCTACCGGGCGAACTACGACGGCAGCACGCGCGAGCCGGTCGTCCTCCCGGCCCTGGTGCCACAGCTGCTGATGAACGGGACGACCGGGATCGCGGTGGGCATGGCCACCAACATCCCGCCCCACAACCTGGGCGAGCTGTGTGAGGCGCTGGTCGCGCTGGTCAAGGACCCCAAGCTGGAGACGAAGGATCTGCTCAAGTGGGTGAAGGGCCCGGACTTTCCCACCGGGGCGCAGATCCTCAACGGCAAGAGGGAGCTTCGGGAGATCTACGAGACCGGGCAGGGATCGATCCGAGTCCGTGGCGAGTGGAAGGTGGAACAGCTTCCCCGCGGCGGGCAGCAGATCGTCATCACCTCCATTCCCTACGCGGTGAACAAGGCCACTCTGGTTGCCAAGATCGGCGACCTGGTGCGGGAGCGCAAGCTGGCTCCACTCACCGACGTCCGTGACGAGAGCACCACCGACGTCCGGATCGTGATGGAGGTGAAGCGGGACGCCGGGGTCGAGATGGTCATGGCCTATCTCTTCAAGCACACGCCGCTGCAGACGAACTTCAACGTGAACCTCACCGCGCTGGTGCCGACCCAGGACCCCGAGGTCGGGACTCCGGAGCGGCTGGATTTGAAGTCGCTGCTCCGGCACTTCCTCGATTTCCGGTTCGAGGTGGTGACCAAGCGCCACGAGTTCGAGTTGGCGCAGGTGAAGAAGCGCCTCCACATCCTGGAGGGCTTGGAGAAGGTCTACGACGCCCTGGACGAGATGATCCGCATCATCCGCAAGTCCGAGGGCAAGCAGGACGCCGCCGGAAAGCTGATGAAGCGCTTCGAGCTCGACGCCGAACAGGTGGACGCCATCCTCGAGTTGAAGCTGTACAAGCTGGCGCGGCTGGAGATCCTGGTCATCCAGAAGGAGGCCAAGGAAAAGCGCGTCGAGGCGGCCCGGCTGGCCGGTGTGCTCAAAGACCCGCGGAAGCGCTGGGCGGTGGTGCAAGACGAGCTGGCCCAGGTGAAGGAGAAGTACGCTGACGCGCGGCGCACCAAGCTCGGCGGCGGGGGGGAGGAGGTGGAGTACTCGGAGGAGGCCTTCATCGCCGACGAGGACGCGCACGTGGTCCTCACCCGCGATGGGTGGGTCAAGCGGGTCCGGGAGATGAAGGACCCCAACACCACCCGCCTCCGCGAGGGTGACGAGGTGATGGCCGTGCTGGCCGGGTCGCTGAAGAGCAACCTTGTCTTCTTCTCCAACTTCGGTTCGGCCTACGTCACCCGTTTCAACGACGTCCCGGCCTCGACTGGCTATGGCGACCCGATCCAGAAGCTGCTCAAGTTCGACGACGGCGAGCGGGTGGTGGGGGCGCTGTCGCTCGACCCTCGCTTGCCGCGCCCCGAGCTGATGATTGGCCTGAGTCGTCGCGGCTACGGGCTGCGCTTTCCACTGGCGCCCCACAGCGAGGCCTCCACCCGCTCCGGGCGGCGCTACGCCCGTCCCGGTGAAGGGGACGAGCTGGTGGGGGTGGTTCCGGTAGGCCCGAAGGATCTCCTGGCGGTGGTGACCGAGCACGCTCGGGCGCTGGTCACTCGGGCCTCCGAGGTGAACGAGCTGGCCGGCCCTGGCCGGGGGGTCACGGTGATCAAGGTGGAGAAGGAGGACCGCGTCATCGGATTCCTCTGCACCTCGGACCGACAAGCCACCCTGGAGCTGGAGACCTCGAAGGGCCGGAAGCTGGTCCTCTCCCCGGCGAAGTACGAGGTCAGCGCCCGGGGTGGCCGCGGCCGGGAGATGGCCAAGCGGGAAACGGTGAAGGTAGTGGCCACTCCGGTGCAATGGACGCCGTTGCCCGGTGACAAGGAGGACCGGTGACCATGGCCACCGCCCGGAAGGCCACCGCCAAGCGGACCAGCTACACCGCCACCGACATCCAGGTCCTGGAAGGTCTGGAGCCGGTCCGCAAGAGGCCGGCGATGTACATCGGTGGCACCGACCCCAGCGGCTACCATCACCTCCTCTGGGAAATCGTCGATAACAGCGTCGACGAGGTCATCAACGGCTACGCCGACCGCGTGGAGGTCATCCTTCACAAGGACGGGCACACGGTCACGGTCACCGATGATGGCCGGGGCATCCCGGTGGACGTCCACCCTCGGTACCGGAAGCCGGCGCTGGAGATCATCCTCACCACCCTGCATTCCGGCGGAAAGTTCGAGCAGGGCAACTACCTCCACTCGGGCGGTCTGCACGGCGTGGGCAGCTCGGTGGTCAATGCCTTGAGCGCCAAGCTCACCGCCGCGGTGCGCCGGGACGGCAGGAAATGGGTGCAGACGTTCTCGCGCGGGAAGGCGACCTCGGCCCTCAAGTCGGAGGCCCCGGGCCGGGGCACGGGCACGACCATCACCTTCACGCCGGACCCGGAGATCTTCGGCGAGAAGCTGCGCTTCGACCCGGAGCTGATCCGCGACCGTCTGGAGGCCAAGAGCTACCTCCACAAGGGGATGGAGGTCATCTTCCGGGACCAGACCGCCTCCCCGCACACCGAGGTCATCTACCGGCACGATGGGGGCATCGCCGAGTACCTGGCCAAGGTCACCCGGGAGCGGGCCAAGGCGCTGGTCCCGGAAGGGGCCGAGCCTTTCTACGTCGCCCGCGAGGAGCCGCGACTGGAGCTGGCCCTGGCCTGGACGGAGTCCACCGACGAGCACGTGCGGAGCTACGTCAACGGCATCCCCACTCCCAACGGAGGCACCCACGAGGCAGGACTCCGCTCCGGGCTGGTCAAAGCCGTGCGCAACTACATCGAGACGCACGATCTGACCCCCAAGGGCGTGACCCTCACCGCCGAGGACATCCGCGAGGGGATGGTGGCCATCCTCTCCTGCTACGTCATCGAGCCCCAGTTCCAGGGACAGACCAAGGGCCGTCTGAACAACCCGGAGATGGCCGGGCTGGTGGACAACGCCGTCCGTCCAGCCCTGGAGAAGTGGCTCAACGACAACCAGTCGGTCGCCGAGTCGGTGGTGGCCCGCATCACCCTGGCGGCCAGGGCCCGGGAGGCCAGCCGTGCTGCCTCCCAGGCCATCACCCGGAAAGGAGCGGTCAGCCACAAGCTCAACCTGCCGGGGAAGCTGGCCGACTGCGCCTCGACCAACCCCACGGAGAGCGAGCTGTTCATCGTGGAGGGGGACTCGGCAGGTGGCTCGGCCAAGCAGGGGCGGGACCGCCGCACCCAGGCCATCCTCCCGCTGCGCGGCAAGGTCCTGAATGCCGAGCAGGCTTCGACCGACAAGGTAGCCAGCAACAAGGAGCTGCAGGACATCGTTAGCGCGCTGGGGTGCGGGATCGGCCCGGATCTGAAGCTGGAGCGACTCCGCTACGGCCGGGTCTTCCTCCTGATGGATGCCGATTCCGACGGGCACCACATCGCCACCTTGCTCCTGACCTTCTTCTACCGGCACCTTCGCCCGCTCATCCAGAACGGCATCGTCCACATCGCTCAGCCGCCGCTGTACCGCATCGACATCGGCAAGGAGACCTACTGGGCCCTGGACGAGGCGGATCGAGATCGACTCGTCAAGGAGAAGGCCAAGGGCAACGCCAAGCCGAACATCATGCGTTTCAAGGGCCTGGGCGAGATGCAGCCGGAAGACCTCAAGGCCACCACCCTGGATCCCCGGCGGCGCAACTCGCTGCGGGTCACCATCGCCAACGAGCTGGAAACGGATCGGGTGATCAACGATCTGCTGGGCAAGGACGTCTCGGCCCGGTTCAAGTTCATCATGGAACGGGCGCGCGAGGTCGAAGGCGAGGAGCTCGACATCTGATGACGAGCCTCTGACCCTCCAGGGTAGTTTCTGCCATGACCCCCGAGCGGTTGATGTTCATCGGGAACGACTCGCCCGACTACGCGAGCGAGCTGGACTTGCGCTGGCGAGTGCTGCGGAAGCCACTGGGCCACGGACGAGAGGCGGTGGCCTTCCCCTTCGAGGCGGAGAGCCTGCACCTCGTCGCCCTGGATGGGCAGCGGGTGGTGGGCTGTGTGCTCTTTCACCCGGAAGGCCCGGGAACCGGGCGGCTTTTCCAGATGGCCGTGGAACCGGACCGACAGGGGAGCGGGCTAGGCACACGGCTGGTGCGCGCGCTCGAGGCCGAGGTGGCCCGCCGGGGCTTCCACGAAGTCACCCTCCACGCCCGGGACAGCGCAGTCGGGTTCTACGCTCGGCTGGGGTACCAGGCCTTCGGGGAGCCCTATGTCGAAGTCGGTATTCCGCACCAGAGCATGCGGAAAACGCTGAGCAACCGGACCGGCTGAGGCCACCCACGGCCGGAGCTTGAGCGACCTCTTTTCAGCCGTTGCTCGCCCTCGAGCCCTCCGACACCGTCGGCGCGCGGTCCACTTGCGGCGCCTTCCCCCACTCCCCAGCCCGGCACAGTTCGGCATGCCTCGTCG
>OEKZ01000744.1_pt1 | contig 10076 bp, 8 predicted proteins | sample 1503451 | NCBI WGS metagenome assembly OEKZ01 (sample SAMEA104379612, study PRJEB20068) | metagenome | biome: 1000743; feature: 77; material: 1998 | place: USA | collected 2012 | depth 25 m | reverse complement strand
CGGGTTCCCCCTCCGATTCGCAGCGGAACGACGGTGACCGCTGCCGATGCCAGATGGGGGCGCAGATCGTCCACCTGGCCGGTGACCTCGATGCGGGGACCCTGAAGCCTCAGGATCTGAGGGTTGGCGTACGGCCCGACGATCTTCAACCGCGCCCGCGGATGGCTTCGCTCGACCAGCGGCCAGATCTCGCGCACGAGGTAGAGCACCCCGTCGACGTTCGGGAAGTAGTCGAGGGCTCCGAAGAACATCACCGTCCGTCCATCAGAGGAGGGCAGGTGCGTAGCGGGCCGGAAGTCCTCGACATCGACCGCATTGGGGACGACCGCCGAACGCAGCGATGGCACCAGTTCCCTGGCCCGGCGCTCGTCGGCCTCCGAGCAAAAGGTGACCCCGTCGAAGGTGCGGAATGCCTGCATCTCCTCGCGCTGGAGCTTTGGCCAGTTCGCAGCATTGTGAACGCGCCGGAGAAAGCCGTGCTCCTCTGACATCTGCTGCCGGGTCAGGTCGAACTCGATGTTGTGCTCCCCGAGCACCCGGAGCGGTCGACGGCCCCCGGGGGGCGCCAGGTCGAGCGGGTAATGCGCCAGGAACGGGAATTCCACGTCGACGATGTCGAAGGGCTGCGCACGAAGAAGGCCGCGGAGCGCATGACGGAGAGCCCGACGGTCGAAGAAGCGCCGCTCGAAGCTCTGCTCCGAGGCCAGGGCGCGCACCTGGACCACCCGCCTGGCAATGCCTTGCCAGTGAGGGAAGGGGATCAGCATCACCTGCCGGCAGTACCGGCCCATGGCCAGCTCGATCTGGGCCCGGTCGACCTCGGGTGAGACGAGGGCGACGCCGGTGATGTCGTGGTGTCCAGCCAGGGCGCTCATCAATCCGTGGATGCGCCGCTGCGCCCCAAACGATGGCGGGCTGGGCGGTAGGCGCAAGAGGTAGAGGATTCTCAGGCGTTCTGGATTCATCTCGCCGGTGGGGCGGGAGCCGGGGCCTCGCTGGCCACGACGCGGCTCCGAGGCCTTCTACCACCGAGCGGCCCCCCGCCAAGTCCACCGGTTCCTGCCTCGGGTGGGTACGGACTTACCCCCGAGGTTTGCAACGCCGATTGCCGCCGGGAACGGTCGACACCGATCTCGGGCAGGCCTACCATCTTCGCCCTTTCGTGGGGACTCGAGTCGTGGATGCGGGGCGCCGATACCTTCTCGTTTCGCCATGTCGAGATGAGGCGTCCTACATTCGCCGGACCCTGGACAGCGTGGCCGCCCAGTCGATGCCTCCGGCGCTGTGGATCGTGGTCGACGACGGTTCCACCGACCGGACGCCGGCCATCCTTGCTGATTACGCCGGACGCCTTCCTTTCCTCCGGGTGGTCCGCCGCACTGACCGCGGCGGTCGGAGCGTCGGACCAGGGGTGATCGAGGCCTTCTACGCCGGACTGGAGGGCGTCGACCTCGACCGCTTCGATTACCTCTGCAAGCTGGACATGGATCTCGACCTTCCACCCCGCTACTTCGAGCTGTTGATGCGGCGGATGGAGGCCGAGCCTCGCCTGGGCTCAACCTCCGGCAAGCCCGTCTTCGTTCATCCCCGCACTGGGCGGCTGGTACCGGAGGTTTGCGGCGACGAGATGTCGCTGGGGGCATCCAAGTTCTACCGGGTGGCCTGCTTCCGGGAGATCGGCGGGTTCGTACGCCAGGTGATGTGGGACGGAATCGACTGCCACCGGGCCCGGATGCTGGGATGGTTGGCGAATAGCGTGGACGACGTAGAGCTGCGCATGGTCCACCTCCGTCCCATGGGGGCCAGCCACAAAGGCATCTGGAACGGACGGGTGCGGGCCGGCTTCGGGCAGTACTTCATGGGGACCTCTCCGCTCTACTATCTGGCGGTGGCTGCCGCCCACCTGCCCAAGCACCCTCCCCTGTACGGGAGCGCGGCCATGCTCTGGGGCTATTTTTCGAGCGCCGCTCGCGGTGCGCCCCGCTACGACGACGAGGAGTTCCGGCGCTTCCTTCGCCGCTACCAGCATCTGGCCCTGCGGGTGGGGAAGCGGGAGGCCATCAGGAGGATCAACCAGGAGCGGGCGGCCATCTGGGAAGCAACCCACGGCGGGAATCGGCAGGCGGCCAGTGCCTGAACGAGGGCGCGTGAAGCTGATGGGCCTCTCGTTTGATCGGGAGAGCATGCACTCCGCGGTCGAGCGATGCCTGCAGTGGTGCGCCGGGCCGCGGACCTCGCATACCGTGATTACCGCCAACGCGGGGGTTCTGTGCATGATGCGGCGCGACCCCGAGCTCCGGCAGGTCTGCCAGTCCGGAGATCTCATCCTGGCGGATGGAATGTCGGTGGTCTGGGCCCTCCGGTTGGCCTCCACCCCGGTGCCGGAACGGGTCAGCGGGGTCGATCTCATGTCCCGCTTGCTGGAGGCGGGGGCCACCCGGGGCCTCCGGGTCTTTTTCCTGGGGGCGCGCGAGGAAGTGGTGCGCCCGCTGGCCGATTCCTGCGCCGACAAGTACCCGGGGCTGGTGGTGGCCGGGTACCGCAACGGCTATTTTTCCGCCGCCGATCACCCGGCGGTGGTGGAGCAGATCCGAGAAAGCCGCCCACACATGCTCTTCGTGGGGATGCCCTCCCCGTTCAAGGAGGTATTCCTGCAGCGCCATCGGGCGCGCCTGGAGGTCCCGATCCTGATGGGGGTGGGGGGCAGCTTCGACGTGCTGACCGGGTACGTGGCCAGGGCCCCGCCCTGGCTCCGCTCCGTGGGAATGGAGTGGTCGTGGCGCCTGCTGATGGAGCCGCGCAAGATGTGGAAGCGCTACCTCACCACCAACACCGAATTTCTCTGGACCGCCGGCCGTGAGGCCCTGGCCCGCCGGCTCGGGGCACCATGCTCGTGAACGGACCGAAGAACATCCTGGTCCTCATGGGCACTCGCCCCGAGGCGATCAAGCTCGCCCCGGTAGTGGCCGCCCTGCGCCGTACGGAGGCCTTCCGCTGCACGGTGGTCGCAACTGGCCAGCACAAGGAGATGTTCTGGCAGGTGACCAGGACCTTCGGCTTCGAGGTGGACGCCGATCTCGAGGTGATGGAGCCCAACCAGACCCTGGCCGGTCTGACCGCCCGACTGATGGAGGGGATCGACCGCTGGCTCGGCTCCGCTCCGCCGGATCTGGCCCTGGTGCAAGGGGACACCACCACCGTCCTGGTGGCGGCCCTGGCCTGCTTTTACCGGCGCATTCCGATCGGCCACGTGGAGGCCGGGCTCCGCACCGGCAACATCTGGTCCCCCTTTCCGGAGGAAGTGAACCGGCGGCTGGCCACGCCGTTGATGGCCCTCCACTTTGCCCCCACCCAAGCTGCCCGGGAGGCTCTCCTCAGGGAGCACGTTCCGGAGGAGGGCATCATCGTCACCGGAAACACCGTCATCGATGCCCTCCTCACAGAGGTGGCGGTGCAGGAGGGAGACGAGGGGATGCGGGCCGGCATCGACGCCGAGCTGCGAGCGCTGGTGGCCTCCGACTGGGAGCGAGTCCCCTTCGTCCTGATCACCGGCCACCGGCGGGAGAACTTCGGAAACGGGATTGCTCAGATCTGCGAGGCCATCGCCCGGCTGGCCGAGCGTTTCCCGGACCATCGTTTCATCTACCCCGTCCATCTCAACCCCAACGTTCATCTGCACGTGAACCGGCTTCTGGGCGGCCTCCCCAACGTCTGCCTGATCCCCCCTCAGGGGTACCGCAACTTCGTGGCCCTCCTCTCCCGTTGCCGCCTGGTTCTCACCGACTCCGGGGGGGTGCAGGAGGAAGCGCCGTCCCTGGGCAAGCCGGTCCTGGTGATGCGCGACACCACCGAGCGGCCCGAGGGAGTGGCGGCGGGGACGGCCATTCTCACTGGCCCCCGGGCGGAGGAGATCGCCCGGCAAGCCACCCGGCTTCTCACCGACCCCGAGGCCTACGGAGCGATGGCCCGGGCCCGGAACCCGTACGGGGATGGGCAGGCTGCCGGCCGCATCGTCGAGGCGCTGAAGCGGTACTTCCAGGAAAGGTCGAGGGCTGAGCGATGTGCGGGATAGCCGGAATCCTCGGAACTCTCGATGAGCGCAATCGCGCCGCCCTCGAGCGGATGAGCCAGGCCATGGTCCACCGTGGCCCGGATGGGGCCGGGACCTGGGAGTCCACTCCTGCCGCGGATGGACGGGGAGCCCTTCTGGCTTTTCGCCGCCTGGCGATCCTCGACCTCTCCCCCGCCGGGGACCAGCCCATGGTCGACCCTCGCACCGGCCAGGTCCTCATCTTCAACGGGGAGATCTACAACTACCAGGAGCTGCGGCGCCGCCTGATGGACGCGGGAGAGACCTTCCGCTCCACCGGGGATGCAGCGGTGCTGCTCCGCTGCCTCGCCCTCCAGGGCCACGCGGCGGTGGCGTCGCTGCGCGGAATGTTTGCCTTTGCCTGCTGGAATCCGGCGCGCCGCACCCTGCTCCTGGCCCGTGACCCGCTGGGGATCAAGCCGCTGTACATCGCCCGCTGCACCGACAGATCAGCCGGTTGGAGCCTGGCCTTCGCCTCCGAGGTACGAGCCCTGCTCGCCTCCGGTTTGCTCGGGCGGCCTGGTCTGGATCCCTCGGCGGTGGCCTCGGTGGTGTGGAACGGCTTCGTGGTGGGACCCCACACGGTGGTGCAAGGGGTCCAGGCACTTTCACCGGGCCAGCTGCGCCTCTATGGAGACGACGGAGCGGAGGCCCTGGTCCAGGACTTCTGGCATCTTCCGGCGCCGGGCTCGGCAGGGGTCGACGAGGAGGAGCTGGCCGCGCAGCTCGAGGAGAGCGTGCGGCTTCACCTGGCCAGCGATGTCCCGCTGGGGGTCTTCCTCTCCGGGGGGGTGGACTCCTCCGCGGTGGCAAACCTCGCCCGGCGCGCCAACCGAGGGCCGGTGCACACCTTTACCCTCGCCTTCGAGGAGGAGGAGTTCAACGAGGGCCGGATTGCTCGCCGGGTGGCCGAGGCCATCGGCACGGAGCATCAGGAAGTGCTCCTGACCGAGGCCCATTTCGTGGAGCAACTCGATCGAGCGCTGGACGGGCTCGACCAGCCGACGTTCGACGGCCTGAACGCCTACGTCATGTCCCGGGCGGTCCGGGACGCTGGCTTCACGGTGGCCCTGGCTGGCACCGGCGGGGACGAGCTCTTCGGAGGCTACTCCAGCTTTCGTGACCTGCCGGCCTTCCATGGTTGGTCCAGACGTCTGGGCTTCATTCCCCGGGCGGCCCTGGTCGAGGGAGCCCAGCTGGCGGTGGCAGCTCTGCAGCCCGAGCGTGGGCCCATGCCCCGCCAGACCCGCTGGGCCAAGCTCCCGGACATGGTCCGGCGAGGGGACGACCTGCTCTCGCTGTACCAGCTGGCCTACGCGCAATTCCTTCCCGAATTCCAGAGCGAGCTCCTGGACGATCCGGGGTGGGCGCTAGTAGACGGTTTGCCGCCCGAGTTCCGGGCCCGGCTCCAGCAAGAGATCCAGGGCCGTTCCGACCTCGCTGCCCTCAGCGTGCTGGAGCAACGACTCTTTCTCGGAGAGCGACTGCTCCGCGACAACGACGCGGCGAGCATGGCCGCCTCGCTGGAACAGCGGCTCCCGCTGGTGGATCAGGTGGTGCTGGAGACGGTGGCGGGATTACCGGATGGCATCCGCTACCAGCCAGTGCTGCGCAAGGCGGCCCTCCGCCGGGCGGGGCTGCGAGGACTGGATCCAGCCCTGTTTGAACGTCCCAAGAGTGGGTTCGTCCTCCCCTTCGATCGGTGGATCCGCAAGGGCCTGAGCGGGGCGATTGACCAGACGCTGGGTGACCCCGAGGCGCTCCGGCTGGTCGGTCTCCGGCCCGGGCCGGTGCAGCGACTGTGGCAGGCATTCCGTGAGGGAGGACCGGGCCTCTACTGGTCTCGAGTGTGGGCCATCTACGTCCTCGTCCGCTGGTGCCTGCGGCACGGAGTGTCGATGTCGTCGAGCCCATCGGGGAGCCGCTGAGACGACAATCGTCCTTGGGAACACTCATGCCCAATCGCATCCGGAAGCGGCCGCTGGTCTGCTACACTCGGTCCAGTGAAGGAGGGGAGCGTCGAGTTGGCAGAAAGCGCCTTATCGGTCCTACCGGTAGAAACCGAGTGAGCACGCGGAGGCTGCGCTACACGTGCGCCACATAGACCCCATCAGCGCCGCCATCCGCATCGCGGGTGAGCTGGATGCAGGGCTGGGCGCGCGCCTTGAGGGCTTGCGATTGCGCAGGCGAGGCGAAATGTCTTTCCGCATCCTGCGGGCGCTCGTCAAGCCGGGGGACATCGTCGTCGACATTGGCGCCAGCACTGGCCTCTATACCTTCGAGCTCGCGCGACTGGTAGGCCCCAGCGGCCGCATCCACGCGATCGAGCCGGATCCGCCGAGCGTCGCGCGCCTTGAGAACATGCGCCACGCCCGACCGAACATCACCGTTTATCCCGTTGCCCTGTCCGACCGGAGGGGGGTTGCGACCCTCCATGTGCCCGTGGTCAGCGGTCTGCGCATTGCAGCGCTCGCGAGCCTCTCGGTGCCGAGTTGGCGGGCCGGGATCGACCACGTGGCGGTCACGGTCGATCTCGAGCCGCTCGACTCGATCCTTCCCGCTGATGGTCGGCCGGTCTCGTTCGTGAAGATCGACGTCGAGGGTCACGAGCTCGCGGTGCTCCGCGGCGCGACGGCTACGCTGCGCACGCTTCCGGCCATGCTCGTCGAGATCGAGCAGCGCCATCAGGAGACGGACATCCGGTCCACGTTCGACCTCATCCGGACGCTCGGCTACGTGGGCTACGGGATCGGCCCGCGGACCCTCATCCCCCTTGATGAGTTCGACGTCGCACGAGACCAGCTCGCATTCGTGACTGGGGAGGAGGCGCAGTGTCACGGAATGCCGTCCGGTTACATCCATGACTTCCTTTTCGTTCGGCCGGGCACCGACGTCCTCAGTCTCTTCGTCGCCGCCTGATAGACCCCGCGGTTATTGCGACGGCCGACCGCGAGCCTGTCGTCCGGATGGGGGTCGCCAGCGGTTTCCCTGCTGATCGCCGCCCTCCACCGGCGAGGCAGGACGTGCCGCCTCTATGCCACGCCGTTGGCTCCGGCTCGTTTTGCCCGCTCATCCTCTACTGGCTGAGACGACTCTGGCTCTCGGTGTTTCGGGTCGAGGTATCCGGCTCGAGCCACACCTCCCGCCAGTAGAGGTATTCGTGCTGCGCCCAGAAGCGCATGAATTCACCAGAGGAATCCACTCCTTGGAGGACGAGACATGGCGTTTTCATCGCCAGGATCCGACCGGTAGCGATGTCGATGATCCGGTCGATCCGCCTCGAGACCCGGCAGTGCTGGCCGCAGTGCTTGAGCATCTCCTGGTCAAACCAGAGCCCTCGGTTCCGGCTGCCCTCGTCCAGTGTCCCGGCGATTCGTTCGCTTCCGAGCACGCGCACCGTGTCGCCGGGAGCGAGCTTGTGCGTTGACCCTGGCGTTCTCTTGAGCGTGCTGCGCGATAGCGGTGGGTAGCCTGAACCGCCCCGCAGGCGCTCTACCCGGTTGAACAGCCTGGTCAACATGCCCACAGAGAATGCCCTGACGGTCAGGTTGCCAGTGAGGAGCGGCCTCAGATCCTGGCGGATATCCCAGCGACTTAGCGGACGAGAAGCCGCAGTCTCCTGGGTGAACTGGCAGGTGTAGCTAGACGGGGCCGCCTGCTCGACCGAGACCGTTCGCATCTCGGCAAGTTCAGCTCGGTGATCATCACCTTGCTCAGCACCGTCATGCACTGCTTTCAGCCACGCTGTCTTCCAGAGCAGGTAGCACGAGGCTTGACATCCGCCGTGAGCACTGCCGTCACATCGCAGCGCGCCAAGTAGAACGACATCCTCGATCCGTCTCAGTCTCCCGCTCCGGCCATAGTCGAAGGTCTTGTCCACGCAGCGAAACACACGGAACCGCCGACCGCAGAATGCAGCCATCTCTTCCATGAACGGCAGCCCGTCGAGACACCCGGACTCGTCCAGGGTATTCTTGATCTCCTGTAACGAGCGCACTTGCACCAAGTCACCGACGAGCAGATAGGACTGCCGCAAAACGCGACGGAAAAGTCGGCGAACCTGCATCCCCCATCCCAGTTTCCCGATGCTCACGACTTTGAGATCTCGGTTGGCGTTCATGCGGAGAAAGAGATCTGGCTGTCCACGCTCGAATCCCCGGCTCCGGTACAGCACGACCACCCCTCCCAAGGCGACGCTCCCACACGCCAGGCCAACGAGCGATCCCACGCCTTCGAGAAAGGCCTTCGCGATACCTCCCAGGTTGAGTGCAGCGATGAGCGCGAGCCCGAAGGCAAGCCCCCCGAGCAAGGCGGCCAAGGCCGTGGTCTTCAGATAGTTCAAGCTGCTCGGGCTCATGTCACTCAACCGCGTGGCACGCGGCCTTGACGACGCGTCTCTCCCCGCGAAACTTCATCAAAGGTTGTCTACGAAGAGTGCTTGCAGGGACCAGCAGTATCCAGACAAGGATATTTACGCTTCATATACGCTTCGGCGATGACCGCGGTCCAGACATCCGGTGCAGAGTAGATTTGAGCATCGAACGGTGCGCGCGGGTCACGGGGAACGAAGGCTGTGATAAGGGCCTGTTCAGGCAATGAGTTTCGAACGATTGAACATCCTCTTCGTCTCCCCCTATCCCGCCAGTCCCCCGGAATATGGAGGGCAGCGGCGGCTGGAGGGACTGATGAAGGAGCTGGCGCGGCGCCACGAGGTCTCGGCGGCGGCGCTGTTCAAGCCGAAGCTCGATCCCGAGCGGTCCGAGCGCGCCATGCGTGTTTACTGCCGGGACGTGACCTTGGTCCCCGCCCGTGGTGAGGGACTCGCCAAGCGTCTGGGGCAGGCGCGATCGCTCTTCTCCCGGGACAGCTTCGAGGCCGGCTACTACGCACTGCCGGCGTTCCAGCGCGCGCTCGACCGGCTGCTGTCCCGGCGAGATTTCGACATCGTTCTCCTCGCGGCCGGCCTCTTCCTGAGCCGCTATCGATTCCGCCAGGCGCGCTTGAAAGACGCGCTTCCGCGGCTGGTGCTCGACGAGCAGAACATCGAATTCGATCTTCAGCGACAGATGGCGAAGACCGGCAGCCTGCTGCGGCGCATCCATAATGCGGTGAATTGGCCGAAGCTTCGTCGCGAGGAGATCGACGTTTGGCGCCGCTTCGACGGAGTGACCTTCACGTCGACTGTTGACGAGGAACGGGCGCGCGCGCTGGTGCCGTCGATGCGCTCTGCGGTCGTGCCCAGTGCGGTCGACCTGCGCTCGTTCCGACCGGGGCCTGGGGATCCGCCGTCTGATGGCTGTACGGTGATGTTCTTCGGCATCAACGACTACTATCCCAACACGGACGGCATCCTCTTCTTCGTCCGTGAAGTGTGGCCCCGGTTGGCGGCCAGCCACCCGCGGGTGCGCCTCAAGATCGTCGGGCCGAGGCCAACTCCCGAGATCCTCGCGCAGCGGAACGCGCGGGTGGAAGTGACGGGCGCGGTCGACGACGTGCGCGCGCATCTGGCGGAGGCCGCAGCCGTGATCGTGCCGTTGCGACTGGGAGGCGGAACGCGCTTGAAAATCCTCGAGGCCATGGCCATGGCGAAGCCCATCGTCTCGACGACGATCGGCGCCGAAGGAATCGATGTGGTGCATGAAAGGCACCTGCTCCTCGCCGACGAGCCGGCGCAATTCGCGGCAGCCGTGGGCAGGGTGCTCGACGACGCCAGCCTCGCGGCACGGCTTGGCGAGGAGGGGCGCGCGTTGGTCAACGCGAGGTACTCTTGGGAAGCAGCGGCGAGGCGTTTGGAAGAGTTCCTCCGCGAGGTTCTCGCTACCAGCGCAGAGCCCAGATCTCCGAGTACATGGCGTCAATCAGCTCCGGGGTGATCTCGTCGCGCGTCGGCCGATAGAGCTACCACTTCAGGTTCATCATCTCGGAGTAGAGGCCATCGATCATTCGCGGCTCGATCCCCTTGTGCGCCGGGCGATACAGGCGGGGG
>OEKZ01000179.1_pt1 | contig 10094 bp, 9 predicted proteins | sample 1503451 | NCBI WGS metagenome assembly OEKZ01 (sample SAMEA104379612, study PRJEB20068) | metagenome | biome: 1000743; feature: 77; material: 1998 | place: USA | collected 2012 | depth 25 m | reverse complement strand
GTGTCCCACCGGTCCGGTTCGAGGTTGGACATCTTGGCGGTCACCGCCGTCGGGTACGCCCCCAGCCACTCGAAGGCCAGGTAGAAGGTGTGGCTCCCGTGGTCCATGGCGATGCCGCCGCCCGAATGGCGGTGCTGGCGACGCCAGTGGGTGTTCCACTCCGGAACGCCCTTGGCGTGGGTGTTCCGGAAGGTGCTCAGCGTCACCGAACGGACCCGGCCGATGCGGCCTCGCTCCAGCTCGGATCGGATGGCCTTCACCACCGGGGCGTGCTTGTAGTTGTGACAGGGAAAGAGAACCCGCTGGGCGCGGCGGGCGTGCTCCAGCAGACCCTGGGCCTCTTCCACCGAGCAGGTGAGCGGCTTCTCGCACAGCACATGCAGTCCACGGTCGAAGGCAAGGTGTCCGAGCCGGGCGTGGTCCGCAGGCGGGGTGGCGATGTCCACGAAATCGAGACTCCCAGACTCGGCCTCCAGCAACGCCTCGGCGGTCTCGTAGATCCGCGCTCCGGGAAGAGCGGCTCGCGCCTGGGCCCGACGCTCCGGTGAGATGTCGCAGACGGCGACGATTTCCACGTCGCCCCTCTCCTGGGCCCGCTGGCGGAAGGCGGGTACGTGGCCCTTGCCGGCGATGAAACCGTAGCCGAGGACGGCGCCGCGCAGCGCGGGGAGGGAGCTAGCAGTCATCGAAGTCTTGTTGGGCTCAACGCCAGCGCCCGCTCTTCTCCAGATCAACGAACAATGAATCGAGAATGGCCAGTCCCTCGGCTGCAGCCTCGCGGTCGATGGTCAAGGCAGGCTGCAGCCGGATGTGGGGGTTGTAGATCATGGCCAGGAGCCCCCGCTTCACCCCGGCGGTGTACAGCTCCTTCATGGGACCCCAGGCCACCGGCTCTCTAGTCTTCCGGTCGCGCACCATCTCGATGCCCAGCAGAAGTCCCTTGCCCCGCACGTCACCGATGAAGGGGTACCGCTCCTGCATCCGCCGCAGCTCGGCGAGCATGAAGGCGCCCACCGTCTCGGCGTTCTCCCACAGCTTCTCCTGGCGGATGGTCCGCACCGCGGTCAGGGCCGCCATCGAGGCCAGTGGGTTTCCTCCGTAACTGCTGGAAGCCCCGGAGGGCTTGTTCCAGGGCGCCACCTCGGCCACGTCGGTGCGGGTCAGGACTCCACTCACCGGAAACCCCGAGCCGAAGCCCTTGCCCAGCGTGACGATGTCCGGGTGAACGCCCGGGGTGTGGTCCAGCCCCCAGGGTTTCCCGGTGCGGCCGAAGCCGGTGATCATCTCGTCGGCGATGAAGAGTGCGCCCAGCTCGTGCGCTGCCTCCGCCACCGCGGGGATGAACTCCGGAGGGGGGATGACGTTGCCGGCGGTCCCTTGCATGGGCTCGACGATGACCGCGGCCACCGGTCCCTGGGGCTGCTCGCGGAGCGCCTTCCGGGCAAATTCGGCACAGGCCACACCGCATGAGCCGTACTGCAGACCGAAGGGGCAGCGGTAGCAGTCGGCGTAGGGGATGAGCGTGGTGTGCGGCAGCAGAGGGGCGAAGCCGTGCTTGGCCTCCGAGCCCATGACCGACATCGTCCCGGCGGTCTTTCCGTGGAAGCCGCCCCAGAAACCCGCCACGTCGAGTCGGCCGGTCCGGGCCCGAGCCAGCCGCAGCGCCGACTCCACCGCCTCGCTTCCGCCGGAGTAGAGCTGGAGCCGGTCCAGTCCCCCGGGCGCCATCTCGGCCACCTCGTTCACCAGCTCGGCCCGGGGTTCGCTGGTGAAGCTTCCCACGGTGAGCCTTCGGGTCTGGGCGGTGAGCGCCTCCACATAGGCCGGGTGGGCGTGGCCCAAGGAGTTGACCCCGATCCCGCCGATGAGATCGACGTAGGTGTTGCCATCGACGTCCGTCAGATGGCTGCCCTGGCCATGGTCCATGGCCACCCCGGCCCAGAGGGCAAAGCCCTGGAGCCCAGGGGCCAGGTGGGCCTGCTCGCGGGACACCACCTCCCGGGAACGGGGACCGGGAATCTCCGTCTTCAGCTCGACTCGGGACATGTCAGCGACTCGCGGGGGTAGGGTGCCGGAAGACGAAGAATCGGTGCATGGGGTAGTTCCAGAGAAGGCCCACCAGCAGCGCCGCCGCCAGCGCCCCCGGAGCCGGATGCACCCCCACCCGTTCCACCAGGATGTTGGCCGCGGCTTCGTTGAGACCCAGTGACAGCAGCGAGGTGACGGCGTAGCGCACCATCTGCCGGTCCACGGGAGCGTGGCGGGTTCGAAATACGAAACGCCGCTTGACGAAGAAATCGGTGGCCGCCCCCAGGACCGCCTCCACCGCGATGGCGGTGGCGTAGTGGACGCCGACCAGGATGAGGCCGGTCATCACCACCCAGCCCAAGCCGGAGGCCAGCGAGGAGGACAGCTGTGAGCCGAGGAAGTGTTTCAGCTCCCGGGCCCGGCCCGAGCCGCGCATCTCACCCTCCACGGACGTCATGGGCAGCTCAGCGACCCCGTTTCCGGAGCTCGGCTCGAGTGTAGGCCGTTCGCTGGATGCCGGTGGCGTTGGCAAAGAAGGCCACCAGGGCCAGCGCCGCCAGGACCAGGTAGTGTCGGGGATGAACGACGTCCGGTTCCCAGGCCCAGACCACCAGCGGTGACAGCACCGTCGAGACGCACAGGTAGGCGGCCCGCTCGTGGCGCTGCATCAACCCCATCCGAGCGTCGACCCCCATCGCTTCGCCTTTGGCCCGGGCGTAGCTGACCATCACCGCGCCAGCGCAGGCGGCGACGGCCAGAAAGAAGCCGAAGGGGTCGTCGCGGTAGTAGAAGGCGTAGCCGAAGAAGACGGCCATCTCTGCCCATCGGTCCACCGCCGCGTCCAGCACTTCCCCAGCATCGGAGGCCAAGCCACTGGCACGCGCCACCGCACCGTCCAGCGCGTCGCAGCCTGCTCCGGCGACGAGCACCCAGCCGCCGAGACCGAACCAGCCGGTGGCGATGGCGCAGGCGGCGATCCCGTGTAGACCGAGCGAGGTCCAGGACAGGGTGTCGGGATGAATGCCCATCCGGATGCAGGCCCGGGCGATCGGCCGGAAGAGCCACAGGCCGAACTCCATGAAGTACTCACCGAGGAGCACCGACCCGCCCTGCTTCATCACCCGCTCGGTGTGGGGTCGGCCGTTCAGGACGCTCTTCACCGCAAAGGTGGCCAGGCCGACGACAAAGACGCCGGCCAGCATGACGAGGGCGGCAACGCTGGTCAGGGTCGGTGTCAATTCCGTCAAATCCTGGCGACAGAACCGCTGCAAGCGGCCAGGCAGCCTGTAGATACTGGAATGTGGGCACCAGTCAACCGAAGTTGCATGGGTCGGGCTGTCTCTTCGTTCAACATGGGCCCCGGATGGCCCGGGGACATCCCCCCTCCATGAGACCCTCGACCCTGCGCCCCCTCCGCCTGACGCTCGTTCTGCTGACGCCCGTGTTTGCCGCGTCCGCCCACGCCGAAACTGCGACCGAGGCCCTCAAGGCGCGCGATGCGGAAATCCGTGCCGCGCTGCCCAAGCAGGGGACCGAGCCGACGCCGGCGACGCGCAAGCGGCTGGAGAACATCCTCACTCGGGCCATCGACCTCGAGACGATGGCCAAGTCCGCCCTGGGAAGTACCTGGGCCCAGACCTCCCCGGCCAAGCGGAAGAAGTTCCTCGACGCCTTCACCAACCGGTTCCGGAAGGCCACCGGCGAGCAGCTCGACCAGTACCGGTCGACCCGGGTGAAATACCTGCCCGAAGAGTCGGTGGACAGAGACACCCTGGTGCCCACCGAGGTGGCCATCAAGGGCGAGCCGACCCGCATCGACTACCGCATGCGCCAGGAGGGCGGGGAGTGGCGCATCGTCGACATCGTGGTCGACGAGGTCTCCACCGTGGAGAACTACCGGTCCAGTTTCAACAGGATTGTAAAGAAGGAGGGCATGGACGGTCTCATCGCCCGGCTCTCCGGCACCGGCAAGCCGCTCGAACCCAAGGGCGAAGAGAGCAAAGGGGGCTCGGGCTCGCGCTGATTTCGGCGCCCTGGCGGGGGTGGCCGACATGCTCTAGCGGTCCTCGTAGTACTCCGTCCCCAGGTGGGTGATCAGCTCCTCACCCATCAGATTTCGCAGGTTGTTCTTCAGCTTCATCTGCTGGATGAACAGGTCGTGCTCCGGGTCGAGCCCCGGGGCGGCCATCGGGCTCTTGTAATAAAAGCTGAGCCACTCCTGGATGCCGCTGAGGCCGGCGCGGGCTGCCAGGTCAGAGAAGAGCGCCAGGTCGAGCACGATGGGCGCGGCCAGGATGCTGTCCCGGCACAGGAAGTTGACCTTGAGCTGCATCGGGTAGCCCAGCCACCCGAAGAGGTCGATGTTGTCCCAGCCCTCTTTGTTGTCGCCCCGAGGCGGGTAGTAGTTGATGGTCACCTTGTGGGTGTAGTGGCCGTACAGCTCGGGGTAGAGCTGCGGCTCGCAGATCGTGTCGAGCACGCTGAGCTTGCTGACCTCCTTGCTCTTGAACGAGCCGGGATCGTCCAGCACCTCGCCGTCGCGGTTTCCGAGGATGTTGGTGGAGAACCAGCCGTTCAGCCCGAGCATCCGAGCCTTGAGCATGGGGGCGAGCACGGTCTTCACCAGGGTCTGGCCGGTCTTGAAGTCCTTGCCGCTGATGGGGACCTTCCGCTGCTTGGCCAGCGCTTGGAGCGCGGGGATGTCCACGGTGAGGTTGGGTGCCCCGTTGGCGAAGGGGACGCCTTCCATCAAGGCGGCATAGGCGTAGATCATCGAGGGGGCGATCGACGGATCGCTGGACCTGAGCGCCGCTTCGAAGGCCGGTAGGCTGGCGTGGGCGGGTCCCGAGTCGATGTAGCTCTCGGTCGAGGCGCACCAGACCATGACGCACCGGTCGACCCCGTTGCGCTTCATGAAGTTCCGGATGTCGGCCCGGAGCTGCTCGGCGAGGTGCATCTTGCTCTCGCCAGTCTTCACGTTGGGGCCGTTGATCTTCTTGACGTAGGCCGGGTCGAACACCGCTGCCATCGGGGCGATGGCCTCGAGCCGCGGCTTCAGCTTCTCCAGCAGCTCGTTCTCCAGAACGCCGGCCCGCTTCGCCGCCTGGAAGGCATTGTCATCGAAGATGTCCCAGCCGCCGAATACGAGGTCCTCGATTCGGGCCAGGGGAACGAAGTCCTTGATCTTCGGGTAGCGGTTCTCGGTCCGCAGTCCGAGCCGGATGGTCCCGAGCTGGGTCAACGAACCCACCGGCAGGCCCAGACCCTGCTTCACCGCCTCCACCCCGGCGTAGAAGGTGGTGGCCACCGCCCCCATGCCCGGGGTGAGGATGCCCAGGCGGCCCTTGGCCGGCCGGATGGGGGTCGACGTTGGCTGCTCGCTCATTTCGTTCTGTCCTGTGAGACGACTGCGGGGGAAGGGGCGCGGCCGGCCCCGGTGGCGGGCTGGAGCCGCTGCCCAAGGAAGCGCCCCGCATACACCGAGACGACGCCGACCAGGTAGCCCGCCAGCAGATCCAGCACGTAATGGTGGCAGAGGTACACCGCAGCGAAAGAGACCAGGGCGGTGAAGGCCAGGGTTCCCAACCGCCATCCCCAGCCCCGGTGCCAGGTGAACATCACCACCATCAGGGGATAGGACACGTGCAGCGAGGGCATGGCCCCGAAGACGTTGGGATTCCGCGCGTAGAAGCCCTCGAAGTAGTGGATGCCGAAGAAGGCGTCGAACCGGGCGCAACCGGCGGCGCTGCCCAGGGCGTGGAGATCGGCCGGGCCCAGGCCGTGGTCGAGGATGTACCAGGGGGGCGCCACTGGGAGGATCATGTAGATGAGCGCCCCGAGGGCGTTGGCCACGAAGAAGGCCCAGACGAAGGAGTGGAAGCGCGGCCGCTCCCGGAAGAAGAAATCCACCGCCAGGGCGAAATACTCGTAGAGGTAGAGGAGGTAGGCGGCGCCGCAGACGATGTCCAGGACGAGCACCGGCCGGGCGTAGAGCCACTCGGGCCAGGTCACCGGAGGCGAGCCGGCGCGGAAGAAGCGCAGCTCGAGGTCGCGGAAGTCGCCGGTGCGCACCGGCCCGAGCAGGGGAAGAAACTTCTGCCACTCCACCAGCACGCCGGTGAACCAGAGCGGCAGCGCCGCCTGGACGAAGAGGAGGGCGCCGCCACCGAACCAGGGCAGCACACCGATGAGCCCGTCGGCCAGCACGTGCTCCCAGCGGATCCCCCCGGTTCGCGCGGTGATGGCCAGATGAACGACGGCCAGCCCGGTGGCAATCCAGGCGAAGCGCGAGACGCCTCGGCGGCGAGCAGTGACCCCAGTCGCCCCTTCCGAGGCCGAGCCGGGCGTATCCAGGGGGCGGGCGGAGCTGAGCTCGGCCGACCCGCCGGACGTAGATCCATCACCATCCCCCTGCGGGGGGCTGAGAACGGCAGCGACGGGCGGGGACGGGGGCGGCATGCTGGACGGCGGAAAAGGCGCGATGCATAGCAGAGCCGTCGCCGCCGCGCAGGGACTCATCATGAATGCCACCCTTCCGCATGTGCTCCGCCGGGCCGCCGTCCCGGCCGGAGTGCGGGCCCTGCTCGAGCGGCTGCAGACTTCCGGGTACGAGGCCTGGCTGGTGGGCGGCTGCGTCCGCGACCTCCTCCGTGGCTCCACGCCCAAGGACTGGGACGTGGCCACCCAGGCGCTGCCGGAGCAGGTCGTGGGCCTCTTCAAGAGGGTGGTGCCCACCGGCATTGCCCACGGGACGGTAACGGTTCTCGTCCCCGAGGGCTCGGTGGAGGTGACGACTTACCGGGTCGAGCGCGCCTATCTCGACGGTCGCCGTCCCAGCTCGGTCGAGTTCCGCCGGGACCTGGAGGAGGATTTGGCCCGGCGCGATTTCACCATCAACGCCATCGCCTTCGACCCCATCGCCGGAAGGATCAAGGACCCCTTCGGTGGGCAGGAGGATCTGGCCCGGAGAACGGTCCGCTGCGTGGGCACTCCAGCCGAGCGCTTCGGGGAAGACGGGCTCCGTCCGCTCCGGGCAGTTCGCTTCGCCACGGTGCTCGATTTCGAGCTCGATGCCCCCACCGCCCAGGCCATCCCCGGGGCGCTGCCGGTCTTCCGAAAGGTGGCCCAGGAACGGGTGCGCGACGAGTTCCTCAAGCTGCTGCTGGCCCCCGGCGTCGCCCGGGGGCTGTCGCTCCTCCGCCAGACCGGCCTGCTCTCGGTGATGCTTCCCGAACTGGACTCCTCCGAGGACGGGCCACGGACGGAGCGAGTGGCCCGGGCCGAGCCTTCTCTGGAGGTGCGTCTGGCCGCGCTGCTCATCGGGAACGCCGAGGCCGAAGCCGCCCTGGCACGCCTCCGGCTCCCGGCGCGGGTGGTGGAGACGGTCCGACAGCTCCTGGCCTTGGCCCTCGAGCCGGAGGCCGAGCACTGGAGCGACGCCGAGGCTCGCCGCTGGCTGGTTCGACTGGGCCCCGAGCGGGCCGAGCCGGCCCTGGCCCTGGCCCGGGCTCGGGGAGTCGACGTTCGGGGCGACATCACCCGGCGCGTCCAGCGAGTCCTGGCTGCCCGTCCGCCGCTCAGCGTCCGGGAGCTGGCCCTGGACGGCTCGGAGCTGATGCGCCTGCTGGGTGTCGGGCCCTCGCCGGCGGTCGGCGAGGCAACCCGGTTCCTCTTCGAGGCGGTGCTCGAGGATCCTTCCCGGAACACCCCCGAAACGCTGGAGCGCCTCCTGCGCGAAAGGTTCCCAGGCCAGCAGCCCTGACCGGACTGTGTTAGCCAGCGGCCGTGCGCGTGGTGGTGGCCATGAGCGGCGGAGTCGATTCGTCGGCTGCGGCCGCGCTCCTCAAGGAGCAGGGACACGAGGTCCTGGGCATCACCTTGCGCGTCTGGTCCTACGAGGGGGCGGCCCGCTGTGGCAGCTGCTGCAGCCCCGACGACATCGAGGATGCGCGGGCGGTGGCGGTCAAGCTGGGCATTCCCTTCTACGTCGCCGACGCCGAGGAGCTCTTCAAGCACAGAGTGGTTCAGCCCTTCGTTCAGTCCTACCTGGATGGGCGCACGCCGGTCCCCTGTGTGGCCTGCAACCGCGACGTGAAGTTCGACTTCCTCCTCTCCCGGGCCCGGGCGCTGGGGGCCCGGCTGGCCACCGGCCACTACGCCCGGCTCGACCGATCGGGCGACCAGGTCCGGTTGCTCCGCGCCCGCGATGGCTCCAAGGACCAGAGTTACTTCCTCTTCACCCTGGGGCAGCAGGCGCTCCGGGAGCTGGAATTTCCGGTGGGCGAGCTGTCCAAGGCCGAGGTCCGGGCCGTCGCCGAGCGCCACGCCTTGCCCACCTCCCGGAAGCCCGAGAGCATGGAGATCTGCTTCGTCCCCGACGGCGACTACGCCAGCTTCGTGGAGCGGGTGGCCGGTCCGCAGCCGGAGGGACCGGTCGTCGACGGGCAGGGGGCGGTGCTGGGCCGGCATGGGGGCATCCACCGCTTCACCGTCGGCCAGCGCCGCGGTCTGGGGGTGGCTGCTGCCGAGCCGCTTTATGTCCAGCGCATCGACCCCGCACGGCAGGCGGTGGTGGTGGGCCCAGCGCAGGCGCTGGAACGACAGCGTTTCACGGTGCTCCAGCCATCCTGGGTCCACCAGCCGCCCGCGGCTGACGAGGTGGTGCAGGTGCGCGTCCGGCACCGACACGCCGGAGCGCCGGCCCAGGTTCTTCGGGAAGACGATCGGCGCATCACCGTCCAGCTGAAAGCGCCGGTCCGCGCGGTCACTCCCGGACAGGCGGCGGTGTTCTACCGGCAGGATGAGGTGCTCGGCGGCGGGTGGATCGGCTAGAAGCTCGGGGAACATGGATCGCCGCGCTGCTTGGATCATCGGCCTCGTGTTCGGGGGCCTCTTTCTCTGCCTCTTCGCCTTCCTGGGGCTGGCCTGGATCGCCATCCACAGCGGGCGTGCGCCCGGGCTGGCCCGGGGCGAGCGGGTGGGCGTGGTCGAGGTGGTCGGGATCATCGCCGACGCCAAGACCACGCTGAAGGAACTGCGAGAGTTCGCAGAATCCGACTCGATTCGGGCCATCGTCGTCCGGGTGGACAGCCCGGGCGGTTCGGTGGGCCCCTCGCAGGAGATCTACGAGGCCATCAAGCGGCTCCGGGACAAGAAGCACGTCCTGGTGAGCATGGGATCCATCGCTGCCTCGGGCGGCTTCTACATCGCCTGCGCGGGCGAGAAGGTCTACGCCAACCCCGGGACCCTCACCGGTAGCATCGGGGTCATCTCCGAGTTTCCCAACGTCTCCGCCTTGCTCAAATGGGCCGGGGTGACGATGCAGACGGTCACCGCCGGAAAGATGAAGGATTCGGGAAGTCCATTCCGGGAGATGACTGCCGACGAGCGGGCCTACTTCCAGAGCATGCTCGAGGACGTGCACGACCAATTCATTTCCGCGGTGGCGAGCGGACGGAACGTTCCCGAGACCGAGGTCCGCAAGGTGGCCGACGGACGGGTCTTCACCGGCCGCAAAGCCAAGGAGCTGAAGCTGGTGGATGAGCTGGGCGGTCTGCAGGACGCGGTCCGCGACGCGGGAAAGCTGGCCGGAATCCGGGGCGAGCCGCGCATCGAATACCCGCGCAAGGAGCGTCCCTTCGTCCGCGAGCTCTTTGGCGACGATGCCGAGACGGTGGTGCGTGGCCTGGCCTCCCGCATGGGCGAGGTTCTGGGTCGGCCAGGGTTCCAGTTCCTCATGCCATCGGTGGGGACCGGGCAGGAGCCCTGATGGACCTTCTCTGGGCCCCCTGGCGCCGCGAATTCATCGAGGGGGAACGCGTCGAGGGTTGCATCTTCTGCCGCTTCTCGGCCGAAAAAGGTCCGGAGGCGGATCGAAAGAACCTCATCGTGGCTCGGACCCCCCAGAGCTTCGTCATTCTCAACAAGTACCCGTACAACAATGGCCACTTGATGGTGGTGCCGCTCCGGCACACCGGCGAGTACGCCCGGCTCGAGCGAGACGAGCTGCTCGACCTTCAGCAGCTGCTCCAGACCTCGCTCCGGGTGGTGGAGGAGGCCTACCGGCC
>OEKZ01000205.1_pt2 | contig 10169 bp, 7 predicted proteins | sample 1503451 | NCBI WGS metagenome assembly OEKZ01 (sample SAMEA104379612, study PRJEB20068) | metagenome | biome: 1000743; feature: 77; material: 1998 | place: USA | collected 2012 | depth 25 m | reverse complement strand
CCCTAGAAGCGCTCGATGTGAAAGTCGTCCTCGGCGGAGCCCGGTGGGTTGCCCGAGGGAGCCGCGGGCCGGGGCGGCGAGACGGGAGGGCGCGGGGCCGGGGCTGGAGTGGGGGCCCGAGGCGGCGGCGGCTGGGCCGGGGTGCCCTGCTGGGCAAAGGCCAGGCTGCCGGGGGCGGTGCTCCCGTCGGTGGCCCCGCCTTCGAAGCCATCCCAGCGTCCGTCGCTGGTGGCGCTGATGCCGCTGAACCGGAGCGCGAAATCGTCCGGGTTGGTGGCCTGACGATGCGCTTCCTCGTAGCTGATGACGTTCTGGCGGACCAGGCTCATCAAGGACTGGTCGAAGGTCTGGGTGCCATAGCTCTGGTGCCCCTGGGCGATGGCGTCGGGAATCTCCTTGGTACGGTCCTTGTCCGCGATGAGCTCACGAACGCGGGCGGTGGCCTTGAGCACTTCCACCGCCGCCACCCGGCCCCGACCGTCGGCCCGGGGCACCAGGCGCTGGGAGATGACCGCCTTGAGCACGCTCCCCAGCTGAAGGCGCACCTGCTTCTGCTGGTAGGGCGGAAAGACGGAGACGATGCGGTTGATGGTCTCGGTCGCATCCAGGGTGTGGAGGGTGGACATCACCAGGTGCCCGGTCTCGGCGGCGGTGAGGGCAGTCTCGATGGTTTCCAGGTCGCGCATTTCGCCGACCAGGATGACGTCGGGGTCCTGACGGAGGGCGCTCTTCAGGGCCTGGCTGAAGGAGGCCGTATCCACTCCGACCTCGCGCTGGTTCACGATCGAGCGCTTGTCGCGGATGAGGAACTCGATCGGGTCCTCGATGGTCATGATGTGGTTGGTCTCGTTGGCGTTGATGTGATCGATCATCGCCGCCAGGGTGGTGCTTTTCCCCGAACCGGTGGTCCCGGTGACCAGCACCAACCCGCGCTCTTCGAGGGCGATGTTCTCCAGCACCGGGGGGAGCAGCAGATCGCGGATGGTCATCACCTTGAAGGGGATGACCCGGAGGACCGCACCGAGGGTCCCCCGCTGCTGGAAGACGTTGACGCGGAAGCGCCCCAGACCGGGGACGCCGTAGGCCAGGTCGACCTCGTTGCTGGTCTTGAAACGCTCCCGCTGGTACTCGTTCATGATCCCGAAGGCCATGCGCGCCACCTCTTCGGGAGGGAGGCGCTTGCCGTCCTTCAGGGGCACCAGCGAGCCATCCACCCGGAACATCGGGGGGAGACCGGCTTTGAGGTGGATGTCACTGGCCCCGCCGCGCAGCGCGACCTGGAGGATCTCGTTGAGTTCCACTGCTCCGGGAGCCTAGCACCCGGGCGAGCGGGCCCGGCCGGGCGTCCCAGCGGCTCGCCCCGACACAGGGTGTCGTGGCTGTGCGCCACCGCCTTACATCGCCTAGGCAAGACGAAGGCTCCGGCCCGTCCGAGCGGAACACGCCCTCGGCCGGAGCGCTGATTCCTAGCGCTTGCTGAACTGGAAACGGCGACGGGCGCCGGGCTGGCCGTACTTCTTGCGCTCCACCACCCGGGCATCGCGGGTGAGAAAGCCGGCCTTCTTCAGCGCAGTCCGGAACTCCGGATTCAGCAGGCAGAGCGCCCGCGACAGCCCGTGACGGATGGCCCCGGCCTGGCCGGACAGCCCGCCGCCGACGACGTTCACTGTCACGTCCACCTTCCCGACCTGCTCCAGGATCTGCAGGGGCTGATTGAGGATCATCTTGGAGGTCTCACGCCCGAAGTACTCGTCCAGCGGCCGGCCGTTGACCACGATGGTTCCACTGCCCTCTTTGACCCACACCCGGGCCGTGGATTCCTTGCGGCGGCCGGTGGCGTAGTACCCGTTCTCGGTCTGGATTGGCATGTCGAAGCTCAGGCCTCCACCTGGCGCGGCTGGGGCTTCTGCGCGGCGTGGGGGTGGGTGTCGCCGGCGTAGACCTTGAGCTTGGTCATCATCCGCCGGCCCAGCGCGTTGCGCGGAAGCATGCGGCGCACGGCATTGAGGATGATCTCCTCGGGGTGCCGGGCCCGCAGCGCCGAGAGGTTGGTGGTCTTCAGCGCACCCGGGAACCCTGCCCGGGGATGCCGGTAGTACAGCTTGTTGGTCTCCTTGGAGCCGGTGACCTTCACCTTGGCGGCGTTGATGACGATGACGTGATCGCCGGTGTCCATCGAGGGCGTGTAGATGGGCTTGTGCTTGCCCTTGAGCAGGGTGGCGATCTGGCTGGCGGCGCGACCGAGCACCTTGTCGCTCACGTCGATCACGTGCCAGGCCCGCTTCACGTCCGCGGGCTTTGCGCTGTAGGTTCGGTTGGACATCCAAAACACTCCGCCAGGGGGCCGAGGCGAACAGACCCCTGGCCGGACTGATCCCGGCCGGGGGCCCTCGGAAAGACGGGCGATGTAGAGGGGTTGGAGCGCCAAGTCAAGCCCGAGCACTGGTATCCTCCAGGGCGCCGATGGCCGCCTCCCCTGCGCGTGCTCCCCGTCCCACCGTGGTCCTGGAGGCCGAAGCCCGCGAGGCTCGGGCCGCCGTGGCACGCCTGGGCCGGCGCGAATTCCTGGATCAGCTGGCTTCCCTGGAGCGCTCCTTCGCCGCCGACCCCGGGAATCCCGGCAGCTACGCCTGCACCGGCTGCGAGCGTTGCGCCAATTGCATGTTCTGCCGCGACTGCTCGGGCTGCCACCAGTGCACCCACTGTGTGGGCTGCGAAGGGTGTAGCAACTGCAGCCACTGCCTCGACAGCAACTCGTGCCAGTCGTCCGCCTACCTGGTCAAGTCGGAGAACTGTAGCCATTCGGCCTATCTGGTGATGTGCCGCAATCTCTCCGACTGCAATTACTGCTTCGGCTGCGTGGGGCTCGCCAAGCGGGACTTCCACATCCTCAACGTCCCCTTCCCGCGAACCGAGTACTTCGAGGTGACGGCCCGGCTGAAGAAGGACCTCGGCCTGCAGAAGTGAGAGGGGCGGTGCCTCAATCTGTCCGCTCTCCTCATCTGATCAGAGCGGTCGAAGGAAGAAGGCCTTGAGGTATTCCGTCTCCGGCAGGCCCCCCAGCGCCGGATGGTCGGCCGCCGGGCCCCGTCGCTCCAGGATCTGCACCGGCCGGCGCACGTCTTCGGCGGCGCCCAGCAGCATCTGCTCGAACTCGGCCGGGCGAACCTTCCCCGAGCACGAGCAGGTGACCAGCAAACCACCCGGTCGGAGCAGCCGGAGCGCCCGCACGTTCAGCTCCCGATAGGCGCGGAGGGCCGTCCGCTCTCCCTCGCGGCGCTTGGCCAGGGCGGGCGGATCGAGCACCACCGTGTCGAAGCGCTCGCCCTCGCGGTCCATCTGATGGAGCACATCGAAGGCGTTGGCCTCTTCCACCCGGACGTTGCCTCGGCCGTTGCGCCGCGCGTTCTCGGCGAGGCGGGCGGCCGCCCGAGCCTCCTGCTCGATAGCGATGACCTCGGAGCAGTGGGGCGAGAGGGCCAGGGCGAACCCACCGTGGTAGCTGAAGGCGTCCAGAGCACGACCTCCACCCAGCTGGGCCGCGCGCAGGTGGTTGTCGGCCTGGTCCAGAAACCCACCGGTCTTCATGTCCGTCAGAAGATCGGTGTGGAAGACGTTGTCCCCTTCCCGCCAGTCGACCTCGGTCCCGGTCCCCCGGAGCAGCCGGGTCTCGCGGGGAAGCTGTTCGAAGTCACGCCCGGAGCCGTCGTCGCGAAGCACCACCCGCCGCGCGCCGGTCAGCTCGCACAGCTCCGAGGCCAGCCACTCCTTTCGGGCATCCATGCCTTCCGAGAGCGTCTGGAGCACCAGGGCATCGAGGTAGCGGTCCACGAAAAAGCCGGGGAGACCATCCGCCTCGGCATGCACCAGCCGCAGCCCTTCCCGCTGGAACCGCGCCCGCCGGGAGAGGGACCCTCGGAGCCGGGCACGAAAAAAGCTTTCGTCCACCGGTTCATCGCCGGGGGCGCGGCGGGTGAGCAGGCGCAGGGCGAGCGGGCTCTTGCTGGCCCAGAGGGCTTGGCCTGCCGGGTGTCCGGCTGGGTCCACCACCGCCACCACCGCGCCTGGAGCGGCGTCTGGCCCTCGCTGGACCGCGGTGCGCCAGACCCAGGGGTGAAGCCGCCGCAGGCCTCGCGCAGCCTCGGCAGTGACGGTCACGGTTGGCAGCGCCCCGCCGGCGACGGCCATCACTCCAGCCCGCGGGCGGCCAGCTCCAGGTCATCCTCGCCGCGGAGGTGCCCCACTTCGTGGAGGAGGGTGACCCGGATCTGCTCCAGCAACTCCTCCCGCGAGGTGACCGCCCGGCCCAGGTTCTTCCGGTACAGCACCACCGAGCGGCAGGTGGGTCGGTCCTCCGCTTCGCAGGGCTCACCGAGCGGCGGGCCGCGGTAGAGGCCGAGGATGGTGGGGGACAGAGGCGGGTCCCCGTCCAGGAGATCTTCGTTCTTGGGGATGTCCTCGACCGTGACCGGAACGCCCACCAGATCCCTGCGCATGTCGGGCGGCAGAGCGGTGAGCGTTCGGTCCACCTCGCGGCGAAACTCCTTCTCGTTCAGGAGCTGGGAAGGGGGAAAATCGTCCGGGGCCAAAGCCTGGGCCTTCCTGAAATGTGCTTCGGCTTCAGGGGTGTGGCCCTCGCGCTCGAGGATCAGGCCCAGGTGGTGATGGGCATGGGCCCCGTGCTCGTCGTCCGAGAGCAGCCGGGTGAACGCTTCCTTGGCCTCCCCGAACCGGCACAGCTCGAAGAGGGCCACCGCCCGCTCGTAGCCGACGTCGACATCGTTGCCCAGCTCCTCGCGCGCCTCCTCGCTGCGCTCCAGCGCGACCTGCGCCTCACCGAGGTCGTTGGCGGCCATCGCCCCCAGCAGCGCGAACTGAGCCGCCAGCTCGGCTTCCCCACCCTGCCGGGCCAGCGCCCGTCCATGCTCGGCGTAGACGAAGGCCAGCTCGTCATGGTCCCGGTTGCTGGGCAGGCTCACCCCGTAGAGGTGGGCCGCCCCGAGCAGCGCATCCAGATGGTCCGGGTCGAGGGCCAGGGCCCTGGCGTAGGCCAGCTTCGCCTCGTCGAAGCGTCCCAGGGCGGAGAGGGCTGCCCCCCGTTCGCTGTGGGCATCGGGCTCGTCGGGTGCCTGGGCTGCCGCCTCGGCTGCGCAGCTCAGGGCCCGGGGGTATTCGCCTGCGTCATAGGCCGCCCGCGCTGCATCGAGCGGGTCCAGCCCTCGGGAATCACAGACCGCCAGCGGCTCGACGATGGGGGGCCGCGAGGGATGGTGAGTCGGCGCGGTGGGCAGTCCGGGGCTGGTGGCGGACTTGGGCGATGCCTCAGTGGGCGGGGCCTTCTGACAGGCGCACCCCGCCCAGAGAAGGAATGACCAAGCGAGCCAGCGGTGCATGCGCCTCAATGTAACAGACCGGCCTCATCATCAGCTCATGGCGCAGACCACCCTGGTTGGTCGGGGGGATCGCGACGCAATGGCGGCAGAGATCAAGGAGCGCCGGAGGGAGCTTGGCCCGAGCCAAGTGACCGGAGGCGCGACGCTGAGATCGGCCGCCAGGGCAAGCGAGGGCCGATCAACCAGGGTGGTCTTCGCCATCAGAGGCCGGCGGCGCAGTTGCCATCGTGTCGGCACTCGTGAACCTGAGGCGGGACCTCCAGCCAATGGACCGTCCCCACCATGTCGTTCACCCCGGTGGTGGCCGACAAGGGGCCCGAGCCGGGCTCGATGGTCACCCCGCCATAGGACACCTGTCCGGTGAGCATGTTGATGGAGAGCACCAGGGCCGGCTGCTGTGGTGCCACGTAGGTGCTCCGCTGCGTGAAACGGGCGGTGGCCAGGGCGGTGGCTCCACCCGCCGAGCCGCACTGGATTCCGCCACCGGTCGCGTCGGCCTGGTAGGTGTAGGCCGTGTCCAGCGGCAGCGCGCTGCCACAGGAAAGCTGCTGGACCGGATTGGGCTTCAGGGTGTTCCAGATCACGCAACCGTCGAGGAGGAAGGCCGAGCTGGCCGTCCGCTCATCCACCGAGTTCGCATGCTTGAGGTACCAGCCGTTTCCGCTGCTGGAGGCGCTGGTCTTGCTCGCGTCCACCAGGTCCGCATCGGAGAGTTTGGCGGCATCGTAGGCATTGGCCCCAGCCGTGGTGGTGAACGGAATGCGGACCTCGTCGAACAGCCGGACCGAATAGAAGCGCGAGTACTCCATCGTGTTGGGGCTGTAGCTGACGGCGGTACCACTAGGTCGTCCGGTGGCAATGGGGCAGTCCACTCCGCCGTCGACACCTGGCGACCAGTCGCAATACGCCTGCGAGGAGTACTGGGCGGAGGTCGAGCCGCAGACGATGCTGGTGTCAATCTTCGAGTCCACCACGTCCGAGCAGCTGTCGGACTGATCCCAGGGAGGCGAGTCGAAACCCAGGGAGGCCACGGGCTCGGTCGCCCCCGCGCTGTAGCTCCACCCACCGCTCTGGTAGTGCCCGGTCGAGCCGCCCGGGGCGATCCGGTACTTCGAGTCAGTGACGCTCACGCTGCAGTTCTTCCGTAGGCAGGCCCCCAGGTTGGCCAGGCCGCAGGTTCCTCCGTTGGGGTCCTTGATCTGGTCTCGGTCGCCCGCTCCCAGGAAGAGGCGCCAGACCTTGCCAGGCAGCAGCCCGACCACCGCGCGCTGGAAGAGGGGGCTCCGGTGCCAGAAGGGCTGTCCCTTGAACTGGATGAAGGCCCGAGCGGCGAACCAGTTGGAGTACAGGCCGGTCCCCCCGCTGGGCCGACCGGGATCGCCCATCCCCACCGTCCAGACCTGGCCACCGGTATCGCCGACCACTGCGGTGTCGAAAAGTCCGTCCGAATCGGTGTCCACCATGCTCACCGGAGCCGGCACTGGGAGGAGCGAGTTCCGGAGATCATTCGGGCCGTTCGCATCCGCGGCGGAGAACCGGTAGACCTGCGCCCCGGTCCACACGTCCAGAACGTAGATGGCCCGGCCGCGGAGGTAGGCCGGGTCGAACCCGCCGCCCAGGGCCACCACGTACCGTTCGCGAGCAGCCGCGCCCTGGGCCTTGAAGGGCCCCTGGCCGTCTGCCTCGGCGATGGGCCCGATGGGCGGCGCAGCCGGACCGACGTCGTTCCACGACTCGCCTCCGACCAGCGAGTCGTTGGTGCCCGCCGGCGGGAAAGACCAGAGGAACTTGGGGCTCGCGGGGTCGGTGACATCGAGGGCGAAGTAGCTGCGGCCACCTTCTCGCTCGCCCACCACGGCCACGGTATGGAACTCGTTGGACTGCTTCTGGTGGTCGGCGTTGGCGTCCACCCACACGTCCCGCACCATGGGCGTGCCATCGAGCAGGAGCTCGTGGCGGTCTCCGATGGCGTAGCGGATGAGCTTGGGCAGGAGGTCGGGCGGAAGGAAGGCCCACATTTCATCGCCCGTGCCGAGGTCGTAGGAGTGGACCCCGTTCGTCACCACGTCATTGCCGGCGTTGAAGGCGTGCAGCATTCCGTCGTTCGACCCAACCAGCAGGAACTGGGTCCGGTACTGGTTGGCGCTCCACCAGCTGGCGTAGGCATCTTGTCCGCCCGGCTCGAGCCGGGGGTCGTAGAGCGAGGGAACGCACTGGGTGGCAACCCCGAGGTCGCAGAGGTAGGTGGGCACCGGGGGGGTCACCAGCACCGGGGTGGAGTGGAAGACGTCTCCCAGGAGGTTGGGGCGCGTCTGGTAAACGCTCGGCGGGGGGTTGGTCCGGTTGTAGGGGTTCTGGAAGAGGAGATCCTTGCCGTTGACGTACTCGATCAGGTCCTTCCCGCAGTCGTTCTCCGTCAGGTAGGTGTGACGGGTGAGGTTCCCCAGGGTGGTGCAGAAGTCTCCGGCCACTCCGCCCAGCTGAAAGAGGGGGGTGAGCTGATCGGCGTTGCTGGTGGTGAACTGGATCATGGCCGGGGCATAGCCACCCTGTCCGTCCGGGGCGACCGTGTAGATCTGGCGCTGCTTCGAGCTGTCACCGGAAAGCACAGCGTTCTCGCGGGCGGCCAGCACCGAGGAGGCTTCCCAGAACGGGGTGGCCAGAACGCCCCCGTCGGCGCCCCCTTTCGCCGGCCACCCGCCGTCCCAGGTCTGGGTGTTGTCGAGGACCACGAACTGCCCGTTGTCCTCGCCGACGAAGGCGTTCTTGGAGTCGGTGAGGTAGAAGTCGTAGCAGCTCTTGTCGCCATTGGGGTTGGCGGGGGTCACCTTCCCCCAGTCGGCGCTGGTGCAGCCGGCGGCGAACTCGTTGTAGAGGTTGAATCGGGTGACGGTGCCCGGCCACTGCTGGCTCCCGTTGGGGGTGAAACGGGGGATGAAGGCCGAGGTGTAGCCGCTGTTCTGGACGGTGGTGATGCTGGCCGCGGAGAACGAGGTCGCGCGGTTCACGATGGCCAGGAAGACCTGCTCGATGTTCGACTCCAGATTCCCGAAGTCGTCGGCCACGACGTAGTCGCCGCCGCCCCTCTGGGCCACCTGCTGCAGGCTGGTCATCTCCCCGTAGGTGTTCTTGGGGTCACCGATGGCCACCACGTAGGTGCGGAGCGTGGAATTGGAGTAGCCGATGCCCACCGGGGTGGTGGCCATCCAGGCGGCCACGTCGTCGGCAACGTCCATGTCGCAGGTCCCGGCCGCCGACTGGCGTACGCCGGCGCCGGAGATGACGCTCCCCGCTCCCCCGACCAGATTCGGGTCGAGAAAGTCGTTGCCGTCGTCCTCCTCGCCCAACCCCAGGGTGGAGCACTGCGCGGGACCACTGCACCAGGCCGGGGTGACGCCGTTCACCGGAGTGCAGGCGGCGTTGGCGGAGTCGCCCCGGCCGTCGGCGAAGAGAATGACGAAGTCGCCCTTGCAATTGACGCAGGGGCCGCTGTTGGTGTTCGGAAAGTTGCTGGGGATGGTGCTGGAGTTGGAGAAGAGCCAGGGATTGCTCTGTCCGCCCATGTACCAGGCCGCATTGAAGAGCATCTCTGCGACCGGGTAGGCGGTGCTGGTGTAGCTCAGCCCATCGATGGCGGTGATCTTCTGCTGGAGAGGCCGCCCGCTTCCTCCGCAGGATTGGGGCAGCATCTTCTGCACCAGGGTAGTGCCCTGGGCACTGGATTGGGCCAGCACCGCTTCCCGGAGCGGGAGGAGCAGCGGGCCGTTCACCAGGCGCTTGTAGGCCAGGGCCAGCAGCACCCACTTCACCGGATGGAAGCGCAACCAGTTGCTGGTGAAGACCGCGGCATTGGGAGCGACGCTGTTGTCGGGGACGGAGGGATTGAGCCAGTAGCCCGCGCTGGCGAGACAGGACACGCATGAGCCCTGCTGGCCGAGGCCGCCGGCGTTCAAGCAGGCGGTGGCGTAGCTCTCGGGGGTGCCGTTGGACGAGGTCCCGGAGGGCCAGTTCCGGTAGCGGTAGGCCGCTCCGACGATGAGATTGTCGCTTTCCCCGTTCCCGCCCGAATAGGTCGGCCCGGGATCGGGATAGTTCCTCACCGGGTTGTACGAGCCCTGCAGCGAGGCCGGGCCAGCCGGAGGGATGACGCCGGTGGGCATGAAGTAGGGAAGCGAGTTCAGGTAGCTGTTGCTGCAGCCGGTGGGGGCCGCGCCGCCCAGGTCCACCCGGATCCGGTAGAGGCGCTGGGTGAAGTCCATGAGAGTGGCGTGGGTGGGCCAGACCAGCGTGACGTTGGTGTTTCCGTCGTTGTTGCTGATGCCGGTGAAGAACTGGTTGTCGCCACCCTCTGGGGGGTTCTGGAGGAAGTCCAGCCGCTCGACGTCGCGGTTCCAGCAGGCCTGGGCCACGTCGGCCAAGGCGGGCGCGGCGGCCAGCACCAGGGCCAGGGAGAGGATGCGAGAGAGTGTGCGTTCCATGGACATCGCCTTCCTAGAGCCCGAAGCGGACCAGGTACTCGACCTCGCTCTGGTGGGCGCCGGCATCGCCGGCGGTGGTCGAGGAACAGACGACGACCATCCGGTAGACCTGGCCTCCCATTCCCACCCGGGCGATCCGGTTCGACATGTCGCTCACCCCCAGCCCGGCCGAGCCGACTCCATTGACCGCGGTCACCGACTGGACGGCGAACTGGTTGTAGTGGCCGGTGGAAATGTTCTGGTCGTTGAGCGTCGAGTTGAGCGTCAGCTGGGTGGGGGAGGTGCCGTAAGCGCGGAA
>OEKZ01000215.1_pt1 | contig 10553 bp, 6 predicted proteins | sample 1503451 | NCBI WGS metagenome assembly OEKZ01 (sample SAMEA104379612, study PRJEB20068) | metagenome | biome: 1000743; feature: 77; material: 1998 | place: USA | collected 2012 | depth 25 m | reverse complement strand
CCGGTGGCCTTCGAGGCGCCGGTGCCCCGGGTTTACAAGCTCCGCAACGGGCTGCCGGTCTGGATCGTCGAGCGACATGAGCTGCCCCTGGCCACCGTCGAGCTGGTGGTCGCTGCCGGCGAGGACACCGATCCGGCGAACCGTCCCGGCACGGCCAGCTTCGTGGCCGACATGCTCGACGAGGGAACGGCTCTGCGCGACGCTCCGACCATCGCCGCCGCCTTCGAGGATGAAGCGGCGATCTTCCGCGCCCAGGCCGACGGCGACTCGGTGGCGGCCGCTGTTTCCTTTCCCTCCAGCTCGCTGGGGGCGGTCCTCGACGTCTTTGCCGACGGGGTGCTGCATCCCGCCTTCCGGGCGGACGACGTTTCCCGGGTCCGGGCGCTCAAGCTGGGGGAGCTGGCCCAGCTGGAGGCCGATCCGGCCCAGGTGGGCCGCACGGTGCTGACCCGCACCGTTTTTGGGGACCAGCACCCCTGGGCCTTCCCACCGCTGGGGACGGTGGCTTCGCTGAAGGGGATTTACCGTTCCGAGCTCGCCACCTGGCATCGCACCTGGGTTCGGCCGAACAACGCCGTCCTGGTCGTCGTCGGCGACGTTCACACAGCGGAGCTGCTGCCCCAGCTGGAGAGTCGATTCGAAGGATGGAAGGCAGGTCCATTGCCCAAGCGCCGTTCGCTGGCCCCGGCGACGCGCAAGGCGCCGCGGGTCGTCACCGTGGTGGATCGCCCGGGCGCTCCGCAGAGCCAGATCTGGGTCGGACAGCTGGGCCTCGGCCCCTCCAGCACCGATTACTACGCCGCCCAGGTGGCCTCCCAGGTTCTGGGGGGCGGCTTCAAATCCCGGCTCAATGCCAATCTCCGCTCCGGCAAGGGCTACTCCTACGGGGCCTTCAGCTTTTTCGACGTGCGCAGAGAGCCGGGGGTCTTCGCCGCGGCGGCACCGGTCGTGGCCGACAAGACGGCCGAGGCGTTGCGAGAGCTGTTGCACGAGCTGAAGCGCTTGCGAGAGGGCGGGGTCGACGAATCCGAGCTGGCCGATGCCAAATCCGGACTGATCCAGTCGCTCCCGGCAGAGTTCCAGACCACCACCAGCACCGCTCTGGCACTCGGCCGGCTGTTTGCCCTGGGTCGGCCGCCAGACTACTTCGCCTCGTATGCTCAGAAGCTGCAGGCCGTCACCCGGGAAGAGGTGGCCCATGCGGCGCGCCAGCGTTTCAACCCCGATGCATTCTCCATCGTGGTGGTGGGTCCGCTGGCCGAGTTGCGCCCTCGGCTGGAGGCGCTGGAGCTGGGCGCGGTCTCCGTGCGCAGTGCCACCGGCGAGGCGGTGAAGGCCACGCGGGCAGTTCGATCCGGGTCGCAATGATTGGTCGCTCCCTGATGCCACCCGCTTGAATCGTGGCTGGGCGGGCGGTCCGATCCGGGTCACAGTCGCCGGTCACTCCTGGACGGGACCAGGCCCGAATCCCGCCCGGCGCGCCCTGTCGCTGCGCGTCAGCCGTGCGCCTGGGTCTTGACTTCCGAATCGATCGTGCCCGAATGCGGCTTCCTGTCGGGGCCCGAACGGAGGGGCAGAAATGCGCACGGTGTTGAGCTGGGGTTGCCTGGCGGCGACCGTCTTGGTGTTTGGGTGCAACAGTCCGCATCTGGCGATCTTGAGCGACCCGGCCGCCACCGTCCCAGCGGGGAGCAGCAAGACCTTTGACGCCCTGGCCCAGGACTCGGACGGTCAGATCCTCTGGACCCTGTCCGGACCGGGCTCTCTGGACGTGACCTCGGGGCCGCAGGTCACCTACTTCGCGCCCGCCACCTACGACCCGGCCGGGCAGCACTCGGCAGTCCTCAAGGCTCAGCTCACCGATGCCCACGAGGAGGTGCGGTCGATCGCCATCACCATCACCCAGCCCTCGACCAGCATCGGGGAATTCCCGGGACTGACCTCGAACGTGACCGTCACCTACGACGAGCGGGACATCCCCACCATCAGCTGCATCAAGACGGTCGATTGCTACGCCGTCCTCGGCTACATCCACGCCCGCGACCGGTTCTTCCAGATGGACTTCTACCGGCGGGCGGGGCGGGGCAAGCTCTCCGAGCTGGTGGGCGAGGGCGCGCTCTCGCAGGACAAGCTGATCCGGACAGTCTTCACCACCCGAACGGGTGCCCCGCTGCCCGAGGCGCTGACCACCTATGCCCAGAACGATCCCTATGTCGGGCCGCGCCTCGCGGCCTACACCCGTGGCGTGAATGCTTGGATCTCCGCGCTGCGCAGCGATGCCAAACTCCTCCCGGCTGCCTACGGACAGCTCCAGTACACCATCACCAACTCCCAGACGGACATCCCCGACTGGAGCGACGTGGACACCGCGGCCGTTGCCAGGTTGTTCCAGTTCCAGCTCTCGGAAGACATCGAGAAGGAAGTGGACTACGGCCGCTGGGCACAGACCTTCGCGGCCAATCCCGTCGCGGTCGGCGTGTGGATCCAGGCGAAGTCGACGATGAACTCCTACACCCTCGCCGGCACCGGCGCCCCCAATGCCCCCACCATGACCGCAGCTCCGGAAACGCTGGACACCCTCCGGTCGTCGGCCGGCGCGCTACGCAATGCCCAGGAATTCCTCCGCCCGCTCCAGTCACTCCGCAAAAAGATGGGTCCGTTCGGATCTAACAACTGGGTCGTGGACAAGGACCACTCTGCGACCGGGCAGTCGCTGGTGGCGAACGATCCCCACCAGCCACTGACCTATCCGTCGAATTTCCATCTCAGCCATCTCATCGGCAGCGAGGATGGGCTCAACGTGCTGGGCGCCGTCTTTCCCGGAGTACCGACGGCGCTCATCGGCCGCGGCACCCACGTTGGCTGGGGAGATACAGTGGTCGGCTACGACGTGACAGACCTGTACGTCGAGCAACTCGTGTTCCAGGGACAGCAGCCAGTCGCGGTGATGTTCAAAGGGAACCCCGTCCCATTTCATCCGGTGAATCAGACCATCGGAGTGCGCCAGGTGGTCGGCATCGAGCAGCGCCCCTTCCAGGTCGTCGTGGTTCCACACCATGGCCCCGTCATCTCCCTGGACGCGGCCGGTGGGACGGCCATCACCGTCCGTTGGACCGGACACGAGACCGCCACCGACGACATCCGAGCCTTCTTCCGGCTCAACAACGCCGCCAACGTCGACGATGCGCGGGCAGCGCTGGAGGGCAACGATCCCAACCCGGACGGCGGGAGCTACACCGGTTACTACACCGGGGCCCAGAACTTCGTCCTCGCCGACGACCAGGGAAACATCGGCTACGTCCCGCACGCCTGCGTCCCGCAGCGGCCCTGGGCGGCCAGCAGTGCCATCTATCCGTACCCGGTCGTTCCCGTTCCGGGCACCGGGAACTTCGAGTGGGCGACTGGGCCGGACGGTGGCCTGCTGTGCGTGCCCAACGACAAGCTTCCCCGAGCGCTCGGTTCGAACAAGGGGTACCTGGCCACGGCGAACGCTGACCCACTCGGGACGACGCAGGACAACGACCCGTACGCGAACAACCCGGGCGGCGTGCCATATCTCAGCTTCGACTGGAGCGACAAAACAGCCTTCCGGATCGCCCGGATCCAGGAGGTGCTGGACGCCAAGACGGCCAACGGGGGGAAGGTCAGCCTCGATGACATCCACGCCCTGCAGGCCGATCACGTCGTGATCGGCGCCCGGCTCTTCCTCCAGGTGTTCGAGGCGCTCCACTTGAGGCAATCAACGGACGCCAATGTCGCCGCAGCGGCGACGATGCTCGCCGCCTGGGGAATGAGCGACGGAGGAACGGCTCTCGATTGTCCGACCGGACTGGTGGCCGGAGCACTCGATCCGGTGACAGCACTGAACGACCCCGATCCCCGGCGCTCGAGCGACTCGGCCTCCTGCCTGCTCTTCCACACCTTCCTGCGCCGGGTGCTGGACACCACCTTCTCCGACGAGGTGGCCGCGGCGGGCATCTCCAGAAATCTCGGCAACGAGGTCCGGGCGCTGCTCACGCTGCTCTCCGGCGCCGTCCCGACCACCGGGAACCCGCTGTGCAGCGACGTCGATGCCACAGGACAGAAGGTCAAAGACCGCGACTGCCCGACCCAGGTGAGCGATGCACTGGGCTGGGCCTGGGCTCGGCTGAAATCCATCTACGGCGACACGAGCAACTGGCGCTGGGGCCGCGTGCACACCCTCACTTTCGAATTCGTGGTCCCTGGCTATCCGTTGATCGACGCTCCGTTCCAGCCGGGCCCGTTCCCCCGCCCCGGTGGAGCCGGGACCGTGGACGTGGGTGCTGGCTCGGCCTTGGCCACCAGCTCGAACGATCTCTCCTTCCCCTACACCTCGGGCGGCGCCGTGCGGTGGGCCGCTTCGATGGACGGAACCCTGGCCAACACCACCAATCAACTCCCTGGTGTGGAGAGCGGCGGCCCGTGGAGCGGGAGTCCCTCGAGCATGCTCTCGCAGTGGGTGACCAACAGCTATTTCAACTGGCCCTTCCAGCAGAAGGACGTCACCTCGCTCCGGACGGAGACCTACACGCCCGAGACGCCCTAGCCGCAGCTCACTGCGGCCCGGAAGGCTCGACCCGCAACACGCCGCTCACCATCCGCCCCATGGCACAGCCGTAGCGAACGACGCCGGGCTTCCTGGGCAGCAGGGTGATGGTGACCGGCTGGTTCAGCGGAAGGGGCGTCTGGCCGGGCTGGCCATCGACCTGGAGCTCGGTGGCGCAAGTCTGGTCGGTGACCCGGGTGACGACCAGCGTCACCGGCCGTTCGGCCTCCACCCCGACGTCGGGGGGCTCGAAGCCGAGCGGGGTCACGGTCAGCCGGACCACGTTCCCTGGGGCGCGCGGGGGCGGCGGACGTTTTGACGGAGCAGAGCCCGGCCCGGCACCGGGAACGAGGAACAAGGCCAGGGCGGCCGCTCCAGCGACCAGCACCGCCGCCAGAAGCCAGCGAACGCGGGACGTCATGGAGAGCTGTTCTATCCTTCGGAGAGCCGCCTGGCCCGATGACGCAGACCCAGCAGCCTGATCTGCCCCATTTGCGACGTCATGCCGCACCCACGGTCGGTCGATCCCCTTGGCCCCACTCCGCGGTAAGACGCCCTTCAGATCATGCAGACCGTCGACGTCTCCTGGCTGGTCCGGCTGCGATGGGCGGCCGCGGCGGTGTTTCTGCTGCTGGCCCTGGCGACCGGGTGGTTCTTCCACCTCCCAATGCCGCTGGCGGCCTTCGCGGCCCCGTGGGTTGCCCAGGTCCTGAGCAACGTTGCGCTTTCCTGGTGGGTGGCGCGCCGGCAAACCGTCCGCACCTCCACGGTCGCGGTCATCATGGGTTTCGACACCTTGCTCTTGACGGTGCTGCTGGCCTTGAGCGGCGGCCCGAGCAACCCTTTCAGCGTGCTGTACCTGGTGGACGTGGCACTCGGTGCGGTGGTGCTTCCGCCGCTGCTGACCTGGGGGCTGCTCCTCTGCGCGCTGGCCTGCTTCGGGGCGCTGTTCATTCCTCTCCCCGGATTTCTCGGGCGGCCGGCGCTGGGCCATGCCGAGCTGATGACCTTGCACTTGAAGGGGATGTGGGTTGCCTTCGCGGTGGCGGCGGTCACCCTGGTGACCTTCGTCCTGCGGGTGCGCCGCACGCTGGCACAACGGGAGACGGAATTGGCCCGAGAGCGGGAACGGGCCGTTCGCCGCGACCGCCTGGCCTCCCTGGGAACGCTGGCCGCCGGAACCGCCCACGCGCTGGGCACGCCACTGTCCACCATTGCCGTGGTGGCCCGCGAGCTGGAGCGCCGGCTCCACGGGCTTCCTGATGCCGTCGAGGATGCCCGGCTGATCCGTGACCAGGTGGAGCGTTGCCGGCAAGCACTGGCCCAGATGTCCATCGAGGCAGGTCAGCCCGCTGGAGAGGCACTTCACCCGCGGCCGCTGGAGAGCTTGCTGCGGGAAGCGTTCGACGGACTGCCGGAAGCCGGGCGGGTCCGGGTGGAGATGCCAGAGGGTCTGGCCCAGGCCTCGGCTGCTTTTCCCTTCCGGGCCTTGGGCCAGAGCGTGCAAGCGCTGGTGCGCAACGCCCTTCAGGCTTCCCCACCGGAAAAGGCGGTGGTGCTGCGGCTGGGGCTGGAGCAGGGCCAGCTCCGCGTCGAAGTGGAGGATGGGGGGGAGGGCATGCAGCCCGAAGTGCTGGCGCGGGCCGGCGAGCCGTTCTTCACCACTCGCCTTCCCGGGCAAGGACTCGGGCTGGGCCTGTTCGTGGCCCGCAGCCTCGCCGAGCAGCTGGGTGGAGACCTGAGTCTGGCCTCGGCTCCCGCCCAGGGCACCCGGGTCCGGCTCACTCTGCCGCTGGTCACGAGACCATGACCGCCCTCTCCATCCTCCTCGTCGACGACGACGATGGCTTCCGGGAGCGCATGGCCCGGGCGCTCCGGGACCGCGGCCACGAGGTGCGCACCGCCCGCGGAGCAGAGGAAGCGCTGCGGCTGGCACGAGCGGACTCGCCGGAATGCGCAGTGGTGGACCTGCGAATGCCCGGTGCCGGCGGACTCGAGCTGGTCTCGGAGTTGAAGGCGCTCGACCCGGGCACGGCAGTGGTGGTCCTGACTGGATACGGAAGCATCGCCACGGCCCTGGAGGCCGTTCGCCGCGGCGCCTTCCACTACCTGTCCAAACCGGTGGACGCAGACGAGCTGCTGGCAGCTCTTTCGCGCGGCGGTCCGCTTCCGACGGAGGAAGCGCCAGATGTGCCGGCCGCCCCGTCGCTCGCTCGGGCCGAATGGGAGCACATCCAGCGGGTGCTGGCCGATGCCGGCGGAAACGTCTCCGAGGCCGCCCGCCGGCTGGGGCTGCACCGCAAGTCGCTCCAGCGCAAACTCCAGAAGTTTCCGCCGCGCCGATGAGCCTGGTCGCCACGCCCCGGGCGCGGCGGTGGAGGGCAATGGTGGCGGGCCGAGCCTCTGGGACTTCAACGCAGGACGAACTGGAGACTGGTGCTGACGGTGACCCCCACGGTCTGCTGGCCGTAGAGGTGGGTGGCGAACGGAACCTGCACCTGGGCCAGCAGCCAGAGCTGGCTCCACAGATTCCAGGCCACTCCGGGCACGGCGGAGATGACCAGACCACCGGTGTTCTCCTGGACCACGCCTTCGGAGCGGTCACGCACCGCGAAGCGGCCATCGATGCCAAGCTGGAAGGCCAGTGGCTCGACCACCCGGTAACGCAGCTGGGCGCTCCACAGCACCGCCTCTCCGTAGTGGTAACCGTAGGAATTGGTGGTTCGGAATCGCCCGCTGGTGGAAACGAAGAAGTTCCACGGGTCCTGATGGAAGGCGTAGAGCAGGCCGACGTACGGTCCCCAGGCGCCGGTCCCCAGCTGGGCGTGCTGGTCGATCCGCGCTCCGTCGACCTGCTTGTCGTCGGGTCCAGTGGGGAGGGACGTCCCGGCGGAGATGGCCAGGTTCTGCCGCCGGAGCTGCCGCATGTCCGAGACGTCCCACAAGAAGTAGCGCGCCCCGAGGTCGACGTCTCCCAGGCCGGTGGGTGTCGCCGACTCACTGCCAGCCGCAGCGGTGCCCGACAGCGCCCAGTCCTTGCGCACCAGCGGAATCTGGAGGACGAGGTTCAAGCGGTCCACGGGGCTGTAGACGAGCACCGGCCGCAAGGTCATCTGGGTGAGGGACTCGGTCCGGTCCGGCTCGTCATCACTCCGGGCGGTAGCCGTCAGGTATTCGTAGTCGACGGCGAATCGGAACGTGTTGGCGAAGGGAAGCGAATCCCCGGCGGCGACCAGCGGGTCGCCGCAGCCGCACACCGAGCAGGCCAGGGCCGTGGAGGGGACCAGCAGGGCCACCGAGAGCGCGATGAGTCGAGAAAGGACCACGCGCCCGCGGTCCATAGCGCTTCCCTGCTCCGGGGAGACTGCGGCAAACCGCCGCATCCACGGGCGGGGTCACTGCGACAAACCGACGCATCCCCGGCCAGCGTCCCGCCTCGCGAAGGATCGGCTCGAGCGGCTCGTTTGGCCGGCTCACCATCCCTGTCCCCCGGTCACGCGGAGGATGGACCCGGAGTCAGCGCGAATGCCGCCCCAGGACCCGCAGGACCGTGGCAATGAGATCCACCGAGTCCACCGGCCGGGCCACCTCTCCGTCGTAGCCCTCCCGCCGAGCGCGAGCCCGGTCGGCGGCTCGCGACGGGGTCCAGCAGCGCCACGCCCCGAAGGTTCAACCCCGCCACGGCCCGCACTTGCCCAAGCAGCCCCCGAGTCGGATCGCCGAAACCCAGATGGCCGGTGACCAACACGTCGGGACGGGCCGCTCGGGCGCGGGCCAGTGCCTGCCCAGCTTCGGTCAGGTCCACCTCGGCCCCGGCTCGCCGCAGCGCTCCGGCCAGAAGCTGTCCCGCTCCAGCGTCGTCGGGGACGAGCAGCACCCGCACCCCGGTCAAGGGAAGCGCAGTGGACGGCACCGCGGTGACCGCCGGGGCACCCTCCTGCGCCGGCGCAGGGAGGAAAAGCCGAAAGGTCGCGCCCTGACCCGTCCCAGTACTCTCCGCGGTGAGTGATCCTCCATGCAGCAGGGTGAGGCGGCGGGCGATGGACAAGCCCAGACCGAGCCCAGTTCCGCGCTGGTCGTCAGCACTTCCCTTCCAGAACGGCTCGAAGAGGTGGGGCAGGGCCTCCGGGGAGATGCCCGGACCGCTGTCGGTGACCACCAGCACCACCCCGCCCTCGGAGCGCCCCAGTCGCACCAGCACCGTCGAGGACGGGGAGGAATACTTCACCGCGTTGGAGAGCAGATTCCACACCACCTGGGTGAGCCGCCCCGAGTCGCCGTAGAGCGCCGGCAAGTCCGGATCGGCTTCCACATCCAGGTAGACCTCCCGATCCTCGGCCTCCGGCGTGACGGTCTCCACCGCGTCGCGCAGCACGGCCCCAGGGGTCAGCCATTCGCGACGCAGGACGAGCTTTCCCCGGGCCATCCGCTCGGCATCGAGGAGGTCGTCCAGCAGACGGGCCTGGGCACGGGCACTGCGGAGGATGGCAGTGATGGCCCGCTCCACCGTGTCCGGATCTCCGCGACGCGCCTGGAGCGTCTTGGCCCAGCCCAGGATGGCCGAGAGCGGCGTCTTGAGATCATGCGCCACCGCGGCGACGGCCATGTTGCCCCGCAGCGCTCCCTCGGCTCTCTCCCGCGCATCTTGCGTCTCGGCCAACTCCTCCAGACGGGCCCGTTCGGTCAGCCGGCGGTTGGTGACGTCCAGCACCAGCGCCAACAAACCGCGGGCTCGGCCGGATGAATCGAAGAGCGGACGCCCGTACCAGGCATGCCAGTGCAGGGCGCCGTCGAGGTGGATGCAGGGGTACTCGAAATCGTGTGTCCCTCGGTCGGAGAGCGCGCGCCACATGGCGCTCCACACCCGATCGCGATCCTCGGCGCGCACGTGCTCGAGAAAGGAGTCGACCGTGCGCGGGACCGTCCCGAAGAGGGATTCCGCCCCATCGGTCCAGACGATCCGGCCCGATTGGAAGTCGTACTCGCAGCTGGCAAAGACAGCCGGAACGGGCAGCGGGCCCGTTTCGATCCGCTGCGTGTCCGACGGCGTCATCTCGAAAAATACCTCGCTACTGGACTGCTCAAGCGACGGGCCCGCCCTCCTCCCCACGCCAGTTCCACACCCGCCCAACGGACCGAAGCCCGACGACCCTACCGCGGCGACGACGGCCTGCGCCACGCCCGGTCCGCCGGGCCCCTTGTCCGCTGAAGACGGCCGAGGCGCGAGCATCTCCCCGGAAGGAGTCGCCGGCGCGCCTCCTGTGTCGCCGCTCACCCCACAAGGTGGGGCGTCGAGTGCTACCCCTTGGGTTTCTCAAGAATCACTTCAACGCGCCGGTTCTTGGCCCGTCCGGCCGAAGTCTTGTTGTCGGCGATGGGGCGCTCCTGGCCCGCGCCCGCGGCGCTGATCTGACCCTCGGGGATGCCGTCGGCGATCAGGTACTTGCGCACCGACTCCGCCCTGGCCTGGCTGAGGGTCATGTTCTTCTCCGGCTTGCCGGTGCTGTCGGTGTGGCCCTCCACCAGGATGTGCCGCTCGGACCCCTTGAGGGCGTCGGCCACCGTCTTCAGCCGCTCGACGGCCACCGGCTTGAGGGTGGCGCTGCCGGTATTGAAGGGGATCCCACCCGCCAGGGTGATGATGGTCCCCCGCTCGTCCTCCTTCACCTCGGCAAACTTGGCCAGTCGGGCACGCGCCGCTTCAGCCTCACGCCGGAGCCGTTCTCGCTCTCGGGCGGCAGCCTCATCCGCAGCCGACGCTCCGCGGGCGTCCCACTCGGCCTGCAGCGCTGCCAGCTCCGCCTCCTTGGCCCTGACGTCGGCCTCGGCCTTGGCCGCGGCCGCAGCCTTGTCCGCGACCTCGGCCTTGTAGAGGGCTTCCTTGGACAGGTCGCGGGGAGTCGACGGGTCCTGTCCGCGCTCGAAGGCCGCCTGGTTGTCCTGAGCGGCTTGGGCAGTTCCAATGGCCTTCTTGGCGTCGCCATAC
>OEKZ01000017.1_pt1 | contig 10701 bp, 8 predicted proteins | sample 1503451 | NCBI WGS metagenome assembly OEKZ01 (sample SAMEA104379612, study PRJEB20068) | metagenome | biome: 1000743; feature: 77; material: 1998 | place: USA | collected 2012 | depth 25 m | reverse complement strand
CCGGTGCACCACTCCCGCCCGGTGCGCAGCCTGGAGTGCCGAGCCGATCTGCCGGGCAATGGTCAGCGTCTCGTCGAGGGGGATGCGGCCCGCGGCCAGCCGGGTGGCCAGGGTCTCCCCTTGGAGGTACTCCAGAACGATGTAGGGCTGGCCGCTGGGAAGGGTATTGAAGTCCAGCACCTCGACGATGTTGGGATGCCCGAGCCGCGAAGCGATCTCCGCCTCGCGCCGGAAGCGCTGGAACATCTCCTCACCGCCGACGGCGGGATCCAGCAGCACCTTCACCGCCACGTGCTTGCCCGGGAGCCGGAGGTGCTCGGCAGCCCACACCGCGCCCATCCCACCGCGTCCGATGAGGCCGTGGATACGGTAGGTCTCGCCGACCACGGAACCCACGTCGAGCACGGAATCGATTCTCGGCTCCATCACCCGATGCCGAGTGTACCAGCCGGCGCCTGAGAGGCGGTGAGCACCCTTTCCTGGGTCTGCGACACCGAGTTGGCCCGTCCGGGCTTGCTGGGGGACGAGCTCGCCCACCCCTCACCCGTGCATGGGCACGCGCGAATTCTGGGCCGAACAGAATCTGGCGCGCGACTAGCGTCCGGTGCTCGATGCCGGGCCAAGAACACGGACCCTGAATGTGGGAGAGCTCACCGTCTTTCCATCTGCAAGCAGGGCTTCCACCTGCCACAGCAGCGGCTCTCCACTGCCGCCCTTGCGCACATCGACCGCCCCCTCCTGACTGACCGCCAGCTTGTCCGCGACCGCCTTCGGGACTCGGAGCGACGTCTCGTGCTCGACGATCCGTTCATATACTGGGGCGCGTCCGTGCCCTCCCAGCCACTGCTCGCCCTGGCCCTGCTGGCCCGCTTCGCACTTGGCGCCGAACCTGCCGCCCAGCGAATCGACATCGCCCCGGTGCGGGACAAGCTGGTGGTCCTGGAGGACGGGCAGGGCCACTTCATCGCCGTCATCCCCTTCGGAGACGACGTCTGGTCGCACCTTTACTGGTCGGCAGATGGGAAGAGCTTCTACCAGCAGCGGGTCTTTGGCGGAGGCTCCTCGGGCACCGAGTCGTTCGACCGGGTGTTCTGGGAGCCCCGCGTCCGGGAACGGTACAAGGCGAGCTTCGGGATGCGGGAGGGGGTCTACAAAGTGACCTGCGCCGACCGGTCGACCGTGTTCAAACCGGTGGAGGCGGGGCGGGCGGCAAGGGTTCTGGACACCGCGACATTCGGTCCCCCTCGGTGGAAGTACCGGGCTTACGCCTTGGCCCGTGACGATGCCGGGACCTACTACTACGTCGACCGCAGCCGCGATGAGGGGAGCATGGAGTTCCGGCTCTTCTCCGGTCAGCGTGGGGCGATGAAGCCGCTGAAGATGACCAACGTGGTCAGCGACTCCGAGGGCGACGTTTTCGCCACCAGATCCGGCGAGCTGCGACTGGTCCTGGACAAGAAGGAGAGCGCCTGGGTCCAGAAGGGCAAGCGGCAGCCGCTGCGCAGTCTTGCGGTGGAGGACAACGTCCAGCTCATCTACTCCGACCTAGGCGCCTACACCGGGCAGCCCCTGGGGACCCCCTGCGACGTGTTGTGAGCCCGGGCGCCCGCCGGCCGCCCCCTGGGTTGAAGTCCGCCCGCCACGGCCTTAAAGGATTGCCATGTCCGTGAACATCGCGCTCGAGTGGACGCCCAACCCGAGCACCCTCAAGTACGTGGTCGACCGCACCCTGCTGCCGCGGGGAGCGCTCAACTTCACCAACCCCGAGCTGGCCCAGGCCAAATCCCCCCTGGCTACCAAGCTGATGGGCATCGAGGGCGTTTCCGGCGTCATGTTGGGGAGCAACTTCGTCACCGTCACCAAGGGCGAGGCGGGCGAGTGGGACGCCCTCAACGACGCGGTGATGCAAACGCTCGATGCCCACCTGGGCGCCAACGAGCCGGTGGTGAACGAGGGTGTGCTGGAAGACTCGGTGGGGGCCTCCAGCTCGGACGTGGAGGAGCGGATCCGGCAGATCCTCGAGCTGGAAGTGCGGCCCGCGGTGATGCAGGACGGCGGCGACATCCTCCTCGACCGATTCGAGAACGGCGTGGCTTACCTGCACATGCGTGGGTCGTGCTCCGGCTGCCCGTCGTCGATCATGACGCTCAAGATGGGCATCGAGAATCGGCTCCGCGAAGTGGTGCCCGAAGTCGTCGAAGTGGTTCCGCTCTAAGCGTTTCGTAGGTCTCGTTGAGACGGCAGGTCAAAGCGCCCGACGTCCGGCGAGAGCTCCTCCCCGACCAGTCGCCCGAGCTCCTTCGCGAGCTGCATCTTTTGACCCGCGAGGGTCACCTCAACGCCGACGCGCTGCGTAAGCTCAAGCAGGTCAACCACCTGGTGGGCCTGCTCCGCCCGGCGCTGGAGGACGTCTTCTCCCGCTTCGGCGAACCCCTGGTGGTCGACGCCGGGAGCGGCAACGGCTACCTCGGCTTCATCCTCTACGAGCTGTTCTTCCGGCCGGCTGGGAAGGGGCAGCTGCTCTCCATCGAGGGCAGAGCCGAGCTGACCGGACGCGCGGAAGAGCGGGCAGGCCGGCTGGGATACGAGCGGATGCGCTTCGTCACCGCTCCTCTGGCCAGTGCACCCTGGCCCGAGCGGTTTCATCTGCTCACCGCGTTACACGCCTGCGACACCGCCACCGACGATGCGCTGGTGGCCGCCATCCGCCATGGCGTCGACCACGTGGCCGTCGTTCCCTGCTGCCAGGCAGAGGTGGCTCGGCAGCTCAAAGACTCTCCCCCGCCCTCGGCCACCGTGGCCGCCTTGGCCGACCATCCCTGGCACCGGCGCGAGTTCGGGTCGCACCTGACCAACGTCATTCGGGCCTTGGCACTGGAGGCGTCCGGCTACTCAGTCACAGTCACCGAGCTGACCGGCTGGGAGCATGCCTTGAAGAACGAGCTGATCCTGGGCAGGAAGGTGCGCCGCGAGGGACGCGAGGCCCAGGGACGGCTCCGGACGCTTCTGGCCGAGACCGGGGTCCGCCCGGCGATCGTCCGAGGACTGGATCTGGCATGAGCGAAGACGATCGCAGCCTCGACCCGCCCGACTGGGAACGCCTCCGCGCGGTTGGCCACGAGATGGTGGACGTGATGCTGGACTGGCTGCGCGACATCCGTCAGCAGCCGGCCTGGGCGCCGATGCCGGATTCGGTGAAAGCAGGCTTCCGGGCCCCGGCTCCGCGCGAGGGGATGGGGCCGGAAGCGGTGTGGCAGGAGCTCCGGGAAACGGTGCTTCCCTACCGGCTGGGGAACGTGCACCCGCGCTTCTGGGCCCGGGTGATGGGCACAGGGACGGCCACCGGCGCCCTCGCCGAGCTGGCCGCCGCGGCGATGAACAACAACCTCTCCGGCTTGGAGAGCTCGGCGGTCCACGTCGAGGCGCAGGTGCTGCGCTGGTTGAAGGAGCTGATGGGGTTTCCACCCCAGGCCAGCGGTCTTCTCACCAGCGGCTGCAGCCTGGCCAACCTCATCGGCCTGCAGACCTGGCGGGACGCAGCGGTCGATCTGGACGTCAACGTGGAGGGCGTGCAGGCCATCCCCCGGCGACTGGTGGGCTACGCCTCCCAGGAGGTGCACAGCTCGGTGGCCCGCGCCTTCGTCGTCCTCGGGCTGGGAGCCTCGGCGCTACGGCGGATCCCCGTGGATGCCGACTTCCGCATGGAGGTGAGCGCCCTGGAGCGCGCCATCGAGGCCGACCAGCGGGCCGGCCTCCAGCCCTTCTGCATCATCGGTAGCGCCGGAACGGTGAACACCGGTGCCACCGATCCGCTGGCGGCGCTGGCCCGAGTGGCCCGGGAGCGGAAGCTGGCCTTCCACGTCGATGCTGCCTTCGGAGCGTGGGCCCGGATCTCCCCCCGGCTCCGGCCTCAGGTCCAGGGGCTCGAGCAGGCCGACTCGATCGCCTTCGACCTGCACAAGTGGGGAGCGGTTCAATACGGCGTCGGCTGCGTGCTGGTGCGCGACGCGGAAGCCCACCACCGGGCCTTCCAGACGTCTGCCGCCTACCTGGAACCCCATCCCCGCGGCGTGGCCTCGGCCGAATATCCCTCCAACGAGCTGGGCCCCGAGCTGTCGCGGGGATTCCGCGGGCTCAAAGTGTGGATGGCCTTCAAGGAGCACGGCCTGGATCGACTGCGCCGAGCCATTGAAAAGAATGTCGAGGAGGCGGCCCACCTGGCCCACCGGATCGAGCAGGAGCCGGAGCTGGAGCTGATGGCTCCGGTCCCTTTGAACCTGGTCACCTTCCGCTATTGCGGGCAGGGGCTCCCTGAGCCGAGGCTCGATGGGCTCAATGCCGAGCTGGTGATGCGCATCCAGGAGTCCGGGCTGGCCGTCCCGTCGACGACGCGGCTTCACGGGCGCACGGTGATCCGTGTGGCCATCGTGAACCACCGCACCCGGCTCGAGGATCTCGATGCGCTGCTGGAGGCGGTGCTCAGGACGGGCCGGGCGCTCGCTGCCGGCGGGCCACCATCTCAGCCCCCCGCTCAGGGGGGACGCCGATGATCCGCCTTCCGGCGGACCTCCATCTCAGCCGTAGGCTTCACGCTTGATGCGGGCCGGCGCGAAACCCACCGCCTGGAGGTTCGCCACGGTCGACTCCAGGAAGCGCGGAGTGGGCGTGGTTCCGGCCTCCATCGCCTTCTTCCGATCCCAACTATTGATGGCCGGGCCGCAAAGGTAGGCCAGAGCAGTGTCTCGGTCGGGGATGAGCTCCTCCAGCAGCTCGCGGGTCACCCGTCCGGTACGTATGCCCGGAGGAAGCCCGGAGAGATCGGGCTGCCGGGTGAGGGTGTGGACCAGCCGGACCCGATCGGGGTGCTCGACAGCGATGCGTGCGAGTCCCTCGCGGAAGATGATGTCCTCCCAGGTCTTGTTGGTGTCGATGAACGTGTGCCGCAGCCGCGGGTAGTTGCGGAGCGCGTCCTTGAGGATGCTCCAGTTGGGGACCGCGCCCGAGCCGGCTACGAGATGCACGATGTGATCGGTCCTCTGCTCCACGTCCGGGGGAAGGGTGTAGGGACCGGTGAACCCCACCACCTGCATCCGGGTTCCCTGCGGAACGCCGTGTACTAGCAACGGGGAGATCAGCGGCCAGTGCAGATCCCCGGGATAGAAGAGCTCCTCCTTGATGGTGATGGCCAGCGGCTCGTGGGGCGCCGAGCACATGGAGTAGGCCCGGACCAGTTCCTTCTTCCCCTTGAGATGCTGCAAGTAGGCAATCTGGCCGTGCAGGATCTTGAACTGGTGGGGATCGATGGTCATGAACTGACCGGCGCGGTAGGGCGGAATACCGTTGCCTTCGAAGACGAGCGACACCGTGTCCGGGGTTTCCTGGACAACCTCGGTCACGGTGACGTCGAACTGCTTGGGCTTCTGGCGTTCAGGCGGCACGATCTGAGTCTGGCATAACGGCGCCGAGATCCATGGGCCAGGGTCAACCTGAAGACGAGGTGCTCTTCCTGCAATCGTCGCCGGGGCTGGAGGCGGTCGTCGCATCGGAGGCCGGATCGCTCGGGAAAGTGCGACAAGTGGCAGGTGGTGCGGAACTCTCGGGTCCCGGCGGACTGCACGCCGAAGCGAATCTGCGCTTGCGAGCGACGGAACGGGTGCTCCTTCGCTGCCTGGAGGTGCCGGTCGCGGAGTGGGCTCATGTGCGGGCCGCGCTGGCGGCTGTCCCCCTCGACCGCTTGGCCGTGGCGGGAAGTCCCGTGGCACTTGAGCTGGCGGCGCGTCTGCCGGGCCGACCCGCTGACAGGGCGCTCCGGAGCTGGCTCGGGCAGGCCTGGGGACGCTCGGTGGAGCCGCCAGGCGGCGACAACCGGTCGGGGCAGCCACCGCGGCTGTTGCTCCGATCGGATGCGGGCCGGCTCACCCTGAGCGCCGACACCTCCGGAGAGCTGCTCCATCGACGAGGCTGGCGTCAGGAGGTCTCGCGCGCGCCGATGCGGGAGACGCTGGCCGCCGGCGTTCTGATGCTCGCCGGTTGCGACCCCGCCCAGCCGCTGTGGGATCCGCTCTGTGGGTCGGGGACGCTGGTGATCGAGGCGGCCCTGGCCGCGCGACACGTGGCGCCCGGTCTGGGTCGTCGCTTCGCAGCCGAGGATTGGCCGATGGCGCGCTCCGTCGATTGGGCCGGAATCCGGGCTCGCCTGGTAGCAGAGATTCTCGAAGCAGCGCCGTCCCCCATCCTGGGCAGCGACCTGAATGCGGGCTCACTGGGCACCGCGCGACGCAACGCCAGGCGGGCTGGTGTTCTGGCCGACCTTCGGCTGCAGCGGCTCGACGTTGCGGCCGCCCGACCGGAGGGGCTCGAGCCGGGTCTGCTCGTCGCCAACCTTCCCTACGGGCGCCGAGTGGGAACCCCGGCCTCGCTGAGGGCGCTGGACGCTGCGCTGGCGGACGCGCTTCGCACCCGTTTTCGCCACTGGAGGTCGGCGCTGCTGGTGGACGATGCCGGTCGGCTGGAGCGCTCGGTGGGGCGACCTCCCGACGCGGTCCACTCGCTTCGCAATGGAGGGATTCCGGTGGCCCTGGCCATCTACAAGCCGAGCCGCTGATCCTCACTCACCCGAGCGCGGAGGCCGGCACCGGCACCCCATCGCTCCCGGCGCGCCAGGGGGTCCAGGCCAATAGCAAGTTTCCCACCGCAACGTCTGCCTTGCGCGGTGCCACCGCGAGCTCGGCGATTTCGAGCGCCTCGGGGGCGCTGGCGGTTTGCAGCTTCTCCACCTCGGCCTGGAACTCGGCCTCCGTGTCGGCCAGCTGCTGCTGCGCATTGGCCAGCTGCTGCTCGGCGGCGGCCACGTCTTGTCGCTCCTTGACGGTCCGGCTCCCGCTGCGCATGGCGGTGCGGGCTCGATTGACGTTGGTGACGCTCATCATCTTCCGGCCCAGAAAGGCACCGAGGAGCGTCGAGCCCAGCGTCACCACGGTGTCGAGAGTCTGCCCCTTGGCCTGGGCCTGCTGATCCGCCAGGAGCTTCTGGGCACGCTGGACGGCGCCTTGCCGCTGCTCCAGCTTGGAGGCCCAGCGCTTGCGCAACTCCTCCACTTTGGCATCGCGCCGCTCGTGGCCGGCATGGGTGAGCCGGGCCTTGAAGTCGGCCAGCGTCTCGCCGGGAGTGGAGAGGGCCTCCAGCGCTTCACAGCGGAACAGCTTGAGTGGCCGCCCCGCATAGAGAAAGGCGGAGAGGGACTTCTTCCACTCCCCCCATGCGCCGACATTGGACAGGGCGGCGGGGGCCTCCTCGAAGCCGGCGTTCTCCAGTGGCGAAGGAGCGAGCTTCTCCGGCGCATCCTCGGGCAGGTCCTGACCGTCCTCCCACTGCACCTGGGAGCCCTCGACCGGGGCCAGCACCGCGACCTTCTGCCAGGTATCGACACCGTTCTTCCGGTCCACGTAGTGCACGCGCGCGACGCCGAGGACGGCAGGGCGATAGGTGAGCGGGCCGGCCCCGGCGCCAGCGGGGAGGAAGCCCTCGGAGACGCTGGGCGGGAGGACTGGGCGGGACGCCTTCGCACTCGATGGGGCCTTGGCGGAGGCGACCTTCGTCGGTGAGGCCGGCTGCTCGGCGGTGGTGAGACGCTGGATCTGCTCGCGGGTCAGCGGCCCGCGCAGGTAGGACAGGGTCCACCGGGTCTGGAAGAGCACCGGCGCGTCCTCGTGCACGTTGTTGAGGAGGAAGACCCTGCTCCCCAGGCCGGAGAGCATCTGGTCCAGCTCCTTGCGATCGAAGGAATGGCCCGAGGCGCTGGCAGCGCCTTCCAGCCCATCGAGGACCCGCAGCTTGTCCCGCTCGGTCTGCAGCCTCCCGATGAACCAGGTGCCGGTGTTGGCCAGCCCCTTGTAGTCCAGGTCCACCGGGTTCTGGGTCGCCAGGAGCACGCCCAGACCGAAGGCCCGGGCCTGCTTCAAGAGCGTCAGCATCGGCAACTTGGAAGGCGGCATCGCCGAGGGCGGGAAGTAGCCGAAGATCTCGTCCATGTAGAGCAGAGCGCGGAGCGAGCTGGTGCCCGACTGCGTCCGCACCCAGGCCAGCACCTCGCTGAGCAGGGTGGTGACGAAGAACATCCGCTGCGCATCGGAGAGGTGGGCGATGGACAGGACGGCGATCCGCGGCTTGCCGGACGGGGTCCAGAGCAGCTTGGCGATGTCCAGCGGCTCCCCTTCGGCCCAGGCGGCCGCCCCCGGTGAAGCGAGCACGTTGTTCAGGGCCATGGCCAGGCCGGTGCGTTCCTTGGCAGGGAAGAAGGACTCCACATCGAGGACGCCCACCTTGTCGAAAGGCGGCTTCTGAACGCCCTGAATGAGCCCCGGGAAATCGAGATCCTGGCCGGCCTGCCAGGCCTGGAGCACCAGCTGGGAGAGGAGGATGTGCTCGCGGCCCTGCAATGGGTCGGAGTCGATTCCGGCCAGGGCCAGGACCCCTGAGACTGCCCCCTGCACCCGTGAGCGCAGCGCTTCCTCGTCCTCCAGCACGACCTTGGTCGGTGCGTTCAGCGAGCGAAGGAGCGCCAGGGGCCGGCCAGCCTTGCTCCCCGGGGTGTAGATGGCCACTTCGCACGAGTTCCGGAACCGGGCGATGCGGGCGCCGTCCTCGTCCCACTGGGCCAGTCCCGCCTTCCAGGCGTCGGCGGTCTTCTCGGCGAGCTGCTCCACCGTCAGGCTCTGCCGCTCCCCCTCCGCTGGATCGACCCAGGGCAGGAAGTCCGCTGGGGCCAGCGAGGGGAAGGTCAGGGCCAGGTTGGCCAGGTCTCCCTTGGGGTCGATGGCCAGGGCGGGAATGCCATCGAGGGCTGCTTCCTCGAGGAGGGCCAGACAGAGCCCGGTCTTGCCGCTCCCGGTCATCCCCACGCAGACGCCGTGCGTGGTCATGTCCTTGGAGGCGTAAAGGAGCGGCTCCTTCCGGGTCGCCTTGGCGCGCAGGTCCCAGGGCCGCCCCAGGTAGAAGACTCCCAGCTTCTCGTAGTCCTGCATCACACGTCCTCCCGGGAACGAGCCTGCCCTGGTAAGGAGCGACTTGCCATGGCCACCGACAAAGCCCTGCAGCACTTCGCGGCCCACCGCGACGACTATCTCGAAGATCTCAAGACGCTGGTGCGCATCCCTTCCGTCTCCTTTCCAGGCTTCGATCCTGGAAAAGTCCGGGCCAGCGGCGAGGCCACCGCCACGCTGCTCAAGAAGCGCGGCTTCGCCAACGTGCAGCTCCTGGAGGTCGACGGCGCTCACCCCTACGTCTACGGCGAGATCCTCGAAGCCCCGGGCAAGCCGACCTTGCTGCTCTACGCCCACCATGACGTCCAGCCGGCCGGGGACGAATCGGCCTGGGCCAGCTCTCCCTTCGAGCCGGTGCAGCGCAAGGGTCCGCCGGACGACGGTCCTCGCCTCTACGGACGCGGTGCCGCTGACGACAAGGCAGGAATCATCGCTCACACCTCAGCGGTTGAGTCGTGGCGAAAGGGCGGAGGCAGCCTCCCGCTCAACGTGAAGATCATCATCGAGGGCGAGGAGGAGATCGGCTCCGGACACCTCGCCGAGTTCCTGAAGAAGAACGCCAAGCTGCTCAAGGCCGATGCCATCGTCCTCACCGACACCAGCAACTTCGAGACCGGGCTGCCCTCGATCACCACGGCCCTCCGAGGCCTTGTCACCTGTGACGTGGAGGTCCGAGCGCTGAAGCAATCGGTCCACTCCGGGATGTGGGGCGGTCCGGTGCCGGATCCTGTGATGGCTCTGTGCCGGATGCTGGCCACCTTGACCCATCCCGACGGCTCGATCGCCATTCCCGGCATTCTGGACAAGGTGAAACCGCTCAGTGCCGCCGAGCGGAAGAGCATTGCCGCGCTCCCGGGCGACGAGGCCCATTTCCGCGAACAGGTGGGACTGCTGCCCGGCGTGCAGATGCTGGGGAACGGTACCCACCCCTGGGAGATGAACTGGCGGCAGCCCTCGCTGGCCATCAACGCCATTCAGGCCAGCAGCCGCAAGGATGCGCGGAACATCATCTGCGACTCGGCCTGGGCGCGGGTTGGCATCCGGCTGGTTCCCGATCTCGATCCCAAGGACGTGCAGCGACGGCTCACCGAGGCCCTGAAGAAGGCGGCCCCGTGGGGAGTCGAGGTGCACATCCACGAAGATCAGGCGGTCGGCTGGTGGTACACCGATTCGAGTCACCCGGCCTTTCAGGCTGCGTTCCGGGCGCTGAAGAAGGGCTACGGGACGGATGCAGTGGCCATTGGCGCCGGCGGGAGCATCCCTTTTGTAGAGCCCTTCGCCCGGGAGCTTGGGGGAGTGCCGGCGCTTCTGATCGGGGTCGAGGACCCCTACACCAACGCCCATTCGGAGAACGAGAGCCTCCATCTCGGCGACTGGGACAAGGCAGTGAAGAGCGCCATTCACCTCTATGCCGAGATCGGCGAGGCGCTCAGGCCCGGAGCGCGCTGAACGCAGCGGCGTTGCAACGGGGCGGGCTGGGGGGCGGCACGGCGCTGCATCCTGTCGCGGGCTCCAGAGCGGCCCCCCAGGGAGGGTCTGACACCCTGACGTCAGCACCTCGACGTCACGCAGGGCCGGCCCACCCCCACCCGCTTCCTAAAAATGTTTGTATGTGTCCAGGGCGGACATTGTTTGGCGAATAGGTCCGATCGGGACACAT
>OEKZ01000015.1_pt1 | contig 10809 bp, 13 predicted proteins | sample 1503451 | NCBI WGS metagenome assembly OEKZ01 (sample SAMEA104379612, study PRJEB20068) | metagenome | biome: 1000743; feature: 77; material: 1998 | place: USA | collected 2012 | depth 25 m | reverse complement strand
GTCCTCACCCTGGGCATCCTGGTGGTCATCAACAAGACGTTCCGCTTGCGGGTGAGCGAGGACGACGAGCGGGAGGGTCTCGACGCCACCCAGCACGGGGAGGCAGCCTACACCTCGTGATGGTGGAGGCTCTGATGTCTGCGGCGCCACCCTGGCCGCGCCGGGTGGTGTGCCTCACCGAGGAGACCGTGGAGACGCTGTACCTCCTCGGAGCCGGAGAGCGGGTGGTGGGCGTCTCCGGCTTCGTGGTCCGTCCGCCCGAGGCGCGGAAGAAGCCACGGGTAAGCTCGTTCCTGGACGCCAACTTCGAGCGCATTCTCGAGCTGAAGCCCGATCTGGTCCTGGGCTTCTCCGATCTCCAGGCCGACATCGGCCGGGAGCTGTGCAAGCGCGGCGTCCCGGTGCATCTGTTCAACCAGCGCAGCGTGGCGGAGATCCTCCAGTCCATCCGTTTGACCGGGGCCCTGGTGGGTCTGGCCAAGGAGGCGGATGGCCTCGCCACCCGCCTGGCCGAGGGTCTGGCTGGCTACGTCGATCGGGCCCAGAGACTGCCCCGGCGTCCCCGAATGTTCTTCGAGGAATGGAACGAGCCGCTCATCAGCGGCATCCGCTGGTGCAGCGAGCTGATGGAGCTGGTCGGGGGTGAGGACGTCTGTGCGGAGAGCCGAGCCAGCCACGGCGCCCAGGGCCGCATCTTCTCACCCGAGGAGGTTGCGCGGCGCAATCCCGAGGGTGTGGTGGCCAGCTGGTGTGGACGGAAGGCCAAGGCGGAGAAGATCCGTGCCCGGCCCGGGTGGAGTGAGGTGCGAGCCGTGCTCGATGACCAGCTTTACGAGATCAAGAGCTCGGTCATCCTTCAGCCCGGACCCGCGGCACTGACCGAGGGCGTGGAGCAACTGGCCCGCATCGTGGAAGCAGTCGCCCAGGGACAGCCGCTCCCTCGTCCGCGTCCCGGAGATCTCCGAGTCGCAGCCTGATCATGAGAGGAGAGGCGCGGAGCTTCAGCGCCGCCGTTCCCACCATGGCCAGGCGGCACGCCAGACCCAGAGCCCGCCCAGGACCAGTCCGCAGACGACGACGACGGTGAGATAGGCGCGCACCAGTCCTGGCTCGCTCCAGCCGTGCGTCTCCACCAGCACGCTTGGATCCGACAGGCCCACACCCTCGATGCGCCCGAAAGGGATCTCCCCGAAGTCGCGCCGCGCCCGCCACCAAGTCGAGGCAACGTCGCTGAAAGCTGCCGCTCCGATGACCAGCAAGCCCCAGCGGAGCCCACCCCGGCGCAGCCGCGACTCGGGCCCCACGAAGAGGGTGGCCATGAACAGTGTGCCGAGGATCAGGGCGCCGGCGTCACCGCCGAAGGTGATGAGCGCACGAGCCTGTCGCTCCCCGAGCATCATCCCGAAGATGACCAGTGCCGCGAGTGCTCCACCGCCCAGCATCCAGGCGGTCCGGTCGCTCCGCCGGCCCGCGACGAGCAGCCCAACACCCGCTGCCAGCAGCATGAGGCTGAACAGCCCGGAGCGATGCTCGGCGACGGGGGTGAACCAGAGCAGCGGAAATGCCGGGAAACCCAGGAGCCAGGCCGAGACGGCGTGCCCCAGCTCGTGGAGGACCATGCCGAAGAAGATGCGCTGGAGGGCATGCCCCAAGCCCGAGCTGGCGAAGAGTAGCCCCAGCAACAGCGCCACCGGCAGCGCCACCAGGCGGAGGGTGATCTCGCTCCCTGGTTCGAGATCGGCCGCGTCGTGGAGCTCGCGCCGTGCGTTGAGGACGCCCGAGGGGGAGGGCTTCATCGACGGGGCGATCGTACCCTCGTCTCCCGACGCCACCCTCTTCCAAGCGCCCAGTCGGTCACGGGTGGCCTTGAATTCCTCGCCCTCGTGGATTTGCGGCAAACTGCCCGGTGCCCATGGCCCTCGTCCCGTGCCCCGAGTGCGGCAAGCCGATGTCCTCCCAGGCTCCGGCTTGCCCCCATTGCGGATACGCGGGGCAGCTGCGCCCTCCGGCGTTTGCTGCGATGTCCGCGCCCGCGGCGGCGCCCATCGCTGGTCCTCCTCCGCGAGGCGGCGAGACCGTGCTCTGGCAGGACAGCCCTTCCCTGAAGCTCCTGCTCGTTCAAGGGCTACGGACGCTCATCATCGCGCTGGCTGCAGTGGCGGCGGCCATCGTCATCCAGCCGGTGGCGGCGGCCTTTTTCGCCGATCTCTCCGCCGGGCGGTCGGGCCGCGGACCCCGCGATGGCTCGCCGGCGACGTTCATCCTGGTGGCGGTCATCGGGGCCTATCTGCTGATCCGGGTGGTGACGCTGAGCGTGGCCATCCTCCAGCTTCGCACCACCCGCTACAAGGTCACCGACCAACGGGTGGTGGTGGAGCGGGGAATCCTCAGCCGGAGCCTCGAGGAGATCGATCTCCGCTACGTCGACGACTCGGGCTTCAGTCAATCCCCGCTCGAACGGCTGCAGGGCATTGGAACCGTCTGGCTCATCTCCTCGGACAAGTCCATGCCGCGACTGCAGCTGCGGGGCATCAAGGACCCTCGGGCGATCCGGGAGATGATCCGCGAACAGGCCTACCGGATGAGCCAGGGCCAGCTCTTCACCCGCTCGACCTGAGCGTCAGCGATCCACCGCGGTCACGGGAGCCTTGCGCGTTACCGGTGCGGCCCGTTGAAAAAGGAGACCGGCCGCAGCGCAGGCCCCCGCGAAGAACGCCCAGGTGGCCAGCAGTCCCTGATCGATCAGCAGCCCCGAGATGGCCGGTGCGACGATCTGGGCCACCGATTGCAAGGAGGTGTTGAGGCCCAACACCACCCCCTGCTCGTTTCGTGCAACCTGTTGGGTGATGAGACTGGTCAGGGCCGGCCGGAGAATTCCGCTCCCCAGGGCGGCGAAGACTCCAGCAACCAGGAGCAAGGGAATCACGTAGGTCCCGGCCAGGAGGCCATAGCCGATGGCCATCGAGGAAAATCCCGCAGCCACCAGCCACGCCTCGCCAAAACGACGGACCAGTTTGCCCAGCACGGACTGCACGCTGATGCCCAGCAGCCCGGCATAGGCGAAGACAAAGCTCACTTCGCGGGCGTGGAATGGATGTCCCCGCCAGGTCAGCCGTCGTTCCAAAAACAGCGCCAATCCGCCCACGAAGGCGGCGAAGGCCATGACGAAGCAGAAATATTGGAGCAGCAGGCGTCCGAGGCCGGGGCGGCGGAAGTACTCGACGTACTGCCGCCAAGCCAGCACCGACAGTCGCCGTCCGGCGGGGCCGGCCAGGCCGTCGTCCTGCACGGGTCGGTGCGCGGGTAGCAGAAAGGCCGTGGCCAGGACGCTCAGCGCCGAGAGTGCTGCCGAGGCGAGAATCGGTACCGCCAGCCCGAACCCTGACAGCGCCCCGGAGATCGCTGGACCCAGCAAGAACCCGATGCCAAAGCTGATCCCGATGATGCCGAAGGCCCGGGTGCGGTCCTGCGGCTCGGTGACATCGGAGATGTAGGCCTGCGCCAGGACGAGGTTCCCGGCGGTCAGTCCGTCGATGATGCGAGCCAGGAAGACGACCCACAGAGTGCCCGCCCCAGCCAAGAGCAGGCGCGAGACGAGGGTGCCGGCTTGGCTCAGGAGCAACAGCGGCTTGCGGCCGGTGTGATCGCTCCAGCGCCCGAGAAAGGGCCCGCTGAGCAACTGGCAGAAGGCGAAGACCGAGACGAGCAGGCCCACCACCGCCGGGCTCGCCCCCATCGTTTCCGCGTAGAAGGGAAGCAGCGGCAGGATGATCGTCAAGCCGAGGATGTCGGCCAGGACGATGAGAAAGATGGGGAGCAGCGGGGAGCGCTTCACGGACGCTCCCTCTCACCAGAACTCGCCCCGACGAGCAACCGAGTCCGGCCGGTGTAGCGTGTCGGCTGATCAGGGGAAGGGTTTGGCCGAATCGAGCGCGTGGACCTGGATGTCCTTTCCCTTCCTGACCATCCGCCGATTGAGAGTGGGGAAATCCGCGATCTCGACCTCGTGGTGGTCGCCGCCCATCAGATAGAGGAGGTCCTGCTGGAAGGGGTTCTTCATCTGATGCACCACGGAGGGGGCCGGGAAGGCGATGAAGTCTCCCGGCCCGACCTCGAACTCCTGTTCGCCGATGAGAGCGAAACCCCGTCCCGAGAGGACGTAAACCCATTCCTCCTCCGAGGCATGGGCGTGCGGGCAGAACGACTCTCGCCCCGGTGGAAGGCGACCGATATTGACTCCCACGTGCTTCAGACCCAGGCGGTGCCCGAGGACTGCGCCAAATGCCTCGGAGTTGGGATTCCACGGATGTCGGAAGGGCTGCATTTCCTTCTCGATGTCCGCAGCTCGGAGCAGGAGCGGGTGGGAGTCGGGCACGGCGGCCTCCGGAGGAAGTTCGCTGTCAGCGTAGCGCCTGAACCAGGGCGTCGCTGAACTGCTGCAGATCCTCCGGCTTCCGGCTGGTGATCCAGTTGCCGTCTCGCACCAGCGGTTCGTCCTTCACGTCGGCGCCGATCTGCCGAAGGTCCTCCTGGATGGTGGACCAGGCGGTCAGCGTCCGCCCCTTCACCAGCCCGGCGCTGATCAGGAGCTGGGGGCCATGGCACACCGCTGCCAGAGGCTTCTTGGAGGCGTCGAACTCCTTGACGAAGCGGACGAAGCGCTGGTCGGCGCGGAGCCGGTCGGGCGAGTGGCCTCCAGGAAGAACCAGGGCGTCGTAATCGGCCGGGCGGACATCGGTGATGGACTTGTCGGTTCGCGCCGTCACCTTACCCTTGTGACCCTTGAGCTCCTGTCCAGCCTCGGAGCCGATGACGTCGACCTGGAAGCCTTCCTTCTTCAACCGCTCGTAGGGAATCTGGAATTCGGAGTCCTCGAACTCCGGACCGAGGAGAACCGCCACTTTCTTGGCCATGGTGCGTACCTCCATTGGAAAGGAGCCAGAAGGCTGCGCACGATGAGTCAGATCGGCAGCTGCGGCCGGGGTGAATCGACCCGCGAGGAAGAAGCCCCCGCAATGGCGGTGAACAGCGGCGCTCAGGCTCCTGGCACGCCTCCAGCCCCGGCGATCGAATCCGCGCCCCTCACCAGATGCGGCAGGCGTTCTCCCGGACCATGGGCTGGCCCTTCTTGCACCCGAAGGCCTGCTGGAACTCGGGCATGTTGGCGACGACGTTGTTGACCCGGTACTTGGGGATCGAGTGTGGATTGGTTGCCACGAGCATCCGGCCGACCTCTGGTCTGTAGCTGCTGCACCAGCCGAAGGCGGACGCCAGAAAGAACCGCTGAGCGGTGCTGATGCCGTCGGAGCCTCTCTCCTCCAATGAGCGGCCGTCCTTCGCGACCGTGCTCGCCATGGCAGCGTAGGCCAACCGAAGCCCACCGTTGTCGGCGGTGTCCTCGCCCTGCGTCAGTAGTCCATTCTGCTTGACGCCAAGTTCGGGAATATCTTGGGTGTATTCGTCGGAGATGCACTTCCCCCGGTCCTCGTACCGCTTGGCATCCTCTGCCGTCCACCAATCTCGGAGATTGCCCTGGGCATCGAATTTCCGACCCTGGTCGTCGAACCCATGGACGATCTCGTGGCCGATCACCATCCCGATGCTCCCGAAGTTCGCCTCGACGGCACGGTTCTCGAAGAATGGAGGCTGGAGAATTCCGGCCGGAAAGTTGATGGTATTGACCTGAGGGTCGTAGTAGGCGTCGACGGTCGGCGGGGTCATCCCCCACTCCACCCGATCCACCGGCTTGTCGATCTTGGCGAGCCGTCGGTGGAGCTCGAAGGCGGCGGCGGAGTGCACGTTGGTCGCCAGGCTGTCGCGCCCGATCTGGAGCAGGGAGTAGTCACGCCAGGTGGCGGGATAGCCAATCTTGTCTTCGATGGCGGCCAGCTTGGCGGCCGCCTCCTTCTTGGTGGCTGGGCTCATCCAGTCGTTCTGGGTGATGGAGTCCGCCATCGCATGCTCGATCGCCTTCACCAGCTCCTGTGCACGCCGCTTGCTGTCGGGCGAAAAGGCCCGTTCCACATAGGCTTGACCGAGCGCTTCTCCGAGGTCGCGGTCCGCATACTTGACGCAGCGACGCCACCGCGGCTGCAGCTCCTCCGCTCCGGTGAGCACGCGCCCGTAGAAATCGAAATTCTCGTTCACGAACGGTTTGCTCAGGTAGCTGGCGTTTCCGTGGAGGGTCCACCAGCGCAGGTAGGCCTTCCATGCGGCGAGGGGCTCCTTGCGGAGGACCTGCTCCAACCCGGTGAGAAACTCGGTCGATGAAACAACCAGGTGTTTCGAGGATGGCGCGGCGACGTCAGCGAGGTAGGCCTTCCAGTCGAAGGACGGCGCGGCGGCGCGCACCTGGGCCAGGGTTCGCACGTTGTAGACGTTCTTGGGGTCGCGCCGCTTGACCACGTCCATCGCCTGCCGAGCCAACGCCATCTCGATGCGGATGACGGCCGAAGCATCGGCTGCGGCGGCCTTGGGCGACTCGCCCGAGAGCTCGAAGAGCTTCCGGATGTGGACCACGTACTTCTCGCGGGTGGACTTCATCTTGCGTCGTCGGACAAATAGAAGTCCCGACTCGGTAGCCCCATCCCCCCCTGGTCGAGGTTGGCCACCACCAGCGCGCTGTTGGCAAAGTCCTGGACCGGGCCAAAGCCGAAGAGCGCAGCGGGGGTGTGGGTGTCGGCGTTGTTGATGCCGGCGGTCGCGCCAGGAACGGTCGAATGAAGTCGGGCGATTTCCCGTGCCAAGCCGGCCTTGTTCTTGAGCGTGGCGATGCGCTTCAGGTCCTGCGCGATGGGCCCCAGGCCCTGCTGGTCGAGCTTCGCCTCGTCCATGCAGGCTTCCCAGTAGTCGCCGATCTTCTGCTCGTTCGCAGAGCGCTGAGGATCCGGGCCGGAGACCTTCTCCATCGTCTGACGCAGGACGGTCTCGTTCCAGATCTGGAGATTGGAAAGGGTCCACCACAGGGGTTGGTCGGAGGGGATGGGATTGGCGGCGATCCAACGGGAGCAGGTGAACTGGTAGAAGTCAACGCAGGGGTCGACGTTTCGGTCGACCAGGCTCGGGTCGAAATGGCTGAGCGCGACGGCTCCGTCGGTCCCCGGTGCGCCGGCGTCGGCGGTGCTCGTTGCGGCAACGGGTTGTCCTGCGTCAGCGGGCGCTCGGGGCGCAGCCACCTGCGTCTGGGCACACCCCACCGAGATGAAACAGGCCACCAGCGCACTGCAACATCGATTCATGATCCCTCCGTGGCGCCATCCCCCATCGGCGGCGCATACGCGCGAAGCTGCTCTCCATTGCTGATGCGTTGAAGCAAGTTCTGATGCCGAGGCTCGGGTGTCGCGCCTCCGCACTCAGATGGAAGGCGCGCCATCGAATAGAAATGCGCTCGCTTCCAACCGCGCGCCGCGTCCATCCGCCACCGCGAATTGCGAAGGCTTCCCCGTCGCGCCACGACTCCACATGGCAGCGCCCCCGTAGGCTCCGGATTTGGACACCGCGTAGAAGCGGATCTGAAATGCCGGGCGACCCTGCGCGTCGAGAAGGCGCTTCTCCTTGGTCGTCTCGGCGATGCGCTTCAGCGCGTCAACACAGGCCTCTCTCGGTGTGCGCCCGGCACGCATCCTTTCGACGATGAAATGGCCGCCGGCGATGAGGATGTTGGCCTCGCCCCGGCCGGTCGACCCGGCGCTGCCCACCGCGTTGTCGGTGAAGCAGCCCGCGCCGATGAGGGGCGAGTCGCCGACCCGACCGGGCATCTTGAAGAACAGCCCGCTGGTGCTGGTGCAGCCGGCCAGATCGCCCCGACCGTCCACGGCCGACAGATGAACTGTGCCGTGGCTGCGGGGATCCCGGAAGGGGTCCGCTCCGTACTGCTGGATGAACTCCTGAACCTCGGGGTCGAGCTTGGACCGATCGGGCTCCAGCCACTTGTCCTTGGCCGACAGGTTCTGCTTCCAGTAGAGCCACACCTTGCGGGCCTTGTCGGTGAGGAGGTTCTCCACCGGGAACCCGTTCATCTCCGCGAAGCGCCTGGCCCCCGGGCCAACCAGAAGGATGTGGTCGGTGGTCTCCATCACCACCTTGGCCACCCGGCTGGGATTCTTGATGCCTTCTAGGGAAGCCACTGCCCCCGCGCGAGCCGTCGGGCCGTGCATCACGCAGGCGTCGAGCTGCACCACCCCCTCCTCGTTTGGGATGCCGCCGTAGCCGACGCTCATGTCCTTGGGATCGTCCTCGACCAGGTTGACCCCAGCGACGATGGCATCGAGCGGGTCGGCACCGGAGCGCATCCGCTGAACGGCCAGCTCCACCGCCTTGATGCCGTTGGGCGAACCGACCGCCACCGGTCGATCTCCCGCCGGTTGAGAGGAGCGCTCTGCGGCAGCCACCCCGGCGAAGGGAGCGACCACTGCCGAGGAGAGGAAGACGCGTCTGGAGACCAAGTTGCCGACCTCCTTCAGGGGTTGCGAGGAACGATCCGGCTCCACATCGAAAGAAGATTGCGGACCACCGCGCCGTCGGGGGGCGACACCGGAGTCGTTCGTCCAGGCTGGCGCAGCCAGGCTTCGTTGAGGAGCGTGACATAGGCGCCCGAGGCAGGGCTGTAGACGACCGGCCGGAAGTCGCCGCTCAGAATGGCCTGTTGGGCTTCCCCGCTCCCCATGGCCCGCGCCTCCACGCGCACCGGGCGGCCCGCTGCCGTCCTGGGGTTGGAGGCAGCGAAGCCCCGGAGCTGCTCCTCGAGCCAGGTCTTCTTCTCGCTGCCGTAGGCCATCGTGACCGTGATGGCTGAAGCTGCGCCGGTCGGTGCGCGGGTGCTCGAGCCCGCGCTGGGACCGGAGGACCGCCCCGGGCAGCCGTCGCAGGCGACGACGACCAGCAGGGCCGGCAGCAGCGCGCGCAGTGCGGGGAAGCGCATCGACGGAATCGAGCATGCCACGGTGGATGCTGCTGGTGCGCGGACTTCATCGCCCCCGCCGCCTCGGAGGCGTCGGCACTGCTTTCCGCCTGGCGAGAGGAGCCGCTGACTCTGGCGCGCTCAGCCCTAGGTGGGCGCCGTCCACTCTCCGGCGGCAGGCCGAAGCACCAGCTCATGGGTCCAGGCATCCGGCGTCTGGGCGTGCAAGAAGGCGCAGGCCCGGGCGATGGCGGCCGGTGTCAGAAGGCGCTCCGCCGGCAAGCCGTACTGGCTCGAGCGTTCGCTGGCGATGGGTCCATCGATGGGCAGATAGGCAACGTGGACACCCCGCGGCCGCCATTCTCGAGCGGCCACCTGCACCAGGGCCCGAAGTCCGTGCTGTGCCGCGCCCAAGGCCGCAAACCCCTCCCGGGTCCGAATTCCGGAGGAGGTCCCCATCTGAACGAACGTCCCACGGCCGCGCGTGAGCAGGGTCGGACCGACGGCCTTGAGCAGATTCCAGGTGCCCTGGACGTAGGCATTCAGGACCTGGCCCAGCTCTTCATCCGGGATCTCCAGGAAAGGGAGTGACCCGAACCGACCGCCGGAAGTCTGGGCGGCGACAACGAGATCGAGGCTCTCGCTCCGCAGGGGTGCCAGTGTCTCCGGTCGTAGCAGGTCGCAGACCACCTGGCGCCCTTGCCCACCGGCCGCGGTCACCTCGCCGGCCAGCGCCTCGACGTCGCGTGCCGTGCGTGAGGCGACGAGGACGCGCCAGCCCTCTCGGGCGAAGTGCAGCGCGACTGCCCGCCCCAGTCCCTTGATGCCAACGATGAGGAGTGTTTGGGCCATGGTCGTGCCTAACGCCCAGTGGACCACGATGCTCCTTCCCGGGGGACCGTCAGCTCATCGCGGAGCGAAAGGAACGGGCGCCGGCCGCGACAGGGTCGCAAATCGTGCACCCCAACTCACGGCAGGGCGCACGATTTGCGAGTGATCCCCCGAGCGCTGGGCCGTCCGCGCCGAACTGCCCGCGGGGAAGGCCTCTTGGCTGTGGCACGCGTGATGCCTCGGTCTCTTTGCGAGGTGAAGCCAATGCGAAAACTGAGTGCGAATGACCTGAATAAGAGTGAGCCATCGGCGCCTCGGATTGCACAGGCGCTGCTGAGAGCCCGCGCGGGGCCCGAGGTTTACGAGCCCGGTCGAGGCATCTTTCGTCTCCTCGCGCACGGGCTCGTCGGCTGGGCACTCTGCGCAGCGACGATGGTGCCTCTCCTCTGGACAACGAGCCTGACCATCGGGCTCGTGGCCCACGCGCTGGTCGTTGCGACCATCTTTGCGTTGGTCGCGTGGCACTACTCCCGCTTGCCCGGTGCCTACGATCCGCTGACAGCCGCCCTGACGTTTGCAGCCATGGTGGCACTACTCAACCTCGCAGCGGCGACACTCGTCGAGCCAAGTCCCTCGCCGTTCGAGAGCGTCTTCGGCTTCTGGTCCCCCGTGGTGCTGGTCTTGGGCGTGACAGGTGTCGTGGCCGAATTCGCTTTCAAGCCGCGTTGGGCCAGCACCGAGTGATGCGCTCGCTGTAGGGCCCAACAGCCTCACACCGGGTGGAGACCCTTGCCCGGACCTGCCGGCAACGTCGAGATCACACCCTCCGGAGCCAGCCTCGGGATAGGATCGGGCAACACGGAGGGGAGATTGTCACGATCGATCTGCTGGGTGCCTTGGGCGCTCCTGTTGGCCGACCTTCCCGCACTTGCCGCCGATGCCGACCGCGTCGCCGTCGTGGCGGTGGGGACCTGTGACGCGGCAAGCGGAATTGCAGCCCGGAGCTTTCGCAGCGCGCTGGCCCAGAAGATGGGTCCGGCGGTGCAATCCGAGGCCGAGACGGCCCGACCGTTCGGTGG
>OEKZ01001102.1_pt1 | contig 10960 bp, 8 predicted proteins | sample 1503451 | NCBI WGS metagenome assembly OEKZ01 (sample SAMEA104379612, study PRJEB20068) | metagenome | biome: 1000743; feature: 77; material: 1998 | place: USA | collected 2012 | depth 25 m | reverse complement strand
GGTGAACTCCATCCTTGCCGGGCCGACACGCAGCGAAGGCGTCGGGGAGTTCGTCGAACGTCTGGCGGCCCAGCAAAGGCTGGGGCGCGAGCAAGTGGAGCGGGAGTTCTTCGCCAGTGCCCGGCCGAGCTCACTGCTGCAGCGCTTTGCCACTCCCGAGGAGGTGGCGGCCCTGGCGATCTTCGTCGCCGGCGTACCGGCTTCCGCGGTGAATGGGGCGGCCTTGCGAGTGGACGGAGGAGTGGTCCGGGCCATCGTCTGACGGGGCAGAGTTCTCCCGATGGCCAAACGGTCTCCGACCACGGTGGGACGACGGAGCGACGTGCTCGGGCAACGGGCACTGAACCGGGCGCCGCTGGCGCGTCAATTCTTGCTCCAGCGCTCCACACTCTCTGCCGCGGCGGCTGGTTGATGGGGGGCGCCGATGCCCGCCCGCGGTGGGACGAGCACCGGCGCCGCGCGCTCATTCAGCGATGATCCTCCTCGACCATCTGCTCCGGATCGTGCCACCAGTGCGTCTTGCCTCCCCGCGCAGCTTCGGGCGTCGGTGCCAGGAGGCGGTGTTGCGGAGCGGCGGCACTGCTCTGCACTGCGCTGGGAGAGACGAAGGGCTGCATCAGCTCGGGGACGGTGTAGAACCGGCCGTTCTTCATCACTGCCTGCACGTTGGCGAGGTCCTTGATTTCAGTGAGTGGATCCCCGGAGATGAACGTGAGATCCGCCAGCTTGCCGGGCTCGACGCTGCCGAGATCCTTGCCCACCCCAATCTCGGTCGCGGTGAGAAGGGTCGCCGACTGCAAGGCCTGCCAGGGTGGAAGCCCGCCCAGCTTGACTTGAGCCCGAAGGTTCAGGTGCAGGGCGGTGGCCACGTTGTCCAGAGGCGAGTCCGTTCCAGCGAGGATCACCCCGCCACCTCGGCGGATGGCCTGCAACGTGTCCTCCTCCTTGCGGAGGCTGTCCAGGCTCACGGTCTGGTCGGTATTCACCGCGGCGTTGCGCTTGGCCACCAGCAGGAGCTGGTCCCAGGGCGTGTTGAGGACCTGGAGCCGAGGGTCCTCCACCATCGTCGGATCGTCCGCGTAGAGCGAGGAATTGAAGGTGGTGGACATGTCGAAGGCGTTCGACGTCCGGAAGACGTCTCGCATGTCGCTGTAGCTGATTCCGGCCGAGGAACGGGAGTAGGCGAATCCAGTCCGGGTGGTGGCGCTGACGTGGGTCATTCCGTCGGCGCCGAAGGCCATCGGCGAGAGCATGTAGTGCGAGGCTGTCCACACTCCCATGTTCTCGTGCACCCACTGGGTGATCTTGAGGTTGTCCAGGTGGCGTAGCCGGACGTAGGTCTTCACCATGTCGTAGTCGAGGGCCTTGGCACGGGAGAGCTCACGCAGGATTTGCTCGTCGGTGCCGTTGGTCGGACGCATGAAGTTGTAAAAGACGCGCTCGCCGTCGATGGCCTCGCCAGTGGCGAAGAAGCGTGGGCCCACCCGCTCTCCCGAGGCAAAGGACTCCCGCGTCTCAGGGGCCCGGTAGGCAGGATCGCCCACCGAGTTCAACGAGGTGACACCGTAAACCATCCACAGACGGCCCAGGCGGTCGCCGTAGAACTTCCCGCTGATCCATTCGTGGGTGTGTGACTCCCAGAGCCCGGGGATGACGGTGAGATTGGATGCGTCGATGTAGCGGGTGCTGGCTGCAGCCGCTCTCTCCTCGGGATCCGCCCCCGAAGCTTTGTGCGGACGGATCTTCTGGATCCGGTGGCCGCGGATGACGATGTCCACGTCGCTCTGGAGACCTGGCCCGAGCCCATCCCACAGCTTGCCGGCGTGGACGACGGTGCGGCCGGTGGGCATGTCGGGGCTCCACTTGAGGTCGAGAGGAACGGTTTGCGGAGCTCCTCCGTCGTGGGAGATGAGCCGGAGCTTGCCGTTGGAGAGATAGAGCAACTGCTTGGAGTCTCCGCTCCAGGTCGGGGCGTCGGTTGCTTCGGTGTTGAGCTGTTTGGCTTCCCCGGTGGGAACTCCGTTCGCATCGACCGGCCGGACCCAAAGCGCGCTCTCCATGACGAAAGCGACCGCCGACCCGTCGGGCGAGTAGACCGGTCCATCCTCACCTCGGGTGATCAACGACTTGAACGGCGCTGGCTCCGTGTAGGTGAGCGCGCCGGAGGCCACGTCGACGGTGAGGATCTGGCTGGTGCCTTCCCGGAAGCGTCGGGTGTAGGGCTTGAGCGCTCCCAGGGCGATGGTCTTGCCGCTCTTGAACCAGCTCGGTTTGGACGGAGCAAACAGCGAGGCGATGATCTGACGCACGTCTCCGGTCGCCAGATCGAGGATGAAGGTCGCTCCGGTCTGATTCTGAAACGCCAGCTGGGTTCCGTCAGCCGACCAGGCCGAGGAGACTTCCGCGCCGGGGAGCGAGGTCACCCTCTGTTCGGTCCCGGTGGTGAGGTCCAGCACGTAGAGATCCTCGGTGCCGGCCTTGTCCGAGGAGTAGGCGATGCGCTTGCCGTCAGGGGCCCAGGAGGGGTCGCACTTGTAATAGCTGTCGTGGGTGAGCTGTTGAGGGTGGCCGCCGATCTTCATCACCCAGATCTGATTGAGGGCCTGGAAGAGGACCTGGGTTCCGTCCGGTGAAAGCGTGGGCCCGACGATGCCCTTCGCCTGCTGCGGGCGGTGGGAATCGAAGTCGAACTTCTTCCGTTCGAACCTTGGTCGGAGCAGGCGGTAAGTGGCGGTGAAGGGAACGTCACTGGTTGCTCCGGAGAGGCCGGAGACGCGGATCTTCCCGTCGGCGGCGTAGAGCAATTGGTCCCCGGAGAGCCAGGTGGCGTGGAAGGGAAACACGTCGTTGCTGGTCCCAACTTGCTGACCGGACACCATCAGGTTGCTCTTGTTGGCGGCGAACTGTTCGTAGGCCACCAGGGAGCCGTCCGGAGACATCACCGGGGAGTTCACTCGGAACGGGGTCGTGACGGTGACCAGGATTCGACTATTTCCGGCTGCATCGCTGGCCTGGATTCTGGTCCCGGCCGCGCCCACGTCGGAGGCGACGTAGACGATTTCCGAGCCGTCCGGCGACCAGCTGGGCTCGAACTTGTCGACCAACGCTCCCGGTGAAGAGGTCCATTGGGTCAGGGCGCCAGAGGCGACGTCCAGGACCCAGATTTCGTAGCTCCCGGTGAAGGCGCGATCCGAGGCGAAGGCGATCCGCGTGCCATCGGGGGAGAAGTGGGGCTCGCGATCGTCGCCGTGGCCATCGGTGAGCTGTCGGAGCTCCGTCCCGTCGGGCTTCATCACCCAGATGTGGAAGGTGCCGGTGGCGAACGACTGGAAGGCGACCAGGTCCCCGCGGGGAGACCAGTGCGGACGGCCGGGCTCGACAAAGTCATTGGTCAGCTGTTTGGCGGTGCCGCCAGTCGCCGGCATCGACCAGAGATGATTCTGGAGATCGAAGATGAGCGTTTGACCGTCCGGCGATGCGGTGACGGCGATGTTGGTGCCTTCCGTGAAAGTGAGGGTATCGGTCGTGGAGGCGCTGCCACTGGGGACTGCTGCCACGCCCACCACTACCAGCACGCTGAGAACGAACAGAACGATGAGGGGCTTTTGGGATGAAGATCGAAGTTGCGGGGTCAAGTTCCTCCTCCATTTTGATCGGCGCAGCCTCCGAGGGGGAAGCGCGTCCGATCAGGGGGCCGAGTGCGCGGGAGCGCTCCTGCCCTCAATGAAGAAAGCGACGGCGCAGCGCGGCGGAGTCCACTACCGGAGTCTCCTGGGCTGGAAACCGAGCGGGCGTGAACAGTGGGGCGCTGAACGAAGCGATGCGGCTTGAGCCGTATCAGACAGCCAGTCTGACGGGCTTCGCATTCTTGGCGTGAAAATCACTTGTCCGACTGCAGCACGCACTCGCAGGATGCGCCGCCTCGGAACCTCGCAGTGGCGGGATGGGAGGAGCGGTGATGGACTCGGGCCTTGGACGTTGGGGACTCTTCGTGGGGGCGCTCCTGCCCCTCACCGCGGGTGCGACACGCTGCGAGGAAATCCTGGCGCGGTTTGGCAACCGGCTGGCCGACGCCAAGTGCATGGAAAGCCCGGACCTCACCACCAACAACCCCAACACCACCCCGGCCAACAACTCGCTCGGCCTGCCTGCCTTCGCCTTCACGCCCCAGACCGACCGGGACGTCATCGCGCCCATCCCCGCTCACAGGACGCCCATCACCCACGCCGTGCCGGGCATCCAGATCAACGCCCGCATCGCCGACGATCCGCTGGGGCAGGCGCGCTTCCTGCTCCGGCTCCCCGACGACTGGAACGGACGCCTCGTCGTGGCTGGCGCGTCCGGAACGCGGAGCGAATTCAACGGTGACTTCGCCTGGAGCGACTATGTCGTCCAGAAGGGTTACGCCTACGCTTCCCAGAACAAGGGGACGCTGAACCTCACGCTCTCCTCATCTGCCGATCCTCTCGCCTGTCGGCTGAACCCCAGCTCTGCGACCTTCGTCCATTTCTACGACAATGACCCGCAATCGCTCTTCACCCGCTGGGCGCAGTTCATGGCCGAAGGGGCCAAGCTGGCCAGGCGCGGCGTCGAGGCCCGCTACGGCCGCGAGCCGCGCTACACCTACGCCGTCGGCACCTCCAACGGCGGGTACCAGGTCCGGCGCGCCGTGGAGTCCTATCCCGAGCTGTTCGATGGTGGGGTGGACTGGGAAGGCACCTACGTGGACGCCGGCGCGCCGAACCTCCTCACCGACTTGCCGCCCGGCATCCTCAACTTCCCCGACTACGTCACCTCTGGCTTCAACGCCGATAGCACCGCGGCCAAGAACATCCGGGCCGCAGGGTACCCACCGGATCTCGTGAGTGGCACGGCCTCACTCTGGGGCCTGTACAACGCCGCGTTCTGGGAGGTGACCCAGTGCCAGTGGCAGAAGCGCCTCGACCCGACCTACGACACCTACGGCGCAGGCACCGGGACGTACAACTACATTGCTCGGCTGTCGGTTTCCGAGGTGGGTGCCAACATGGCCGCCTTCGCCACGACCGGGCGGATTCAGCGGCCGCTGATCACGGTAGCCGGAACGATGGATGGGCTCCTTCCCATCGACCATCACGCCCGCGCTTACGCCCGGAAGGTCGCCGCCGCGGCGGCCCTCGATTGCGATGGGGATGATGACCACGGCCACGCGGGCAAAGGGGAGCGGGGCCGTCATCCGGCGTACCGGCTCTACGAGGTTCAGAACGGCAACCACATCGAGACCTTCCAGGTGACCTTCCCGCAGCTGGAGTTGATCGAACCGCACGCCCAGCGGGCCCTGGACTTGCTAGTGGACCACGTGGAGCACAACGGCACGCTGGCACCGAGCCAGTGCATTCCTCGCGGAGGCTCGATCCTCGCTTCGCCCGCTCAGCCGGGGCACTGCCCCAACCTCTTTGCCCCCTAGAGGAGGAGGGGCTACGAGGAGCTTCGGAGGAAGGCCCGAAGTGCCGGGGCAACTTCCTGGCGCCAGTGCCTTCCGCTGAAGGTACCGTAGTGGCCTACCCCGGGCTGCAGATGGTGGCGCTTGCGATGCTCGGGGATGCTTGAACAGAGGGCGTGAGCGGCGAAGGTCTGCCCCGGGCCGGTGATCTCGTCGTCCTCGCCCTCGATGGTCATGAGCGCTGTGCGGCGGATGGCCTCCGGGCGAACCGCGACACCCCGGTGAGACATCTCCCCTTCGGCCAGGGCGTGCTTGCGGAAAACCTCCTCGAGGGTCTGCTGATAGAACTCGGCCGGAAGGTCCATGACCGAGAAGTACTCGTCATAGAACCGCCGGTGCTTCTCGGCGCCCTCGGTATCTCCCGCCAACACGTCGCGGAACAAACCGAGGTGAGCCTGGAGATGCCGGGTGGGGTTGAGCGACAGGAAGCCTGCCAGCTGGATGGCCCCTGGATAGACCCGCCGGCCGGCACCTGGCTCTCCCACTGGCACCCGATGGATGAGTGATGCTTCCGCAAAGGGCCAGGGCTGTCGTTGCCCGAAAGCACTCACCCGAGTCGGATTCACCCGGACATCCACCGGCCCGCTCATCAAGGTCAGGCTCCGGGGCTGGGCCGGCTCGTCCTCGGCGGCCATCAAGGCCACGGCCGCCAGCACCGGCACGGCTGGCTGACAGACCGAGAGGACGTGCACACCCGGACCGAGCCGGCGCAGCATCGTCCGGACCCAGTCTACGTAGTCATTGAGATCGAACGGACCGTGGCTCACTGGAACCAGGCGCGCGTCGATCCAGTCGGTCAGATAGAGGTCATGATCGGGCAACAGCTCCCGCACCGTCTCTCGAAGAAGTGAAGCGTGATGCCCGGAGAGGGGAGCGACGATGAGCAGCTTGGGGTCGTTCCGCACGACGTTCCGCTCGAAATGCAGGAGTCGGCAGAAGGGGGATTCCAGGGCCACGGTCTCGCGCACCGCGGTGGGCCGGCCTTCCACCAGCGTCTCGGTCAGACCCAGGCTCGGCTTGGGGTAGTGGGCAGTGGCCCTCTCCAGCAGCTCGGCCGACCCAGCGATGGCCCGGGCCACGGGCAGGGTCGCCATCGGATTGGAGGGATGGGACCAGGCGGCGCGCAGCGCAGCGGCCCAGTGGTGGATTGGCTGGGCGAGGCTCCGGCCTAGTGCGTACGCGTAGTACAAGCATCCAAACGATAATCAGCCACTCCGGGTGCGTCCAGTTCAAAATCGGTCATCTCCTGCTGCAACAGCGGCAGGGCCCCCGTAGGTGCGAACAGCTCCGACAGGGTGCGATGCGTCATTGGGGCCGCTCTCGTTGAAATGGGGCGGTCCGCTCCTGCTGCACTGCAGTAAGCCGATGCTGGCCCCGCCGCGAACGAGGTGGACGGAATCCCAGCCCGGAAGTATCGGTGGCCGGGCCTGGATGCCGCTGCATTGCAGCACCCGACTCTTCAGGGGAGCTCACCATGCTGGTCAAGAAATACGGCAATCGACGGCTCTACGACACCGAGAGCAGCCGCTACGTTCGGCTCGGGGAAATCGCCGAGCGCATTCGCGCCGGCGCGGATGTGCGGGTGGTCGACGCCAAGAGCAACGCCGATCTGACCGCCCCCACCCTGGCCCAGATCATCTTCGAGGACCGGAACGCGGCGCGCTTGCTCCCGGTTCCGCTACTTCTCCAGCTCATTCGGATGGGGGACGATTCCCTGGCCGAATTCCTGGGCCGGTACGTCAGCTGGGCCTTGGAGATGTACCTCCAGGCGCGGCAGGGCGCCGGGGCGCTCTTCCCCTTCTCGCCTTTCGTGGGCTCGCCCTTTTCGATCCCCAGCGTCCCCCCGCCGGCCCGACCTGAGCGGACGGTCAACCCCGCGCCAGGCCCGTCCGAGGACGTGGCCGAGCTTCGCCGCGAGCTGGAGGCCTTGAAGAGGCGGATCCGCAAACCCCGGAGATGAGGACCGATTGCTGCGTATGCAGCAAAAAGTCATTGACAGGCCCGATGGGCCGGCTATCTTGGCCCTGCCCTCGTAGCGCGATGGCCGCGCCGGGAAGTCGAACAGGAGTTCGTCATGGATCAGCAGACCGTCTATTCGCAGATGCAGCAGTTCGGTAACGAGTGGTTGAAGCTGGTGGCCGAGCAGGCCAGCCGGGTGACTGCGGCCCTGACCGAGCTCGAGTCCCTCCAGAAGCGCAGCCTGGCCCAGGCGGCGTCCTTCGTGGACGAGGCGGGGCGGGTAGCCAAGGAGTCCATCAGCACTGCCGAGCAGTTCAGCGCCCATTGGCGCCGGGCCATGCAGGACGCGACCCAGCGCACCATCGAGCTGCTCACGCCCCCCAAGGCCTAAGCTCGGGGACGTTGACACCCAGAGTGGGTCCCGCGCGTAATTGAGCAGTTCGCGTGCGGGTCCCCGACGGCGTCCTCGGCCAGTCGCCAGGAGTGCTCTCCGGGCCGCGCAAGCGGCGAAGGGGTCCTGCGTGGCGACCGAGCTCGGAGAGGGCGCTGACTTCACCGAAGCGAGCCCATCGACGAGGGGGTCGTGCTCTTGGTGAACAAGGTCACCACTGTCGACGAGGCGGTGGGGCTGGTGCAGCCCGGAAACACGCTCGCCACCTCGGGCTTCGTGGGGACGGGTACTCCCGATGGGCTGCTGGAAGCACTGGCCCGGGCCTTTCAGACGACCGGCCGGCCCGGCGGATTGACCCTCCTCTTTGCCGCGGGGCAGGGTGACGGAAAGACGCGGGGGTTGAACCGTTTGGCCATCCCCGGTCTGGTCCGACGAGCGGTGGGTGGGCACTGGGGTCTCATTCCTCGCCTGGGGGCCATGGCGCTCTCCGGGGAAATCGAGGCCTACAACTTGCCGCAAGGGTGCATCTCCCATCTGTACCGGGATATTGCGGCGCACAAACCCGGAACGCTCTCCCGCGTGGGGATCGGCACCTTCGTCGACCCTCGACTGGGGGGAGGTCGGGTCAATGCGCGGACCACCGAGGCACTGGTGGAGCTGGTGAATCTTCACGGTGAGGAGTGGCTCCTCTACCGGGCATTCCCCATCGACGTGGTCTTCCTCCGCGGGACCACCGCCGACACCGCGGGCAACGTCACCATGGAGCGGGAAGCGCTTACGCTCGACAACCTGGCCATGGCCATGGCGGCGAAGAACAGCGGGGGGCTGGTCATCGTCCAGGTCGAGCGGGTGGCCCAGGCTGGCTCGCTGCCAGCCCGCCAGGTGAAGATTCCCGGCGCCCTGGTGGACTGCGTCGCGGTGGTCGCCCCGGAGTACCACTGGCAGACCTACGCCACCGCCTACAGCCCGTCCTACTCCGGCGAGGTCCGGGCGCCGCTCGAGTCCATGCCCCCGGCACTTCTGACCGAGCGAAAGGTGATTGGCCGTCGGGCGGCGATGGAGCTGGTCCCCGGCAACATCATCAACCTGGGCATCGGGATGCCCGAAAGCGTGGCCGGGGTGGCCCAGGAGGAGGGCGTGCTGCCGCTGCTCACCCTCACCGCCGAGCCGGGCGTCATCGGCGGGCTTCCGGCCAGCGGGCTCAACTTCGGCGCGGCGGTGAATACCGAGGCGGTCATCGACCAGAACCAGCAGTTCGATTTCTACGACGGGGGAGGGCTGGACCTGGCCTGCCTGGGGATGGCCCAGTGCGATCGGGCCGGCAACGTGAACGTCAGCCGCTTCGGGTCGACCTTCGCCGGCTGCGGTGGCTTCATCAACATCAGTCAAAACGCGCGGAAAGTGGTGTTCGTCGGAACCTTTTGCTGTGGTGGTCTGGAGGTGGAGATCGGCGGAGGGCGGCTCCGCATCCTCCGTGAGGGTCGGTCGCGAAAGTTCGTCCGCTCGGTCGAGCAGGTCACCTTCAGCAGTGCCCACGCGCTCCGGGCCGACCACGAGACCCTCTACGTCACCGAACGGTGCGTGTTCCAGCTCACCCCCGAGGGTCTGCAACTGACGGAGATTGCTCCGGGCGTGGACCTGGAGCGCGACGTGCTCGGGCAGATGGACTTCATACCGAAGGTCAAGAAGCCCCTGGCGCTGATGGACGCTCGTCTCTTTCAGGCGCCGGCGATGGGACTGAAGCAGATGCTCGAGCACCGGCCGATGGCCGAGCGGATTTCCTTCGACCCTCGGACCGAGGTGGTGTTCGTCAACTTCGCCGGCCTGGCCATTCGCACCGAGGAGGATCTGGCCAGCATCGCCGAGGCGGTCGAGGCGCTGTGTGCTCCCCTGGGACGCCGGGTGAGAGCTGTCGTGAACTACGACGGGTTCAGCCTTGCGCCGCACCTGGCCGATGCGTATGCCGAGCTGGTGGCGGGACTGACCGAACGCTTCTACGAACGGGTGACGCGCTTTACAAGCAGCGCCTTCCTCCGGTTGAAGCTCGGCGCATCCCTGGCCGCTCACCACGTGAGACCGGCCATGTACGAAAGCCAGCGGCAGGCGCTGCGTTCGCTCAAAGGGAGCGAGCCGGAATCGAAGTCTCGGAGCTGAGGAGAGCGAACCGTGCGCACCGATCGACGAAAAGAGTCACCCAACGGTGTCCGCCCCGGTGACGGCCCGGGGCAGTCTTCCGAAGAATCGCCGGAGGCGCTGGCCGGTGAGCCAGGCTCTTCGGGGCGCCGGGAGGTCACACCGTCAGGAAGATCCGCTCGAACGGGGCGGCGGAAAGGAAACGGACCGGGGCGGGTCGAGGAGACGTCCACTGACCAGAACCGGGGGGGAGGCGAGCTCCCCGGGGAGACCGGTCGCGCAGCCGGGGCGGAGTCGGGCACTTTAGAAGGGACCGCCGGCTCGGACGTCGCGAAGTCCATTGCTGCAGTCCTGCCCGGAAAGGGCCTGCTCCGGGCTGCGGAGCGATTGTGGGACTCGCTGGACTGGCTGGGGCTGGGGCGCGCGGCCGTGGCCGAGAGCGTGGGGCTGGCCCGTCATCCGGTTTCCACCGCCGGCGCCGTCGCTCGATTCCTCAGCGGCAACCTGGTTGCAGCCGGAGCCACAGTGGCCCGCGCTGTGGGGGGCAGCGCCGCCGGCCCGATGGCCATCCTGCCGAAAGACAAGCGCTTCTCGGACCGAACCTGGGAGGAGAATGCCTTCTTCTTCGGCCTGGCCCAGCGTCACCTTCTCCGGGAACGGCTCCTGACCGAGCTGGTTGAGGTTGCCAACCTCGACAAACTGACGGCTCAAAAGGCCCGGCTTTCCAGTCAATTGCTGGCGGATGCGCTCGCTCCAACGAACTTCTTGTGGACCAATCCGGCGGCGCTCCGGCGGGCGTTCGAGAGCGGCGGACTGAGTCTGCTCCGCGGGCTCCGCACCTGGCTCGATGACCTTCGGCAACGCCAGGGTTGGCCGGAGCTGGTGGATCGCTCGGGCTTCGTCGTGGGACGAAACCTGGCCGCCACTCCGGGCAAGGTGATTCACCGCAACGAGGTGATGGAGCTCCTCGAGTACACGCCGCAGACGCCGGAGAC
>OEKZ01000130.1_pt1 | contig 10972 bp, 12 predicted proteins | sample 1503451 | NCBI WGS metagenome assembly OEKZ01 (sample SAMEA104379612, study PRJEB20068) | metagenome | biome: 1000743; feature: 77; material: 1998 | place: USA | collected 2012 | depth 25 m | reverse complement strand
CTGACAGTAGGTGAGCGCCCGATCGATGACCTTGTCGTCGGTGCTGTCGATCATCAGCGGGACGCGAACCTTGCGGACCACATCGGCCAGGAAGCGCTCCATGTCCCGCAGCTCGTCCCGGTCGGGGTTGGCCAGGCAGACGTCGATGACCTGTGCCCCCCGCTTCACTTGGGCCCGGGCGACTTCCGAAGCGTCCTCCCACTTCTCGGCAACGATCAGCTCCTTGAACTTGCGACTTCCGATGACGTTGGTGCGCTCGCCGACGATGACCGGACGGACGTCCTCGGAGACCTCCAGGAAGTCCACCCCGGACAGTCGGGAGGCCTTGCGGGGGTGGGCCGTGCGCGGCCGGACCTCCCGGACCGCCTCGGCGACGGCCCGCACATGCTCGGCGGTGGTCCCGCAGCAGCCGCCCACCACGTTCAACCAACCCTCTTCGGCGAAGCGGCGGAGCGAGCGGGCCAGCATCTCCGGCGTTTCCAGGTACCGGCCGTTCTCGTCGGGCAGACCGGCGTTGGGCACGCATCCCACCGGGAAGCGGGTGAGCTGGGCCATGGAGCGCACGTGGTCGGTCATGAACTCCGGGCCGGTGGCGCAGTTGAGCCCGAGGTAGAGCAGCGGGGCGTGCTCCAGCGCGGTGGCCAAGGCTTCCACGGATTGGCCGGCCAGCATGGTCCCCATGGGCTCGATGGTGCCGGAGACGGCAACCGGAATGCGTCGGCCCAGCTTGCCGAACGCCCGCTCGCAGCCCAGCAGTGCGGCCTTGATGTTCCGGGTGTCCTGGGCGGTCTCGATGAGGAGGTAGTCGACCCCGCCCAGCACCAGCCCCTCCGCCTGGACGGCGAAGGTCTCCACCAGCTCGGGGAAGGTGATGCCTCCGGTGACGCTGATGGCCTTGGTGGTTGGACCGATGGAGCCAGCCACCCAGCGCACCCGGCCGTCCCGCGCTTCCTCCGCCTCGGCGGCCTCGCGAGCCAGCTCGGCGGCTCGGAGGTTGATCTTCAGGGCCTCGGAGGAGAGCCCGTACTCACCCAGAACCAGGGGCGTGCCGCCGAAGGTATTGGTCTCGGTCACCTCGGCCCCGGCCTGGAAGTAGGCCCGGTGAATGTCCCGGATCAGGTCGGGGCGGGTGATGACCAGCTGCTCGTTGCAGCCCTCCAGCTCGGCCCCTCCGAAATCGGCGGCCCGGAGGTGCTTGGACTGGAGGAGCGTCCCCATGGCCCCGTCCAGCACCAGGATGCGCGACGCCAGCGCTTCCTGGAGTCGGCCGATGCGCTCTTCGGCTCCGGCGCTCATCGCTTCTCTCCGGTGAGAAGGAAGACCCGGAAGGCCGAGCTGGCCTCGCGGGCGTGCACCTCCCGGGAGAGGGAACCGAAGCCAACCCGACGCAAGAGATGCTCCAGGGCGGTTGGCTCGAATCCCAGATGCCGATGGCCGAGCCGCTCCTTGACCCAGGTCTCGTTGTGGGGTGTCAGCTCCAGGACCACCACCTTCCCCCCCGGCTTCAGAATGCGGGCCGCCTCGGAGAGCACCGCCGGCGGATCTTCCACGTGGTGCAGGCTCTGGGAGAGCACCACCAGATCCAGCCCTTCCGAGGCGAGCGACAGATGGTGGAGGTCCTCCTGGAGGAAGGTCACGTTGCGAAGGGCCTCCCGCTTGGCGCGGGCCCGGGCCTGGGCCAGCGCGGAGCGGCTCTGATCGATGGCCACCACCGAGCGGGCCCAGCGGGCGATGGCCACGCTCAGGGCGCCGGTGCCGCAACCGAAATCGGCGACCTCGAGCGGGGGAAGCAGGGCGGCCAGGGCTCCGGCCCAGAGGAACCAGGACTGGCCGGGCTCGAGGAGCCGCTCGTTGAGAATCTGCCGGTCTTCCCGCTGTCGCAAGAGATCGGTGAGGCGAGCGCGGTCTCCGGTGGCGTCCTCGGCCTCACAGGCCATCCGGACCAGGGGGGCCTTGACGTCCTCGGCGTCGACCGACAGCGAGTAGTAGGTGAAACCCGCCGCCCTCTCCTCGCGGACGAGCCCCAGCTGGCGCAGCTTGCCCAGATGGTGGCTGACCGAGGACTGGCCAACGCCGATGACCGAGACCACCTCCGAGACGTTCAGCGGCGCCGAGGCCAGCAGGCGGAGGATGCGCAGCCGGGTCGGGTCACCCAGAGCCCGAAAGGATTGGGACAGGGCCTCCATATCGTTGGATGTTCATATGTCGATGCTCTCCTGGGAGCAACCCGCAGAGCATCCTTTGCCGGCAGGAGGAGGCCGGGGGCGAACCCCGCAGAACAGTTCGCCTTCTTGGGCGGAGGGCCAGACTCAGCCGTACCTGCGGTGGTCCACCATCAGGCACCGGTCCTGGACCACGTCGATGCCCGCCGCGGCCAGCTTGTCGGCGACGGCGTCGTCGCGAATTCCGGCCTGGAACCACACCGCCTTGGGGGCCTTGGCCAGGATGTCCTCCAGATGGGCAGGGAGATCCTTCGGTCGCCGAAAGACGTCCACCAGATCCAGCTCACCCGGAACATCGACCAGCCGGCGGTAGACCGGTCGGCCGAGGATCTCCTTCACCTCCGGGAAGTAGACCGGCACCGGGATCACCTCCAGGCCGACCGAGGCCAGATACTCCGGCACGTAGAAGGCTGCCTGGTCCGACTGGGCCTCGGTCTTGATGCCCAGCACCGCCACCCGCCGGATGCGCTTGACCAGCGAGCGGATGGCCTCTTCCGTCTCCAGGCGATGCGGCGATGTCATGGGGGCAACCTCCCGGGTGCGAGGGCTGGGGAGGAAGCCTAACCCGGGCCCGTCAGGGGTGCTTCACCCGCGTGGCGGAGACACCCTCCATGGCCTCTCGACCAATGTTGCGTCGGTCCCGGTCCACCCCGTCGTCGTCAGGCAGCCCACCCATCGCCATCCGTCGGGCCGCCTCGGCGAAGTCGCGCAGAACCTCCTCGCGGCTCCGGTACCGGCGTCGGGGAAGGCTCTTGAGGAGATTGATGACCTCGGGTGTGGCGTCGTTGTCCTCCGCGCTCTGGACCAGGGCGTCGCGCCAGGCGGGGAATTGCACGCCCTCCAGCTGTGCGGCGGGCGAGCGGCCGGGGTTCTCCAGCTTTGTCTTGGCCATGTGGGGAAGATTCGGTCGAGCACCGCACATGCCAAGCCCTCGGAGAGGCGGCAGTTGACGCTCCCTGGGCGAGACGGGCATGAGGGAGTCTAGATGGAGGCTTCCGGCGACGAGCCCTTCTTCCACGCAGCCGAGGCGCTGCTCGAGGAGATGATCACCCAGCAGCGGGTCAAGGTGTTGCGTCTGGCGCGAGAAGCGGTTCCCAACATCGGCCCGGAAGACGTCCTCAACCCCCACGACTTTCCCGAGCTTCGGGCCCATCCCACCTTCGAGTTCGAGGACGGACTGCTGAGCGGGCTGGTGGCCGCCCAGGTGGCGCTCCGGGCCGAATACCGCCGCCGCCCGGTCCCCTGATGCGAAGCCTGTCCCTGCAGAGCGCCCGGGCCCGGGCGCTGCTGGCCGAGGCGCTGGCTAGCGAACCCAACCGCCTCGACCTGGCCGCCTGCTCGGTGGCTTCCCTCGAGGACGAGGCGCTGGAGGTGAGCCAGGTGCTGGGCGTGCTCGACGGGTACGCCGCCCGGGTTCGCGCCCTCGCTCCTGAACGGCTCGATGCCCTGGGTCGGGTGCAGGCCTTGCGGCGGGTTCTCTCCGACGAGGAGGGCTTCTGGGGGGACACCGAGAGCTACGACGCACCGGAGAACAGCCTGCTCGATCGAGTGCTGGCCCGGAAAAAGGGGCTGCCCATCACCCTGGCGGTCCTCTACCTCGAGGTGGCGCGCCGAGCGGGCATCCCCCTCTTCGGAGTCTCCTTCCCCGGCCACTTCCTGGTCGCCTGTCCCTCCGAGGATGGGAAGCTGGTGGTCGACCCCTTCCAGGGCGGCAACATCCTCACCGAAGCGGGGTGTCAAGATCTCCTGGCGCAGGTCGCCCCCCAGGTCCGCTTCCAGCCCAAGCTGCTCGCCCCCGCCTCGGTCCGTGTCATCGCCTGGCGCATGCTGGTCAATCTCAAACGCTCCTGGCTGGAGCGGACCGATGGCGAGCGCGCCGCCCGCGCGGTCGATCTCCTGCTCGAGCTCCACCCCGACCACCCGGGAGAGCTGCGGGCCCGGGCCACCATCCTCTCCGCCCTGGGCGTCTACCGCGCTGCGCTGGCCGACGTGGAGCGGTGCCTGCAGCTTTCGCCCGACGCGCCCGACCAGGTCCAGCTGGAGATGACCGCCCAGGCGCTGCGACAGCGGGTGGAGCTGCTCAATTGATCCTGGCGCTGGTCCTGGCCCTGGCCACGACCCCCGAGGCAGCCCGTGCCGAGCACGGACCGGTGCTGTTCGGCGGCGGCGAGAGCGCCTACCTCCTCGTCCCGGCCGCTGCCCCCGGAGAGCCGCTCACCGTCGTCACCCTCCGCCTCAAGCACCCCGAGCTGTCTCCGGGCCACACCTTCGACGATGCCAGCTACCGCTTCCCACTCTCCCCGGCGGACCTGAGCGCGGTGCGCTCCGGACGGGTGGATCACCTCACTGGCACCATCTGGCGCTTCGGGGTCGACAGGCCCGAGGGCCGCAAGGAGTTCGAAGGAGTGCGGGCCGACGTTCGCCGGGTGGACACCATCCCACTCCGGACCGAGCGAGGCCTGGGCTACCGGGCCTTCGGGACTCCGGATCGGCTCTACCTGATCCATCCGGGCAGGCACTTCTCGCAGGTCCTCAAGGCGGTCGCGGCCAGCGAGCTGGAGCTTGCCCCGGAGGGAAGCGTGGTGGTGCTCGACCGTCCCGAAGCGGCGGCCACCCGGCTTCTGCCCGGAGAGACGGCTCGGGTACGGATGGGCCCAGGCCAGGTGGTGCGGCTCACCGGCCTCGCCGAGCTGTGGTTCGTGGACGCCCCGTCCTCGGCGCGCTGACGTTCGGCACCGGGCGGTTCCAGGTTCCACTGCGCCCTCCGGACTTGTGCTCTAGCTGCAGCGACTCCAGGACCATTCCCCGGTCCACGCTCTTGCACATGTCGTAGATGGTCAGCGCGGCGGCCGCGGCGCCGGTCAGTGCCTCCATTTCGACGCCGGTGCGGTCCACCGTCCGCACCTGAACCCGGATGCCCACCCAGTCTCGGTGGGTCGTCGCCTCCACCTCCACCCCGGTGAGCGAGATGGGATGACAGAGCGGAACCAGATCCGGGGTCCGCTTGGTGGCCATCACCCCGGCCAGACGCGCCGCGGCCAGCACGTCCCCTTTCTCCATTCTTCCCTCGCGAATGCGCCGGACGGTCCCGGCCCGCATGCGCAACCGAGCCGTGGCCAGGGCCACCCGTTCGGTCCGCTCCTTCCCGCCGACGTCGACCATCTTCACGTGTGCGCCACCGCCTGGAGCAAGTCATCCGCCACGTCGTCGGGGTCTTCCAGTCCCACCGAGACCCGAATCAGGTTCTCGCCGATGCCGGCGGCCTCCCGCTCTTCCGGGGTCAGGCGGCGAGCGCTGGCGCTGGCGGCATGCATGACCAGCGTCGTCACATCCCCGAGCGAAGGCGCCGGCCGGCACAGTCGCAGCGCCTCCAGGAAGCGAAAGCATTCGCTGCGCCCCTTCCCGCGCAGCTCGAAGCTCAGCATGCCCCCGAAGCCACCCTGAAGCAGAGAGCGGGCAGTGGCGTGGTCTGGATGGTCGGCCAGCCCGGGGTACCGCACCTGGGTGATCCGCGAGTCTTCGCCGAGGCGCCTGGCGATGCGGAGCGCGTTGGCGCTGTGGGCCTGCATCCGGATGGGCAGTGTCCGGAGCCCCCGCAAGGTCAGCCAGGCCTCGAACGGACCGAGCAGCGCCCCCTCCAGGACCCGAGCCGCGCGCAAGGGCTCGATGCGAGACCCGAGACCCGAGACGACCCCCCCGGTGGCATCGGAGTGGCCGTTGATCCACTTGGTCGTGGAATGCAGAGCGTAGTCCGCCCCCTGGGCCAGGGTCTGCTGAAGGACCGGGGAGGTGAAGGTGCCGTCCACCAGGAGGATGGACCCGACGTCGTGAGCCGCCCGGGCCAGGGAGGGGAGGTCCGGCACCGAGAGCAAGGGGTTGGTCATGCTCTCCGCCAGGACCAGCCGAGGGCGGAGGGCCCGGATGCGCTCGGGGGCAGAGCCATCGGAGAGCTTCAGAGGATGCAGCTCGACTCTGGCCTGCTCCGCCAGCCGTTTGAAGAGCGCCCGGGTGGCTCCGTAGCCGTCGGCCGGCATGACCACCCGGTCTCCTGGCTTCAACCCCTGGGCATCGACCACCGCCCGCAGCGCCGCCATCCCGCTCCCGAAGACTGCAGCCGCCTCCGCTCCTTCCAGAGCCGCCATCGCCTCTTCCAGGAGCACCGCGTTCTCGCCGCGGATGCGGGTGTAGACGAAGTCCCGCCCGTCCAGGGCCGCGTCCAGATCCTCCGCGGTGTCAAACCAGCTCACCGCCCCCAGATGCACCGCCGGGGTGATGGGGACCGCCCGGCTCTCGGGGAGCCTGCTCCCGGCGTGGATGGCCAGCGTCCGGACGGCGGACGGTTTCCGGTCAGCGCTCACTCCCCGTGCTCCACGAGGAAGCGCTCGGCCTCCATGGCAGCCATGCACCCGGTCCCCGCGGCGGTGACCGCCTGGCGGTAGACCGAGTCCTGCACGTCGCCGCAGGCGAAGACGCCCTCCTCGCTGGTCCGTGTGCTCCCGGGCACGGTCTTGATGTACCCGGTCTCGTTCGTCTCCAGGAAGTCGTCGAAGAGCTGGGAGTTCGGCTTGTGTCCGATGGCGACGAAGAGGCCGCCGGCGGAGAGGGTCATCACCTCGCCGGTCTTGCAGTTCCTCACCCGGGCCCCGGTCACCCGCTTGCCGTCGCCCACGACCTCCTCCACCACGGTGTTCCACACCACCGAGATCTTCGGATTGGCCAGGACCCGGTGCTGCATGATCTTCGAGGCCCGGAACTGATCGCGCCGGTGGAGCAGGATCACCTTGTTGACGATCTTTGCGAGATACGTCGCCTCCTCCATCGCGGTGTCGCCCCCGCCCACCACGAACACGTCCTCGCCCTTGAAGAACGCGCCGTCGCAGGTGGCGCAGGCGGAGACCCCGCGGTTGGCGTACTCGGCCTCGCCCGGAACGTTGAGCCACTTGGCCGAGGCGCCGGTGGCGATGATCAGCGACCGGGTCTTCATCGTCCGCCCGCTCTCGTCCCAGAGGGAGAAGGGGCGGGCCGAGAGGTCCACCTTGGTCACGTTCTCCATGTGGATGACGGTCCCGAAGCGCTCGGCCTGGGCCTTGAACCGCTCCATCAGCTCGGGACCGGTGACGGCTTCGGGGAACCCCGGGTAGTTCTCGACATCGGTGGTGATCATCAGCTGACCGCCCGGTACCCGGGCAGGCTCGTCCAGTGAAGGGCCTCCGGCGTACACCACGGGCTTCAAATTGGCCCGGGCGGCGTAGATGGCCGCGGTGTACCCCGCGGGACCAGAGCCGATGATGGTGACGGCGTGCACAGGTTCGACCATGCGGGAAAGAGTGCTACGAGGGTGACACGAATGCCATGAATCTCGACCTCCTGGCCCGAGTGCCGCTCTTCGAAGGCCTGACCCAGGCGCAGCTGAAGAAGGTGGCCGAGGTGTGCGAGACCGAAGAGGTCCGCCGCGGCGCTTACGTCTTCCGCGAAGGCGAACCCGGGGCCTCGATGTACGTGGTGGTCCAGGGGAAGGTGCGCATCTCCCGGCAGATGCCAGGGATGGGGGAGGAAGCGCTGACGATTCTGGAAGCGGGGTCGGCCTTCGGGGAGATGGCGGTGGTCGAGGAGGGGGTCCGGTCGGCCGATGCCATCGCCCACGAGTCGGCATCCCTCTTGCGCATCGGCCGCGACCGGCTGGATCAGCTGCTCTTCACCGACAAGGAGCTGGCCTACTCCGTGCTCTGGGCGCTCGTCCGGACCCTCTCCGGCCGCCTCCGCGAAACCAACGAACGGATGAAGGCGCTCTTCGTGATGTCGAAGTTCTAGGACTGCACGACCGCGGCGCCGGACGCTCTCTGGCCTTTGCCTGGCCTGCACGCCCGTTCATCACCGGGCATGCGCTTTGCTCTCCCAGGCGCTGGTGGCGGAGCCTGGAGCATTCGAGGACCAGCGGGACGAGGGACCCCTGCAGCGGGTGCGGGAGCGACTTCTGCATCGAGGCCCTCTTGGACTGAGCGACGCGGAGTTGCTGGCCCTCCTCTTCGGCCGAGGCCGGACGGTCCGGACGCTAGGAGAAGGCCTGCTGCAAGCGGCCGGCGGGCTCCGGACGCTCGCTTCGATGGACCCCAGCGAGCTGTGTGCCGCGGCCGGCCTCGGCCGCGAGCGTGCGGCACAGGTGCTGGCCGCCCTGGAGCTGGCCCGCCGCGCCCAGGCCAGCCCCGACGCTCGTCCGCGACTCCGCACCGCCCACGAGGTCTATCGCTACTTGGCCCCACGGCTCTCGCTCTTGCGCCGGGAAGTCTTCCACGTGCTCTCCTTCAATACCCGCAACGTCCTCCTGGCCGATGCCCGGGTGGCCGAAGGCACCACCGATGCCTGCACGGTGGATCCGCGCGAAGTCTTCCGGGCCGCCCTGGCAGCGCACGCCACGGCGGTGATCTTCGCCCACAACCATCCCTCGGGAGATCCCGAGCCCTCCGAATCGGACCTGGCCCTCACCCGCGAGCTGCAGGCCGGTGCTCGCATCTTTCGCCTCCGGGTGCTCGACCACCTGGTGGTCGGAGCGGGCCGGTACAGCTCCTTGGCCCAGTTGGGCCAGCTGCAAGCCTCAGGCGTCCCCCCGGTGCGGGGTGCTTTGACGGCGGGGAGCAAACGGTGAAGATGCGTTCCATGACGGAGCCGCTCCCGTTCCACGACGACGCGCGCGCGGAACTGAAGCGGCACTTCGGGCTGGCCTCTTTCCGGCCCGGTCAGGCGGAAGTCATCGATTCGGTGATCGCTGGCCGGAACGTGGTGGTGGTGATGCCCACCGGTGCCGGCAAGAGCCTGTGCTACCAGCTGCCGGCGCTGATGCTGAAGGGGCTGACCCTGGTGGTTTCTCCGCTCATTGCCCTGATGAAGGATCAGGTCGAGCAGCTGGAGGCCAAGGGCATCCCGGCCACGCTCATCAACTCCACGGTGTCCGATCTCGACCGCGCCGAGCGCATCCGACGGATGCGGGCTGGGGCCTATCGCCTGGTCTACGTCGCCCCGGAGCGCTTCCGAAGCGCCGGATTCCTGGACGCCCTGGAGGAAGTGGGGGTGGAGCTCTTCGCCGTCGATGAAGCCCATTGCATCAGCCAATGGGGCCACGACTTCCGTCCCGACTACGCCCAGCTCGGGCAGATCCGGAAGCGGCTTCGCCCGCCCCGCACGCTGGCCTTGACCGCCACCGCGACCCCCGAGGTCCGGGAAGACATCGTCCGGGTCCTGCTGATGAAAGATCCGCGTGTCTTCGTGGCCGGCTTCGACCGGCCCAACCTCTTCCTGGAGCTGCTGCGGGTTTCCGGAGACGAGGAGCGGCGAGCCGCCTGTGGACGGGTCCTGGCCGAAGGCGGCAGCGGAATCGTCTACTGCGCCACCCGCAAGCAGGCGGATGGGATGCAGGCCGCGCTCCGGCTGCGCGGGCACGATCCGGTCGTCTACCACGCCGGGATGGACGAGGACGAACGCCGCAGGGCCCAGGACCGCTTCATGGGAGATCCGCAGGCGGTGGCGGTGGCCACCAATGCCTTCGGGATGGGGATCGACAAGCCGGACATTCGGTTCGTCATCCACGCCAACATCCCCCGGGCGGTGGAGGCCTACTACCAGGAGGTCGGTCGGGCCGGGCGAGACGGCCGGCCGGCCCACGCCCTGCTCCTCTTCAACCACGCCGACGTCTTCACCCAGGAGCGGCTCATCGAGAGCAACCACCCCTCCGAGGCGGTCATCGCCGACGTCTGGAATGCGCTCCAGGGCGACGAGGTCTTCGCCCGCGGACAGCAGGCTCTGGCCAGCGCGGTGGGGGCAAGCGAGTTCGAGGTCTCGGCCGCCCTGCGCATCCTGGAGCGGGAGGGATTGGTGGAGTTGCAGGCGGCAGGCCAGGGCGCCCACGGCATTCGTCTGCTGGACGTGGCCGACCCGAGGCTTCACTCGAAATCGGCCCGGGCTCTGTTGAGGCAGCTTGGCGAGCAGGGCGGAGCGGGTGGGAGCCTCTCGGTGCGGCTGGACACACTGGGCAGCAGGTTGGAGCTTTCTCCGAAAGAGCTACGGCGGGCGCTCTCTGCGCTCGAGCGCGCTGGCGCCGTGCGCGTCCGACGTCCCTTCGCCGGACGCGGCATCCGGGCCTTGCGGCGGAGTCCCTTCCACGCGCTCGATCTCTCCCTGGAGAAAGTGCGACGGCAGGAGCGGCGCTCTTTGCTGATGCTCCGGCGGATGACCGACTACGCCTATGCCCGGACCTGCCGCCGGAGCTTCCTGCTGAGCTATTTCGGTGAGGAGGTGGATGGCCTGCAGTGCGGAGGATGTGATGTCTGCTCCGGGCAACGCACCGTTCTCTCGCCGCTTCCCGCCTCCCGCTCCAGCGGCACTGGCGTCTACAAGGCCAAGGGGCGCGCCTCTGAGCGGGCGATGGACGACCACGCCGCCGAAGCCCTGCGCCGATTCCGACGAGACCTCTCCCGGGACCTCGACCTGCCCCCCTTCATCCTGTTCACCGACCGGACCCTGCAGGCGCTGGCCACGGCCCTGCCCCTCACCCGCGAGGATTTCCTGGCGGTGAAGGGGACCGGCCCCACCAGCTGGGAACGCTTCGGGCCCAAGGTGGTGGAGATCTGTCGAGGCGCGCGTGACCGGACCGGAGCCGGGAGTGGCGAGGCGCAATCCTGAGTTCTCGACCTCGTCGGTCCGCGGAATCATGGCGCAGACACCCTGGTTCGTCGGATGGATCGCGCCGCAATGGCGAC
>OEKZ01000183.1_pt1 | contig 10999 bp, 9 predicted proteins | sample 1503451 | NCBI WGS metagenome assembly OEKZ01 (sample SAMEA104379612, study PRJEB20068) | metagenome | biome: 1000743; feature: 77; material: 1998 | place: USA | collected 2012 | depth 25 m | reverse complement strand
CCCGCGCGCCGGAGGCCTGCCCGTCCGTTCGCTGCGGCGGCGACAAAGCGGCTTACACCGCGAAAGTTCAACGGGTCCGTGAAGGTTGTGTTCGCAATCGTCGATGCAGTCGTCGACGCCTTGGCGACGCGCCGCGGCGAAGCTCGCGGGTGGCCTTTCGGCCCTGCAATGCCCACCCTTCGGACCCCCTAGCAGGAGCGCCTTATCCATGGAGGAACAACCTTCCTGCGGCCGAGGGCTGGCCGAGCGTTCAGCCTTGCCGGACAAGCTCGGAGACCTGGTCGCGGCCGTCGCCGACAACCTCGAGGCACACCTCATCGCGCTGGATTTGACGGACGAGAACGCCAGGACCGAACACGATGCCTACGTGACGCTGGCCCGGGAACACCGGAAAGCGTCTGACCAGTTGAAGACCACCAGTCGACGAATGGCCGGATATCGGGACCTGCCGATGGGCAAGCACGACCCGAGGGGGATGCTGAGCCCGAAGATCGCCGAAGCCTTCGCAAACTTCGCCAGACTGGAGCAGGAGCTCCTGACCTTTCTCCAGCGAGCAGTCGAGCGAGACCAGCGAATGCTCGTCGGAATGCGACAAGCAACCGGAACCGGCAGCTAGTTCGAGTTGCGCGCTGTCGCCGACTGGGGCATCAGCAGCCGAGGAGAGCTCGAACCATGCTCCAGGTCGCGATCATCCTCGGAAGCACCCGGCCCGGTCGTAAAGGCGAACAAGTGGCGCATTGGACTTACGAGCTCGCCAAGAAGCGCAGCGACGCTCAGTTCGAGCTGCTGGATCTCAAGGACTACGCCCTGCCCCATCTCGACGAGGAGATGCCTCCCTCGATGGGCCAGTACAGGCAATCGCACACCAAGAGCTGGGCAGCCAAGATTGATTCCTTCGACGCCTTCGTCTTCGTCACGCCCGAGTACAACCACGGCACGTCCGGCGTCCTGAAGAACGCCATCGACTACCTGTACCGTGAGTGGAACAACAAGGCGGCCGGGTTCGTCAGCTACGGCAGCGTCGGGGGGGCGCGGGCGGCGGAACACCTGCGGCTGGTCATGGGCGAGTTGCAGGTCGCCGACGTCCGCAACCAGGTCACCTTCGCATTCTCGACCGACTTCGAGAATTACACCACGCTCAAGCCCAGACCCTCCCACGAGAAGGCGCTCCACGCCATGCTCGATCAGCTCGTCGCCTGGGGGACCGCTCTGAAGACGGTGCGGGAGCGCAAAGCAATCAGCTGACGGCGTCGCCCTGGAGGGTCGAGGCCCGGCTGTTCCGAAGCCCATCGGCTCAAGCTCGACCGTAAGAAGCTGATAGCCCGGCGCGGAAGTGTCGCCGGAGAGTCCCCCTGCCTCGCCGTCGAGGGAGCTCCGCCGCCATGCCGCTCTTCCTTCGATATCTGGAACCGTTGCTGCTGACCGCCGTTGTCTTCCCCGGAATTGCAAACTCCTCCGTCCAGGATGATGTCCGGGCCGTCACCTTGCTGAACGAGCGTTACCAAAAGGCCGTCCTGGAGAGCGATGCCGCCACCATGGACGCCATCCTCGCCGACGACTTCGTGCTCTATTCCTCGAGCGGGGCCGAATACTCCAAGAAGGACCTGCTCGCCGACGCCGGCCGGAAGGACCTCACCTACCAACGCAACGAGTGCCGCAACGTCCGGGTGCGCGTCTGGGGCGACACCGCGGTGGTGACCGCCTCCCTCTGGGAGCAGGGGACCGACAAGGGAACGAAGTTCGACCACCGAGTCGACTTCGCCGACGTTTACGTGCGGACTCCCACTGGGTGGAAATACGTCGTCGGCCACGCCTGGCCGTCCGCCCGCCGCTAACGCAAGAACGAGCGCCCGTGAACGACCCTCCCGGCAGCTTCAACGGGGAGCAGTGAGAGGTGTCAAGTCCTCAGCGTCGAGCCACCGCCCGCCGATGATGACTGCTCGGATGCGACGGGTGTTTCGGATGTCGCTGAGCGGGTTGGCGTCCAGCACGACCAGGTCGGCGATCTTGCCCGGCTGGACCGAACCCAGATCGGCTGACAGCCCGAAGGCGCGGGCTGGCTCGAGCGTGGCACTGCCAAGAGCATCCCCAGGGCTCACCCCGGCCTCGACCAGGAGCTGCAGTTCATCGTGAAGCCCGAATCCTGGCACGACGTACGGGTCGCCCAGGTCGCTGCCCGCCAGGAGCGGCACGCCGGAGCGTTTCGCGGCCAGCGCCAGCGACCCGAATCCAGAGAGCAGCTCTCGCTCCAGGGCATCGGGCGCCGGTCCGGCCATCTTCTCCCACTGTCGCTTCAGGCTTGGCGTCGTCTGCTCGATGCCATGGAGCTTGGCCAACCAATTCGCCAGCGCCGGCGCTCCCACCATCCGGTGGCCGCGGAAGGAAACGAGGGTGGGCGTGTACCAGGTCCCGGCGCGCCGGAGCGCCGGCAGGATCTCCGCCTGCACTGCCTCGGGGGCGCAGTTGCGGGTCAGGCGAGCTCCGTCGGGATCCGAGCGGATTCGGGCCCGCATCTCGGCGGAGCAGGAGAGCATCCCCCTGCCGTGTTCGATGGTGCGTTGGCCGAGGGCGACGGCTCCCAGCGCGCCCGGCTCATCGGGGAGATGCCCGGCAAAGGGGAGCCCCTGAAGTCGTGACTCCTCGGCGATGGCCTCGAACACCGCCCGGGAATGGATGTTGTGCACCTTGATGAAATCCACTCCCTTGGCCTTCAGCTCGTCCACGGTCCGGCGGGCTTCGACTGGCGAGCCGACGATGCGCGTCTCGGCATCTCCCGGCCACTCGTCCCTGGGCGAGCGCTCATCGATCTTGGGTCCGGGGGTGAGGATGCGAGGGATGAGCTGGCCCTCGGCCCGGGCTCGCTGCCAGAGCCGGATCTGGTTCAGGTCGCTGCCCATGTCCCGGACGCTCGTCACCCCGTTGGCCAGAAACAGGGGAAAGGCCGTCGAGCCGGCTTGCGAGAGGTGCACGTGAGCATCCCACAAGCCTGGAATGACGAACCGTCCGGACCCATCGTGGGTCACCGCGCCCGGTGGAACAGGCAGGTCGCGGTCCGGTCCAATGGCCACGATGCGGCCGTCACGAATGAGAACGGTCAGATCGGAGCGTGGTGCCGTCGAAGCGTCCACCACCGTGACGTGCCTCAGGGCATGAGTCGAGCCCTGCGGTGCCCCGGCATCAACAGCACTTCCGAAGACCCGCGAGACGAGAACGGTGGCGAGGAGCACGGGGATCGCCATCTTGTAAGGCGACACGCTCCATCAGCCTCCCCGATTGCCTCCCTCTCGAGGGCGCTCCAGCCGCCGGGCGGCTCAGGCGCCGTCAGGCCGGCCGTTCCTCGGTGGCGCCGTGGCACTTCTTGTACTTCTTGCCACTGCCGCAGGGGCAGGGATCATTCCGGCCCACTTTCGGCCCCGCTTTCACCGGGGCTCGCGCTGAGGCCGCGGCCTGCCTCTCCGGACGGCCCTCGGCATCGGCCCGGCCTTCGATGTACTGCCGGGCCCGGGCCTGCATCTGCCGCTGCAACCGCGCCGCCTCCTCCGCCTGCGCCCGCCCCTGGACCCGCATCAGCTGACTCACCAGCTGGTGGTTGATGGCGGAGAGCATCTGGATGAAGCCCTCGTAGCCTTCCTTCTTGTAGGCCTGCTTGGGGTCGCGCTGGCCATAGGCTCGGAGCCCAATGCCCTGGCGCAGGTGGTCCATCGCCAGCAGGTGGTCTTTCCAGAGCCCGTCGATGGTCGCCAGGAAGCGGTTGCGAGCGAAGACCCGGAAGTCGTCGCCGAACTCCTCCTCGCGCGTGCGAAGCACCTTCTCCGCCACCTTGTAGATCTGCTCCTGGAGCTCCTCGCGGGTGACGTTGGTGTTGAACCCCATCTCGAGGTTCAGGTTCTCCTTCACCGCCTTGGTCAGGGCCGGCAGCTCCCAGGTATCGGGATTCTTGGCCGGGGCGTAGGCATCGGTCTGGGCAACGACCACGTCCTCCAGCGCGTCGAACACCATCTCCCGGAAGTCGTCCCAGCTGACGGTGTGCTCGCTGCGGACCTTGACCTTGGTCTTGGGATTCTCGTCGTACTCGACCAGGGCCACCCCGGCGCCGGCGGCCAGGACCCGGCGGCGCAGCTTGTAGATGGTGCGCCGCTGCTGGTTCATCACGTCGTCGTACTCGAGCAGATTCTTGCGGATGTCGAAGTTGTGGCCTTCCACCCGCTTCTGAGCGTTTTCGATCGCTCGGGAGAGCAGCGAGTGCTCGATGACCTCGCCTTCCTGCATCCCCATGCGCTCCATCAGGCCGGAGATGCGCTCCGAGCCGAAGATGCGCATCAGGTCGTCTTCCAGGCTCATGAAGAACCTGGAGGCGCCCGGGTCGCCCTGCCGGCCGGCGCGACCGCGGAGCTGGTTGTCGATGCGCCGCGACTCGTGGCGCTCGGTTCCGAGGATGAACAAGCCTCCGGCGGCCAGCACCTCCTCCCGCTCGGCCGCAGTCTGGGCCTGGTACTTCTGGAGCGCCTGCTCCAGCTGCTTCTCCCACTCGGCCATCGCCGCCCGGTGGGTCTCGAGATCGGGCGGATCGCCATCCACGCTGGGGGGCAGCTCGGGCGGCGGACCCACCTCGGCGCGGGCCAGGGCCTCGGGATTGCCGCCCAGGAGGATGTCCGTCCCCCGGCCGGCCATGTTGGTGGAGATGGTCACCGCCCCCTTGCGACCGGCCTGGGCGATGATCTCCGCCTCGCGCTGGTGGTGCTTGGCGTTCAGGACGTGGTGGGGCACGCCCTTCTTCTTGAGGAAGTTCGACACCACCTCGCTCTTGGCGATGGAGACTGTGCCCACCAGGACCGGCTGGCCCTTCTGGTGGAGCGCCTTCATCTCCTCGACCGAGGCTTCGAACTTTTCGCGCTCGGTCTTGTAGACCACGTCGTCCATGTCCTTGCGGACCATCGGACGGTTGGTGGGGACGACGCGAACGTCGAGGTTGTAGATCTTGGCGAACTCCTCGGCCTCGGTGTCGGCGGTGCCGGTCATGCCCGAGAGCTTGGAGTACATGCGGAAGTAGTTCTGGAACGAGATGGTCGCCAGGGTCTGGGTCTCGTTCTCGATCTTCACCCCTTCCTTGGCCTCCACCGCCTGGTGAAGACCGTCGCTCCAGCGCCGGCCGGGCATGAGGCGGCCGGTGAACTCGTCGACGATGATGACCTCGCCCTCTTTCACCACGTAGTCGCGGTCGCGCTTGTACAGGGTGTGGGCCCGCAGAGCCTGCTCGACGTGGTGGAGGCTCTCGATCTCGCTCGGGTCGTAGAGGTTGGCGACCCCCAGCCGCTTCTGGACCTTCTCCACACCGTCGTCGGTCAGGTTCACGCTCCGGGTCTTCTCGTCGAGCGTGTAGTCCTGGTCCGGCACCAGCCCGGGGATGACCCGGTCGATGCGGTAGTACTCGTCCGTGTTGTCCTCGGTGGGCCCGGAGATGATCAGCGGGGTCCGGGCCTCGTCGATGAGGATGCTGTCCACTTCGTCGACGATGGCGAAGTTGAGCTCGCGCTGGACATAGTCCGACAACCGGAACTTCATGTTGTCGCGCAGGTAATCGAACCCGAACTCGTTGTTTTGCCCGTAGGTGATGTCGCTGCGGTAGGCGGTCTGGCGCTCCGAGTCGTCCAGGTCGTGGACGATGCAGCCCACGCTGAGGCCGAGGAAGTTGTGCAGCCGCCCCATCCATTCGGCGTCGCGGCGGGCCAGGTAGTCGTTGACCGTGACGATGTGGACGCCGCGGCCGGTGAGGGCGTTGAGGAAGCTCGGCAGCGTGGCGGTGAGGGTCTTGCCTTCGCCGGTCCGCATTTCGGCGATGCAGCCCTGGTGGAGGAACATTCCGCCGATGAGCTGGACGTCGAAGTGACGCTGCCCGAGCGAGCGTTTGGACGCCTCACGGGCCAGGGCGAAGGCCTCGAAGAGGACGTCGTCCAGCGGGCGGCCGTTGGTCACCTCCTGCTTCAGGCGGGCCGTCTCGCGGGGGAACGCCTCATCGGGTAGGGCCTGCATCTTCGGCTCGAGGGCGTTGATGCGCGCCACCTTCGGCCACGCCCGCTTGAGTTCGCGGTCGTTCTTCGTCCCGATGATTTTCTTGAGGGTCCACTGAATCATGTTGTTCCAGTGCCGATGTAACCACCCCGCGCGTGGGCGCCAGGGCCGGCGGCCGGGAAAACACACCCTCTAGCGGAGGCTTTCCCCGGACGCCAGCGACGCTCGCTCGGGAAGAAGCGGGAGGCGACAGGCGCCCAGATCCGAGTGGTTGACGCCTCGGCGGGCCCGGGACCGGTGGTCCCCGACGAGGTGTCTGACACGTCGCGAGGGGCATCTGGCGATGGTCGCCGGCGTGGGCCCCGGTGTTACACAGGCGCCTCGGATGCCTCACACGGTCGATGACGCAGTGGTGCAAGCGGTGCTGGCGCTGAACCCTTGGGTCCAGAGCCGCCCAGAGCCAGAGCGCTTCCAGCTGGCCCTGGCCGGACTTCTCCAGGCCGAGGCCAGCCGGCGCGGCGAACCGGAACCCGTCACCGGCGCCCTCCATGCGACGGCGCTCACCCAGGGGCCCCTGCTCCGCGCCGAGTTCGACCTGTCCGTGCACGCCCATTCCGGCTGGGAGGCGGGCGCCCTCATCGCCGATGTACTGGGGATGATCCACGTCAACCAGGAGGCCGGTTTCCCCCTGGGCGACCGCTTCCTCCGCGCCGTCGCCACCGCGCTGGCCGAGGTCTTCCCGACCGCCCGCGTCGTTCGGGTGCACACCGATTGCTTCGCCGCACTCCTGCTCCCCTCCAGCGACCTGGAGCTCGAGGAATCACACCTCGGCCTCGCCCGGACGGCGCTGGAGCGAGCGGTGGAGGCGTTTCAAGCGCGCCATGGGGCGCCACGGCGCCTTCCGGGCTTCACCATCTCCGGGCTTCGACTCCGCATCCTGGACCCCTCGCACTGGCAGGTGCTGGGGCCGCTGCTCTGGGCGGAAATCGAACGGGCGCAGGTGATGACCCGACGTGGGCTGGCCACTGGCATCCAGCGGCGCGAATTGCGCCTGGACGGCCGCGTCCCGGGAGCCGGAGCTACTCCTCCAGGATGAACTTGCGCGGGTTCTCCGGGATGCCGTTGACCCGGACCTCGTAGTGCAGGTGCGGGCCAGTCGAACGGCCGGTGTTTCCAACGGCCCCGACGATCTGGCCGCGCTTCACCCGGTCGCCCGTCTTGACCTCGAGCTTGGCGAGGTGGCCATAGCGTGTCTTCACGCCGTAGCCGTGGTCGATGACCAGCACGTTCCCGTAACCGCCTTCGAGCCCGGCGAAGATGACCGTCCCGTCGGAGGGCGACATCACCTCCTTGCCGTGCGGTGCGGCGATGTCGAGCCCTTCGTGCATCACCCGCTCGGCGGTGTACGGGTCGAGCCGTTGTCCGAAGTCAGAAGTGACCCAGCCTCGGGCCGGCCAAACCGACGGGGTAGAAGCGAGCCTGCTCTTCTGGTCCAGGAAATAGGACTGGAGCTCCTGGAGGCTCTTTTCCTGGCGGGTTGCTGCCTCGCTCAGCTTGTTCAGCTTGGAGGCCAGGTTCTTGGGCGTCTCGCTGGAGACGACCGCCTGGGTGAATTCGGTCTCGGTGCTGGGGGCCGGGGTGACCCCCGGCTCGCCCGCCGTCGGGCCGAGCGCCAGGTTCCGCTGGGGGTCGGACAGCAGGGTCACGGCCCGGAGCTTCTGGTCGAAGCGCTCCACCCGCTCGAGCGTGGCCCCGATGTGCTCCATGCGCTCGCGGATGCTCTTCAGCTGGGTGCGGAGGGTCAGGTTCTCGTCGCGCAGCACTCGGTTCTCGGAGGCCTCCCGCACGAGGGCGAAATAGTGGACCAGCGCTGCCACGGCCACCGCGGCGGCAATGCCCAGGCCGAGGGCACCGTGGCGCAGAAGGGCCCTGTCGAGCTGAAAGCGCCGGACCGGAGCGTCGTGGTCCGGAACGACGATCAGCGTGATGGTCTTCTTCGCCAAGTTCGGGTTCGCTCCGTCCGCTGCGGTCGGTTACACCCCGGGACACCAAGCAAGCCACATTCCAGCAGGCCTGATCCTGCCTCAGCCTGAGGGTGCGCTGGCAAGCATCGGAGATCTTACAGTGTGAAGAAAGTAAGACCGCCCGACTGTCCACCGGCGATCGGGCTGGCCTGCGTTGCAGGATGGTCCTGGCGTTCGAGGGGGTCGCTCGATAGCCCGGGGTCCGCGGCTCCGTCGGCTATGCCGAGGCTCCCTCACTCACCGCGGCGGCGGCCACGTCGGGCACGGACTCGGCCTGCACCTGGACAGCCACGACGGTGATGTTGTCGTCCCCGCCCCGCTCGTTGGCCAGATCCACCAGCGTCTTGGGGACGTCGGCCAGCGGCACGTGGCGAACCACTTCGAGGATCTCGGTGTCCTCCATCATGTTCGCCAGCCCGTCGGAGCAGAGAATGAACACGTCGCCGGGCTCGGAGAGCAGGCCCATCACGTCGACCTGGACCTCCTCCTCGAAGCCCACCGAGCGGGTGATGATGTTCTTGTACTTGGAGTGCTTCGCCTCCTCGGCGGTGATCATCCCAGCTTTGATCTGCTCGTTGACCAGGCTGTGGTCCTCGCTGATCTGCTGAATCAGGTCTCCGCGGATCAGGTAGGCCCGGCTATCCCCCACATGGGCGAAGAAAGCCTGGTCGTCCTTCATGAGCAGGGAGATGACGGTCGTCCCCATCCCCTTGAGCCGGTCGTCCTCCTGGGCCTTGCTGTAAATGGCCATGCAGGCCCGCTCCACGGCGGCCCGGATGGCCTCCGGCACCGCCGAATCTTGCAGTGGGGTCCGCGCCTCCAGTACCGAGCCTTGACTGGAGCGGGCCTGCCGGAGCTCGGTGTCGATGGTCTCCACGGCAATGCGAGAGGCCGTGCCCCCGCCTGCATGCCCCCCCATTCCGTCGGCCACCACGAACAGCTTCAGATCCTCGTCGATCAGAAAGCTGTCCTCGTTGTGGTCGCGCTTGCGACCCACGTCGGTGAGGCCTGCAGCAACGACCTTCAACCGGACCGGAGGTGGCTCGGGCGGGGAAGACACGCTGGCTGGCGATGGTACAGGCGCCGCTCCAGGCCGGGCAAGGATAGCAACCCGTCGCCGACGCCCTAGGGCGGGGCCGGCCGTCGGCCCCGAGAGCCAATCCCGGGCCGGGCTCCGTCCTCCCCTTCGCGGGCAACGCGCAGCAGCGCCTCCGCAGCGGCGAGGGCTTCGGAGGTGACAACGGCTCCTGACATCATCCGGGCCAGCTCCCGCGAGCGCGGCGCCCCGGGCGCCAGGAACGAGACCGAGGAGGAAGTCCGCCCCCGCACCGAGCTCTTCTGAACCAGCAGATGGACGTCGGCGTGGGCGGCCACTTGCGGCAAGTGGGTGATGCACAGCACCTGACGCCCGGTGGCCACCGTCCGCACCATTCTTCCGACCACATCCGCGACCGCCCCGCTGACCCCGGCGTCGGCCTCGTCCAGCACCACGGTCGGCACATCGTCCGGGCCACCTCGGGCGAGCAAGGTGCGTTTCAATGCCAACCAGAGCCGGGAGGCCTCGCCCCCCGAGGCCACTTTGGTCAGCGGCCGCACCGGCTCGCCGGGATTGGCGGAGAAGAGGAACTCCACTTCGTCCGCGCCGTCGGCCCGGAGCACATCGCGGGGTGCGAGGGAGACGTGGAACCGGGCGCGCGGGAGGGCCAGGCGCGACAACTCGGCCGACATGCACCGCTCGAGGTGGCGGGCCGCCCGTTCCCGCTCCCGCCGCAGCGCCCGGGCTGCCTCCCAGGCACGAGCCTCGACAGCAGCCCGTTCGGCTTCGAGGCTGGCGATGCGTTCGCGCCGCGACTCGAGACGGGCGCACTCGGCTCGCAGCTCCTTCAGCCGCCCCGCCAGCCCAGTCACGTCGGTGCCGTGTTTGCGCGCCAGACATTTCAGCGTATCGAGCCGTTCCTCGACCGTGGCCAGGCGCTCCGGATCTGCCTCCAGCCCATCCAGGTAGCGCTGGAGACCACGGCTGGCCTCGTCCAGCTCCGCGGCGGCGGCGGTGACGGCCGAGGTGGCCGGACCCAGGTTGGGGTCCACCCGCGCCGCCTGATACAGGATTGACCCGGCCCGGCCCACCGCCGAGGTGGCGCCGTCCTCCTCGCCGGCGAGCAGTGCCGCGGCTTCCAGAGCTGCAGTCCGCAGCCGCTCCACCCCCGAGAGCCGACGCCGTTCGGCTTCCAGGGCGGTGTCCTCGCCTGGACCCGGAGCGAAGCGCTCCAGCTCCTCGCGCTGGAAGCGGAGGAAATCGAGCCGGGTCTCCTGCTCGCGGACATCACCGCCCAGCGAGGCGCGTTCGGCATCGAGGGCGAGCAGAGGCCCGTGGCTGCCCCGGTAGGCCTCGAGAGCCGGGCCAACGCTGTCCCAGGCATCCAGGAGCCTCCGGTGGACGCCCGGCTCGAAGAGCCCGACCTGGGCGTGCTCTCCGGCGATGTCGACCTCGCCGCGCATGAGCTGGCCCAGGACGCCCACCGAGGCCAGCGCCCCGTTGACATGGACCTTGTTCCGGCCGTTCCTCCCCACCACGCGCCGGAGCACCACGTCGTCTCCCCGGTCCGGCAGCCCCAGCTCCTCCAGCCGTTGGACCAACGCCGGCCTCCGCTGGAAGACGCCCTCCACGACGGCCTCGTCGGCTCCGGCGCGGATGCAGTCCCCGTCCGCCCGCCCACCGACCAAGAGGCCCAAGGCGTCCACCAGGATGCTCTTGCCGGCTCCGGTCTCTCCGGTGAGGACGGTCAGGCCCGGACCGAAGACCACCTCGACTTCCTCCACGACCGTGAAGCTCTCGAGTCTGAGGGCGAGCAGCACCTGTACTGGACCTCCGTTCAGTAGCCCACCCTACCCGAGGAAGCCGACGCTGCTCAAATATTCAGTTCCATGCCAGCGGTCCCGGATGGCCGCCGGGGTCAGGCCTGGAG
>OEKZ01000251.1_pt2 | contig 11105 bp, 7 predicted proteins | sample 1503451 | NCBI WGS metagenome assembly OEKZ01 (sample SAMEA104379612, study PRJEB20068) | metagenome | biome: 1000743; feature: 77; material: 1998 | place: USA | collected 2012 | depth 25 m | reverse complement strand
CGCCTGGAGGCCGAGAGCCGCGCCTTGAGCGAGCTGGCGCGACTCAACGACGCAGTGCGGACGATGGAGGAAGAAGCGGCCAGGGCACGCGCTGAAGCGGAGAGCTGGGCGGAGCGCGAACGGGAGGCAACCCAGGCAGCCCAGCTGGCCACCGAGGCCAGCCGGTCTCTCGAGCGTGAAGCCGCAGAGCTGACTCAGCGCCTGGCGACCGAACAGCAGACGGGCCTGGAGCACCGCCGTCGCTCCGAGGCGGAGCTGCAGGCGGAGCGCGATGCTGCCCAGGCGCTCCGCCGCGAGCTGGCCGAGGCTCGGGCCGAGGCCCGCCGGGTCCAGGAAGCGCTGGCCGAGGCCCAACGCCGGGCGGCCGACGCCGAATCCCGCGCTGCCCAGGGGGAGGCCGCCCGGGTGAGAGTGGAGGCCGAGGCCCGGCAGCGAGAGGAGCTGGCCCTTCGCGCCCGGGAGGAAGCGGAGCGGGCCCGCTGGGAGGCCGAGGAACGGCTTCGCGCCGAGGAAGAACGCCGGGACCGCGAGGCGCGCGCCCAGGCCGAAGCGGAAGACGCCGAGCTGGCCCGTCGCGAGGCGGAACGTGCGCGCTGGGCAGTGGCGGATGCGGGGCGGGTGACGCTGGAGGAGCTGGCGGCGTTGCTCTTCAAGCTGGAGGAGGGCCGGGCCACCGCCCGGCTGGAGCTACGGTCGGCCGATGCGCTCCGGGTGGTGTGGGTCGAGGAGGGCGGGCTGGCCGCCGCGGCCAGCACCGTCTCCACCGAGTCCCTGCTCGACTTGGCGCTCCGCGATGGTCTTCTCGATGCCAGCGCCGAGCGCGAGCTCCGACTGTTGCGCTTGCCCGATTCGGAGCTCCTGGAAGAGCTGGTCCAACGGAGGCTGGTCACCGACGTCGAGCTGGTGTCCTTCGTCCAGCGCTCCACCGAATCGCGGGCCCTGGAGGCGTTCTCGGAGCCGGTCTCCTTCTATCGGTTGAGCCCGGACACTCCGCCACCCGACGGGCGACGGGCCGCGGTGCGACCGTTGTCGGCGCTGGCGGCGGAGGGGTTGAAGCGGGGTCTTCCGGCCGAGGAGGTCCAGCGACTCGTGCCTTCCCTGCGGGCCGTCCCCGTTCTGCTGCGGCGGGTCGATCCGGTGGCCCTTGGTCTGGGCGAACGGGATCGCCGCCTGCTCGACGCGCTCGACGGTCGACGGACCGTGCAGCAGATCCTCCTCGCCGCAGGAGTCGGCGCGGAGGTGGGACGCAAGGCCATTGCGGTGGCGGTGGCGCTGGGCTGGGCCGAGCTTCGTCCACCCACCGAAGCCGAGGCTCAGGAGGAGTCTGCCGAGGTGGCTCTGGCCCGTCTCGAGACGCGCTGGTCCCAGGCCGAGGAGGCCGATTACTTCGCCGTCCTGGGGTTGCCCCGCTCGGCGGGCAGTGACGAGGTGACCCGGGCCTTTGCCAGACTGTCCGCCGAGTACGATCCGCTGCGCTGGTCCGGACACCCCGACCCGCGGGTCCAGGCTCGAGCCGAGCGCTTGCAGACGTTGCTGGCCGAAGCCGCCCGGGCGCTGTCCGACGACACGCTCCGGATGGCCTACGCACGTTCGCTGACCGAGTCCTCCGCCTCGGGGGGTCGCCGATGATCGGCGACGACGGAAGGCGTTGCCCGCTGGCGCTCCAAGGCTCGGCCAGTCGGAATGTTCCCTGGTTGCGCGCCGCCCGGCCCGGCGCTTAAGAATTTCGGCAACCCGATGATCCGAGAAATCCTGCTCTGGCCGCACCGCACCCTCCGGCGCCGCGCTTTTCCGGTCGAGGCGGTCGACGCCTCCGTCCGGGCGCTGGTGCGCGATCTCTTCGAAACCATGTACGCCGCGCCGGGGGTGGGACTGGCCGCGCCCCAGGTCGGGGTGCTCCAGCGAGTGCTGGTGCTGGATACTCGACCCCGTCAGCCCGAGGCCGAACCCCTGGCGATGATCAACCCCCGCATCGTCGCCTCCGAAGGCACCTCGGTGTACCGAGAGGGCTGTCTCTCCATTCCCGGCGAGGCCGAGGAGGTGGAGCGCCCGGCCATCGTCACCGTCGAGTTCCTCGACGCCGAGGGGCAGGCTCGGTCCCTGCGCTGCGAGGGGCTACTGGCCACCGCCGCCCAGCACGAGATCGATCATCTGGATGGTCGTCTCTACGTGGACCGACTCTCGCCGGTGAAGCGGGCCTTGATGCGCCGCCGCGCTCGGCGCCGAAAGCTGGAGCCCGCCGCTGGACCGCCCGCGCCACCTGCGCAGGCGCTCTGACCGCTGCCTTCACGACGGTCACCCGCCCTTTGCCCACGCCCACGCGCGGGCAGAGGTCCCGCACCACGCAACGGTCGCAGGCCGGAGAGCGGGCGAAGCAAGTCCGACGGCCGTGCCAGACCAGCAACTGATGGCCCAGCGCCCAGCGCTCGGGAGGCACCAGCGCCTGGAGATCGGCTTCGATCCGGTCTGGGTCTTCCTGTCGGGTGAAACCCAGGCGCCGGGACAGTCGCTTGACGTGGGTGTCCACCGGAAAGGCCGGCTCCCCTCCGACATGCACCGCGACCACCCCGGCGGTCTTCGGCCCCACCCCGGGAAGCGCGGCCAGCTCGGCCCGGGACGTCGGCACCTCTCCCCGGTGCCGTTCCACCAGCGCTGCGGCCACTGCCTTGAGGGCGCGCGCCTTGGCCCGGAAGAAACCGCAAGTGCGGATGAGCCCTTCCAGCTCGGCAGTGTCCGCTGCGGCCAGGGTGCGCGCATCGGGGTAACGCCGGAAGATCTCGGGGGTGACCATGTTCACCCGCTTGTCGGTGCACTGGGCGGAGAGGATGACCGCGATGACCAGCTGGAGTGGGGTGGCGTAGTCCAGCTCGATCCGTGCCTCCGGCATCGCTTGGCCGAGCCGGTCCAGCACGGCGAGCGCCCGGACCCGACGGGCGGCGGCGGTCTCGCGAGGCACGGCGCCCTTGTAGTACGGACGGTGCCGCATGACTCCCATCGACCTCCGCTCCGACACCGTCACCCGTCCCACCCCTGCCATGCGCCGGGCCATGGCCGAGGCCGAGGTGGGCGACGACGTCTACGGCGAAGACCCGACCGTCCGCCGTCTCGAGGAGCGCGTCGCCGAGCGCCTCGGTTTTCCCGCGGCCCTCTTCGTTCCCTCGGGCACCCAGGGCAACCAGGTGGCCGTCGGCGTTCACTGCCGTCCGGGTGAGGAGGTCATCCTCGAAGAGGGCAGCCACGCGGTGCACTACGAGAACGGCGCGCTGGCGGCGCTGTGGGGCGTGCAGCCTCGGGTGGTGGTGGGGCGCCGGGGGCTCCTCACAGCCGACCAGGTCAAGGCAGCCTTTCGTGGGCAGAATGACCATCTCCCGCGCTCGCGCCTCCTGGCGGTGGAGAACACCCACAACCGGGGGGGAGGAACGGTCTGGCCGCTCGGGCAATTCCGAGAGGTCGTCGAGGTCGCCCGGGCGATGGGGCTCCGTGTCCATCTGGACGGGGCCCGCCTCTTCAACGCCGAGGTGGCCCTGGGCGCGCCTGCCTCTTCCTGGTCTTCGCTCACCGATTCGACGACGGTGTGCTTCAGCAAGGGGTTAGGGGCGCCGGTCGGCTCGGTTCTCGCCGGCGGGGGGGATTTCATCGCCGAGGGGCGCCGGCTCCGAAAGCGGCTGGGCGGGGGCATGCGTCAAGCGGGGATTCTGGCCGCCGCCTGCCTCTACGCACTGGAGCACCACGTGGAGCGACTGGCCGAAGACCACGCCAATGCCCGGGTCCTCGCCGAGCGTCTGGCCAACGTGCCGGGGGTGTCCGTCGATCTGAATCGGGTGGAGACGAACATGGTCTACGCCGAGGTGCCGGTGGACGCTCCCCCCTTCGTCCCACGCCTTCGTGCAGCCGGGTTGCTGGTGAATTCGGTCGGTCCGCGTGCCCTGCGGCTGGTCTGCCACCTCGATGTCTCTCGCGAGGATGTGGGGCGGGCGGCGCAGATCGTGGCTGCCACCTTGAGGAGCGGGTAAGTCCTTGTAAGGGACGTGGACCAGCCGACGTTTGCGCTGGACTCATGGGCCGTGGCGGGTCAAGGTCGAACGGCCGTCACGCCACTGCCTCCCCTCTGGTGCCCATCCTCCCCTGGAGGAGTGCCACCCGGAGGGAAAGGGCGCGTGGTGGACACACGACCACCCGATGACCCGACGCGCTCTCGTCACCGCCCTGGCCACGACCGCTCTCGCCGGGTGTGCCACGGCACGGAGTGGTGCGGGACTTCCACTCGAGATGAGCCAGGCCGATCGCCTGCCTGCCCTCCAGGAGCCTGTCGCCAGTGAGCCCCTCCCCAGCTCGCTGCCCATGCCGCCGCCGCCTCACGAGCCAATGAAGGCAGAGCGGCTGCGGCCCCGGCTGATCGCCTTCGTGCTCGAAGCGGAAGCCACCCGGGAGTCCAGCGCCCCCGGCTCGGCAATCCCCGAGGTCGAGCTGCGCGCCTGGAGTCGAGCCCAGGCCGACCTGGATCGCTTCCTCCTCGAGCCTCCCGCCCCGGGCGAGGCGGAGCATGTGCAAGTGGTCCGAGATTCCCTCCGCGCCGCTCTCGAGCAGGACAGCAGGGCCTACGGCCGTCTTCCCCCCGAGCTGGTGGCCGCCGTGGAGGCCCGCCTGGGCCAGCTGGAGGCGAGAGCGGGGACCCCCGGCACCCCGCGGTTTCAATGGCCCTTGCCGGAGGTTCGCGTGACCAGCCGCTTTGGGCGTCGCTTTCATCCCATCGCCCATCGCAACAAGATGCACTCGGGCGTCGACATGGTCGCCGAACGCAACCAGCCGGTGGTCGCTGCCGGCTCCGGAACCGTGGTGCGCGCCGGATGGATGCACGGCTACGGCTACGAGGTGACGGTCGAGCACGGCGATGGGCGGGTGACCCGCTACAGCCACCTGGCCCGAACGCTGGTCCACGAGGGGGCCCACGTCGCCGGGGGGATGCCGCTGGGGCTGGCCGGCCGGACCGGGACGGCGACCGGCGTTCATCTGCACTTCGAGTACTGGAAGAGCGAGGTGCCCCTCGATCCGCTGCGAGAGTTCGCGAGCCTCGTCGGGGAGGATGGGCCCAAGCCGCTGGTGGTAAAGCCGACCCGCTCGGTCCGTCGGGTCCGCATCGCTGCCCGCAAGCCCGAGGGTCCGGGCGCCTAGTCGTGCGGATGAAGCGTCGGGCCTGCCGCGTCCGGCCGAGATGGCTCCGGCCCTCGGTCTGGATTGCGCTCTGGCTCGCCGCCAGCCCTGCCGGAGCACAGGACGCCGGAGTTTCCTCGCCAGAGCTGTTTGTCGACGCCTCGGCTCCCTCGGGGGGCAATGGGAGCCAGGCCCATCCCTTTCAACGGCTGGATCAAGCGCTGGGTGCTGGAGCTCGGGTCCGATTGGCCCCGGGCATCTACTCGGGTGGGCTCCTGCTCAGGTCGGTGGAGCTTCTGGGTGGCCCCTCGGTGGTGATGACCGCCACCCCTCCGGCGATCTGCCTCCGAACCCAGGGGGCGGTGAAGCTCAGAGGCGTCCAGATCCAGGGCGGGGCCACCGGGCTGCGGGTGGAGAGTGGCCAGGCCGAGCTGCAGGAGGTCCACTTCAGCGGTCAGCGAGGCCCGGCGGTGGAGGTCCTGGGCGGGGCGGAGCTGCGTCTGGAGGCTTCCGCCCTTCAGGCCGGTGTCTCCCAGCAGCATGGCCTCCGCCTCGTCCAGGGTGCCCGAGCCACGGTTCGGGACGTCTCCTTCGAGGGTCCCTTCAGCCGTGCGGTTTCCGCCACCGAACCAGCCATGCTCCGGATGGAGAAGGTCCGGGTCCGGCAGGCGGTCACCGCCTTCCATCTCGAGGGTGGTGAAGCCTGGCTCTCGACGTTCGAGGCCGGGGGCGGGCGCGGCCCGGCGCTCTATGTCGCCCGCGGGCGCCTGCATCTCTCCGGCGTGACGCTGGTCGGCCACGAGTATGGGCTTCTGACCGGGGACTCGGCCCAGGTGGATGGCACCGATGTTCGGAGTCGCAACGCGGAACGGGCCGGGCTGGGCATCGTCGGCTCCCAGGCCACCCTGAACCGGCTGACCGTCGAGGAGGCGGGCGATTTCGGGGGCGTCCAGCTGCTCGGCTCAGAAGTCCGATTGACCGATCTCTCCATCTCCGGGGGCCGTTCGTCGGGAGTGGTGATGCGGGAGGGTCGGTTGGAGGTGCTTCGCGCCCGCATCTCTGGGCTCCAGTCTCCGGATCCAGCGGCGGGCGACGGGGTGCAGATCCGCGGCGGGGAGGCCCACCTCTCGCGCCTGGTGGTTGAGCGGTGCAGCGGCATCGGCCTGGTGGCGGCCCAAGGGGCCCAGGTGACTCTGGAACGGTCGGAGGTGCGTGGGGCGGGGTTGGCCGGACTGTCCGCCGAGACCGAAGCCCACCTCCGCGCGACCGATGTGACGGTGGAGGGCTCGTCGGGTCCGGCGGCACTGGTGCTCGACGGAGGGGAGGCCCAGCTTCGTCGCATCCGGGCCCGGGACAACCAAAAAGGAGCGGTGTGGGCCGAATGCTCCTCGAGGGCCACGGTCCAGGTGGAGGATTGGTCTGGAGACGTTCGCCCGACGCGGTCGGCCTGCGTCTCGGTGACCCCATGAACGCCCAGGCGGGGGGAGGGCGACATCGACGGTGAGACTTTGGAGGGAACGCTCGAACTTGGGTGGCTCGGTCGGCGCCATCATCGGATTGCTGGGACCGGGGTCGGCGTCCCGGCGCCGGTCTCGTCGCCCAGGTGGGTGGCCCGTTCGCTCACCCAGGTAATCATCCGTGGATAGACCTCCTGGGGCGCGCCTTCGCCAAAGATGAGGTCGCCGTGTCCGTAATCGAGCGCATCCCCGTTCTCGCGGCCGAAGAGCATCACCGTCTTGTCGCTCGAGCGGAGCAGCTCGGCCTGTCCCAGGACCGCCTGGGGGGTGGCCAGAGCGTCCTGGCTGCCTCCCAGCACCAGAACCGGCGTCCTGACCTCTTGCAGGCGGGCCCGGTAGTCGATCCGTCCGTCCCGGCTGCGGAAGACATCGTGCGCGCCCCAGTCCCCGAGCTGCCGAAGGAGGCGGTAACCCATCGAGGAAACGAGGTTGGCGTAGACCTTGCGCAACACCCGCGGGGCAATGGCCTTGGGGTTGATGAGGGTCTCGGTGAGGGGCAGGGTGAGGTGGCCCAGGAAGGGTGCCAGCCCGATGCTCAGCCAGCGTTGGCGGAAGGCCCTGGGCCAGGCCAGCCAGACGCCCAGCCGCATCAGCCGGGCCGGCCAGCCCTTGACCTGGAAGTAGACCGGAGCTCCCAGCGCGCACAACCCACGAAAGCGGGGTGCCTGCGGCCCACCCAGCAGCCCGTAGCCCACCAGCGCACCCAGCGAATGCCCCACCCAGAAGGCCTGGCTGGCCCCGGCCTCTTGCAGTGCATGGGCCAGAAGGGTGGGAGCGTCCTGGGCGATGAGATCATCGACATCGAAGAGGAAGCGCTTCCACCACCGCGCCGGCCGCGAGGCCCCGGCCCCACGCCAGTCGACGCTGAAGACCTCGAAGCCGGCCTCGGCGAAGGCCAGGGCGACGGAGTGGGGTGGATCAAAGTCGAAATTGAGGTGGTTGGCGGCGAGTCCGTGACAGAGCAGGACCGGTTCCCGGAAACGCCTGACTTCCGGCTTCCGGTGATGCACCGCGATGCGATACCCATCGGGACACTGAACCAGGGTGCACGTCGGCCGCGGGCTTCTCAGCCGGTAATGTGCGCGCACGGCGAGCAGGTAGGCCGCCAGTCCGAGCAGGACGGACGTCACAGTCATCGCGAACCGGAGCAGGGCCATCTTGTTATAGGTTCCCAGCTCGGCGACAGGCAGCACCGCGGGTCCCGATGAAGCTCGACAAACTCAAGTTCGTCCTGCCGAACCTGTTCACGGTCACGTCCATCTTCTGCGGCTTTTATGCGCTCACGCTCTGCGCGGGGGACGCCAGCCCCTCCCAGCTCTACCAGGCGGCCCTGGCCATTTTCTTCGCCATGTTCTTCGACGGCTTTGACGGCCGGGTGGCCCGCCTCACCCGGACCCAGTCCCAGTTCGGGGTGGAGCTGGACAGCCTGGCCGACGTCATCTCCTTCGGCGTGGTGCCGGCGATGCTGGTCTACAAGTGGGCCCTGGCGCCGCTGGGGCTCATCGGGCTGCTGGTCTCCTTCCTCTACACCGCCGCCGGGGCCCTGCGGCTGGCTCGTTTCAACGTCCTGTCACGGCAGAGCGACAACGCCGCCCACTCCCGCTTCTTCGTCGGACTGCCCATCCCCCTGGCGGCGGGAATGATCGTCTCCATGGTCATCGCCCACCACGGCACCGGTGGGGGGGACCGGCTGGGGACCGGGGCCCAGGTGCCAATCCTCATCGTGGTGGCGGCGCTGTCGCTGCTGATGATCTCCACCCTGCGCTACCGCACCTTCAAGGACGTTCGGCTGAACAAGCGCACCTTGAGCGTCTTCATGGCGGTCTGCTTGGCGGGGGCGATTGTCGCCACCCGCATCCATCCTTCCTTCGTTCTGGTGGTCTACTTCGCCGGCTACCTCGTTCTGGGCTTCGTCGAGTCCGGCCTGCTCCTCGGTCGCCATCTCTCCGAGCGCAAAGCCTCCGGAGAGCCGGTCCCGGTCGAGGGGCTACTCGAGGGCGAGGAGGAGGACGGGGAGGAGCAGGACTTTCTCTGAAAGGCCCGCTGTGCCCATCGGCTGATCCGACATGCGCATCGAGGCCATCTGCACCGGCGACGAGCTGCTCACCGGCGTCACCACCGACACCAACAGCACCTGGTTTCAGCAGCGACTGCTCCATCTGGGCGAGAAGGTGGCCCGGACCACCACCGTCGGCGATGTGAAGGAGGAGATCCTCGACGCCCTGCGGACGGTGAGCGCCCGGGCAGACGTGGTTCTGGTCTCCGGGGGGCTGGGGCCGACCTCGGACGACCTCACCGCCGAGTCGGCGGCCGAGGCGGCCGGGGTCCAGCTGGTGGAGCACGCCGGAGCCCTGGCGGCACTCCACGAGCGCTTCGCCAGAATCGGGCTCACCGTCACCGCCAACAACATCAAGCAGGTGCAGGTGCCGGAGGGCGCCGAGGTGGTGCTCAACCCGGTGGGAAGCGCCCCCATGTTCATCCTCCGGGTGGGGCGCGCCACCCTCTTCTTCGTCCCCGGCGTTCCCCGGGAGTATCGGGCCCTGGTCGAACAGGCGGTCCTCCCCCGCATCGAGGCCCTCCAGGCCGGTCGGTCAGAGCCCAGGTTCCATGTGCTGCGACTTCTGCGCACGGTGGGCCTGCCCGAGTCTCACCTGGACGCGCGGGTGCGCCCGCTCCTCGAGGCTCACCCCAAGGTGGTCTTCGGCTTCCGCACCCATTTCCCGGAGAACGACCTCAAGCTGATGGCTCGGGGGCAGACGCGGGAAGAGGCGCAGGCCGCGCTGGAGGCGGCGGAGGTGGCCAGCCGCCCGCTCCTCGGGGAGCACCTCTACGGCGTCGATGACGACACCTACCCTGCCGTCATTGGCCGGCTGCTGGCTGCTCGGGGCGAGACCCTGGCCGTGGCGGAGAGTTGCACCGGCGGCCTCATCGCCGAGCTGCTCACCACCGTGCCCGGCTCCAGCACCTACTTTCTCGGCAGCGCGGTGGCCTACGCCAATCAGATGAAGGAGCGATGGGTGGGCGTCCGGCAGGAGACGCTGCTCGCGCACGGAGCAGTCTCGGAGCCGGTGGCCGGGGAGATGGCCGAGGGAGCGCGGGCGGCGGCGGACAGCACCTGGGCCGTGGCGGTGACGGGCATCGCCGGGCCGGGGGGAGGCACGGAGCAGAAGCCGGTGGGGACTGTCTTCACCGCCTTGTCCGGCCCGGACGGAACCAGCGTCCGGCGGCACAAGCTGCACGGTGACCGCGAACGGATCCGCATCGGGAGCGCCTACGCTGCCCTGGAGCAGCTGCGGCGGGTTTTGCTGAAGGCGGGCAGGCGGTGACCGGCCCCGCGACGGTCCCCCGGATCATGATCGGGTCGTGGTTTCGGGCCTACCAGACGGAGCTGTGGGTCTTCCTCGTTGCCACCTTCGCCCTGGCCTGCTTCAGCGGCCCCCGTTTCCTTCGGCAGAGCGCCGCCCCGCATTTCGTCTACCAGGCCAAGGCTCTTCTGGACGGTCGGGTCGATCTCGATCCCCAGACGCTCCCCAATCTGGAGGACTGGGCCTGTGTGCGAGAGGTGGCTGGCGCCAAGACACGTTGCGCCGGCCCGCCGCGCCCGGGCGACAGATGGTACGTGAGCTTTCCGGCGTTCCCGGCAGTCCTGATGCTGCCGTTCGTCGCGCTCCACGGTTGGCAGTTCAACGACACCAGCTTCGGAGTCCTGTTGGGGGGCCTGGCGATCGCCCTCTTCTATTCCCTGGTTCGGGCCCTGGAGGCGCGCGGCGAGATGGCCAGGACGCGGGAGGAGGCCCTGTTCCTGGCCATGGTGCTCGGCTTCGGGACGCTCTTCTTCTCCTGCGCCATCCGGGGAGAGGTCTGGTTCCTGGCCGAGGTCCTGGGAGTGCTCCTCACCTGCCTCTATCTCCGGGCGGCGACGGGGGCTTCCCATCCCGTTCTGGCCGGGGCGCTCTGGTCCATGGCCACCTTGACCCGCACGCCGCTGGTCTTCACTGCCTTGTTCTTTCTTCTCGAGGTGGTTGCCCCCGGGCCGGAGGGCCGCTGGCAACAGATTCAGGATGCCCTCCGGCGGCCGCGCTCCGTTCTCCGTCCGCTCTTGCTCTTTGCCGCCGGTGCCGCTCCGCTGGCCCTTCTGGCCGCACTCTTCAACTGGGTCCGTTTCGGTTCACCGGGGGAATTCGGGCACAGCTTTCTCTACGACAACCGCGTCAACGCCGACATCGACACCCACGGGCTGTTCAGCCCGGTGTACCTGGCCAGGAACATCCAGGCGGCGCTGCTGATGCTGCCTCGGGTGCAGTGGAGCCCGTTTCGGCTGGACTACGATCCGAGGGGGCTGTCGCTGCTGGTGACCATGCCCTGGCTGGTGTTGCTGGCCTTCCCCAAGGCCCGGCCCCGTCTGCACTGGCCCCTCTGGCTCACCGTGGCGGTGTG
>OEKZ01000225.1_pt1 | contig 11120 bp, 9 predicted proteins | sample 1503451 | NCBI WGS metagenome assembly OEKZ01 (sample SAMEA104379612, study PRJEB20068) | metagenome | biome: 1000743; feature: 77; material: 1998 | place: USA | collected 2012 | depth 25 m | reverse complement strand
CCAGTGACTCGGTGGGGCTCGCCGGAAGGAGCCGGTGGAGCTGGGACGTCATCCAGGCCCCGGAAAGGGCCACCCCGAGGGCACCGCCCAGCGAGCGGAAAAAGGCCGCCGAGGAAGTCGCCACCCCCAGATCCTCGGGCTCCACCGCGTTCTGGATGGCGGTGGTGAGGTTGGGCATCACCAATCCCAACCCCGCCCCGAGCATGACCAGGGCCAGCTCCAGCGGGAGGACGCCGCCGCTGCGGTTTGCCAGATGGGAGAGGAGGAGGAAGGCCACGGTCGCGGTGGTGAGCCCGGTGACCGGGAGAAACTTGTAACGGCCAGTCCGGGAGAGGAGCCGACCGCCGGCGACCGATGCGACGATGACGCCGCCCATCAGCGGCGAGAGCATCAGCCCCGCTTTCGATGCCGGCGCGCTGAGGACCAGCTGGAAGAAAAGGGGCAGGAAGACGACCGCGCCGAAGAGCGCCATCGCCGTGAGGCCGACCACCGTCGCCGCGATCACGAAGACGCGGTCGCGGAACAGCCGCGGCGGGAGCACCGGTTCGGAGGCGCGCCGCTCCCAGAGGATGAGCAAGCCAAAGCAGAGCACTGCCGCCCCCGCCTCGATCCAGGTGGCCGGGCGCGACCAGGCCTCGCGCGAGCTGTCCAGGGTGAGCACCAGGATGGCGCAGACGGTTCCGGCAGTGAGCAGGAACGCCCCCAGGAAGTCGATGCGATGTTCCACGACCAGGTGGGGTCGTTTGAGCGCCCAGGCGATGAGCGTCAGGGCCACCGCGCCGATGGGAAGGTTGATGTAGAAAATCCATCGCCACGACAAGGCATCGGTGATGAAGCCGCCCAGCAGTGGGCCCGCGACGCTGCAGGCGGCGAAGACGGCGGTGAAGAGGCCCTGGTAGCGGCCTCGCTCCCGGGGCGAGAGCAGGTCACCGACGGTGGTCTGCGCCAGGGAGATCAGCCCGCCCGCGCCCAGACCCTGCACCGCCCGAAAGAGGATGAGCTGGGTCATGTCCCGGGCCAGACCGCAGAGGGCGGAGCCGACCAGGAAGACGCCCACGGCCACGAAGAACAGCGGCTTGCGCCCGTAGAGGTCGCTCAGCTTGCCGTACAGAGGGGTGGTGGCAGTGGAAGCGACCAGGAAAGCCGTCACCACCCAGGCCAGGTGGGCGAGTCCGCCCAGCTCGCTGACGATGCCGGGGAGCGCGGTGGCGACGATGTTTTGGTCCAGCGAGGCCAGGGTAAGTACCAGGAGCAATCCGGCCATCACCGTCCGGAACTCGCGCTGGGTGACCAGCGCATCGAGCAGGGCTGGCTCGGCCAGACGCGGCCGTTCCCCACTCCGAGTGGCAAGCTCGCTGTCGTTCATGAGGTCCCATTGGCCGGTCGAGCGCCGGATGGGTGCCTCGACCGTTAACAGAGCCGGCGCAAGCGCGCAGGCCCAGCGGAACTCGACATCATGATCAGGGGACGCCCAGCTCGGCGGCGAGAACGGCCGCGGCCCGCTCCGCAGCGTGCCCGTCCCACAGCTCGGGGATGCGCCCCCGCTTGCCTCCGGTGGCGAGGATGGCCTCCGCCTCGACCACGATGCGCTGGGGGTCGACCCCGACCACCGTGTTCGTCCCCTCTGTCACCGTGACTGGGCGCTCGGTGTTTTCTCGAAGGGTGAGGCAGGGCACGCCCAGAACGGTTGTCTCCTCTTGCAATCCCCCGGAGTCGGTGAGGACCAGTCGGGCCCGGGCGGTGAGACCCAGAAAGTCGAGGTAACCGAGCGGCTCCAGCACCCGGATGCCCGGGCCGGGCGCCTGGCCGAGGCGGTCCAGGGCGGCGCGGGTGCGCGGGTGGGCCGGAAAGACCACCGGGAGACGCTCGGCCACCGCGGCCAGGGCCTGAAGAATGTCCGCCAGCGTCGCCGGAACTTCGACGTTCGAGGGACGGTGCAGCGTGCACAGCGCGAAGCCGTCAGGCTCGAGCCCCAGCTGGCGAAGCACCGGACGCCGCAGCGCCTCGGCCTTTGCTGCCAGCAGGGTGTCGATCATCACGTTGCCCACCCGGTGGATGTGGGCCGGAGACGTCCCCTCTGCCAGGAGGTTGGCATCCGCGTCGGCCGAGGGCGTGAAGAGGAGGTCGGAGACCCGGTCCACCAGGATGCGGTTCAGCTCCTCCGGCATGCGTGGGTCGTTGCTTCGCAGACCGGCCTCAACATGTGCCACCCGACATCCGAGCTTGGCAGCGACCAGCGCCGCGGCCAGGGTGCCGTTGACGTCGCCCACCACCGAGACCAGGTCGGGCCGCTGCGAGACCAGCACCGGCTCCAGAGACAACATGATCCGGGCGGTTTGCTCGGCGTGGCTGCCCGAGCCCACGCCCAGGTGCATATCCGGCTCGGGGAGACCCAGGTCGTCGAAGAAGATGTCGCTCATCCGGGCGTCGTAGTGCTGACCGGTGTGGACCAGAACCTGGCGGATCGCCTTCCACCGCTGCAACGCTCGATGCAGCGGGGCGACCTTCATGAAGTTGGGTCGGGCGCCGGCGACGTGGAGAACGGTGGGCATGCCTGGAGCCCCCAGAATGGGGACGGTCCGCTCGGCCGTCATGGGCCGCGGCTGTCGGGAGGTTGATAGTCTCGACATTCCAACCCATGCGCCCTGTCGCCATCATCCCCGCCCGCTGGGCCTCGACGCGCTTTCCGGGCAAACCGCTGGCCCTCCTCGCAGGGCGACCGCTGGTGCTGCACGTCCTCGAGGCCTGCCGCCGTTCCGGCGCCTTCTCGGAGGTCATCGTGGCCACCGACGACGGGCGCATCGCCGCGGCGGTGAGAGGGGCCGGAGGTCGGGCGGAGGAGACGTCGCCAGACCACGCCTCGGGCACGGATCGGGTGGCCGAAGTGGCTGCACGTCTCCCTGGGGACGACGCGGACGTGGTGGTCAACGTCCAGGGGGACGAACCGCTGGTCCACCCCGAATCCCTTCGAGCCCTGGTGGCGGCCTTCGAGGATTCCGCGGTGGAGATGGCCACCTTGATCCGGCCACTCGACGAGAGGGAACGCCGCCGGCCAGAGGTGGTGAAGGCGGTGGTGGACTTGAAAGCGGACGCCCTCTACTTCAGCCGGGCGGACGTCCCCCACTCGCGCGATGGTGCCGCGGTCGACCGCTGGGCCCACCTGGGCCTGTACGGCTACCGGCGGGCCACCCTGGCCCGGCTGGCCCGGCTTCCTCCCACGCCGCTGGAGCGCTCCGAGGCGCTGGAGCAGCTGCGCGCCCTCGAGCACGGCATTCGGATCCGCTGCGTCCGGACCGCGTTCAGGTCGGTGAGTGTGGACACCCCCGAGGACTTGGCCCGGGCCGAGGCGCTTCTGAGCGGCAGAGAACCCAGGACACGCTGAGGAATCCGCCTTCGGCGGGCTCAGCAGCGTCTACTTGTCGAAGTGGAAGTCGGTCGGTCCGGCCCGCCGGGTGAGCACCAGGCATTCGGCGCCGGGTAAGCAAGTGACCTGATGGTGCGTCTTGTCGTCGGGCTCGGTCGCCTCAGGCCGATTTGCCGGCGCGGTCCTGCACCGGCGCCGCCAAGGACGCGGCGTTCGTCCGCTGCTGCCGCCGGCCCAATCTCCAGGCCTTCCAGAGCAGGGAGAGCCCGAACCAGGCGAACACCAGAACCAAGGGCACGGCCAGGATGCGAGGAAAGAGGGCCCACAGGGCGGCCATGGCCAACATCAGCAGGGCTCCCAGGAATACCGTCCGGCGCTCTCCACCCTCGAGGGTGCGCCGTTCGCTGATGGCGGCGCCCACGGTGTTGCCCACCCGGAGGGCGCCGGCGGCGGCCCGGCTGGCGCTCCCCCGCGAGGGTCGGGGCAGTGCCAGCCGCGGGCGGGGCACTGCGCTGCGCAGCCTTCGCCCGGCGAGGACCAGCTCGGTCGAGTTCTCCAGGTCCTGGAGGAACATCTCCTCCATCTTTGCGGCAAAGGGGGCGTCGTCCAGCGCCACATCCAACTCGTAGTTGCCGAGCCAGCTGGCCACGTTGAGATTGGTGGAGCCGACCCGGGCCCAGCTGCCGTCGGCCACCGCGCTCTTGGCGTGGAGCATGGGCCCCTTCCACTCGAAGATCCGGATCCCGGCGTCGAGGAGGGAGCGGAAACCAGCACGGGAGATGGGCTGGATGGCGGGGATGTCGCTGGCGCCCGGGATCAGGAGGCGGACATCCACCCCGTCCATGGCGGCGGCCCGCAGCGCCTGAACGTAGGCGGGCATCCCGGCGAAGTAGGCGTCGGTCAGCCACAGGGTCCGTCGGGCGGCGGTGGCGATGAACTGATCGAGGCGGAACAGCCCAGCCGTCCCGGGCTCGTCGCCGATGACTCTCAGCCGCACCTTTCCGGCCTTCGGCATCCGTTGGCGCGGGGTTCGCTCTCCCGAAGGCAGCGGCGGCCCGACAGAGGCCCAGACGCGCGAGAAGGCGTGCTCCACGTCGGCCACCGCCGGGCCCCGGATGCAGACGCCGGTGTCGCGCCAGGGCGGCACGCCCCGGGCCGGGTCTCCCGCCCAGGCATCGGCCACGCACAGCCCGGAGACAAAGGCCGCGGCTCCGTCGACGCTGACCGTCTTGCGGTGATCGCGATGCACCCATCCCAGGGGGCTGGACCAGTCGAAGGGATTGAAGCAGCGCACCTCCACGCCGGCCTCGCGAAGCGTGCGCAACAACCGCCGCGACATGGCCAGATTGCCCGCCCAATCGTAGAGGAACCGCACCACCACCCCCTGGCGCGCCTTGGCCGCCAGCGCGTCGGCGAACTCCCTGCCGGTCCGGTCGTTCCGAAAGATGTAGGTCTCGAAATAGACGTAGTGCCGCGCCGAGGCGATGGCCTCCAGCCAGGCGGGGAAATTCTCCGGACCGTCCCGGAGCAAGGTGATGCTGTTGCCCGACACCGGGGCAGCGCCCGCGGCACGGGCCAGCGCGACGTCGAGCCAATCGGACGTCGCCAGACTCTCTGAAGCCGCGTGGGCCTCCTCCGCCACGTCACCTCCCGCTGGGCAAGCGCCCAGGTTACGCACTCGCCGACTTCGGCGCCCGTGGCACAAACCCCCCGGATCCGCGCCATCAGGTCCCGCGCTCGGAGGCCACGGCGCTTGCGTCAGGAGGGGGAGCCGTCACCGGGGTGGAGACGGCGGGCGGGACCTCTTTGGGCATGGCCTCCGGACAGACGTACTCGGAGAATTCCATCTTCATCCGTCCCTGGCGGCGGATGAAGAGGAAGCCCCCCTCGAGATCCACCTCCGCCAGCGAGGGTGCGTCGACCGAGCCCACCCGGGCTCCATAGACGACATGGACCTGAGCCAGGCTCACCAGGGTGGGCGGATTCACCAGCTGCGCCGTCCACTCCAGAATTCGTCCGGTCGCCCGATCCAACGTGGCCACGCCGTCGAAGAGGCCCTTGTCCCTCCGGTGCCCGTAGCTGGGGCGGAAGGCCAGCTGCACCGGCCGGGTGGGGTCCGAGTCCGAGCGAACGAACATGTACAGCGGCCGTGAGGTGAGCTCGAAGGGAGACCGGTACTGCTGGGTGTCCGTTTTCCGGACCGGCATCTCACGCATCTGCTGGGTGACGTCCTGGCCACCCTTCTGCGCACTGACGATGAAGATCTTTTGTTCGGAGCCGGCACCGGTGAAGCGGCGAATCACCCGCAGCTCCTGGCCGGGCTTGGGCTGCCCCGCTCGATCAATCTCCACCGTCTGCTGCAGCTGCACGAAGCTGGTGCATTGGGCGATGGCCTGCTCCTGGGCCATCGCCTCACGGACGTAGTCGGTGGTCGTCACCGGCGCCGCAGCCACGGTCGCCCCGGCGGTCCAGGCCATCAGGGAAGGAAAGAACGACATCCGGCGGAGCATTGCACGACCTCCCCCTCCGCTCCGAGGCCAACTTCGCCACTGTCGGCTGCCTGCTAGCTCGTTGGTAGGCTTGCCAGATGCACACCGCAGATGGCGTGGTGAGGGTGGCTGTGAACCCCTCGACGCAGGCGCCGCCCGAAGCCTGCCGGATCAGCACCAGCGGGGCCTCGGCCAGCATCTCCCTCTGGTGAGCCGGGGGGGTCAGCCCGGCGACATTGACGGCCCGTCCACTTCTTGGCACATGGAATCTCCCCATGCGCTCCAAGAAGACCAAGTACATCTTCGTGACGGGCGGCGTGGTGAGCTCCCTGGGGAAGGGTCTGGCCTCGGCCAGCATCGGCGCCTTGCTCGAGAACCGCGGCCTGGACATCACCTTTCTCAAGCTCGACCCCTACATCAACGTCGACCCGGGCACGATGAGCCCGTTCCAGCACGGGGAGGTCTTCGTCACCGACGACGGGGGCGAGACCGACATGGACCTGGGGCACTACGAGCGCTTCACCTCGGCCCACATGAGCCGGAGCAACAACTTCACCACCGGCCGGATCTACAACGCGGTCATCCAGAAGGAGCGCCGGGGCGAGTACCTGGGCAAGACGGTCCAGGTGATTCCCCACATCACCGACGAGATCAAGGCCAGCATCCGCGCCGCCGCCGAAGGGCACGACGCGATCATCGTGGAGGTGGGGGGGACGGTGGGCGACATCGAGTCGCTGCCCTTCCTCGAGGCAATCCGCCAGATGCGCTACGACGTGGGGGCGCAGAACGCGGTCTACATCCACCTCACCCTGCTGCCCTACATCGCCGCGGCCGGAGAGGTGAAGACCAAGCCCACCCAGCACTCGGTGATGAAGCTGCGGGAAATCGGCGTTCAGCCGGACATCCTGATCTGCCGCACCGACCGGGAGATCCCGGCGGAGATGCGCCAGAAGATCGCCATGTTCTGCAACGTCGACCCCGGCTCGGTCTTCTGGAGCCCCGATGTCCGCAGCATCTACGAGCTGCCGCTGGAGCTGCATCGCCAGGGCCTCGATGAACGGCTCTCCGAAGTGCTCAACATCTGGTCGCGGGCCCCCCGGCTGGAGCGGTGGGAGCGCATCGTCCAGTCGATCTACGAGCCCGCCCGGGGCGAGGTGCGGGTGGGGATCGTCGGCAAGTACACCGACCTGAAAGAGAGCTACAAGAGCCTCAACGAGGCCCTGATGCACGGGGGCATCGCCAACGACGCACGGGTCACCCTGGTCTACGTCGACAGCCAGGACGTCGAGTCTCAGGGCCCGGCGGTGCTGCTCTCCTCGGTGGATGCGGTGCTGGTCCCAGGCGGTTTCGGGGTCCGCGGCACGGAGGGGAAGATCGCCGCCGTCCGCTACGCCCGGGAGCACAAGATTCCCTTCTTCGGAATCTGCCTCGGTCTGCAGATGGCAGTGGTGGAGTTCGCCCGGAATCTCCTGAGCCTGACCGGGGCCAACTCGGTGGAGTTCGACGAGCGCACGCCCCATCCAGTCATCTCGCTGCTGGAGTCTCAGGCCCAGATCCAGGACAAGGGCGGGACCATGCGCCTGGGCGCCTACGCCTGCGTCTTGAAGAGCGGCTCGCTGGCGGCACGGCTCTACGGCAAGGACAAGATCAGCGAGCGGCACCGGCACCGGTACGAGGTGAACAACGGCTACCGGAGCAGGTTGGCGGACGCCGGCATGATGGTCAGCGGCCACAACCCCGATCTGAACCTGGTGGAGATGATCGAGCTGCCCGACCACCCGTACTTCGTGGGTTGCCAGTTCCACCCCGAGTTCAAGAGCAAGCCCTTCGCCCCCCATCCTCTCTTCAGCGGATTCATCCGGGCCGGGCTGGAGCACCGAGACAGGACGCGAAAGTGATCTCTCTGGCCGGAGCAAAGGTCGGCCCCGGAGAGCCGCTGCTCCTCATCGCCGGCCCGGACGTCATCGAAGGGGAGGAGCACGCCCTTCGCCACGCCCGGCTCCTGCGGGAGATCGCCGCCCGCCACGGGCTGCCCTATGTCTTCAAATGCAGTTTCGACAAGGCCAACCGCACCAGCGGCGCCTCCTTCCGCGGCCCGGGGCTGGTGGAAGGACTCCGCGTCCTGGCCAAGGTCAAGCGCGAGGTCGGCGTGCCGGTGCTCACCGACGTGCACGAGGTGGCCCAGGTGGCCCCGGCCGCCGAGGTGGTGGACGTGCTGCAAGTCCCTGCCTTCCTGTGCCGGCAAACCGACCTGATCGTGGCCGTGGCCCGCAGTGGACGGGGAGTGAACCTCAAGAAAGGCCAGTTCGTGGCCCCGCTGGACATGCTGCAAGCGGCGCGGAAGGCCCTGGAGGCGGGCAACCCCAACGTTCTGGTCACCGAGCGGGGCGCCTCCTTCGGCTACCACAACCTGGTGGTGGACATGCGGGGGCTGGCCCAGATGCGTTCGGCCGGACTGGCGGTGTGCTTCGACGCCACGCACTCGGTGCAACTCCCCTCGGCGGCTGGCAACGCCACTGCCGGCGAGCGGCAATACGTCCCGGTCCTGGCCCGAGCGGCAGTGGCCGCCGGCATCGATGCGGTGTTCATGGAAGTCCACGAGGACCCGGAGCATGCCCCCTGTGACGGGCCGTCCTCGTTGACCCCGGCCATGGCGGACACGCTCCTCTCCGAGCTGGTGGCCATTCGGGGGGCCCTGGGACAGCGCTGAGCGCGCTTCAATCCTGTGAAACTCGTTTCACGCGGAATTCATTGCGACCGCTGAGTGCTGGCAAACGAATCCAGCTCTTGACGTGGTTGTCAGTTCCTGCCGTGGTGCGGCCCTGCGGGGCCCGCCCTGGGCGGGGGCAGCATGGACCAGCTCTACACCACCCATGACATCAGTCGCCTGTTGCAGGTGGATCCTTCCACGGTCAGCAAGTGGATCGACCGCGGCATCCTCACCGCCTTCCGAACGCCCGGAGGGCACCGGCGGGTGCGCGGCGGAGATCTGCGCAGCTTTCTGATCGCTCATCAGATGCCGGTGCCCGACGAGCTGGGCAGTCCGGTGGTGAAGCTGCTGGTGGTGGACGACGAGAAGCCGGTGCTGGACGGGATGAAGCGGGCCTTCAAGGCCCACGCCAACCAGATCGAGCTCACCACCACCTCCAGCGGAGTGGAGGCGCTGCTCCTGGTCTCCGAGCTCAAGCCGCACGGGATGCTCATCGACCTGAACATGCCGGAGATGGATGGCTTCGAGGTGTGCCGCCGGATCCGCACCCGCAAGGCGCTGGAGAGCGTGCGGCTCATCACCATGACCAACCGCGACGGTGCGGATCTGATGGAGCAGTCCATCAAGGCCGGGGCGGTGTCCTGCCTGGCCAAGCCAGTGGATCCGGCGGCGGTGCTGGAGCTCTTCAGGTTGCCACTGGCCCTGGGGAAGCGAGCCAGCTAGAGGCGGAGCCCTTCGGTCCTCCTCGGCCGCGGACCGGTGCGACCGGAGCGGCTTGCCTGCCCGAGTGATGGTCTTCCTCGCCGTCTCATGCCAGCGTGGTCCGCCTCACGCCATGGTGGGGGAGCCATGCAATTTCGGCCCGTGTTCGTCTTCGTTGCCACACTGGCTCCGGCCACAATTGCACTCCTGCCCTCTCCCGCTTCGGCCTCGGGCGACGAGCGCAATGCCTATGTGGTCGTCAAAGGAGGACCTTACTTTCCCACTCAGTCCGACGCCCTCGGCACTCTCAAACTCGAGTGGTCGAACCGCTACGCCGTTGATCTCGGAGTGGGAGCGTACTGGGAAGACTTCGGCCTCCAGCTGAGTGCGGGTTACTTGACCACTCGGTCAAACGACCTCGAATTGCGTGGCTTCCCGATCCTCATGACCGGTCGGGCGAGATTGCCACTGGGCGTCGTCGGGCCCTACCTGCAAGCGGGCGTGGGGGTTGCGTTCGCCACGGCATCGTTCGACAAGATCGACCCGGACGCTCATTCCGGCACCGCGGTCAGCTTCGAGGCGGTGGCCGGCTTCGGCGCGGACGTCTACCTCGGACCGCTCATCCTCGGAGCGGAACTGAAGTACCTCTGGCTCAAGCCCCACTTTGTGGTGACGATCGGCCCGGAGGGCAGCCAGGACGGATATTCAGCCGACCTGCAGATGAGTGGCATCACCATGCAGGCCTATGTGGGATACCGCTGGTGATCCCTCAATCGTCCTCGCGATGAAGCCGGATGGAGGGTCCGCTCTCGTCACGAGCCACGTCCACCGTCCACGGCCGGCAGCACACCGGACAGTCCTCCACGTACTGCTCGGCCTGCGCTCCAATGGGCTCGACCTGCACCGTCACCCGCTCGCCGCAGTAGGGACACTGCGCGGCCAGTGCCGCGGCATCGCTCTTCGCTGCCTCACCTACCTCGAGCACCAGATCGACCCCCGTGGGCGCCGCTTCGCCCCCAGCGAGGCTTTCTTGGAAGCCGAGCATCATCGACTCGAGGGCCTCGACGTCCAGTGCCTGTACCCGGGAAGGGAGGCCGCCCAGGCGTCGCCGCGCCCGACCGAGCAAGGTGGTCGCCGGCAACGGCTTCCCCTCGCTCCACTTGATCATCGCCGCTCCCAGCTGGGCCAAGGCGTGCAGGACACTGTGCAGCGCCCCCTGACTGCGGCGCCAACCCGCCTCGAAGACTTCGTGCGCTTCTCTCCACCGGCCCTCGCCAAGGAGCCGCGCTCCCTCGACCAGCGCTGGGTCAGGCGGCTCGGGGTCGGGCCCCGACACGGGTGCTAGGCCTCAGGCGGCTCGGACGAGAGGACGAGATCTCCGCGATGGAGGAACTCGCCGTCGCTGAAAGCGCCGTAGAACTCGTCCAGCATGGCGTCGAAGTCCGGGTAGCGGGACTCACGCCGGTCGTGGGTCATCTTGTCGAAGATGGGGTCGAGCTTGCTCGGGACGTCGGCGTTGATCTCCGAGGGCAGCGGTGAGCGACGTCCGGGGATGCCGCCGGTGAGCATCTCGTAGAGAAGGATTCCCAGCCCGTAAACGTCGGCCGCCGGGCCGACGTCCTTCTTGGTGATGAGCTCGGGAGCCAGATAGCTCATCGAGCCGGTCCCCACGAAGACGTGGGGCAGCCCCTTGCCCTGCTCCACCTCGATGACCCGGGACAACCCGAAGTCGCCGAGCTTGGCGTTCCCGTAGGAATCGAAGAGGACGTTCTCGGGCTTGATGTTGTGGTGGGTGAGCCCTGCGGCGTGCGCGGCCCGGAGGGCGTAGGACAGTTGGAGAAAGATGCGGATGGAC
>OEKZ01001234.1_pt2 | contig 11960 bp, 12 predicted proteins | sample 1503451 | NCBI WGS metagenome assembly OEKZ01 (sample SAMEA104379612, study PRJEB20068) | metagenome | biome: 1000743; feature: 77; material: 1998 | place: USA | collected 2012 | depth 25 m | reverse complement strand
CGCCGGTAGTCCCCATGGGAAGCAGGGCCGCCGTGCCGGCTCCCAGTTGCTGCCGGACCAGCGCCCGGTAGGCCTCCTCATCGAGCGCCCCGTTGCGAAACGGGGTGGCCAGGGCGGTCATCGAGCCGGAGAGGTTCATGTGCAGCGGGACCCTACCGTCCTGCCGACTCGCCGCGCCAGAGGTCCTCCTCCGACTCGCGCCGTCGGACGACACGGACGCGTCGCCCGGAGACCAGGACCTCGGCAGGCCGGGGTCGACCGTTGTAGTTGCTGGCCATGCTCATCCCGTAGGCCCCGGCGCCCCGGATGGCCAGCAGCGCTCCCTGCGGGGGGAGCACCAGCCGGCGCTCGTGGGCCAGGACGTCGGTGGACTCGCAGACCGGCCCGACGATGTCGACCAGGGTCGGCCGGCCGCGACCCCTGCGGACGGGGACGATGGCGTGCTCGGCCCCGTAAAGTGCCGGCCGGAGCAGGTCATTCATCCCGGCATCGACGATGACCAAGGTCCGTCCACCGGCCCGCTTTCGGTACAGCACCCGGGTCAGGAGAATTCCGGCGTTCCCGACCAGGACCCGACCCGGCTCGACCAGGAGTGTGGCGCCGGTGTCCTCGGTGGCCTGCCGGACCGTCTGGGCCCACGCCTCGGGCGAGGGCGGTGACTCGTCGCGGTAGCGAATTCCGAGCCCGCCGCCCACGTCGAGCCACTCCAGGGCATGGCCCTCCGCTCGGAGCTGACGGTAGAGGGAGGAGACCTGACGCAGGGCCTGGGCCAGCGGTCCGAGCCGGGTGAGCTGGCTTCCGATGTGGCAGTCCACTCCCTTCGCCACCAGCCCCCGCATCCGCCGAGCGCGCCCGTAGAGCGTCCGGGCCTCGGTGAACGGCACCCCGAACTTGGAGGTGGCCATTCCAGTGGAGATGTGGCGGTGGGTTCCGGGGTCGACCGCGGGGTTGACCCGCACCGCGAAGGGCGCGCGGCGGCGCATCCGGCGGGCGACCCGGTCCAGGAGCTCCAGCTCCTCGGCGCTCTCCACGTTGAACATGCCGATGCCGGCGGTCAGGGCCTGCCGCAGCTCGGGCTCGGTCTTGCCCACTCCGGCAAAGACCGTCTTGCCGAGCTCTCCACCGGCTTGCTCCACCCGCGCCAGCTCGCCTCCGGAGACCACGTCGAAGCCGGCCCCCCAGCGAGCCAGGACCCGGAGCAGGGCCAGGTTTCCGTTGGCCTTGACCGAATAGCAGATCCGGTGCGGCATCCCGGCGAAGGCCGCGTCCACCACCTGGAAGTGCCGGCGGAGCGTGGCTTCCGAATAGACATAGGTAGGGGTGCCCACCCGCCGGGCGATGTCCTCGAGCGGCACCTCCTCGCAGTGCACGGCGCCAGAGCGGGTGAGGAAGTGGTCCATCGCCGACCGTCAGCCGCCACCGTCCGGGGGGGAGGAAGCCGAAGCGGGGCCAGGCTCGAGCGGGTTCGGCTGCTGCCCCGGGGCCGGGGAAGCGGGTGGAGTGGCTGGCAGCGGTCGAAGGGTCATCGGGCGGACCCCGCATGCAGTGCTGGCAATGGCCAACGACAGTGCCGCCAGGAGCCGCCGGGGTGGGCCTCTAGAAGTGGATGCCCAGCTGCGCACGGATGGCCTGGGCAACCGACGGTGAGATGGGGGTGATGCCCGGGACGAAGTAGTTGTTCTGCAGCCCTTCGAAGGGAAAGAGCACCCCGTAGGCCAGCTGGACCCAGAAACCGTCGTCGGTCTCGTAGCGGACCCCGGCGTCGATCTCCACCCCCAGCTGGGTGCTGGTCCCGGAGGGTGTCGACTCCGGTTTGAGCGTCTTGGAATAGATGACGGAACCGAAGAGGCCCAGGGCATCGGAGAAGTTGTAGCGGACGCTGGGCTTGACGTAGAGCGCATCGGTGATCCCGCCGATGATCTCCCGCCAGAGGATGAGGTCGATGCGGTAGTCCTGGTTGAAGCGGAAGTTGCGGATGTCCGTGTCGTCGCAGTTGGCGGTCGAGCCGAAGGCGCAGGGTCGGCGGCCGTACTGGGCACCCTCATAGGAGCCCCACTGGGCCCCGAAGAACGTGCCGGACGTGCTGTAGGTTCGATTGGGCTTGTTGCCGAAGCCAGGGGCCGAGTCACCGCTGGCCGCCCCCACCTCCAGTCCGACCTTCAGCGCACCCTCCAGGAAGCGGACCTCGGTCTGCAGCGCGCCGCCAAACTGGGTGATGGTCAGCCGACCAAACGGTGTGCAGCCGCTGAGGTTGGGTTTGGTGGGATCGCAGACATCGACATGGCCGAAGTAGGCTGCGGCCTCCAACTCGATCCGGAAACGCTTCCGCTCGAACTTGATCCAGATGTCGGGGATGAAGAGCTGACCGTCCCGGTAGGTGGCGCTGAGCGAGGGATTGCCAGTCGGCGTCGTCTGCGAGGGATCGACGTTGCCGTTGAACGAGGTGGTGGAACCGTTCTGGTTGTACTCTTTGTGCTGCGTCCGGTACTGGAAGTACAGCCCGTAGTTGAAAACCGCGCCCCCGGAATCCAGCTTGGTGCGCGCCTTCTGGTCGGTGTCCTTTCGTGCCAGGATGATGCCGAAGGTGTGGGAGTCGTCGGACTGGTTGACGTCGAAAGGTTGGCCAGGGTCCCCGGTCCGGCCACTGACCAGGCCTTCCACGTCGAAATCGAACATGGGGACGATGAAGAACCCGGGCAGCGGCTCGGCCACGAACTGGAAGCGGTCCACGGTGGTGCCGTGGTCGCAGTCCAGGCAGTTGCCGTCGTTGTGGACGATGCCCAGACCATAGTGGTCTCCCATCCGGCCGAAGCGCAGTAGCCCCAGCGGCGTGGCCACTTCCCCCCAGACCCGCTTCACCGCCAGGTTGCTCTGGGAGGAGTTGACTCCCGGCTGGTTCGGAACCTGGGTCCCGTTGAGGATGCCAATGTCCACCCGATCCTGGCGGATGTAGGCGTACTGCGGCGTGCTGCCCCAGACGAGATTGTCGAGGGCGTCGATCTGCGAGCGGATGCGAACCTCTTCGGAGATGTTCAGCGTCGGCTCGAACCGAAAGCGGGTGTTGACGCCGGCGATGGTGTGACCTCCGGACAACCCATTCACGTCCGTATCCGGACGCGGGAACAGCGTGTACCGAGGTGAGCTGGCCGCAAAGCCATCCGCCGGCTGACTCAGATCGAACTTGTGAAACAGCTCCGGCCGCACCCGGAAGTACCCGTGCGGCTCGAGCAGATCCAACTTCCGGTGGCTGGTGCCCTCGGCCTCCCAGGTGGTTGCGGCCGAGGTCGCCGCCGCGGTGGCAGCCTGGGCGCGCATCTCCTCGCGCAGCTCCTTCTTGGCCGCCTCCACCTTGGCGTCGATCTCCCGCTGAATGTCGGCGTCGGTGCGGAGTTTGGGTTCTGCCAGGGGGGCGCCAGGCGGGGGCGGAGTCTGCGCGAGAGCGGTGGCGGAGACGAGCAGCGCCGCCAAGGCGGGGACCGTCACTGTGATTCTCCAGGGGTAGGGCGAAGGGCGCGGGATGAAGACACCCACGTGCATCGGTGTCAATGACGAGCGATGTGCAAACACGCCCTGGCCGCGTGCGTGCGGTAGCATCGCATGAACATGAACCGAAGCCTACGGATTCCCCTTCTGAGCCTGGCCGCGGCACTGGCGCTGGTCGCACTGGCCTCCTGCAGCGACAGCCTCAGCGAGTACGGCGGGCTGTGTTCGGTCTACGCCGCCACCAAGGACTGCATCGAGCCTTACAACTGCTTCTGCCGGCCCGGTTCGAACTGCGTGTGCACCAAACGCTGCGAGCAGGACACGGACTGCCCGAAGGGGAGCGTCTGCGTTCCCGGGTCGAACCCGGCGACCAACACCCAGGACCTGTTCTGCTTCGTCAGCCGCGACGGCGGGCGCTGATGGCGGAAAACCGTCCGGCTTGGTCTCCGCCATGGCCCGGTCAAGGCCCCTGCCGCAATTCGGTCAGGACTCCCCTCATTCCCTTGGGATGGACGAAGGCCACCCGTGCTCCCCCGGCGCCCGGCTTGGGCTGGGCGTCGATCAGCGGGGCCCCGGCGGCCCGGAGGGAGGCCATCGCCGCTTCGATGTCCTCCACCTCGATGCAGACGTGGTGAAGCCCCTCCCCCCGCTTCTCCAGGAATTTGGCGACCCCTGAATCCTTGGTGGTCGGGGAAATCAGCTCCACCCGGCCCATTCCGCGGCCGAAGATGGCGGTCCTCACCTGTTGCTCGGGAACCTCTTCGATGTGGGCCAGCTCCAGTCCCAGCGCGTCGCGCCAAAGGCGGATGCTCTCCTCCAGGTCGCGGACCACGATGGCCACGTGGTCGAGCCCTTTTGCATGAACCGTCATTTCCTCACTCTCCTCGCCGGCTGGCAATGGGGACAGAAGTAGGTCACTCGCCCGCCCTGGCGCATGGTCCGGATCGGAGTGCGGCAGCGGCGGCATCGCTCCCCGGCGCGGTCGTAGACCCGGAACGGGTTGGGTCCTCCTGGCTCCTCGACGTAGACGATCTCCTCGGAGTCCTCGGCCGAGAGTGCAAACCGCAAGCTGGCCCGCACCGCGGTGGCCAGCCGGTTCCATTCGGCTGGCTGCAGCGAGCGGGTGGGGCGTGCCGGATGGATGCGGGCCCGCCACAGCGCTTCCGCGGCGTGGATGTTCCCCAGCCCGGCCAGCCGGGTCTGATCGAGCAGCGCCACCTTGATGGGGAGCTTGGTGGGACCCAGCGCTTCCTTCAGCTCCCCTCCGGACAGCCGCCTCTTCCAGGGATCGGGACCCAGCGCCTGCACATCGGGCAGGTGCGGGAGACGCTCCGCCGGATGGGGCTCGATTCGACCGAACAGCCGCGTGTCACGGTAATGGACCACCGAGCGGTCGGCGAGGCGCAGGCGGGCTCGGCTGTACGGCTCGGGCTGCCCGGCCGGGCGCCGAACCCACTTTCCGGTCATCCCCAGGTGGGAAAGGAACCCCTGGCCCGAATCCAGCGCCACCAGCAGCACTTTGCCATGCCGGTCGGTGGAGGCCAGCCGACCGCGGAGGGCCTCGAAATCGGCCCGCTCGCCCTTGCGAAAGATGCGGGTGGGGTCGGCTTCCGCTCCCGTCACGGCTGAGCGGCCGAGCCAGCGCTCCAGGCTCCTCCGTGCAATTTCCACCTCCGGCAACTCGGGCATCGAAAATCCGTTCGCCAACGGGCTGGGCTCGGCGGTAAGCGTTGAACCGCTCGAGGAGGACCACATCCATGGCAGACCTGGCGAAGAAGTACACCCCGAAGTCGTTCCCCCACCTCAAGGGACTGAAGGGAATCAGCGACGCAGTGCTGGAGTCGCACCTCAAGCTCTACGAGGGTTACGTCAACCGGACCAACAAGCTCACCGAATCGCTTTATGCCTTGGCCAAGGAGGGGCAAGCCGCCGGCGCCAATCCCGCCTACGCCGAGATGACCCGCCGGCTGGGCTTCGAATACAACGGGATGGTCCTCCACGAGTACTACTTCGGCAACCTCAAGCCCGGCGGCTCGGGGAATCCGGGGAGCAAGCTCAAGGCGGCCGCCGAAGCCGGCTTCGGCAGCTGGGACATCTTCATCGCCGACTTCAAAGCCGTGGCCACCATGCCGGGCATCGGCTGGGCCATCACCTTCCAGAATCCGGCCAACGGCTGGATCTCCAACCACTGGGTGACGCTCCACGAGGACGGAAACGTGGCCGGCTTCAAGCCCATCGTGGTGATGGACGCCTGGGAGCACGCCTTCGTTCCTGACTACAAGCCCACCGAACGGGCCAAGTACGTCGAGGCCTACTTCTCCAACCTCGACTGGGCGGCGGCCGAGAGTCGGCTGGTCAAGCCGGGCTAATCGGTCGCCCGGGTCGTCGAAGGAGTCGCGCCGCGCGCGAGCCAGGCGTCCAGCCGCGCGCGGACCGCCGGCCACTCGGAGGCCAGGAGCGAGTAGTAGGCCGTGTTGCGGACGCCCCCGTCGGAGGCGGGCATGTTCGCCCGCAGGATGCCGTCCAGCCGTGCCCCCAGCCGCTCGATGGCCGCCCGGGAGCGGAGGTTGCGTTCGTCAGTCTTGAGCGAGACCCGAAGCACGCCCCACCGCTCGAAGGCGTGGGCCAGCATGAGGCGTTTGGCCTCGGTGTTCACCGCCGTGCGCTGCGCCTCGGGGGCCAGCCAGGTCCAGCCGATCTCCACGGCCTGGGGGATCCCCGGGGGACGGGTCAGCGGCGAGTCCGGGTCCTCGACCGGCCAGAATTCGAAGGCGAAGAAGCGGGTCGACCCCAGCACCCGGCGGGTGAGGCGATCGACCGTCGCGAAGGGAAGCGCCTGTCCGCGTTCGGCGTCGGCCAGGGCCGCATCGAGATACCGCTGCAGCCCAGCCCGATCCCGGGGAACCGAGGTCAGGCCGAACGTCTCCCGGGGCCCCTCGACGATGGAGAGGAGGCCCGGCAGGTGCGCCGGCGAGAGCGGCTCGAGACGGACATAGCGCCCCTCCAGGACGACGGGGGAAAGAGTCTCCATGGGTCGAGTGTTCTCTCACCTTCACCTGGTCCGCCACGAGCACAGTCGGAGGTGAAATCGGCCCCACGGCTCTCTAGATCGCGTCGGAGGCACGGCCTACCGTGTCACAGGTCATGACCAGACGACATCGGTCCGAGGGGGTCACCGAAAAGCGCCAGCCCGACCTCACCCGGCCCTCACCCGAAGAGCTGGTTCGAACTTGTCTGAACTGCGGCGCGCGGCTCGAGGAACGCAAGTGCAAGCTCTACTGCTCCTGCGGGTACTACGCCTCCTGCTCGGATTTCCTCTGAGTACGGATCGCCGGGCGGCACGCGTCCGCTTCTGACGCGCAAGCACTACCGCCTCGCCCGGGCGCGCGCAGGTGCCGCACGACGGCGGGCCCGCGCCGGTCGGGCACGCGCGGCAGCTCCACCTGGCCGTCGGGCCGAAGCGAGGCTCTGCTCCAGCGCCTGCGCTAGATCCACGACTCTGCTTGGCTGCGGCGCGCGCGGGACCTCGATCGTCTGACCCTGGGCCTTCTTCTTCAGCAGCGCTTCCACCCGAGCGCGATGCTCATCGTGGAAGCGCTTGGGCTCGAAGTGTCCAGCCATCGAGCGAATGAGCTGCTCGGCCATCTGCAATTCCCGGCCATTGGCCGCCGTTCGCCCGACCTCCGGCGGCTCCCGGACCTCGTCAGCCCAGACCAGGGTGGTCAGCACCAACCGACCCTCGGTACTGCGCAGGATGCACAGATGCTCCTTCGTGCTCAGCACGATCCGAGCCACGGCCACCAGACCCGTCCGCGCCAGCGCCTGGACGAGCAAAGGGTAGGCCTTGTTCGCCCGTCCGTCCGGAGCGACATGGTACGACTGGTCGACCTGGAGGAGATCGATTTCTTCGGGTTTGACGAACTCCTCGATGGAGATGGTCCGGTCGCGCTCCGGATCCGCAGCCCGAAGCTCTTCCTGTGTCAGCGTCACCACCCGGCCCTTGGAGATCTCGAACCCCTTGACGACGTGCTTCCAGGGAACCTCCTGGCCATCCTGCTGGCAAATGCGTTTCTCGTGGATCCGGCCACCATCGGCGTCGTGGTAAAGATGGAACTTCACGTTCTTGCTGACGGTTGCCGGCGTCAAGGCGACCGGAACGTTCACCAGTCCGAAGCTGATCGAGCCTTTCCAGTAGGGACGGGGCATCGGACTGCTTAGGCTGCATACGCCCGGCCCGGGGTGGAAGTGGCCCGGGCAAGCGCTTCCATGGTCCCACCGTCGGTTGCACGCCAAAGCGCGAAGAATTGAACTTCTCCGAGGAGGCCCCCGATGTCCTCAGGCCTGACGATCCGCGTCGTCTCGATCTCCGCCCTGCTCATTGCCGCCTGCGGAGTGCACACGCCAAAGGGCGTGGCCCAAGCCCTCATCTCCGATGAGCAAGAGAACCAGCTCGGACAGCAAGTGAAACAGGAGCTGGACAAGCAAGGCACCAAATACGTGAAGGATCCTGAGGTCGTGAACTATGTGCAGGGGGTGGCGAAGCGAATCTTCGTCTCGGCAAACAAGGACCGGCCGGGCGTCACCTGGCACGTTTACGTCATCGACGACCCCAAGCAGGTGAACGCCTTTGCGACACCGGGCGGAAATCTCTTCGTCTACACCGGGTTGCTCATCGCGGCGGACAACGAAGCGCAGCTGGCCGGGGTCTGGGGCCACGAGTCGGGACACGTCGTCGCGCGCCATACGGCCCGGCAGATGGTGGACGCGATGGGGCTGGAGACCGTGCTCAGCATCGCTCTGGGAGAGAATCCAAACGCGCTCGCGGAGCTCGCCGGAACCCTCGCCGCCAAGGGGGCACTCCTCTCCTACAGCCGTCAAGACGAGACGGAAGCCGACGAGTACGGAGCGCGGTACTCCTCGGCCGCCGGGTACGATCCGCACGGCATCATCCAGTTCTTTCAGAAGCTGGAGAAGATCGAGGGGCAGCAACCAGCGCTCGCCAAGTACCTCTCCGACCACCCCTTGACGGCGGACCGGATCACCCACCTCACCGAGTACATCCAGCAGAACAACCTGAAGGGAACGGAGCTCGGCGCCGAGCGCCTTCAGCCGGTCAAGCAGAAACTGGTCGCCCAGGCGCATGCCGCGGGAGTGAAGCCGGCCGCCTTGCGCTGATCGCGAAGACCCGGGGCTCGAGCCAACCCGGACGCAGGTCGTCGGAGACGCTCATCATGAGGCCCCCGAGAGCCGAGCGAGCGCCCATCGGGCCGCCTCACTGACGATGGGATGACGGTCCAGGGCCAGCGCTTCAAGCACCGGTCTGGCCCGGACCTCGCGGGCGGCACCCAGGGCATAGGCAGCGTTGCGGCGCAGTCCGTCATAGCCGGCTCGAGCCAGGGCGGTGCCCGGGACATAGCGGGCATAGGCTTCCGGTGTCAGGGCGGCGATGGAGAGCGCGTCCAGCGAGGCCACCGCCCGGGGGAGAAAGCGCGGCCCGGGGGCAATCACCGGAGCGGAGTTCAGCGGGCAGACGTCCTGACAGATGTCGCAGCCGAACACCACTTGCTCCATCGCGCTCCGCAACCGGTCGGGGATGGCCTCCTCGTTTTCGATGGTCTGGTAGGACAGACACAACCGGGCATCCACCTGCCCCAGTCCGTCGAGCGCTTCAGTCGGACAGGCGTCGACGCACAGCCGACAGCGGCCACAGACATCGGGGGTTGGACCGTCGGCATACCGATCGACGGCAAGGTCGATGAGCAGGACTGCCAGGACGACCCAGGATCCGAACTCGGGAGTCACCAGGCAGCCGTTGCGGGCCACGTAGCCCAGGCCAGCCCGCGCCGCCCAGACCTTTTCCATGAACGGACCGTGATCGATCGAGCCGTACATCTGCACGTCCGGATGGGCGCCCCGGAGCAGGCGCCGCAAGCTGCGCAGCCGGTCCCGCAAGGTGGCGTGGTAGTCGCGGCCCCGGGCGTAGCGAGCCACCGGCGAGGATTCCGCATCGGGAGCCTCGGTCCAGTAATCGCAGGCCAAGGCGACCACGGTCCGGGCACCGGGCAGCAGCCGCCGCGGATCGAGCCGGTCCTCGGCCCGTTCCTCGAGCCAGTCCATGTCGGCGGCCATTCCAGCGGCCAGCCAATCCAGCAGCGTCCTGGGTGGGATGGGCTCGGCTCGGGCGAAGCCGCAGAGGTCGAAGCCGGCCTGGCGAGCCAGACTCGCCAGTGCCGCTGCCGACGCGACGGTCACCGCTTGGGCTTCACCTCGGGAATCCACGCCACATCCTGCACTCCCGCCCGGTGGTTCACCGCGCGGGCCATCACGAACAGCAGATCCGACAACCGATTCAGGTAGCGCAAGGTGGATTCGTCCACCGTGCCTTCTCTAAACAAGGGGACGACCCGGCGTTCTGCACGGCGACAGACGGTGCGGGACAGGTGCAGGGCTGCGCTCCCTGCCGTGCCCCCGGGCAGGATGAAGTGCGTTTGCCCCGGAAGCTCGGCCTCGAGCTCGTCGATGGAGCGCTCCAGGGCAGTCACCCACTCCGGCCCGACGTGGGGAATGTGGGCCTCGGCCTTCGTCCCCCGGGGGGTGGCCAGCACGGCGCCCACGGTGAACAGCTGGTCTTGCAGTTGCTGGCAGAGCGGGTCCAGCGCACCAACACCGGCAGCCCGGGCCACCCCCAGCGAGGCATTGAGCTCGTCCACCTCACCATAGGCGGCCACCCGCGCGTCGTCCTTGGGTACACGGCCGCCCCCGAAGAGCCCGGTTTCTCCTCGGTCGCCCGTGCGGGTGTAGATCTTCATTCGCGCAGCATCCTATCTGCTATCTGCACAGCCTCCCATCGTGAGCGAGCACGGCACCGACGAGCACGGCCGGCGGAGTGGCCCCTGGTTCATCCTGGCCGCGGCCACGCTTTGGTCCACGGCGGGCGCGGCCATCAAGCTCTGCGCACTTTCCGGTTGGCAGATCAACCTGGGTCGCTCATTGGTGGCCGCAGCCGTCCTGGCGCTGCTGATTCCCGGCGCCCGCCGCCGTCCCGACCGGTCGGTCCTCCTGGTCGCGGTCGCCTACGCCTTCACGGTGCTGCTCTTCGTCCTAGCCAACAAGGCCACCACCAGCGCCAACGCCATCTTCATCCAGGACACCGCCCCGCTGTGGGTGCTGCTCCTCAGTCCTTGGTTGCTCCACGAATCGCCCAGCCGTGGGGAGTTGGTGTCGGTTCCCTTCTTCCTTCTGGGGCTGGTGCTGTTCTTCTTCGACCAGCTTTCGCCGGGGCAGGCCCTGGGGAACGTCATCGCCGTCGGCTCGGGGGTGGCCTTTGCGTTGTGCATCCTCGGCCTGCGGAAACTCGGCCCTCGGAACGTGGGGGCCATCGTCTGGGGGAACGCGCTGGCCGCGCTCCTTTCCCTTCCCTTGGCGATGAGGGGTCCGACCCCGACGGTGCGCGATCTGGGCCTGGTGCTCTTCCTGGGAATCTTCCAGCTGGGCATCTCCTACGCGCTGTTTGCCCGCGGGCTCCGGCACACCCCGGCGGTGGAGGCCTCCCTGCTGGCTTTGGTCGAGCCGGTGCTCAACCCGGTCTGGACCTTCCTGCTCACCGGGGAGCGGCCCGGGCCCTGGGCGCTCCGCGGGGGAGCCATCGTCCTGGGGGCGACCCTCTGGCGGACGCTGGCTCCCTGGTTCGAGGCACGCACCCGCCGCTCTCGGGCGACCTCCAGCGTTTGACCTTCGAGCGGATCCGAGCCCCGGCGGTCAGAACCCGGTGCGGAGCCCGAAGCGAAGGGTGACGTCGAGGGCTGGCCCGTCTGGATAGGGGTCCTCCCCCAAGCCGATCCACAGCTCGGTGCCCCGCTGGATCCGGAAGATCCAGCCGAAGTCGGCGGAGAAATCGGTCAGGTCCATCGGGTGCAGGCCGGTGCCGTGGTAGAGCGGCGTCTGGACGAAGAGATTTCCGTAGAGGAAGTTCCGCCAGCTGAGCTTGACGCGTACCCCGCCCGAGAACGAGGCGAAGACCACGTTCTCGAATTGGGCCAGGGTCCCGGTGCGGGGGGTGAAGCCGATGCCGACCGAGCCGGCGACCATCAGCCAGCTCGAGAATGGAAATTCCCCGGTGAGGATGAGCCCGGTCTGGAGCGTGCCCGCCCGGAACCCCGGGGCGGTCGAGGTCGGAAGTCCGAAGACCAGGATCAGCTGGGCGTGCTTTCCGAGCATTCGCCCCACCCCCAGACGCGAATCCCCCAGCCCGAGATCCACCGGTCCGTAGCGAAGCGTCTTCCCCTGCCCGTAGGTGATCTCGTAAGCGAAGCGATTGATGGGGCGAAGATTGCGGGAGTAGTAATTGACGCCCAGCACCTTGTGGTACCAGTTGATGAACCGGTCCATGAAGCCGTCGTAGGCGCCCTGGATGGTGACCTGGCCGAAGGCGAACCAGCGATCGTCCAGGCGGCGGGAAAGCAAGAACTGAAGGCGGG
>OEKZ01000178.1_pt1 | contig 12079 bp, 11 predicted proteins | sample 1503451 | NCBI WGS metagenome assembly OEKZ01 (sample SAMEA104379612, study PRJEB20068) | metagenome | biome: 1000743; feature: 77; material: 1998 | place: USA | collected 2012 | depth 25 m | reverse complement strand
AGCTGGGGCTAAGCAGTCTTCCGTGAAGCAGTGCCAGAGTCGGATCGAAGGCGGTCGAGCCCCTCGTACCAACTGGCCCGGGGCAGGAAGCTGGGGAGGACTCCGTCCCGCGCCTTCTGCAAGAGCACCTGGTACACCGTGACCCGGCCAATCCGGAACGTGACCGCGGTGGAGGCCAAGTACAGCCGCCAGGCCCGAGCCCGGCGCTTGCCGACGAGCTGAACCGCTTCGGGAAACCGCCGTTCTAGGCGTCCCAGCCATTCCAGGAGAGTCCGAGCGTAGTGGCTCCGGAGCGCCTCCACGTCCAACACCTCGAACCCCGCGCGGCGGGCTGCGTCCACGACCAGATCCAGAGGGGGCAGATCCGAGTCGGGAAAGATCTCCTGCTGGATGAACCCGCCGCGGTCGCGGTGCAGCCAGGGGATGGTGCGCCGGGCGTCGCCGGCTTCGGCGATGGCGTGGTTCAGCAGTAGCCCTCCCGGCACGAGTCGGTCGTTGAGAACGGAGAAGTAATGCCCCAGCTCCTGGCGCCCGACATGCTCCATCATTCCCACGGAGGCCAGCTTGTCCCACTGCTCGGCCGGGGGCAGCTGGCGGTAGTCGGTCAGCCGGATGTCCACCACCTCTTTGCTTCCCAGCTCCCGCTGGACCCGCTCGTCGGCGATTTCCCGTTGGGCCGGGCTGAGGGTGATCCCGGTGGCGTGCACCCCATGACGTCGGGCGGCGTGGAGCACCAGGGCGCCCCAGCCACACCCGATGTCCAACAGGCGCTCGCCCGCCTTGAGCCCGAGCTTCCGGCAGACCAGCTCCAGCTTTGCCGCCTGGGCTGCCTCCAGCCCTTCGACACCCGGTGCCCAGTAGGCGCAGGAGTAGACCATCTCCTCGTCCAGGAAGAGTCGGTAGAAGTCGTTCCCGACGTCGTAGTGGTGGCGCACCGCCGCGTCGTCCCGACCGGGGGTGTGCCGGCCGGCAGCACGAAGCAGCGCCGTGGCCCGGGCACCGATTTCCGCCAGGAAGGCGGTCGCCATTGCAGTGAGGTGCAGCCCCTCCGGCCCCGGCCAGCTGGCGGCCAGCTCCAGACAGCGCACCAGATCGCCCTCCACCTCGATATCCCCGGAGAGGAAGGCCTCCGCCAGCCGCTCCTCGGAGGGGGGAAACCCGAAGGCCGCGGCAGCCCGCTCATGGGTGAGCACCAAGGTCGGGGTGTCGGAGCTGGCCGGAAGGGGTGGAATCCAGGAGCCGTCCCAGAGCCGAACGGCAAAGGGGCGGCGCGGACTCGACAGAAGCGCCTGCAACTGCGACCGGGTGTCCATGGCTGGCCCTCCCAGGAGTGTCATTCGCATGCGCTGGGAAATGCCATCCCGTCAAGCAGAACTGAATCCGCCAAGCCGTCGTTCCGTCAGTAGCGGACGCCATGCGCTTGCTCCAGTCAGCTCCGCTCCTGCTGCTTTTGGCCGCCTCCGGCTGCGTCGTTCGCGAGACACGGCCCCTGCCTCCGCCCATGTCCGACGCCGAGGCGGTCGAACGCGGGGAGGCCTGGTGCGGGCAGCACGGCTACGAATGCCGAGCGCGCAGCGTGGCCCGTCGTGGCGATCTGGTGGAGGCCATCTTCGACGCCGAGGGCCATGGAGCCCGCGGTCCGCTGAGGCTGGACTTCGGGGTCTGGGACCGCCGCCTGGTCCGGGTCGAAGTTCCAGCGGTTCCTCCTCCCGGTCCCCGGCCGATGGCCGAAGCCGAGGCGGTGCAGCAGGGCGATGCCTGGTGTCGCTCGCGCGGCTACGTCTGCATCCTGGAGGACGCTCACGTGGAAGGCCAGGCACGCTGGCACCTTCGCTACCGGGTGGAGGCTCCAGGTCATGGGCGGGTGGGACTGACCTACGACGCCTTCAACCGGGCCCTGTTGGGCGTCCGGGAGGACGTCCGCAGCTGATTTCATTGCGCGTCGAGGTCGGCTGTCGCTAGCCCTCACCCCACCCGGTCGCCCTCTTGGCGCCCGGTGCGTGGAGGCAGCCTTCGTGATCGACCTCTACTACTGGCCGACGCCGAACGGTCACAAGATCACCATCGCGCTGGAGGAACTGGGGCTGCCGTACCGGATCAAGCCGGTGGACATCAACCGCGGCGAGCAGTACCAGCCCGACTACCTGCGCATCTCCCCGAACAACCGCATCCCAGCCATCGTCGACAACGAGCCGGAGGACCGAGGCGGCCCACTTTCCATCTTCGAGTCGGGAGCCATCCTCACCTACCTGGCGGAAAAGACCGGGCGGCTACTCCCTTCCACCGCCCGCGGCAAAGCCGAGGTGATGCAGTGGGTCTTCTGGCAAGTGGGGGGCTTGGGACCGATGGCTGGACAGAACCACCACTTCGTCCAGTACGCGCCGGAGAAGATTCCCTACGCCATCGACCGCTACGTGAAGGAGACGGCCCGGCTGTACCGGGTGTTGAACACCCGCCTGGCCGATCGGCCCTATTTGGCGGTGGACCACTCCATCGCCGACATCGCCTGCTATCCCTGGGTGGTGCCCCACGAGCGGCAGCAGATGAACCTCGACGATTTCCCGAACCTGAAGCGTTGGTTCGCCAACATGGCCCATCGGCCGGCGGTGGAACGGGCCTATGCCGTGGCGGCCCAGGTGAAGGCCCAACCCATCGACGACACTGCCCGGAAGGTGCTGTTCGGGCATACCAGCAGCAGCTAGAAGCGGTAGGCGAGGCCGAACAAGAGATAAAGGGTGAAGAAGGTATTCCGGGTGTAGTTCCCGGTGCCGATGGTGGGGCCCATCTTCAACCGAAAGGTCACCGCCAGGTCGTGCTGGAGGAGGTACTCCACCCCCCCGCCGAAGAGGATGGGGACGAAGAACCTCGAGCCGGCGTTGAAGGTCACCCAGAAGGGGAGATCAAACGTGGCGGAGGCCCGGAGCTTGGGGTCGATCCGGAAGCCTCCTTCCAGCCCGACCGGGAAGGTCATTCCGACCACGGTCTGGTTGTCCGGGAAATAGAGCAGGAGCCCGGGGTCGAACCGCAGCGCCAGGTCGAACTTCTGCTTGGCCAGTAGCTGCTTGCGGATGGTGAACTGGAATTTCAATCCCAGGACACCGGTGTCGGTGATGCCTTCCTCCCCGTAGTTGAAGGTGAAGCGGCCGCCCAGATCGAGCGTCTGGTCGACGCCATAGGCCAGATCGGCAGAGATCCCCGGCCAGCCGAACTGAGCCCAGAACAGGCCGCCCCCGGTACCAATGGTTTGGCCGGCTTGGGCCGACCAGCCCTCGGCGCGCGCGGATGCCCCGACCAGGAGAACGGTCAGCAGTGTGGCACCACCCCAGCGAGAGAACCCCATCGGGCAAGACCTCCAAGTCGAGGATGACAGCTGGGGACGACGTTGCCCCGAGCCCGGGGGGTGGGTGCCAGCCCCAAAGCGCCGACCCCTCGAAAATGGGACGACTCGGGGACGGAGGTGGTTAGAGTACCCGTCCACACACCCCAGGACTCCGGTCGGGAGCCATTCAGATGACCGTCTCGCTGCCTCGTCTTGCCGTCCTGACCTTCTTCGTCGCCGGCGCCACGAGGGCCGCAGAGGGGCCGCTCCGGGTGAGCATGATTCCCACCACCGACCCCTCGCGGATGCTGCGGGAGGCCGAGCCGCTGGTGAAGTACTTCCAGCAGGTCACCGGGCGGCGCATCGAGCTGACCATTCCCCAGAATTACGCCGCGGTGGTGGAGGCCATGGTGCAGGGGCAGGTGGACCTGGCCCATTTCGGCGGCTTCACCTTCGTGCAAGCCAACCGTCGGGCCGGGGCGGTCCCGCTGGTGCAGCGCGAGCGCGACCGGAATTTCCACAGCAAGCTCATCACCGCCCGCGACGATGTGAAGGGGCTGGCGGACCTCGCCGGCAAGCGCCTGGCCTTCGGCGATGTCAACTCGACCTCGGGCCATCTCATGCCGGCCTACTTCATGCGCCGGGAGGGCGTGGATGCGGCGGTGCTGGACGGCGCCCTCTATACCGGCGGACACGACGCCACCGCACTGGCCGTGGCCCAGAAGAAGGTCGACGCCGGTGCGCTCGACGAGGCGGTGTGGGAGCGACTGATCCAGGACGGAAAGGTCGACCCCTCGAAGGTGCGGGTGTTCTGGACCACCCCGCCCTTCGTCGACTACGTCTGGGCGGCACGGAAGGACCTCGACCCGTCTCTGCGTCAGAAGCTGGCCGAGGCCTTCCTGTCGCTGAGCCCGGACAACCCCGCCCACCGGCCCATCCTCGAGCTGCTCAGCGCCAAAGGCCGCTACGTTCCGGTCGACGTCGCGGCCTACGCTCCGCTTCGCGAGGCGGCACTTCGGGAAGGGCTGTTGCGGTGACCTTCTCACTCCAGGGGGTCGGACGATCATTCGTCGGTGGCGCGGGCGAGGTGGCCGCGCTCTCGGAGGTGAGTTTCCAGGTCGCCCCGGGGGAACGGGTGGTGGTCCTGGGGCCCTCCGGCGCGGGCAAGACCACCCTGTTCGGCATCCTCAACACCACCCTTCGCTGCACCACGGGTTCGGTGCGCTTCGAGGGAGCGGACGTCTCCACGCTCTCGCCTCGGGCCTTACGCGCTGCCCGCCGGCGCATCGGGACCATCTTCCAGCAGCCGCGACTCGTCCCTTCGCTCACTGCTCGTCAGAACGCGCTCCTCGGCCGGGTGGGGCACTGGTCGGCTCTGGGTGCCATCGAGGCCGCGCTCAAGCCACGGGCTTCGGACCTGGCACGGGCCGACGCCGCACTGGAGGCGGTGGGACTGGCGCATCGCCGTCAGGCCCGGGCCGACGAGCTGTCGGGTGGGGAGCAACAGCGGGTCGCCATCGCTCGGGTCCTGGTCCAGGAACCCACGGTGGTCCTGGCCGACGAACCCTTCGCTTCGCTCGACCCGGGGCTGGCCGAGAGCGTCGGCGAGCTGCTCCTGGGGGTGGCCTCGCGGGGGCGGACGCTGGTGGCCACCCTCCATGACGTCGGGATTGCCCTGGGCGGTTTCCCCCGGGTGCTCGGGCTGTCGCGCGGGCGACTGGCCTTCGATCTCCCGGTCGCCGATCTGCGCCCGGACATGCTCCTCAGACTGTACGGTCGCGCGAACGAAAGAGCGGCGGCTTCCAGTGCGCATCCGGAGGGGGGCGATGACCTGGCCTGCGCCCACTGAGCCCGCGGCCACCCGGCTGTGGACCTCCCGGCCCTGGGCGGTGCTGGCAGTGGTGGCCTTCTTCGGGTGGAGTCTGGTGGAAGCGCAGGTCGACCCGGGGCGCCTGCTCTCCTCGGAAGCGCTGGAGGGAATGGGGCGCTTCCTCCGCGGGCTCGTCCCACCCGATCTGTCGCTCCGCTTCTTACGGGTGGTGGCCCTGGCGCTGGTGCGGACACTGTCCATCGCGGTGGCCGGAACGGCGCTGGCCGTGCTGCTGGCCTTCCCGCTCTCCATCCTGGCCACGCCGCGGCTCTTCCGGACTACCCGAATCGCCGCCGAAGCGCCCGGGGGTTGGGGAGCGACGTTGCTTCTCGCGCACCTGGGCGCGCGGACGGTGCTGCGACTTTTCCGCGCGGTGCCCGACCTCTTGTGGGCCTTGCTCTTCGTGGTGGCGGTCGGGCTCGGCCCCACCGCCGGCACGCTGGCCATCGCGGTGTCCTATGCCGGCGTCCTGGGCCGCGTCTTCGCCGACATCTTCGAAGGAGTCGAAACAGGTGCGGTGAAGGCCCTGGCGGCGTCGGGGGGCCGCCGCGAGAGCCTGTTCCTCTTCGCCATCCTTCCCCAGGCCGCTCCGGGGCTGGTCGGCTACACTTTGTACTCGCTGGAGTGCGCGCTGCGGGCAGCCTCGGTCCTCGGATTTGTCGGCGCTGGCGGGGTGGGGCAGGAGATTCAGCTCTCCATGCGGCTGTTCGAGTACCGGCAGGTCTCGACCCTGCTGCTGGCCTTCGTGGCAGTGATGGTTGCCGGCGAGGGACTGAGCCGGCTCTTTCGGCTCCGCTTCCGGAAGGTGCAGGCGGGGGGTGCCGCCCCCCTCACCCGGGGCGGCACGAGGCTGGCCTACGCCGTCGGGCTGGCGGTGGTGCTGGGAAGCTTCTGGAGCGTGGGGCTCTTCGACGAGACCCGTGCTGGTCTGGTGGGGCGCATCGCCCGGTTCGTCGCCGCGCTCTTTCCGCCGGACATCTCGATGGCCTTTCTCCGCTCCCTGGCGGTCCCTCTCCGACAGACGCTGGCGGTGGCCGGAGCCGGGACGCTCCTGGGCATGGTGCTGGGCGGTGTGCTGAGCCTTCCGGCCACGGCCTCCCTGGGCTTTCCCGCGGCCGAGGCGCCCGGGCAAACCCGGGCGAGCGTCCGGTTTCTCCGTCGGACGCTCTACTTCGGTGCCCGGGCGGTCCTGGCTGCGCTGCGGGCCATCCCCGAATTGTTGTGGGTGCTGCTCTGCATCCTGGCGGTGGGGTTTGGACCGTTCGCCGGGGTCCTGGCTCTGGGGCTGCACACCGCCGGAGTCCTCGGAAAGCTGTGGTCCGAGGCCCTGGAGGATGTGCCGCCCGGACCCGATGAAGTGGTGGAGGCGGGCGGCGGCGGTGCGGCGGCGCAACTGGCCTGGGCAGCCTGGCCGCAGGCCCGGGAGCTGGTGGTGAGCTACGCCCTGCTCCGCTGGGAGTTCAACGTCCGAGTCTCGGCGCTGGTGGGCTTCCTGGGCGGCGGTGGAGTGGGGCTGCTGCTCTACAACTCGATCCAGCTCGGCTTCTACGACCGAGTGGGGACATTGGTCTTGCTCGTCTTCGGGCTGGTCACGCTCAGCGATGCGCTGTCCGGTGCCATCCGGCAAACACTGGCGGTGCAGACGAGCCGGCGCGCCGGGGCTGCCGTCGAGCTAGCCGCAGCGCGTCTGGCGGCGGAAGCTGGCATCACTGCGCCAAGCGGTTAACGCTCGGCGTCACCGACTTGATTCAACTGCGTAACGTCTTGACACGGGTGTGCGTCGCGGTCAGCGTGTGTCTCCGTCGCGTGCAGTCTGACCGGAGGCTTCCCATGCATATGGAGCGCCGGACGTTCCTCAAGGGGACGGCCGCCTTGGGTGGAGCGCTGGGCGTCGGGCTGTTCGATCTCTCGGAGGCGCGCGCGGAGATGCGCGAGCTGAAGATCTCCCGCACCACCGAGACTCGGAGTACGTGCCCGTATTGCTCGGTCTCGTGCGGGGTGATCATCCACACGCTGGGAGACAAAGCGAAAAATGTCACCGGCTCGGTGGTCCACGTCGAAGGGGATCCCGATCACCCCATCAACCGCGGCACGCTCTGTCCCAAGGGCATCACCCTCAAGGACGACATCCAGCATTCGGGCCGGTTGAAGACGCCCAAGGTCCGCCGTCCCGGCTCGGACAAATGGGAGGACATCTCCTGGGACGCCGCCATCGCCGGCATCGCCCGCCACATCAAGGGAACGCGCGACCGGACCTTCATCGCCACCAATGCCAAGGGCGAAACGGTCAATCGCACGCCGGGCATCATCATGATCGGCGGCTGCACCGACACCAACGAGTTCAACCTCCTCCAGTGGAAGGTAAGCGCCGGCCTCGGAGTCACCTACCGAGACACGCAAGCACGAGTATGACACGGCCCAACGGTGGCCAGTTTGGCCGCCACGTTTGGTCGCGGTGCGATGACGAACGGCTGGGTCGACATCAAGAACGCCGATGTCGTGTTCGTCATGGGCGGAAACCCCGCCGAGAACCATCCTTGCGGATTCAAATGGGCCATTGAGGCCAAGAAGACGCGGGGAGCGAAGATCGTCTGCGTGGATCCGCGTTTCCAGCGGACCGCGGCAGTCTCGGACGTCTACGCGCCGCTCCGGGCGGGGACGGACATCGCCTTTCTCCACGGCATCATCCGCTACGCCCTGGACAAGAAGCGCTTCCACCTCGACTACGTCAAAGCCCACACCAACGCCCCCTACATCGTGGGAGAGAAGTACGGCTTTCAGGACGGCCTGTTCACCGGCTTCGACGAGAAGAAGGGGGAATACGACAAGGCGGCCTGGGCCTACGACGCCGACGAGACGACCAAGGCCTATGCCATTGACGAGACGCTGCAACATCCCCGCTGCGTCTTCCAACTCCTGAAAAAACACGTCGACCGCTACACGCCGGAGATGGTGGAGCGGATCTGCGGCACACCCAAGGAGCAGTTCCTGAAGGTGGCCGAGATGGTGACCTCCACCGGCAACGCCGAGCGGGTCGGCACCATCCTGTATGCCCTGGGGTGGACCCAGCACTCCACCGGGGTGCAGATCATCCGCACCGCGGCGATGCTCCAGCTGCTGCTGGGGAACGTCGGCCGTCCGGGCGGCGGGGTCAACGCGCTGCGCGGCCACAGCAACATCCAGGGCGCCACCGACATGGGCGGCACCTTCGACATCCTTCCGGGCTACCTCAAGACGCCCAACGGAGCGCTGCCCGACCTCGCCACCTACCTCGAGAAGAGCACACCCTGGACGCTCAACAAGATGGCCTGGACGTCCATGAACTACTGGAGCAACTACCCCAAGTTCATGGTCTCCCTGCTCAAGACGCTGTGGGGGAAGGCGGCGACCAAGGAGAACGATTTCGGTTACACCTGGCTGCCCAAGGCCGACGGCAACTACTCCTGGGTATACATGTTCGATGACATGTACCGCGGCTCCTCGATGCGGGCGGGTGGCAAGGAGCCGGCTCCGGAGGGCCTCATCTCCTTCGGGATGAATCCGGTGGGCACCGGCCCCAACTCGGAGAAGATGGTGGCCGCGCTGGCCAAGCTGAAGTGGCTGGTGATGGTGGAGAACCAGGAAACCGAGACCGCGATCTTCTGGAAGGCGCCGAAGGAGCTCAAAGGTCCGGAGCCCTCCCAGATCACGACCGAGGTCTACCTTCTCCCGGCAAGTAACTTCGCCGAGAAGGACGGCACCCTCACCAACTCGGCCCGATGGGTTCAGTGGAAATGGAAGGCCCTGGACCCCCCTGGTTCGGCCAAGTCCGACCAGGAGATCATCGCCCGGACGTTCCTGGCGGTGCGTGACCTCTACAAGAAGGAGGGCGGGGCGCTCCCGGAACAGGTGCTCAGCGTCTCCTGGGCCTACACCAATCCGGCCAACCCCGACCTGTCGGAGGTCCTCAAGGAGATCAACGGCAAGGCCATCGTCGACATCTTCGAGCCGCCCAAGGACCCCAAGGATCTCAAGGAACCAAAGAAGCTCATCAAGGCCGCCGGCCAGCAGCTCGACGGCTTCGGTCAGCTCCGCGACGACGGCACCACCAGCTGCGGCAACTGGCTGTACGCCGGAGTCTTCACCGAGGCCGGCAACAATTCAGCGCGCAGGCTGCCCGCGGATCCGCTCGGCCTGGGGATGTTCCACCAGTGGGCCTTCAGCTGGCCCGCCAATCGCCGCATCATGTACAACCGCGCCTCCGCCGACGCCCAGGGCAAGCCCTGGGACCCCAAGCGGGCCGGCATCCAGTGGAACGGCGAGAAGTGGGTGGGGGACGTCCCGGACATCAAGCCGGACAGCCCGCCTGGTCAGTTCGGCGCCTTCATCATGTTGCCCGAGGGAGTGGGTCGGCTCTTTGCTCCGGTGCTCAACGACGGGCCGTTCCCCGAGCACTACGAGGCGGTCGAGGCGCCGGTGGACAATGTGCTCCACCCCAAGGTGAGCAGCAATCCCGCCAGCAAACGGTTCAGCAACGACAAGGATCCGTACGGAAAGGCAGCGGATTTTCCCATCGTTTGCACCACCTACCGGCTGACCGAACACTTCCATTACTGGACCAAGCACCAGGAAGGCGGACGCCTCAACGAGGTGCAGCCAGGGATCTTCTTCGAGATCCCGGTCGAGCTGGCAGCCGAGAAGGGAATCAAGGACGGCGAGCAAGTGCGAATCACCTCCGCCCGCGGCTCCATTGAAGGCCCGGCGATGGTGACCAAGCGCATCAAGCCGATGACCATCGACGGCAAACGCGTTTGGCAGATCGGTCTTCCGATCCACTGGGGATTCTCGGGTGACCCCAAGCACCTCGGTCCGCTGGCCAACGTCCTGACTCCGTCGGCCATCGACCCCAACACCTGGACGCCGGAATACAAGGCCTTCCAGGTGAAGCTCGACAAGGTGGAGAGGGCCTGACCATGGCAATCCCCGGCCTGGAGATCATCAACTCCTCAGCTTCGCTTCGCGGCCAGTACACCGGCCTCCGGAAGATGCCCTTCGTCAGCAAGTACATCGACACCTCGACCTGCATCGGCTGCAAGGCCTGCGAGGTTGCCTGCCAGGAGTGGAACGACCTTCCCTCGGTGAAGACCCAGCAGACGGGCAGCTACCAGACCTTGCCCACCCTCCACGCCGAGTTCTGGAACCTGATCAAGTTCAACGAGACGGAGGTCGACGGCAACTTCGCCTGGTTGATGCGCAAGGACCAGTGCATGCACTGCGCCGATCCCGGTTGCCTCCGGGCTTGCCCGGCGCCGGGCGCCATCGTCCAGTACTCCAACGGCATCGTCGACGTGAACCCCGAGCAGTGCATTGGTTGTGGCTACTGCGAGACGGGGTGCCCCTTCGACGTGCCCCGCTTCTCGGCCAAGTCCGGGAAGATGTCCAAGTGCACGCTCTGCGTGGACCGGACCACCATCGGACTCGAGCCGGCCTGCGTGAAGGCTTGCCCCACCGGCTGCCTGCACTTCGGCACCAAGGAGGCGATGGTGTCCCTGGGCAACGAGCGGGTGGCTCAGCTCAAGGCCGATGGTTTTGCCAACGCCGCGCTCTACGATCCGCCGGGAGTCGGCGGCACGGGGGTGGTGACCGTGCTCAAGTACGCCGACAAGCCTGAGCTGTACGGATTGCCGGCCAACCCCACGGTGCCGACGACGGTCCGGGTGTCCAAGAACTGGCTCCGGCCCCTGGGGCTCCTCAGCATGGGGGCGGTCCTGATCGGGCTGGTGGGCCACTATTTGAAGTTCGGTCCACGGCAGCCGCCCAAGTCGCCTCCCTCTCCACCGCAGGCCTGACCCCAGAAAGGGACTCCAGCGATGGCCAACCCCGTTCAGAGCTCTGCCGCCGGCGCCGCTGTTGCTCGCTCCTCGGGCGACCCCGCCATCCTGGTTGCCCAGGATCGGGACAACCTGGTCGTGGGCGACGTGGTGGTGCGCTTTCGCTATGCCACCCGGGTCATCCACTGGGGAGTGGCGCTGACCTTCTTCGTCTGTCTCTTCACCGGGCTGCCGATCTGGACGCCCATCTTCGGCTGGATGGCCACGCTGTTCGGCGGGCTTCAAGTCTGCCGCTGGCTGCACGCCTGGACCGGAATCCTCTTCGCCTTCTTCGCCCTGCTGCAGTTCCTCCACTGGGCTTCCGAGATGCGCATGGGCGATGCCGACAAGCGCTTCATCAAGCTCGAGAACTTCCTGGCCTACATGCGCTGGCAGACCCACGACGAGGAGATCGGCAAATACAACGGCGGGCAGAAGGTCTTGTTCTGGATGAGCTCGCTAGCTTCGCTGGGCTTGCTCCTCACCGGCATCGTCCTCTGGTGGCCGAACCTCTTCGGGCCCGGACTGCGCGAACTGTCCTGGCTGCTCCACGACGTGACCTTCATCCTCTTCGTGCTGCTGATCATGGGGCACATCTATCTCTCCATCGCCGAACCAGGGACCTTCACTGGGATGGTGAAGGGAACGGTGACCAAGGACTGGGCGCGGCTGCACCACCCGCGGTGGTACCGCGATGTGACGGGTGACAAGCGCTGAGACCCTGACCCAGCGCTTCGAACGGCGGGCCGCCCGTGCCGAGGCGCTGTCCGAGGGACCTTCCTCGGGACGCGAGCCGCTGCGCTTCGCCGCCGGCCTGTTCCGGGCCCAGGGTCGGGCCGCTGCGGCGGTCCTCGAGCTGCACGCCCGGTCGGCGCTGAGCGGCTCGCCGGCCAAGGACCTTCCCAAGGTGGAGAAGCCGCTGCGCTCGGTGCTTCGCTTTCTCGCCGAGTCGGGACCGGTCCCCCTCCGCGAGATGTCCAAGGAGCGAGCCGGTGAGCCGCTGGACCTGTTCGTGGCCAGGCTCGACACCGCCTGGACCGG
>OEKZ01000196.1_pt1 | contig 12382 bp, 12 predicted proteins | sample 1503451 | NCBI WGS metagenome assembly OEKZ01 (sample SAMEA104379612, study PRJEB20068) | metagenome | biome: 1000743; feature: 77; material: 1998 | place: USA | collected 2012 | depth 25 m | reverse complement strand
CTCCACCACCGAGCACACCGGGTGGACGCAGACCGAGCCGAGACGACGCTCGAGCTTCAGCCTCGGCAGGAGCTCGTCGTGGACGAAGTCCACGGTGTCCAGGATTCGCATGGCATCGAAGCGCTTCTGCCGCTCCGGGCTCAGCAAGCGCCGGCAGGTACGAATGCCCTGGGTACAAGAGCTCCCCTCGACGACCACAGGGAGGCGACCGCCCTCGGTCCACCGCCAGAGACGCTCCACGGTGCGGTTGGCCATCTCGACGTCGCCCTGGTGGAATCCCTTGGAGTGCCAAGGAGTGCTGCAGCAGGCGCCGGAGACATCCTCGGGGATGTGCACCGGGACACCCGCCCGCTGTGCCACTTCGACCAGCGCCTCGGGGGCGCTCGGCCGCTCCGGTTCGCCGTCGATGCGGCCAAAGATGCGCACCATGCAGGCGGGGAAGTAGACCGCCTTGGCACCCGAGGCGGAGGTGCGGGGAAGCGGGGGGGCCAGGTGAGGAACGTCCGCGCTCCATTCCGGAAACAAGTCCTCCCCGACTACGGCGCGGGTGATGCCGGTGATGCCGCGCATGCCCGAGGTGCCCACCACGGCGGCCACGCCGTGACCGGTCGCGACGGCCGCGCGCGCGAGCCTCTCCACGGCGCCGCCGTGTCGGGCAGCGGCCCGGGCGATCCAGTTGCCTGCTCCCGAGTGCCGCTCGGCGCGAAAGCGTTTCATCAGGGCGCCGGTGTCGATGGAGACCGGGCAGCGGGTCTGGCACATTCCGTCCCCGGCACAGGTCTCCAAGCCGGCATAACCGTAATCGCGTTCCAGTGCCTCGGCCTCCGGCGAGCGGTTCGCGGAAGCCGCCTGCCGCACCAGCTCTCGCCGGATGACGATGCGTTGGCGCGGCGTGGTGGTGAGCTCGCGGCTCGGGCAGACGGGTTCGCAGTAGCCGCATTCGATACACATGTCGGCTTCCGGTTCGATGGACGGAAGGGATTTCAGATCGCGCAGGTGGCCCTGGGGATCGCTTCCGATGATGACGCCCGGATTGAGCAGGCCCTGCGGGTCGGACAAGGACTTGAGTCGGCGCATGATGGCCGTCGCTTCGGGTCCCCATTCCGTCTCCACGAAGGGGGCCATGTTCCGACCGGTTCCGTGCTCGGCCTTCAAGGCCCCGCCGTGCTTGGTCACCACCAGTTGGACCATGTCGTCGATGAAGGCCGCGTACTGGTCGATGGCAACCTGGTCATTGAAGGACTGGGTAATGACGAAGTGCAGGTTCCCGTCCTTGGCGTGACCGAAGATGATGGCGTTGTCGTAGCGGTGTTTGCGGAACAGCCCCTGGAGGTCGACGGCGGCATCGGCCAGACGGTCGATGGGGAAGCAGACGTCCTCGATGATGACGGTGGTTCCGCTCTGGCGGACGCCTCCCACCGTGGGGAACAGCCCCTCCCGAATGCGCCAGTACTGTTGCTGGAGGAGTGGGTCTTGGCTGAAGCCCGCCGGGAGCAGCAGCGGAAGCCTGCTGGAGACAGCCTCCGCCGCGACCATCATCGGTGGAAGCTCGTTCTCCTTGGCCGCCTGGAACTCGCAGAGGAGCGCTGCCGCGCCGGCGGGAAGCTGGGCCACGGAGGCCGGCATTCCCGGCTTGCCGGCAGCGGCGCGAAGGCTGGCCGAATCCATCAGCTCGAGCGCACGTGCTCCGGCGTCGCGAAAAGGGGCAATGGCATCACAGGCCGCGTGGATGTCCGGGAAGAAGAGGAGCCCGGTGGACTTGAAGGGCAGCACCGGAACCGTGTCCAGGACCGCCTCGGCGATGAAAGCCAGTGTCCCTTCCGAGCCGATCAAGACGTGGGCGAAGATGTCCACCGGCCGCTGGTAGTCGACGAAGGCGTTCAGCGAATACCCGGTGGTGTTCTTCATCCGGTATTTCGCGCGGACTCGCCCCAGCAGCTCGGGCCGCTTCATGACTTCCTGCCTCAGCTCGGTCAGTCCCTGGTGGAGCGCTGGTTCGGCCTGGCGCAACTGCTCGTCGGCATCGGGATGGGCCGTATCGATGCAGGTCCCCGAAGGAAGGACGAAGGTGAGCGAGTGAAGCGTGTGGTAGCTGTTCTGCTCGACACCGCAGCACATCCCGCTGCTGTTGTTGGCGAGGATGCCGCCGATGGTGCAGGCGCGAATGCTGGCTGGATCGGGACCGAGCTTGGCTCCAAAAGGCCGGAGCAGGGCGTTGAGGTGGTCGCCGATCATCCCCGGCTGGGTCCGGACGCGCTTTCCCCTCTCCTCCACCCGGGCCTGGCGCCAGTGGCGGGCGACCTCGACCAGAAGCCCCTCCGAGAGTGACTGGCCGGAGAGGCTCGTGCCCGAGGCCCGAAAGGTGAGCGGGATTCGCCGGGCTCGACTCAGCCGAAAGAGTTGCTGCACTTCCTCGACCGACCGGGCAAGCACCACGGCCTGAGGCACCAGGCGGTAGCAGCTGGCATCCGAGGCGAAGGCGATCCGGTCAATGGGTCGGGTGAGAACTCGCTCGGCCGGGACCACCTCGTGGAGCTGCGAGACGAGGTCGGCATTCGGCTGGGAGAGGTCAGCGGCGGCGAGGGCCATGCTCAGCCCACCAGAAACACAACTGTCGACCGAGCGCCATGTGCCCCAATGACCAGCGCCAGTTCGATGTCCGCGGTCTTGGAGGGCCCGGAGATGAAGAGTCCGAAGCCCGGCCCCTCGAAGCGCAGCCGGGCGTAGGCCTCATGGAGCGTGTGGACCACGTCCAGGGGATCGACCACCAGCACCAAGTGCTGGGCGATGAAAGGCAGTGCCTGCCGCCGGCCCAGCCCCTTCGCCGGGACCCACACCGCTCCATTCTCCGCCACCGCGAACTGGCCGCGGATGATGGCCACATCCACGTCAGCCAGAAGATGGGGATCGTCGATGGCTCCCAGCACCACGTTGCCGGGGTGCGCCTCGGGAACCTCCGAGGCCACCTTCTTCGCCTGGGCCACCACCGGCAATGCGGCCACCGCTGCCCGCAACGATTCGGTGCTCGGGACCCGCTCGCAGCGACCGCCGACGCCGGCCAGCGATTGGGCGAATTGGGCGATCGGATCATCGAAGCGCTGGCCCTGGGTGGGGAGTGCCGGCAGCTCGACCGCCGGCGGTGCTGCGGCCCGGAGGGCGGCCAGGATTGAAGCGCGGCTAGACACGGCGCCTCCGCATCTGGGCCCGGAAGCTCTCCCGGGGCATCGGCGGAAGCTCCCGCTGCCGCCCCCAGGCGTTCATCCGGGGATAGAGGAACGGCCGGGGAAGCCAGCGGGCCATCGCTCGGGTCAGCCAGCCCAGCACCCGGTAGAGCAAGGGTCGCTGGAGGACGAAGCTTCCCAGCCGGGATGCCAGTCGCTTGGGAGCGGGGGTCAGCCCTTGCTGGGAAAGCTCGCGGCGCCAGAGGAACAGCTGGTGGTGCAGGTCGATCTTCACCGGACAGACGTCGTCGCAGCTCCCGCACAGCGACGAGGCGAAGGGCAGACTGGCATAGCGCTTGGCATCGCGGGCCGGAGCGAGCACCGCACCGATCGGGCCGGGCACGGTGGCGTCATAGCTGTGCCCGCCGCTGCGGCGGAAGACCGGGCAGGTGTTCATGCAGGCGCCACAGCGGATGCAGCTCAGCGCCCGACGGTGGGCTTCACTGGCCAGGAGCGCGCTCCGGCCGTTGTCCACGATGACCAGATGCAGCTCGCCTCCCGGTCGGGGCCCGTGGAAGTGCGAGGTGTAGGTGGTGATTGGCTGCCCGGTTCCGGACCGCGCCAGGAGCCGGAGAAAGACCCCCAGGTCGGCGGCCCGCGGGAGCAGCTTTTCGACGCCCATGCTGGCAATGTGGACGGGCGGAAGCGAGGTGCCGAGGTCGGCGTTTCCCTCGTTGGTACAGACCACCACCCCACCGGTCTCGGCGATGGCGAAGTTCACGCCGGTGAGCCCCACCTCCGCAGCGAGGAATTTCTCTCGCAGGTGCCCCCGCGCAGCCTCGGTCAGGTACTTGGGGTCGGAGGCGCCGGCCTCGGTCTTCAAGAAGTGGTGGAAGAGCGTGCCAATCTCCTCCTTCTTCTTGTGGATGGCCGGCAGGACGATGTGGCTTGGCGGCTCCTCGGCCAGCTGGACGATCCGCTCGCCGAGGTCGGTGTCCACCACCTCCACGCCGTGGTCGGCGAGGAAGGGGTTGAGGTGGCACTCCTCGGTGAGCATCGACTTGCTCTTCACCAGACGCTTCGCGCCCCGCTGCTCCAGGATGGAGAGGACGATGGCGTTGTGCTCGGCGGCATCGGCCGCCCAGTGCACCTTGGCCCCTAGCCTGACAGCGTTCCGTTCGAAGGCCTCGAGGTAGTCGGCCAGCCGGGACATGGTGTGGGCCTTCACCTGGGCAGCCAGCTCGCGCAGCATTTCCCATTCGGGCACGGAGGCGGCCGCTCGGTCCCGGTTGCTCCGCACGTACCAGACGGCCTTGTCATGCCAGTGCATGCGGGCGTCGTCGGCTACGAACGGGGCGGCCCGGGTGGCGTGAGCGTTCATGTGGCCACCCCGGCGAGGATTTCGGCCACGTGCCGCACGCGAAGAGGCTTCTTCTCCCGACGGAGCAGGCCGTCGAGGTGCATCAGGCAGGAGACGTCCACCCCGGTGATGACTTCGGCCCCGGCCTGCAGATGGTCGGCAAGGCGGTCCTTGCCCATGGCGCAGGAGACGGCCTCCTCCTCCACCGAAAACACGCCGCCGAATCCGCAGCACTCATCAGGACGGGTGAGGTCCACCAGGGTGATGCCCTCCAGCGAGGACAGCAGAATCCGCACCTTATTGAAGCCGCGCACCACGCGCTCGCTGCCGCTCCCCAGGCGGAGCTCCCGCAGTGCGTGGCAGCTCTGATGGAGGCCAACTCGGTGCGGGAAGCGACCCGGGATGGCCTCCACGTGCAGCACGTCGACCAGGAACTCGCACAGCTCGTAGGTCCGCTTCCCCACCGCATCCACTTCCGGTCGGCCGGGCAGGAGATCTCGGTAGTGATGACGGACCATGGAAACGCAGCTTCCGGAGGGACAGACGACGTAGGGGAAAGGTTCGAAGATTCGCAGGAAGCGCTCGGCGAGCGGGGCCGCGGCTTCAGCCGAGCCGGCGTTGGCCATTGGCTGCCCGCAGCAGGTCTGGGCCTCGGGAAACTGCACCCTGCACCCCAGCCGCTCCAGGAGCGTGACCGTCGCGAGTCCAACCTGAGGGTAGAACTGGTCGACGTAACAGGGGATGAACAATCCGACGTCGGTCACGGCGGCCCTCGGGGGGTGCGGCGCTCACTCGAGTGGTGCAACTGGCAGGCAATTCGTGCGCGGCTCGGTGAAGGGGGCATCGCTCCTGCCGGGAGGTTCCACTTCCGGCATCCGGAATGCAATGCATTCCTCCGGCTGGGATTCGAGCCGTCGGCCGGAAGTTCTCACCGGACCTGCACCCAGTTTGTCCGGCCGTCAGCAGTGCGGCCTCGCCCCGGCCGGTAGAACGGCCCGCTACAGGGGCCGCTTCTGACACCGCGCCCAGGCATACAAACCAAGGTCCTCGGTGCGGGCATGGACTCGAAGCCGGGCGATGAACGTCTCGACCCGGGCGCTGTCCATCAAGCGACGGCCGAGGTTGACTTCGAAGTCGTCGAGGCAAGTGCGGAAAAATGCGTGATCCAAGTTGAGAGCTGCGGCTTCGGCTGGGTGCTCGACGGAGTACTCCGGAAAGAGGAGCAGCTCCTCGGCTTGAAGATGCAGCAACAGGGCGCGCCGGAATCCGGCCCAGGCAGTCTCCAGTCGGGAGTGGTCGGCCTTCTTCGCCTCGGCCACCATTTGGTCAAAGAGCTTCTCCAGCTCGTCGTGATCTTCCCACCTTCCGAAATCCGGCTTCTCTGCCAGAGCGGCCATGCCTCACTCCTCAGGCGGACGGACCACCAAGACTGGCCGGTGCGCCTTCCGCATCAGGTCCTCGGTCACGGAACCGAGCGCCGCCCGAGCGATGCCGCGCCGACCGTGCGAAGCGAGGCAGATCACATCAGCGTCGATGCGCTCTGCGGCGGCGGCGATGGCGATGCTCGGCTGGCGACCGAAGATGACCTCGGTCGAAACGGGGAAGGGCCAGCGCTGCGGGACCAGGCTTCGCAGCTGCGCGGCGAGTGACACCTCGTCGTCCCAGTCCGGCACTTGCGCGTCGCTCACGTGCAAGAGGTGCAATTCCCCGCCGGCGGCCTGGGCAAGCGCCATGCCAAAACGGACAGAGTGGTTCCCAAAGGAGGAGAGGTCGGTTGCGGCCAGCACCCGCCGGAACTGCGGAGTGTCGTCTTCTGCCCGGCCCTTTCGTGTCGACGCGGGAACAATCAGGACGGACATCCGGCCATCCTGGAGCGCTGCATCTGACACCGAGCCCGCCCGAAATGGCGCGAGCGTGGAGTGTCGGCCCACGATGACGACGTCGGCGCGCTCACGCTCGGCCACGTCGAGCAAGTGGCTTGCCGTACCTCCCGCCGAAAGCCGCGAACGGACGCGGATGTCGCCACTCCCTCGGAGACCGGAGATGCGCTTGGTCAGGTCGCGCTCGACGAGCTGCTCGAGTTCGGGATCGGGAATCACCCCGTACGGAGGGTGGCCCAGCCCCAGCCCATAGTTGGTGGCCAGCTCGGGCGCGAAGTACACCTGGGTGGCGATCAAGTCGCAGGGCGCTGCGGTGCGAAGCTGCGAGACGGTCTCGACTGCTGCGGCGCAGCTTGCATCGCGCGATACGCCCAGCACTGCGCGGAGCGGGCGCCGGCGAGCGGCCCAGTCCTGCCACGGCCTGGCTTCCCGGAGGACCAAGACCGGAACCTTCGCCGCCTGGGCGATGCGTCCGGAGACTGAACCGGCATCTGGTCGCGGATCGGCGTGTCCCCCCGAAGCCACGATGAGTAATTGAGCGCGCTCACGCGCCGCGAGTGCATTCAGCTCGTCCACCGGATCGCCGCGCAGCTGGACGGCGCGCGCCTCAAGGCCGGGTTGCCCACCGCGGAGTTGAGCTGCCAGTGCCTCCAGCCGCGCTTGCGTTGCCGTATCCAGTTTCTCCTGTAGGTCTGGCGGGAGGCCGCGAAGCTTTGGATTGACCACGTGGACGAGCAACAACGGTGCTTTGAGGCACGAGGCCAGAGCGGCCCCGCCGAGTGCGCCCTCGGTTGCGGCTTCCGAGAAGTCGTAAGCAAAGACGACGGTCATGGTTGAGAGCCCTCGGTGGTACGAAAACGTGGCGGCGATGTGCGCGGCTTTCGGGCCGACAGGCGCCGATGCGGATGATGATCAACCCGTCCGCTCGGTTGTCGCCCGACCCCTCGCCCGATCAGCTCGAGCAGGTCCGCAATCGTGACGATGCCGACCAGCCGGCTTCCATCGACGACGGGAAGGCACCCAACCACTCGACCCCGGATCAGGTTGGCTGCACGTCGGACGAGTGTTCCCGGCTTGACGCACACCGGGTCCGCAGTCATCAGTTCGCGCACCGTCGGAAACTTGCCACCGCGCAGGCTCTGCAGGGTCGCAAGGTCTCCCGAGGAGACGACTCCCACGATCGACGACCCGTGCACCACCACCAGATGATGGATGCGGCTCGTCCGCATACGATCGGCGGCGACTTCGGCCAGTGCGTCGGCACCGATGGTTTCGACATCGGCTGTCATGATTTCGCGAATGCGCATAGGCCCTCTGGATCGCTCGCAGATCCGCAACGAGCGGTCTTCCAGGTGCATCACGGGTGCCAGGTCGGTTCGCGGACCATGCGCTCGACCCCGGGCGCTCCGCTCCGCAAGGGGTGCGCGCCACTCGAAATCGCGGCGAAACGGTTGCGCGATTCCCGGGCTGACTTCATCCCGCTGGGCGTCCTGGCTCCCCGAGGTGCGCGCGCGAGGCCCGCACCAGGTCAGTCTCGGTCAGGATACCGATCAAGTGCCCATCGCTGTCCACCACTGGCAATGAGCGGAAGCCGTACTCGAGCATCAGGTCCATCGCCCCCAGCGCAGACATGGCAGGGGTCACGGTGACCGGAGTACAGGACATGCATTTCCCAACGCGTAAGTTCCCCCACAGTCTGGTCGGGTGGGCCGCTACATCGGTGCTGGACAAGATGCCCACCAGGTTCCGATGCTCGTCAATGACCGGCAGGTGATGGATCCCGGCGAGTTCCATTTCCCGCTGCGCGGCGCCAAGCGTGTCCGTGTCGAACGCACAGACCAGCGCGGTGGACATGAGGTTCTCTACCCTGAAAGCATGTCCCATGACCGCTCCCGCTGCGACCGGTTCGAAGTGAGTCGCACGAGTGCCGCGTGCAGCATCCTCCATGCCATGACAGTTGGCCTGGTGCCACAGGCAGGCCAAGCCGAGATTCACTTGCATTCCCTGCGCCTGCCACCTCACTGGACGCAACCGTTGCGTGGGGTTCACGAGCTCCCCAGGGACCGGGCGCAGTGGCGCAGGGGGTCGGGGTGATGACCGCCCGCGGCGATCTTGCGGTCGAATGCGGATATCAACGCCTTGCCGAGGTTCAGGAAGAGCTGCTCTGGCTGTGCGAGGCGGCCCACCTCCCGGCGATCTGGGCGACCCAGGTGCTCGAGGGCTTGGCAAAGAATGGAGTGCCAACCCGGGCGGAGGTGACCGATGCCGCGATGGGTGAGCGCGCCGAATGCGTCATGCTCAACAAGGGCTCACACATCCTCGAGGCAGTGAGCGCGCTGGACGACATCCTCCGCCGGATCGAGGAGCACCAGTCCAAGAAGACCGCCCAGCTCCGCGCGCTGAAATCCTGGCGTGCGAACTAGCGGCGTTCGCAGTGCGGCCGTCTCAGATTCTCACGCCCGCTTCGGCGCGCTTCCGTAAGTTTTCGAGTTGCCGGCGCTCCATCAGCCCGTGAACGGCAGCCATGACGGGCCGGATCATCGCCATTTTCAGCCCGGGCCGGTACTCGGCGCGAACCCGGACCGTGAGCTGGGTTGCCTCGTCGCCGATGGGCTCGAGCCGGAAAGCCCAGGTCGTGCGCCAGGGAGGCCCTCCGGAAGCCGAGCCGCCGGGAAGAGGCGATGGTGAGCCGAGGACCAGTGATCGCGACGGCTCGAGCTGGAGCACGGCGAAGCCATCCGGGCCTTTCGGCCGCGCGGGGAGGACGTCCCCCACGGAGAGGTGTTGAAGCTCCGGAACGATGCGCTCGGCACTCCGGACTCCGCCATTGTCCGCCCAATCGAAGCTGTACCAGCCGGCCCGGCGACAGCCCATTTGAACGAGCCATGGCCACAGCCGTTCGGGGAGAGATTCGATGGTGACGACGTGCGTCTTCTGGAACCTGCTCTCCGGCAGAATCCGGTCGCCAGGGATCATGCGCGCCTCTTCGTGGGCTGCCCCGAGGTCGCGAACGACCGTCCGCAGCAGGCCGCGACGGATGGCGCGTGAAAACCATCCCACGAGCAACCAGTAACGCCGGAATCGCGAGAGGGACGCCGCATCGGTCGCGCCGACGCGGAGCTCCACTGCGATCCAGGCCCCGCCACCCTCTCGACGGTCGACTCTGAGACACCACGCCAGTTTGCCAAAGCCGGTCCGAGAGAAGGTCCGGAAGGTCTCCGGAGTCAGGGTTACGAACTCGATGGAGGGCTGCCAAAACTTTCCGACCGAGCCGACGACGACCTCGTGGCCGGGCTCCTCTCCGAGCAGGAGGAAACCAGAGCCGGGTCGGGTGATGTCCTCGATTCGAGACGAGATTCCCCGGCGCTCGGCCCGACCCCCGAGAGCCGCCAAGACCCGCTGGGGAAGAGTTCGCAGGCCGAACAGCGCTCGAGCGAAGGCCAGCCGCTGGATGTCGATGCGGCGCACCAGTTCGTAGGCGCGCTCCGGGCCCGCCGCGACGGCCACCCGATCCAGCTCCCGGAGCGAATAGTCAGGCATGAATCGATCAATCAGCGACATGAGCACGCTCCAGCTGTCGCCCGCGTCCTGAGCGCAGCACGCCCAGGGGACCCGCTGTGCATCCCATGTGCCCACAACCTGCGCACTTTCGTCACCGTAACTCCGCAAGCCCTGCGGCTTCGGCACCGAGCACGCATCCTTTGCGCGGCGCCAGGCCTATCGGTGCGGTCGGCCCGTTGAGGCCGCTCGCTGCCTCCCGGATCGGATCTTGCTCCCAGCCCATGAGGGGAGGCTCCCGATGCACCCCTTCGGAGTGAGTGATGCCACCTGGGTGGAATGGGGTCATGCCTTCATCGCCTCGAACATCATCGCCGGCACGTTGTTCGTGTTGGCCTGGAAAGCGCCGGCTGTTGCTCGCGCTCTTCTTGCGCTGATGTTCCTCGCGGCCGGGGTGGTCAACGCGCGGACGGCTATGATCAACCCAGGCACCTACCTGGACTATGCCCAGTGGGCCACGGTGCCGTATTACAACTTCATCGAGGGCCCGTTTGCGGCCGATCCGGCTCGCTTCGTCCTGCCCATCGCTGCCGGACAGATCCTCTGCGGCGCGATGCTGGCCTTCGGTGGAAGGCGAGTGGCGAGAGTCGGTGCCTCTGGTGCGACGGTGTTTCTCCTCGCCATCGTGCCGCTCGGGTTTGGTTCAGCGTTCCCCGCCACCCTCATCATGGCAGTGGGAACGATGCTCCTCTGGGAGACCATGCCGGAGCTGGCGCTCGTCCAGCGACTCTGGGCGTGGATCCACCGCTCCGAGGGCAGCCCTTCAGTCGAGGGTTGAGAGGCAGGGGGCCTGCCGGATCGGCCTCAGGCCGAGACGCCCGCTGCATGGAGGCAGGGCATGCACCGTCGGGCTGTGGGTTCGGCGAGAAGGCGCTGCCTTCCGAGAGCCCGGCCGCATTCCTCGCACATTCCGTACGTTCCCTGACCCAAGCGCAGGAGTGCCGCCTCGATCTCCTCGATCTCCCGGGGGGTGGGTCCGTCCGACCCGAGTGAGGGGTTCGTCCTGAGGAGGCCCTCCAGCATCGCCATGAGACGAATGCGGACGCTGTGCTCGAAGGACGTCACCGTGTCACCAACTCAAGCAAACGGTTGAAGCAAGGGACGGACCAGAGGGTCCCAACCCGGGAATTCTCAAGTTCGCCGCAGTGGGTGCGTGACCCGGTGAGCGTCCACGCAAGGCTTGCGGACGGGACCTGCCTCTCCGGGGTGCCACTATCCGTTCAGGCCGCCGGAAGCCGGATCCGAAAGGCCGCTCCGCCCTTGGCCGAGGACTCGAGGCGCAGCGAACCCCGGTGCTGGGTCACGATGGAGTGTACGATGGCCAACCCCAACCCGGTTCCCTGGGCTTTGGTGGTGAAAAAGGGTTGGAAGATCTCCTCGCGCTGGTCGGGGTCGACCCCCGCGCCGTCGTCCTCCACGGACAGCTCGATCTCGGTGGGTCCGAGTTGCTTCGCTTTCACCCGGACCTCGCTGCCAGGGTCACTGGCGTCGAGCGCATTGAGCACCAGGTTCATGACCACTTCGCGCAGCCGAGCCTCATCTCCGCTGGCGGTGAGCCCTGCTTCAACCGCTCGGACCAGCGTCACCCCGCGCGCGTCGGCGTCGGAAGTGAGGAGCTGGGCCACCCGCTCGACCAGGGAGGCCACGTCGACCGGCCGTCGCTGTAGCTCCCGAGGCCGGGCGTACTGAAGCAAGTCTTCGAGCAAGTGGTCGAGCCTGCGGATCTCGTCGCGCACCAGGACCAGCGGCTCGAGCGCAGCAGCCTGCTCAGGGGCAGGCAAACGGCGAACCCGGCGCTCTAGAACCGAGAGTTGCAAGATAGCGGCGTTGAGCGGGTTCCGGATCTCGTGGGACAGACCGGCAGTCAATGTTCCGACCGCGGCCATCCGCTGGACCTCGAGGTCCTCGCGGTAGGTGTGGAGCATGATCGCCAGCTCGATATCGAGAATCCGTCCGATGGCGTTTCGCGCGGCCACGATGGCCACGTGGTCCCGGCCGTAGGCAAGCTCCACGAGGTCTTCGAGCTCCCGCCGCAGGACGTTCATCGCTCCAAACATGTAGTGCTGAGGAAGTCCGATGCGAACGTGCACTCGCCCGATCCGACACCGTCGCTCGAAATAGGCGTTGTCCCACGGCCCGAGGAACAGCCCCTCCATCCATTGGAGGAGTTTTCGTTTGAGCTGTCCGACCTGGCTCTCCCCGCCTTCGAGCACTCGTCGCGCCTCTGGATGCGCGAGGATTCGCTCGTAGAACACTTCAGCGATCCGAGCGAAGTGAGGCTGAGCGTAGGGATGCATTCCGCGCAAGGCCTGCGTATCCGCCGGGCCAAAGCCCACGTAACGCTGGAGGTCCTCGAGGATCGATTCGCCCATGTCGTCGAGGATATCCGCCACTTTGGAGGTTGGTGGCAATCGGACCAGCGC
>OEKZ01000815.1_pt2 | contig 12459 bp, 10 predicted proteins | sample 1503451 | NCBI WGS metagenome assembly OEKZ01 (sample SAMEA104379612, study PRJEB20068) | metagenome | biome: 1000743; feature: 77; material: 1998 | place: USA | collected 2012 | depth 25 m | reverse complement strand
GTGCAGGTTCAGCCGGGCGCCGCCGCGCCCCGCCATTGAAGAAGGGACGGATGACACATGGCCAAGCAGAAGGGCGGTGAGATCGTCGTCGGGCTGGACATCGGCACGACGAAGATCTGCGCCATCGTCGGCGAGCTGACCGAGAACAGCATCGACATCATCGGCATCGGCACCCATCCCTCCAAGGGGCTGCGCAAGGGGGTGGTGGTCAACATCGAGGCCACCGTGGGCTCCATCCGTCGGGCGGTGGAGGAAGCCGAGCTGATGGCTGGCTGCGAGATCACCACCGTCTACACCGGTATCGCCGGCGGCCACATCAAGGGCTTCAACAGCCAGGGCATCGTGGCGGTGAAGGACAAGGAAGTCCGGGAGGCCGACATCACCCGGGTCATCGACGCAGCCAAGGCGGTGGCCATCCCGATGGATCGGGAGGTCATCCACGTCCTGCCCCAGGAATTCATCATCGATGATCAGGGTGGCATCAAGGAGCCACTGGGGATGGCCGGCGTTCGCCTCGAGGCCAAGGTGCACATCGTGACCGGCGCGGTCTCCAGCGCCCAGAACATCGTGAAGTGCGCCAACCGAACCGGCCTGAACGTGGCCGACATCGTCCTCCAGCCGCTGGCCTCCAGCGAAGCGGTGCTCGGCGAGGACGAGAAGGAGCTGGGCGTCTGCCTGGTGGACATCGGCGGGGGGACCACCGACATCGCCATCTTTTCTGGCGGAAGCATCGCCCACACCGCGGTCATCGCCCTGGGCGGGAACAACCTGACCTCGGACATCGCCATCGGGCTGCGCACGCCGGCTCACGAGGCGGAGCGCATCAAGCAACGCTACGGCTGCGCCCTGGCCTCGATGGTGGACAAAGAGGAGACCATCGAGGTGCCCTCGGTGGGCGGCCGGCAGCCGCGGGTCATCGGCCGGCAGATCCTCTGCGAGATCCTCGAGCCCCGGGTGGAGGAGATCTTCCAGCTGGTCCACCGGGAGATCCAGAAGTGCGGCTTCGAAGACCTCCTGGCTTCCGGGGTGGTCATCACCGGAGGCTCCACCCTCCTGGCCGGGATGCCCGAGCTGGCCGAAGAGGTGCTGGGGCTCCCGGTTCGCCGGGGGATGCCTCGGGGCATCGGGGGGCTGGTCGACGTGGTGAAGAGCCCGATGTACGCCACCGGAGTGGGTCTGGTGGTCTACGGAGCTCGGCACCAGGACCGCCGGCTCTTCCGAATCCGTGAAGAGAACGTCTACCGGAAGGTCCGCGGGCGGATGCGGGAGTGGCTGGAGGAGATCTTTTAGCCGAGGCCCACTCCACGGGCCGTGCAACAGGGCTGTGTCGGAAAACTTGCCGGGTCGAGCGACCGGCCGATGATGGTCCTCCAGCATCGGAAGGGCCACGGGACGAGGGCGGAATGGACAACTTCGAGCAAAGCAAGCAGGCCGCGAGGATCCGGGTCGTGGGCGTAGGCGGGGCGGGCTGCAACGCGATCAACACCATGATCGCCGCCAGTCTCGACCGGGTGCACTTCGTTGCCGCCAACACCGACATCCAGGCCCTGGCCGCCAACATGGCGGCGAGCAAGATTCAGATCGGCGCGGCCCTCACCAAGGGGCTGGGCGCCGGAGCCAATCCGGAAATCGGTCGTCAAGCCGCGCTGGAGACCAAGGACGAGCTGGCCCACGCCATGGAAGGCGCGGACATGGTCTTCGTCACCGCCGGGATGGGGGGCGGAACCGGCACCGGGGCGGCCCCGGTCATCGCCAACATCGCTCGCTCGCTGGGCGCTCTCACCGTGGGGGTGGTCACCAAACCGTTCCACTTCGAGGGCAACAAGCGACGCAAGCAGGCCGAGGCCGGGCTGATCGAGTTGAAGTCGGCGGTGGACACGCTGATCACCATTCCCAACCAGCGGCTGCTCACCTTGAGCGGACAATCGATGCCGCTGCTGGAGACCTTCAAGCTGGCCGACGAGGTCCTGCTCAACGCGGTGCAGGGGATCAGCGACCTGATCCAGTACCATGGGTACATCAACGTCGATTTCGCCGACGTGAAGACGATCATGAGCGACCGGGGCCTGGCCCTGATGGGCACTGGACGGGCCACGGGCGAAAAGCGCGCCGTCACCGCCATGCAGGAGGCGATCAGCTCGCCGCTGCTGGAGGATGTGCAAATCGACGGAGCCACCGGCCTGCTGATCAACATCACCGGCGGCCGGGACATGACCCTCCAGGAAGTCAACGAGGCGCTGACCCTGGTTCACGATGCCGCCGACGAGGAGGCGGAGATCATCTTCGGCAGCCTCATCGACGACAGCGTCGACGAGGAGGTGAAGATCACCATCATCGCCACCGGCTTCCAGAGTCGCGAGTTGCGGCGCCCCACGCCGGCCCCGGCCCATCTGGTCGCTCGGCCAGCGCCAGCTCAGGTCGTGACCGAGCCGGTGCTGGGTCCGGTGCGCGCTCGGGCGATGGCCCCCGAGCCCCGTCCCCTGGTTACTACCCGGCCGGTCAAGGAGCCGACGCTTCCACTGGACGAGGACCAGTTCGACATTCCGACGTTCCTGCGCCGGCAAGGACAGGGCGAGCCGCCCTAAGGGCTCCGGGGTCGGGCCCAGGCCCGCACCCTGCCCTGTCGGGTCGGGTCGCTGGGAGTCACACACTTCTCCAAGTTGTCGCCGTTTTCCGCTTGCCTTCCGGGGCGTGGGGTGGCCGAGTTCGCGCGCCGCACGGCAGTCGGACGCTCGGGCGGCGATGCCATCGCTCGCCGTGCAGACTGGGCCGAGGCCACCGTGCGCGGGAGGAGGCCCATGAAGCGCTCGAGTGGATTGGCGCTCGTCACACTGACGGCGAGCTTGCTGGTCGTTTACCCGTCTGCAGTCCGCGCCGAGGAGATCGGCAAACAGGACTTCGCCACCTTGCGGGACCTTGGCCCGGCGCGGCTGCCCTCAGGCTCGGGTCTCGGCCACGTCGCCGAGTCGGTTCAGGGCGAGGTGCATCAGTTCCGCCGGCCGGAGCTGGAGGCTCTGATCGCCGAAATTCCAGGGGCCGACAGCGAGCCCAAGGTCTTCGCCCCGCTCCAGGTTCCCCGGGTGAAGAACAACAAGGTGGCCTTGGTCAACCCGCACTTCTCTGGATTCGACGGGCTGAACCACGCCGACCAGCGACTGGCCGGAACCGGCCCCTACACCAACACCCAGTTCAGCAGCGAGCCTCCCGACCAGGGCCTCTGTGTCGGCAACGGGTTCGTGGTCGAGACCGTGAACACCGCCCTGGCGGTCTACCGGCCCGACGGGACGCTGGCCGCTGGGCCCATCGCACTCAACCAGTTCTTCGGCCTGGCCCCGGCGGTCATCCGCAGCGCGCCACCGGTATTCGGCGACTTCGCCACCGATCCGCGTTGCTACTTCGATGCCCAGACCAATCGGTTCTTTCTGACGCTGCTCCAGATCGACGTCGATCCCACGACCGGGGGCTTCCTGGCTGGGAGCCATCTGCTGCTCGCGGTGAGCCAGAGTGGCGATCCGACCGACGGGTGGAATCGGTACGTGCTGAACATCACCGGGGATGGGGTCGGCTGCCCCTGCTTCGGCGACCAGCCGTTGGTGGGCGCGGATGCCAACGGGCTTTATGTGGAAACCAATGCCTTCTCGCTGGTGACCGGCCGTTTCGCCGGGGCACAAATCTACGCAGCCTCCAAGATCTTCCTGGCCGTCGGCGCGCTCCCGCCCTTCGTCCTTCACATTTCGACCCCCCCGGCCCGGAACGCGGACGGCAGCTTGAATTTCTCCATCCACCCCGCCCAGAGGACTCGGGGAGAGGATTTCAGCGATTTCGGGACGGAGTACTTCCTGAGCAACTTCGACTTCTCTTTCCTGGAGAACCAGGTTCAGGCCTGGTCATTGCGCAACACCTTCCTCCTCCACTTCCCACCTGGGCCCTCCACCCACTTCACCTTCGAGCGGCAGCTGGTGGCCAGCGAGGTCTATGGCATCCCACCAGACGCCCTGCAGAAGATCGGAACGCTCCCCTTCGGTAGCGCTAACGATCCTGGGGTCCTTCCGGTCCTCGCGACGAACGAACAGCGCATGCAGCAGGTCACCTTCGCCGACGGGCGCCTGTGGAGCGCGGTGACGACGGTGCTTCGCTCTTCCGAGGACACCATCCCGGCGGGGGCTTTCGGCGATCCGAACAAGGCTGGAATCGCCTGGTTCTCCGTCGCCGTGCGGTCGACTCCTCAGCTCCGCGCGCACATGCAAGACCAGGGCTACTTGGCGCTGAAGAACGCCAACCTCTTCTTTCCCGCGGTCGGGGTGGATCACCGAGCACAGGCGGCCATCGGGTTCAGCATCGCCGGCCCGAACATCTTCCCGAGCACCGGCTATGCCGAGCGGAACGGCAATCATTTCGGCAAGGTCCACATCGCTGGGGCAGGCGTAAATTCGGAAGACGGCTTCACCGGCTACCCGTCCTCATATCCGCCGGGCATGGCGCCGTGTGACTTCTCGCTCAGCCCGGTGCAGTGCGAGGCCCGCTGGGGTGACTATGGCGCGGCCGCCATCGGCGTGGATGGCAGCATCTGGCTCGCCAACGAATACATCGGCCCCCGGCCGCGGACGCTGGCCGCCAACTGGGGCACCTTCGTGACCCACCTCCAGCCCGGCGGGCACGGCGAACGCGACGACGACGACTGAGCGCGAGCCTCCTCAGGGTGAGGCGCCGGTTCGCCAGCGGTACATCCGCTGACGGTGACTGGTGCCGTCCAGCGCCGCAAAGAGGTGGCCGCGAAATACCATGGCCAGGTGGAACAGCGCCCCCTGGACGATGCCGTCGACATACGGGCCCAGCTGCCCCAGCGCAAGAAAAGGCCCGTGGGGAAACCAGAGGAAAAGGCCGAGGATCAGGAGGTTGGGAATTCCCCACTCGATCCAGTTCGCCTGGAGGAACTGGATCGACCGCTGCACCGTTTGCAGGCCGCCGTAAGTGCCTCGCTGGTAGATGACCTCGGGCGTGGCGTTGAGGAGGATGAGCGCTGCCAGGACCAGGAGCTGCCCGAAGATCGGCCCCTGCGGCGTGCCCCGGAACAGCGCCGAGACCACCAGCTCGGCGACCCAGAACACGAAGAGCACGTTGATCACTGACCAGAAGTAGGCCCCGATGCTCTTGCCGAACTCGTCGAAGCGCACACGCGACTTCGCCACCACCTCGCCCAGAAAATAGAAGTAGCAGCTGAGGACCGCGGCCAGGACCAACCCCATCAGAATGCCGCCCAGGACGCCGATGCTGAGCAGCAACGACCCCACCAGACTGAAGCCCACGAAGAGGGCCATCGGGAGCAGCAGCGTCCAGGGGTTCTGGCGGATGCCGGCCAGCGCCTGCCGCAGCGACTCGGCATAGATGCGCCCGTAGACGGTGAGCACGCTCATATGGAGCGCGAACCATCTCGCAGAGCGGGCCCGGTCGCCAGCAACAGATGCTTGCCCGGCCCGTCCCTCGCATGGCAGCGTGCGCCGCCCGACTGGGGACTGAATGTTTCGTTCGCTGCTCATCGCCAACCGGGGAGAGATCGCCCGGCGCATCGGGACCGTGGCTCGCCGCCTGGGCTTGCGGACCATCGCGGTCTACTCGGACGCCGATGCCCAGCTGCCCTTCGTCCGTGAGGCGGATCAGGCGGTGCGGCTCGGACCGGCTGCGCCTCGCGAGAGCTACCTGAACGTCGAGGCATTGATTCGCGCCGCGCAGCAGACCGGCGCCGAAGCCGTTCACCCTGGCTACGGGTTCGTTTCCGAGAACGCCGAGTTCGCTCGAGCCTGCACCGCCGCGGGCATCGTCTTCGTCGGGCCGCCCCCCGAGGCAATGGCCCGGATGAAGGACAAGAGCCAGGCTCGGGCGCTGGCTTCGGCCGCTGGTGTCCCGGTGGTTCCCGGAAGCGAGGGAGTGGTGGCCGACGTCCCTGCGGCGATCGAGGCTGCCGAGCACATCGGCTACCCGGTTCTCTGCAAGGCCGCCGGCGGCGGTGGCGGCATCGGCATGGCGGTGGCCGGCTCAGCCCTCGAGCTGGAGAAGGTCTTCCGCGCCTGCACCGATCGGGCCAGGGTCGCCTTCGGCCGAGACGCGGTCTACCTGGAGCGCTACTTCCCGGCCCCCCGACACATCGAAGTTCAGGTTCTGGGAGACCGGCAGGGGACCCTCGTCCACGTCCTGGAGCGCGAATGCAGCATCCAGCGGCGGCACCAGAAGGTCGTGGAGGAAGCGGGGAGCCCGCTCTTTCTCGAGGGGCGGAACGCCCCCCTGCTCCGAGGGATGACCGATGCCGCCCTGGCCGCCGCCCGCGCCTTCGGCTACGCCAACGCGGGGACGGTGGAGTTCTTGGTGGCCGACGGCGCGTTCTTCTTCATTGAGATGAACGCCCGGCTCCAGGTCGAGCACCCGGTGACCGAGCTGACCACCGGGACGGACCTCATCGGCTGGCAGCTGCGAATCGCATCCGGGGAGCCCTTGAGCCTGCGACAGGAGGAGATCCACCGCTCCGGTCACACGCTGGAATTCCGGGTCTACGCCGAAGACCCGGTCCGGTTCCTCCCCAGCCCCGGCCCGCTCAAGATCTTCCGGCCTCCCGAAGGCGAAGGCATCCGGGTGGATGCCGGTTACGCCGAGGGCGACGTGGTAACGCCGTACTACGATCCGCTTCTGGCCAAGCTCATCGTCAGCGGCCGGGACCGGGGCGAGGCCATCACCCGAGCCGAATCCGCCCTCCAGGCCTTCAAGGTCGAGGGCATCAAGACCAACCTCCCATTGCACCTGCGCATCGTCCGCGACCCAGCGTTCCAGGACGGTACGCTGGACACGCACTTCCTCGAACACCACGCCAGGCCCTGAACAGGAGCGAGCCCACCATGGACGTCCCGGCGCACATCACCGGCACCGTGTGGAAGGTCGAGGTCTCCGTCGGACAGATAGTCTCCGCCGGCGAGGTGCTGGTCATCCTCGAGTCGATGAAGATGGAGATGCCGGTGGAGGCCCCGGATGGCGGGATGGTGAAGGAAATCCGTTGCCAGCCCGCGCAGGCGGTCAACGAGGGCGACGTGCTGGTCGTGCTCCAGCCGTGACCGCCGAAGGCCGGCTGGAGGTGACCACCCTCGCCGGTGGGATCCGCGTCCTGACGCTCGACCGGCCCAAGCGTCGCAACGCGCTCACCCCGGCGCTGCTGGAGGCCTTCGCCGAGGCTCTTCAGCCCGACCGGGAGGTGCGGGCGCTGGTCATCGAGGCGCGGGGACCGGCCTTCTGCGCCGGCTACGACCTCGGTCAGCTGGCCGCCGACGCCGCTGCCGCCCGCCTGCCCGACACTCGCATCCAGGAGGTGCTGGCGCTGCTGGAAGGCCACTCCGCCCCCAGCGTGGCCGTGGTCCACGGGTCGGCCTTCGGGGCCGGGTGCGAGCTGGCCTGCGCCTGCGATTTCCGGATCGGCACCCCCGACGCGGTGCTGTGCATGCCCCCGGTGCGCCTGGGGGTGATCTACGCGCCCGAGGGCGTCTGGCGGGTCGCCCGGCTGGTGGGGCTCCAGCGAGCCCGGGTCATGTTCCTCACCGCTCGGGAAGTTGCCGCCAGCGAGGCGCTGAGCTGGGGGCTCCTGGACGAGTGTTTGCCCGACGCTCACGCCCGGGGGCGACAGCTGGCCGAGGAACTGGCCGCCGGGGCGCCCCTGGCCATCCGGGGCCTGAGGCGAACCCTGGCCCAGCTGGGTCGCGCTCCCATCGACGCTGCCGGCCGGGCCGAGCTGGAGGCGCTGCGCGCCGAGGCCTTTGCCTCGGCCGACGCCAGGGAGGCCCGAGCTGCGATCAAGGAGCGCCGGACCCCGCGCTGGCAGGGCTTCTGAGGTCTCTCTCCCCTCAGCCTCGAAGGCAATCGAAGCAGAGGAAGGGAACCTCCAGGTTCAGCACGCCGGCCCGGGAGGTCCGGGCCTCGAGCGCGCTTGACAGCCGGGGGATGAAGGATGGCAGGTCGATTCCGGTCAGGACTTCCTGCCAAGCCGGCAGGAACCCGAGCCGGATGAAGTGGTGCCGGAAGAGTGCCGCGGCCCCGCTGAAGCGGAGAGAGAACTCCGAGGCGAGCACCGAGCGAATGCGGAACCCGGAACCCTCCACCCGCCGCTCCACCAGCTCGCGGGGCTGCCGCTTCTCGGCGATGTGGGCGGCCATCCGGTCGACCTGTGCCTGCTTGCCCTCGGCGACCAGCGTCTCGGCCATCGCTTCGTAGAACGTTCGCATCGTCCCCGGGAGATTCATGGTGAAGACCATCTGGGCGCCCGGCCGAGCGACCCGCGCGCATTCGGCGAAGGCTCGCTCCTGATCGGCGACGTTGTTCAGACCGTTGTTGGAGACGATCAGGTCGACGCTGGCGTCGTCGAGGGGAAGCTGCTCGGCGACTCCCTCATGGAACCGGACCCAGCCGAGCCCCCAGCGCTCGGCCTTCCGGCGGGCTCGCTGGAGGCCGGCCTTCCAGGGGTCGACGCCGTGCACCTCGGAGGCCGGGCCGAGCCGCTCCGCCAGCTCGAGGAGCGGGAAGCCCGTGCCGCAGCCCACGTCGAGCGCTCGGAGATCGGGCCGGAGCTGGACCGCTTCCAGGAGCGCCATCCCGAAGGGAGCCGCCCAGAGGCAAAGCTCGTCATAAGCCTCGGCCAGACCGGGATCGGCGAAGTCCGGCGCCGGCTCCAACCAGGGGTCCATCGCCGTCGAGTCAGGCTCCACCGAACAGCTCGGCCATCTTCAGCCGCAGCGCGGAGGCGATCTTGTAGAGCGAGCTGATCGACGCGCTCGACTCGGCCCGTTCGATCTGGCTCAACAGCGAGACCGAGAGCCCGGTCCGGCGAGCCAGCTGCTTCAAGGTCAGCTCCTGGGCCTTGCGCGCCTCCCGGATGGTTCGGCCGATGGCTCGGTGGAGCTCGGCCTCCGGGTCCTTGGAGAGCCCTTTCTTGGCCAGCGCGGTCTCCACCGCCGCCAGCAGCTCCTCGGGCTCGACCGGCTTCTTCACGTAGTCGGAGGCCTGGGCCTTGAGTGAGGCCACCGCGGTCTCCACCGCCGGATGGGCCGTGGCCACGATGACGGCGATGTCGGTGTCGTAGCTGCGGATCTTCTCCAGCAGCTCGGTGCCGGACATCTGCGGCATCATCATGTCCAGGATGACCAGGTGAAAGTCCTCGGCCCGCAGGCGGTCCATGACCTGCGTCGGGTCGGTGAGCGCCACCACCTCGTACCCGGCCTTGGTGAGCAGAAGTTGCAGGTAGTCGCCGGTCTCCTTCTCGTCGTCGACAACCAGGATGCGGATCTGCATCGCCCCTCCTAGCGCTGAGGGATCGCGCTGGCAGCCCTAGCCTTCTTCTGGGCGTCAGAATCCTCAAGGAATTTCTTCACTCTCGGCACCGCCGGGTCGTCGGCCGAGGCAAGCTCCAGGAAGCGCCGGTAGTGGGTCTCGGCCAGTTCGGTGTTGCCGCCGCGGGCGAGGGAGGTGGCCAACATGAGGTGGCAGCGAGAAAAACTGGCGTCGAGCGCCAGACAACGGTCGAAGCGGGTAATGGCCCCTGGAAGGTTGCCCGAGTCATAGAGCGCTTTGCCCTCCCGGTACAGCCGTTCCAGCTCCGCAGGGGCCGCCGCCCGAGCCCGTCCCTTCTTCGGCACCTTCAGGGCGGCCTCGATCTCGGAGCGGAGCTGGGCCACCTCGGGAGCCCAGGCCCGGCTCGACTTGGCCCCCTCCAGCTGCCGCAGGGCGACCGAGGGTCGTCCCCGATCCAGTTCATGCCTGGCCGCCTTGACTGCCCGGCCCGCCGCGGCCTCGGCACGCCAGATGCGACGGGAGGTCTGCACATCGGCCTGGTAGGCCCGGTCGCGAACCGAGGCCAGGAGCTTGAGGGCTCGATCGAAGTCGCGCTGGTCTGCCGTTGCCCTGGCCGCGGCGAGCCACTCGGTGGAGGTGCTCGGGTGCTGGGCGACCGTGGGTGGGGTGATCTCCAGGGCCGGAGGTTCGGCATCCGAGGGCGGCGGGGGCGGCTCGGCCTCCATCGTCTCCTGGATCTGGACCGGGGGTGGCGGGGCGGTGGCGTGGGCCCGGGTGCTGGCATCGTCGAGTCGCGCTCGAAGGACCAGGGCCGCAGCGAGGCCCAGGACCAACCCCACCCCCGAGGCCACCACCGTCCGTTTCCGGGGGCGGGCAGAGGCCGGTGGGCCGGCCGGCACTGGCTGGACCTCAGGCTGCGGGACCAGCGGGTGCGGCGCCGTATCGGCCAGCCCCTCCGGGCGGACCGCCGGCGCTTCCTCCTGCGGCGGCTGCGGGACCAGCGGCATGTCCAGGGTGAAATCGTCCGGCCGGAGAGCGAACCCGTAGTCGCCGATGGTGACCAGGTCGCCGTCCTGCAGTTCGATCGGCTCGGTGATCCGCACCCCGTTGACCCGCGTGCCGTTGGAGCTGTGGAGATCCTCGAGGACGAAGGCCCCCTCCCGCCTGCACAACCGGGCGTGCCGGCGAGAGACGTTGCGCTCGGGGAGGTAGACGAAGTTGTCCTCCCGGCGACCGAAGGTCAGCTCCTCTCGGTCCAGCGGGACCTCCCGGCGCCCACCCTCGTCGTCCTCGATGATCAGCTTCATCGGCGGGGCCATGGTACAAGCCCCGGCCACATGAACGTGAGGGAAGGTGAGCAGATGCGGCCCGGCATCGCCGAGGAGCTTCTCGGCGAGCGCGCCTGGCAGCATCCCTGGGTCCGCCGGGTCCTCGCCCTGAGCCCGGATCGCCGCGTGGTGCTCATGTCGTTGTTGGTCGGAGCCCTGGTCTTCGTCCCTTACGTCGGCGCGGTGGGCCTCTGGGACCCCTGGGAGTCCCACTATGGCGAGGTGGCCCGGGAGATGATGGATCGGGGCGACTACGTCCATCCTTACTGGGAGAGCAGCTGGTTCTTCTCCAAGCCACCGCTGGCCATGTGGATGAACGTTCTGGGCATGGCCGTGGTGGGCACCAACCGCACCGAGGGCAAGCTGGCGCTCTACACCGAGTGGGGAATGCGGCTGCCCTTCGTCCTCTGCATGCTCGGCGCGGTGGCGCTCTTCGCGCTGGCGCTATCCCGGACCGTGAGCCGCCGGGTGGGATTGGCGACGACGTTCGTGCTGGCCACCATGCCGCTCTTCTTCCTGATCACCCGCCAGGCCGTCACCGACACACCCTTCATCGGCTCGCTGATGGCGGCCATGGCCTGTGCGCTGATCGGGCTGTTCGACGAACGGACCGAGCACCGAAGCGCCTGGTGGATGGGCTTCTACGTCTTCTGCGGTTTGTCCACCCTGGCCAAAGGCCTTCTGGGGTTCGGCCTCCCGGCGGTCATCCTCCTGGTCTATGCCCTCTTCTGCGTCTTCCCCTGGGACGCCGAAGGGCGGGCCGCGCATTGGCGCTGGCTGTCCGAGCGAGCCTTCCGGGAGGAGGTTCGCGCCGGGCGGGCCCCCATGCCGGTGCTCTTCGCCGAGATCTCCCGGATGCGGCTTCTCCCCGGCATCGCGGTGTTCCTGGCGGTGGCCGCTCCCTGGATCGTGACCATGTCCCTTTTCCGGGAAGTGGACAACGAGGGCAAGACCTTCTTCGTCCGCTTCTTCATCCACGACCATCTGAATCGGCTGGTGGAGGGGGTGCACACCACCACTCCCGGCGGCACCTTCATCTACTTCATCGAGCAGGGCGGCTACGCCATCTTCCCCTGGGTGGCCCTGCTCCCCGGCGCGCTGGCGGTGGTGTCGCGGCTTCGTCTCCGGGCGCTCGACGTCCGGGGGCGGGTGGCCTTCATCGCCCTGGTCTGGTCGCTCTTCACTTTCTGGCTGATGGATTCGTCGGCCACCAAGTTCCACCACTACGTGCTCCCGGTGCTGCCCGGGCTGGCCATCCTCATCGCTCTCTTCATCGACCAGCTCTGGGAGGACGGTATCGCCGCCCACGCCGTACCCCTCCTCATCGGGCTCGCGCTCTTCGTGCTGGTGGCCAAGGATCTGGCCACTACGCCCAAGAACTTCACCGATCTCTTCGTCTACAACTACGAACGGCCCTACCCGCACGAGCTGGACACCCGGCCCATCGTCTTTGCCTGGTCGCGACGCCAGCTCATGACCGGTGACGTGGTGGCGGTGGTGCTGCTCTCACTGGGAGCCTGGTTGACCTTTGGGAGCGGGAGCGGAGAGCGCGCCGGGCGGGTTCAGTCGCGGATCTCCGGTCTTCTGGTGGCCGCTGTGGGAATCGCCGCTCTGGCGACCACCAGCCTCTCCTGGTCTCCGAGAACCCTGGGCTCTTCGGGTGCGCTGCTAGGGCTCCTGGTGGCGGGAGTGGCCGGGTACGCCCTGTGGGGAGCCTTCAGCACGCCTGGCGCAGATCACCAGGGTGGTCTGCGCCATCGGTCCGCGAAGCGGAAGACCCTCGTCGAAACGGCGGTGGTGCTGCTGGTCGTGG
>OEKZ01000409.1_pt1 | contig 13571 bp, 12 predicted proteins | sample 1503451 | NCBI WGS metagenome assembly OEKZ01 (sample SAMEA104379612, study PRJEB20068) | metagenome | biome: 1000743; feature: 77; material: 1998 | place: USA | collected 2012 | depth 25 m | reverse complement strand
GGAAGGTGCGTGGGGTGCAGCACCTCGTCCGGTGGGTCTCCCCCCAGGGGCGGACGCACGTGCTGCCCTCGCTGGCGCTGGCAGCGGCGATGGCCCGGGCCTCGAGTCGTCAACTGCTCTGGTCGGACGGACGGCTGGCGGTCGTGGGAGGTCGCAGTATCCCCACCGACCGCACCGGGTACGCGCTGCTCCGTTGGGACGCAGCGGAGGCTGGCCGGAACGGGCGGGGTTCACTCCAGCGGGCCATTCCCAGTTGGCGCTTTCTGCAGAACCTGTTCGATGCCGAGACGGGCGTTCCAGCCCGCGCTCGGAACGAGGTGCAACATCGAGCGGCCATCCTGGCCGCGACCTCCGGTGGGCAGGGCGCGTGGCCCCAGACCCCGCTCGGTCCAGGAGTCTCCCACGCGGCGGTGGTGGGACAGGCGTTGGAGAATCTGCTCGACGGTGCCGGCATCGAGCGCGCGCCGGTGCGGAGCGACGTGCTGGCCACCTTCGGGATGGCATTCCTGGGCGCCTTTCTGGCCCTCGGGTTCAGCGGCGTGTTCCGCTCCTTCATCGGGGGACTGATCTACCTGGGGACTGCCGTCCTGGCGGTGGCCGGCTGGCTGGTCTGGGTTCGACACCTCTTCCTGGCCGAGGGGCGCTGGGTCGCTGCCGCCGGTCCGCTGGTCGCCTTCGGGTTGGCCTGGCTGTTGACCTCGCGCTCCGCCCTCCGGACCGAGCGGCAGATGCGTGACTTCGTTTACGGGGCGCTGGGCCGCTACGTCAGCCCGGACATTGCCGACCAGGTATTCCGCAACCTGGAGCTGATGCGGCCCCAGAGGCGCGAGGTCACGCTCTGCTACGCCGACCTCGAATCCTTCCGCGCGCTGACTCGTTCCTTGCAACCCGAGCGGCTGGTGGAGCTGCTCAACGCCTACTTCGGCGAGCTGACCCATCTGGTGCGCCAGACCGGCGGGCACGTGGAGTACGTGGGGGACGCTCTGCTGGCCTTTTGGGGCGCGCCGGTTCGGCTCGATCGGCACGCGGCGGTGGCCTGCCGCACGGCGCTGTCCATTCAACAAGAATTGCAACGCTTGCGTCCGGAGTGGCAACGGCGTTTCGGGGTGGAGGTCCGGGCGCGCATGGCCCTCCACTCCGGAGAGGTGGTGGCCGGAGACATGGGGAGCACGCTCAAGGCCAACTACACCGTCCTGGGGGAGCCGGTGGGAGTGGCCGCGCGGCTGGAGGGAGCCAACCGGATCTACGCCACCGCCCTGCTGGCCTCGGCGGAGACCGTGCGCCGGGCTGGCGATGGATTCGTCTTCCGAGAGCTGGACGTGATCAATCTGGGGGCGGGTCCGCAGACCCTCTATGAGCTGCTGGGGCGGCGGGGAGACATTCCGGCGGCTCTGCAGGCCGTCCTGGAGGGCTGGCCTTCGGCGTTGGCCCGGGTCCGGATGCGCGACTTCGCCGGAGCGCTGGCGTTCTTCGAGGCGCACGCCGGGGTCGATGTCGTCTCGGCGCGCTGGGCGGAGCGGGTGCGGAGCTACATCCTCTCCCCGCCGCCGCCGGACTGGGATGGACGGGGCGACTTCCGACAAGTGAGCTGATGATGGGCGCCCGCAGATCACTCTGGCGGGTGGGGGGCTTGCGCCCTAAGGGCGTACCGATCCCACCAGAGTGGTCTTGGCAGATGAGTCAGCGGCCGCTTCCGGGTGGCTTCTCGGGCGTGCTGGGCGGTGGAGTCTGCGGTTGCGGGGTCCCCAATGGAGCCGGCGGAGTCCCTGAACTGGCGGCGCCGCCGAGCCCCGGTCCGGTGTCGGCACCCGTTGCTCCGCGCTCGAGGACGATCTGCACCCGGCGGTTCATCGAGCGCCCCGAGGCGGTGGCGTTGCTGGCCACCGGCGCACTCTCGCCTTTGCCTTCGGCCTTGAGTCGATCCGGCGGGGACGCCGTGGGAGGCTAGGTAGTCACGGACCGTCTGGGCCCGCCGCTCGGAGAGGGCCATGTTCGTCGCCTCCGATCCGGTCGAATCGGTGTAGCCCTCGACGACCACGCTGCGGTCCGAGTTCTTGAGGAAATCCGCCACCCGCGCCAGGCGGTCCTGAGCTCCTGGCAGAAGTTCCGCCTTCCCGGTCTCGAAGAGAACACCGCCAGCAAGCGTGATGACCGTGCCGCGCGCGAGCTCCCGGACCTGAGCGTAGTGCTCCAACTCCTGTCGGCTCTTGGCCAGCTGGGCCTCGGCGTCGTTGCGCGCCGCACGCTCCTTGCCCAGCTGTTGCTGCGTTTGGCTGAGCAGCTGGTCGCGGCTGATGTTCAGCTCCTTGAGCGCTGCATCCCGCTGGGCATTGGCTTCCTGGCCCCGGCCGATGGCCTCGGCGGTGTAGATCTTGTCGAGGGCGATGGAGGCTCGGTCGTCAACTACCTGCGCGTCACCGGTCTCCAGTGCCGCGTTTGCCTGGTCGAGGAACTTCTTGGCGGTGGCTAACTCGGCCGGGCTGTACTGCGCTGCCGGGCCCTGTTCGGCCTTGGCGTACGCTGCTTGGGCCTCCTTCAGCCGGGGGGTAGCCTCGAGGTGGCTGCAGGCAATCACGAAAACCACCATCGCTGCGAACGTGCCGACGGTCTTCACTGGGCACCTCCCGTTCCGGACATGCTCTTCCGAACTGCCTCGAGCCGGGCCTTGGCCTGGTCCGCCTCAGCCCGCGCCGTCTGCTCCCGGGTGAGCGCGTTGGCCAGCTCGGCCTCGGCCTTGGCGGATTCGAGCTTTCGCGCGGCCTCCTCGGGTTTGTCCTTGCTCAACTTCTTGGCGGCCTCGAGCTGGTCGTGGGCCTGCTGCAAGTGGAGTTTGGCCTGCGGGACCTTCTCGGCCCCGATTTCCTGCGCCGCCCGGATTTCCGTCTCCGCATCGGTGAAGCGTTGCGCTGGCACCGGCGGTGCGCTGGCGCAGGCGCTGACCAAGGCGACGAGTGTTGCTCTCGTCCTCCAGTGCATAGTCAGTCCTCCCCTGTTGTGAAGTTTGCGACTTTGGAAGATGGGGACGAGGGGTCGGGCAGACAACCACCGGGCGAGCCCTTGTCGCAGGGCAGGACGGGGCCGCCGGCGCTTGCCCCCTCGGTGTTTGACGCCTTGTGCGAGGCCGTTCAGTCCTCGCGTGCACTGACGAGGTGTTTGGCACCTCGCGACTGACGAGGTGTTTGACACCTCGTGGAGACACCTCGCGGAGGTCTCGGCCCCGAAGACGGTTCGGTTCAGTCCTCGCGCGCGCCGCGGAGGGGCTCGACGGGGCGGTCTTCGCCCACGTGCTCGGCCAGAACGCGGTGCATCTTCTCGGGCGTCATTTCGCCGTAGTGCACCTCGTCGTCCCAGCCCATCAGCTGGAAGTCCTCCTGACGAAAGGAGTCCTGGGGCCGCGACCGGTCCTCTCGCACCACCACATTGGGCCCGAGGTGACACAAGCCGTAGCACCCGCCCCGAACCAGCGTGCAGCGGGTTTGTAGCCCCAAAGCGCGGACCTCGGAATCCGCAGCGTCCATCACGCGGTCCGAGCCGTTCCGGCGGCAATCGGGACCCTTGCAGATGGAGACGCGGTAGTTGGGCACAGCTTCCTGCAGTCTTACGGAGTCTCGATGGTAGGCGGAAGGGAGGGGGTGGCACGCTCCTCGGCCAGGAGCCGCTGGTCCTCGCGCCGGACGAACGGCCAGTAGATGCCGATGCAGAGGCAAAGGGTCGCCAGCTCGAGCAGGACGGCGCGCACATCCCCGCCGGTCGTCAGCCAGGCGCCCACTGGGGCGGGGAGCGTCCAGACGGTCTCCAGATAGGGCGGGGTGACCCAGCCGGCGCGGAAGGCGGTCCAGGCCACCACGGCCGAGAGGAGCGGCGCGCCGACGAAGGGGACCGCCAGACGTGGATTGAGGACCACCGGCACTCCGAAGAGCAGGGGCTCATTGATGTTGCAGAGCACGGGCACGAGCCCGGCCCGCCCAACGGCGCGGAGCTGGGCGGAGCGACAGCGGAGCAGCAATAGACCGAGCGCCAGCGCCGCCCCGGAGCCGCCCTGCCAGACGAACCAGAGATAGAAATGAAGCGGCGCGACGTGCGGCAGCGGCGCGTGGGCGGCCACAGCCTCCATGTTGCGAACGAGCATGGCTTCCCATACCGGACGCATGCTGGCCGAGAGCGCAGCGGCATGGATCCCCAGGAGCCAGAGGGCACTGTCGAGCGCAACCAGGGCCAGGATTCCCGGGAGCGAGTCTGCGGCCTGGATGAGCGGACGGACGGCCTGCTCGAGCAAGGCGATCAGATCGAAGCGGAGGACGTGCACCAGGAAAAAGACGACGGTGATCACCAGGAATGCCGGCAGCAGGGCCACGAAGCTTCGGACCACGACCTCGGGTGCACTGCCGGGGATGCGCACTGTCCAGTTCCGCGAAACGAGGAGGCGCGTCAACTCGACGGTGCCGATGGCCAGGGCGAGCCCGGTGAAGATGCCGCCTGCGCCGAGACGAGCCAGGCCGAGCGCCAGAGGCTGACCGGAAACGACCGGTTGAAGCGCCGCGAGGACGTAGGCAGCGGTGGAGATGAGCCCGGCCGCCGGTGCGTCGAGCCCGTAGCTGCGCGCCAGCGCATGGGCAGTTCCGAAGGTCACCCAGAGCGCAATGCAGCCCCCGAGCGCTCGGTACGGGAGAAGCAGGGTTGCGCTGTACGGCGCCACGAGCTGCTGGAGCGCCGGCCACGGAGGCTGCGAGGCAAGGAGAAAGAGGGAGCCCACCAGAACCAGCGGGAGTGCGCCGACCACGCCGTCGCGGATGGCGACCAGGTGTCGCTGTCGGGCAAGGCGCTCTGCCCCCCGAGCAAGGCGGGCGCGATGGGTGTGCGCCGGCGAGCTGATAGAGGGTGAGGTCAAGGCAAGGATGGTCGCCGGAGCGGGCGGGGTGGGCAAGCTCTCGTCCGTGAGGGCGCGGCCGCGGTTCAGGGCAGCAGGGCCTCGACGAAGTCGAGAAAGGCGCGGAGCTTCGCCGGCGGCACGTGACGCGAGGGGTGAAAGACGTAGAACGGAAACAGCTCGTCGGACCAGCTCGGAAACAGGTTGACCAGCTGGTGCCCCAACATCTCCTCGAGGCCAAGCTCCATCACCTGTGCCAGGCCGAGCCCCGCTGCGCAGGCGCTCAACAGCGTTGCGAGGTCGTTGACGATCAGCCGACCCGATACGGGCACCTCCACGACCTCGCGGCCGCGGTGGAATTCCCACGGATTCCATGGAAGCCAGCGACCGAATGGCTAGAAGAGACGGCTGCCGTTTGGAACGACGCGATCAGGTCACCAACGGACGCTCCGGAGGTTGGGCGGTTGCGCCCGGAGGCCGGACCCTTCTTCACGAGGGTTGTCCTCTCGTTCGACGAAGCGCCGTCGTGGATGCGCAGGCGAGTCTCAGACTTGGACCGCCCGAGTCGTCGTGGCCCTGCGCACTGGACTAGGCGAACTGTTGGCCTTGCGCTGGAAGGACGCGCGGATCCTCTCTCGGTGGGCCCCACCTCGAGGCCGGGCTGACTTCACTAAGAGTGAAGCTTTTGGAGTCCATCAGACGGGGAACTAACTGACCTCGACTTTGCGAATCAGTCTCAATAAAAGGAGGCCATGACGAATCTGGCGCACCTCCGACCGGGCACGAAGGGGCAGGTCCGCGGCCTTCAGGCGCAGGTCCGGCCCGAGGTCGGCCGTCGGCTGCGAGAGCTCGGATTCGTCGAAGGCAACGTCGTGCGGTGCGTGCACCGGGCGCCTTTCGGAGGCCCGCGGGTCTACGCCGTCTCCGGAGCGGCTTTCGCGCTCGAGCCGGAGGTGGCGGCCCACGTGCTGCTGGGCGCGCCGGACAACGATGACCGCGGCCGCTGAGCGCGCTGACGTCCTCCTCGTCGGAAACCCCAACTCGGGAAAGAGCCTGCTCTTCAGCCGGCTCACCGGCCTGACCCAGCGGGTGGCCAACTATCCGGGGGTAACCGTCGAGGTCCGCTCGGGCCACGCCGAGGGGCTCACCCTCCACGACTTCCCCGGCATCTACTCGCTGGAGCCGCTCACCCTCGACGAGCGGGTAGCCATCGAGCGGCTGGATCAGGCTCTCCGTGACCCGGGCACCCGGGCCATCGTCTGCGTCCTGGACGCCACCCGGCTCGAGCGAAGCCTTTACCTCTTGCTGGAGCTGCTCCCCCGCGCTCGGGCCGTCCAGGTCCCGGTCATCGCCGCGGTGAACATCCTCGACGAGGTGGTGGGAAAGGGGGCGCGAATCGACGTCGACGGCCTCTCCAGCGCGCTGGGCTGCCAGTTCGTGGGGGTCTCCGCCAAGACCGGCGAAGGGCTGGACCGCCTGAGGGCGACGCTCCAGCACCCCGACAAAGGTCCTCCCGCCGTTGCCCCGTCGGCAGAGCGGGGCTCCATCGAGGACCGCAAGCTGCTGGCGCGCCGATTGGCCCGTGCCTTCGGCCCGGTCGGTGACGTCCTGCTCAAGAGCCAGGAGCGGCTGGATCGGCTGTTCCTCTCCACCTCCCTCGGCCTCCCAGTCTTCGCCTTGGTCATGGCGGTCCTCTTCCAAGCCATCTTCACCTGGGCCGCCCCACTGATGGCCGCCGTCCGCGTCGGGATCGCCGCCAGTGGCGTCTGGGTGGGAGGACTGCTGCCCTCCGGCGTGCTCCACGACTTCATCCAGGACGGAGTCTTCGCCGGAATCGGGGCCTTCCTCACCTTCGTGCCGCAGATCTTCATCCTCTTCGTCATCATCGGCGCGCTGGAGGATTCGGGGTACCTGGCCCGCGCAGCGGTCATCCTGCATCGACCGCTGGGCTGGTTCGGGTTGTCCGGGCGAAGCTTCCTTCCGTTGCTCTCCGGCCACGCCTGCGCCATTCCGGCGATGATGTCCGCCCGGACCATCGAGTCGCCCCGCCGGCGGTTCCTCACGGTCCTGGTCATTCCCTTCACCTCCTGTTCGGCCCGGCTGCCCATTTACGCGCTGCTCATCGGGGGCTTCATCCCGGCGCGCACGGTGCTGGCGGGGCTGGTCGGGTTGCAGGGAGTGGTGTTCGCCGGCATCTACGCCTTCGGCATCGTCATGGCCTTGTTCGCCGCGGCGGTGCTGGACCGGCTCACCCGCAAGCGCTTTTCACAGCTCTCGGATGCGCCATTCCTGGTCGAGCTCCCGCCCTACCGCCTTCCCAGCGTGAAGCCCATCCTGATCGCAGCCACCTCGCGGTCGTGGAGCTTTGTCCAGCGTGCCGCCCCGGTCATCTTCACCGTGGTGGTGGTGGTCTGGGTGCTTGGCTACTTCCCCAAGGGAGCCGGACACCTCGACCAGTCCTTCCTGGCCACGCTCGGCCGAGTGTTCGCACCCCTCTTCCATCCGATGGGCGCCGACTGGAAGACGACCGTAGGCATCGCCACCTCGTTCGTCGCCCGGGAGACGTTCGTCGGGACGATGGGAACGCTCAACGGGCTGGAGAATGCCGGAACCCAGCTCACCGCGCTCTCTACTCAGCTTCAGCTCGGCGGCATGGGGCTGGCTGCGGCGCTGGCCCTGATCGTCTTCTATTCCCTGTCGCTCCAGTGCGCTGCGACCCTGGCGGTGATGCGGAAGGAGACCGGGACTGTGCGTGCGCCTGTACTGGCATTTCTGTCGATGACGACGCTGGCCTACCTGGGAGCGGTGATCACTTACCAGGTCGCCCGAGCACTGGGCGCCGCTTGAGCCGCACGGGCTTCCCGTGGCGGGAGGTCCTCATCGGCGCGTTTCTGGGAGTGGCAGGGTTCGGGCTGACGCTCCTTCTACCCGCGGGCCTACGCCTCTCGTTCGAGGGGGCGTTGGTCGCGGTGATCGGCGCCATCTACGTCGGCTTCGGTCTGGCCACAGCGAGTCGGCGATCGGCCATCGTGGAGACGATCGGAGGGGTGACCATGCTGGTGCTGGCGACGGTGGGTGCCGCCCAGGCGCCGTGGCTGCTCGTTCTGGCGCTGGTGCTGCACGGCTTCTGGGACATCGCTCACCATGGCGGACGGATCACCCCGAGCGTGCCACAGTGGTATCCGCCGTTCTGCGCCGCGGCCGATTTCGTGCTCGCCGGTCTCTTCGCAGGCATCCACTGACGGCCGCCCGGGCCGAGCGGCTACTCCTTCAGAAACCGCGTCACCGGCACCGGCTGATCCGTCACCTCGGTGCGCTTGTGGTGCTCGCCGGGGAGCTTGAGCGGGACCAGTCCCTCGCCGATGCGGGTGTGGGCCTCGCGATGCTGATGCGCCGGCTCCCCGGATCCGGTGCGCTTGAACCACGGGTCCGAGGGATGGCTCACCGCCGGGCCCTGGAGGAGCTTGGGGATGTCCCAGACGAACCCCGAGCGGGTGTACTCCGCCGGCGCGTGGGTGCCCGTGTCCATGCGGATGGCATCCTTGGGGCAAGCATCCACGCAGAGACCGCAGACGATGCAGCGAAGCTCGTCGATGACGAACTGGGTTGGGTACTTCTCGATCACTCGGCTGTCGCTGGCCGGGTCGGTGGTCTCGTACTCACCGGCCTCGATGTAGATGCACTGCGCGGGGCAGATGGCGGCGCACATGTAGCAAGCCACGCAGCGGGGCTTGCCGTCCTCGCGGGGAACGAGCCGGTGCAGGCCGCGGTACCCCGGGGGATAGGGAGTCTTCTCTTCGGGGTAGGAGACGGTGGTGACGAGGTTCTCGCCGACGCGGTCCTGAACCTGAGGATTGGTGTCCCGCGGGTTGAAGAGGTTCTTCAGGAAGTGCCGGGTGGTGATGGCCAGGCCGCGGAGCAGCTCGGGGAGGAAGAGCCGCTCGCGAAGATCGGTCGTTGGATTCTTGCTCGCCTGGTAGGCCATGAGGTTCCGAGTCCCGCCTGTCGTCTAATGGTGAGTGGCTGCCGCCGCTCCCGGGAGATCCGCGGGGCCGTGAGCGTGTGCATCAGCCGAGGGAGCGTGGGCCCCACCGGCATGTGCGGCGGCGGGTTCATCCCGGCGGCGGCGGGTCAGGGCCAGCACGAAGCCAATCTCGACGAACCCCACGATGGCCAGCCACTTGAGAGACGGGTCGAGCAGTACCAGCGCCGCGGTGAGGAAGAGATTGGTCAGGCCCACCGGCAAGAGAATCTTCCAGCCCAGCGACTGGATCTGGTCGTACCGGAACCGGGGGAAGGTCCAGCGGATGGCCAGCTGCACGTAGCAGAGCACCAGGACCTTCACCCAGAAGATGGTGGCGTAGATGGTCCCCAGCAGCCACCCCCATTCGGGTCTTCGGAAGAACGCCGAGCCGGCGAGGGCCGCGTCACCAGCGAAGCCGATGTGCCAGCCTCCCAGGAAGATCGCCGTGGTGATGGCGGAAAGGACCACCACCTCGATGAACTCGGAGATCATGAACGTTCCGAACTTCATCCCCGAGTACTCGACGAAGTAGCCGATGATCTCGCTCTCGCCTTCGGGCACGTCGAACGGGGCTCGCTTGGTCTCGGCGAAGGCGGCGGCAAAGAAACACACGAAGCCAACCGGCTGGAGAAAGATGCCCCAGGCCGGGATACCCACGTCGAGATTGCCGAGCCAGTCCAGCCTCGCGCCCCACAGATGCTGCGCCTGACCGGTCCCGATGCCGCTCGGGCCCACGGTGCCGATGAGCTCGGGGAGACGGACGGTGGTGAAGACCAGCATCATCCCCACCAGCCCCAGACCCAGCGCCACCTCGTAGGAGATCATCTGTGAGGCGGCGCGGACACCGCCCAGCAGGGCGAATTTGTTGTTGCTGCTCCAGCCCGCCAGCGAGGTGCCGTACACCGCCAAGGAGGCGATGGCGAACACCCAGAGCAGACCGAAGTCGGGATTGGCGATTTGCAAACCAACGGTGTGACCGAAGACGTTCACCCGTGGGCCGGCCGGGACCACGGCGAACAGCGCCAAGACCGGGGCAAAGGCCAGGATGGGGCTCAAGTTGAAGAGCAGCGGATCGGCAACCTTGGGCCGGACATCCTCCTTGGTCAGCATCTTGAGCGCGTCGGTGGCGACGTGGGGCAGCCCGCCCAGCGCGCTGTGACGTATTCCGGGCAGCCCGATCCGGGCGCGGTTCGGACCGACGCGGTCCTGGATCATCGCGCTCCACTTGCGCTCGGCCAGGGTGAGGACCGTGGCGATGATCATCACGAAGCCGAAGAGGAGGATGAGGAAGTTGCTCAGCCAGGCCCAGCCGCTCCCCAGCCAGGTTTCCAGCAGCCCGCCCAGCGCATAGGCCGCTGCGGAGACGACGAAGATCGTCCCGATGATGAATCCGATGGCAGTCCAGATGAGGAGGGTCTTCTTCATGGCCGTTCCTCAGATGCCCCGCACCCGGGGCGCTCCGAATTCCCGGTGGCCGGGGGGGCGGCCATCGGCGCCGGTGGGGATGGGGTTCAAGCCCCGGGCGATCTTGAGCGGTGGCGCGGCCGCCTCCCAGTCGAAGGGGGCCAGCTCGATCACCTTGGGCGCCCACTCGCGAAACACCTCGCGAGCACTGCTCTGCGTCCAGGGGAAGCCGAAGTCCTGGGCCAGGGCCACCGCCCAGGCCCAGTGCGGCTTCACATCGGCCCGTCCGGGATAGGCTCGGCGGAAGCGCTGGGTGACGCCATCCAGGTTGGTGAAGGTGCCTTCGTCCTCCACCTGCACCGCCGCCGGCAGAAGGACGTGGGCCTGGGCGGACACCGGTGTCTCGTTGGAGGCCTGGAGCACGAAGTACTCCAGGCGAGCGAAAGTCCGGGCCACCGAGGCGGCGTCGGCCGGAACCTCGCCGCCAATGGCATAGAGCGCCTTCACCTGGCCGGAATCGATCGCTGCGGTCAGCTCGGAGAAGGGCTTCAAGGCCAGCTCCAGCCCGCGGGCGATCCACTCCAGGCCCCGCCGGTTGGGGTTCTTGTCCGGCGTCATCAAGAAATGATCGCCTTTCCCCTCCGGGCGCCCGCCGACGTATGCCGAACGGACGCCCAGGGCGTCGCGGGCGAAGGCCAGCGAGGCGAGCAGGTCCTCGTTCGAAGCCACCGGCGAGGCCAGCACCGCCAGCCCCTGCGTCCCGGCCAGCGCCTTGAACTGGACGGTGAGGGAGGACACCGTCTCCTTGACCGAGGCTTCGCGGCGATCCTCGCCCCGGCCGAGCATGGGAACCGCCAGCCGGTGCTGGTTCAGCGGCTTGTAGGAGAGCCGTCCCTGATCGCACATCCAGCTCTTGTTGATGGCCTCGTTCTCCCGGGGGCGGTAGCGGTAGGTGTCCTGGCCCAGGAAGTCCACGAAGATGGAGCAGCCGCGCGAGCAGCCGGTGCAGATGCTGGGCGCGGCGGAGAGGAACCAGGTCCGGGCCCGGAATCGGAAGTCCCGGTTGAGAAGAGCCCCGACCGGACAGATGTCCACGGTGTTCCCGGAATAGTTGCTGGTCAGCTCCTTCCCGGGGAAGGTATCGATGTGCTCCGAGCTCCCCCGGCCGAACACGCCCAGCTGCGGCTCTTTGGCCACCTCGTCCATGAAGCGGACGCAGCGGGTGCAGAGGATGCACCGTTCCTGATCCAGCACCACCGTGGGGCCGAGGACCTTCCGTTTGTTCCGGAGCAGCTTCTCGCCGTCCAGCCGTGAGGGGCGGAAATCGAAGCGCTGGTAGTAGTCCTGGAGCTTGCACTCCCCGGCCTGATCGCAGATGGCGCAATCCACCGGGTGGTTCAGCAGCAGGAACTCCATGATCGCCCGCTGGCTCTCTTGCACCCGGGCGTTCCGGGTATGGATGACCATCCCCTCGGCCATCGAGGTCTGACAGGCCGGGACGAGCTTGGGCGAGGTGCTGACCTCCACCAAGCACATGCGGCAGTTGGCGGCGATGCTGAGGCGGTGGTGGTAGCAGTAGTACGGAATCTCCGAACCCACCGCCTTGACCGCGTCCACCATGTTGGTGCCGGGCTTGGCCACCAGCTCCTTTCCGTCCACGGTGACGGTGACGAACCCGGGGTGCTTGGGAGGCGGCCTGCCGCCCGGTTGCGGGGGTGGGGGAGGCAGCTTGGCCTCCGGCTTTTCGTCCTGGTCGCTCACTGCTCCACCTCGCCGCCGATCATGTTGATGGTGTCGAACGTCGGAATCAGGTCGGCCAGCATCCTGCCTTCGATCATCCGAGGAACGCCGGAGAGAATGGCGAACCCCGGCGCCCGGACGTGCACTTTGTATGGCCGGCCGGAGCCATTGCTGACCAGGTACCACCCCAGCTCGCCGTTGGCAGCCTCGGTCGAGTCGTAAACCTCGCCCGCCGGCACCGGGACGCCCTCCATCACCAGCTTGAAGTGGGCGATGGCCCCCTCGATGGTGCCGTAGACCTCGGCCTTGGGCGGGAGGGCGATGCGCCAGTCGTCGACGATGATGGGTCCGGGGGCGATCTCCTTGAGGGCCTGCCGGATGATCCGGTCGGACTGCTTCATTTCCTCCATCCGCATCAGGTACCGGTCGTAGTTGTCTCCGTTCTGCCCGACCGGGACGTCGAAGTGCATCCGGTCGTAGACCCAGTAGGGCTGGGCTTTTCGCACGTCGTAAGCCACGCCGTTGGCCCGGAGGCAGGGCCCGGTGAAGCCGTAGTCCAACGCGTCCTGGGTGGTGATCACTCCTGTTCCACGCGTGCGGTCCACGAAGATGCGGTTGTTGGTCAACAGCCCGTCCACCTCGACGACCAGCTCGTGGATCTTGTCCAGCGACTTGAGGACTCGTTCGGTCCAGCCCTCGGGAAGGTCGCGGTTGAGCCCCCCCACCCGGCCGAAGGTCGTCGTCAGCCGAGCGCCGGTGAGCTCGCCCACCCGATCCATGATCAGCTCGCGGGCCTCGATGGCGTAAAGGAAGGCTGAGAACCCGCCCAGCTCGAGTCCGATGGCTCCGACGCAGGTGAGATGGTCCTGGATCCGGTGCAGCTCGGAGGAGATGACGCGGACGTACTGGGCTCGCTCGGGGATCTCCAGGCCGATCAACTTCTCCACCGCCTTCAAGAACCCGAAGTTGTTCATGATGGAGGAGACGTAGTTGAGCCGATCGGTGTAGGGCAGGCACTGGTTCCAGGTGACGTTCTCGCAGCTCTTCTGGAACCCGCGGTGGAGGAAGCCGATCTCCGGGTCGGCGTGGATGATGGTTTCACCCTCCAGCTGCACCCGCATCCGGACCGTGCCGTGCATCGCCGGATGCGAGGGGCCCAGGTTGATGACCATCCGCTTGGTCTGGAGATGGGCCTCCAGGTCGGAGGTTTCCTCCGGGGCGAGGGCGTCGGACTCGTTCTGGGCGTCGGCCATGTCGTGTCCAGGGTGCGAAGAGCTCAACCCACTCCAGAGGTTCCGGGGCCGCGGAAAATGTCCCGAATTGGCCGCTCGGGGATGAGCGGCTGCCGTTCCCGCAGCGGGTAATCCTTGCGCAGTGGATGCCCCTTGAATTCCTCGTACATGAGGATGCGGCGCAGGTCAGGGTGGCCGGTGAAGCGAATGCCGTAGAAATCCCAGACGAAGCGTTCCCACCAGTTGGCACCCTGGAAGATGTCGGTCACGCTGGGCGCTTCGGGTGAGTCTTCGGAAACGCGGA
>OEKZ01001066.1_pt1 | contig 13923 bp, 15 predicted proteins | sample 1503451 | NCBI WGS metagenome assembly OEKZ01 (sample SAMEA104379612, study PRJEB20068) | metagenome | biome: 1000743; feature: 77; material: 1998 | place: USA | collected 2012 | depth 25 m | reverse complement strand
ACAATGGTCGCTGGCGGAGAGGTCCGCCGACCATGGCCGCACAGCTCTTCCTTCACCAGCTGCCACTGGGTCCGATGCAGAACTTCGTCTACCTCGTGGGAACCGAGGGAGAGCGCGACGTGGTGGTGGTGGACCCGGCCTGGGATGTGGACGCCATCGAGAAGACCTGCACCATCCACGGCAAGAGGTTGTGTGGGATCCTCCTGACCCACTCGCACAAGGACCACACCAACGGAGTGGCGGAGCTGCTGCGGAGACGGGACCTCCCGGTCTACGTGCAGCGCACCGAGGTCGACTTCGCGGAGGACCTCCGCGCCTTCGGCGATGCGCTGCGGCCGCTCTCCTCCGGGGATTCGGTTCCTCTGGGAGGAGTGAGCGCCCGAGTCATCCACAGCCCGGGCCACACTCCCGGCTCCCAGTGCCTCTACGCCTCGGACGCCCTGCTCTCCGGCGACACCCTCTTCGTCAATGGCTGTGGCCGGTGCGACCTCCGCGGCGGGGACCCGGGGCAGATGTTCCACACTCTTCACCAGACGCTGCGAAAGCTTCCCGGTACCACCCGGCTCTTCCCGGGGCACGACTACGGTGACGTGCAGGTCTCCTCGCTCGAGCGGGAGTTGACCCGCAATCCCTACCTCCAGCTCAAGGACGCGGCGTCGTTCGTGGCCTACCGGATGCGGCCAAGGACCTGATCTCCTCCAGCGCCGCCGAGGGCTGGGGCCCCCGGGCCACCCGGCGCAAGGAGATCCAGGCCGCCAGACTCAGCATCAGCACCGAGAGGAGCGACCAGAGCGCTGCCCAGAGCAGGGCCGGAAGATGGGTCTGTGCGGCCAGCAACGCCGCGTCGCTGACTCCGCGCACGCTGCTCCTCCACAGGTCATCCCGGAGATCGAACAGGGCATACAACCCGGTGAAGACGGCGAGGCCCATCACCAGCCCGCGAACCGCTCCGTCGGGGAGCACCTTGGCCAGAACCAGCAGCACCGAGCCGGTGATCAGGCAGAAGGCCATGGTGAAGGCGTTGCCCCCGTAGAGCAGTCCCATCGCCGTCACCCAAGCCCCCATGGCGAAGAGCACCGGACGGTGGAGCCGAAAACGGAAGGCCAGAACCAGCTGGAGAGCACCCGAGAGGGCGCTCCCGAGGTACCCGGCGGAGTAGACCGCGACCTGGGCCATCCAGCCCGGCGGCAGCGCGGAAAGGCACTGCCCCGATTCGTTGGCGCCGATGACCACGCGCTCCACCCGACCCCCGAAGGCCAGAGTGGCCAGGGCGTGGCCGGTCTCGTGGACCAGGACCACCAAAAGGCGCAAGGGGGCCAGCCAGGGCAAGTCCCAGAGCCACACCCCGGCCACCGCCAGGCCCGCCAGGACCAGCAGCCGGCCGGTGTCCAGACCGGCCGTGGACTCGCGGCGGGTGGAGCTGACGATCGAGGTGGCGGCTGGTGACACGGAGCGCCCCCACTGGACGATTCAGGGCGCCAACGATTGCACTCCCTCCGGAGATGCTTGCCGCCTCGACTCACTCCCTCAGCGCACGGGCGTGCCGCCCACCTCGCTCGGTGGGGAAGGTCGCCTAGGGTGGGTCGGTCTCGTCCTGGCGGGTGAGTCCCCAGTCCTTGAGCCGCTTGAAGAGCGTGGACCGAGCGACACCCAGCTCGCGCGCCACCCGCTCGCGGTTGTTGTTGTAGCGGCGGAGGGCGGATTCGATGATCTGGCGCTCCAGACGGGCCAGCATTCCGTCCAGATTCACGCCCGGGACGAACTCGCCGGTGACCGAGACCCCCTCCAGGGAGGCTGGCTCGGGATCGAAGGACAGGTCGCTCTCCTCGATGCTGGAGCCGCGCCGGAGAAGCAGCGCCCGGTGCACGACGTTCTTGAGCTCGCGGATGTTCCCCGGCCAACCGTGGGCCTCCAGCCGAAGCACCGCCTCCCGGGAGAGCTGAACCGTCTGTCCCCGTGGGGAGAACTGCCGGACGAAGTGTTCGGCCAAGGGGCTGATGTCCCCTCGGCGGCTGCGGAGAGGTGGCAGAGTCAGGGGGACCACGCACAGCCGGTAGTAGAGGTCCTCCCGGAACTCACCGGAGCGGCTGATGCCGAGCAGGTCACGGTTGGTGGCCGCCACCACTCGGACATCGACATGGATCGGACGGGCTGCGCCGACGCGCTTGATTTCCCCCGACTCCAGCGCTCGCAACAGCTTGGCCTGGAGCTCCAGGGGGAGCTCACCGATCTCGTCGAGGAAGAGCGTGCCGCCGTCCGCTTCCTCGAACGCGCCCCGGTGCGCTGCCACCGCGCCGGTGAAGGCTCCTTTTTCGTGACCGAAGAGCTCGCTCTCGATCAGTTCCTTGCTGATGGCAGCGCAGTTGACTGGGATGAACGGCCGCTCGGCCCGCGAACTACAGGAATGGATGGCCCGGGCCACCAGCTCCTTGCCCGTGCCCGACTCCCCGAGGATGGCCACCGCGGCGTTGGAGGGGGCCACCCGCTCGACCAGATCGATGAGCAGCCGCACCGCTGGATCATCGCCGATGATCCCGTGCCATTCGTGCTGACCTTCCCCCCGAGCGATGGTCGGTTCGAAGGTCAGCTCCGTCTCTCCCAGGCGGGCGGTGGTGTGCAACGGGACTTCGGCATGGAAGATGCGGACCGGTCCCAGCCAGGTTCCATTGGTGCTGGCTTGGTCAGCGAGGAGGAACAGATTGCCCCGGCGGGTGATGCGCAGGTGCTTCGAGGAGACGAACCGATCCTCGAGGACCAGATCGTTCCCCTCGTCCTTCCCCAGGGTACAGCTCTCGCCCACGAACTTGTGGACTGACTCGGCCGCTCCCCGCCGCAGGCGCATCTGGATGGCCTGGAGCCGTCCCTCGGGGGCCTGGTCGCGTCGGTCGGTGGCGGTGCCCCGGACCTCGGTGGCCGGTGCCTCCTCGCTGGCCGGCGTCCGAGCGCGATAGACCGCTCGCCACTGGCCCAGCGCGATGTCGGCGCCGTCAGCGAGCGGCGACTGATTCACCCGCTCCCCGGCCACCACCGTCCCCTTGCCGGACAGATCCTCTACCGATGCCCCCTCCGCCGAGCAGAGGACAGCCACCTGCTGCCGGCTGACCTCCGGGTCGGGGATCACCACGTCGCTCTGATCGCCCCGTCCCAGGACGACCCGCGGGCGATCTAGCGAAAACCGCAGCACCTCTTCCCCGCGCCGCAGAAACACCAACTCTGGCATCAGCAGCCCCCCGTCCCACCCTGGCCACTTAGCAGTGGCCGGGTTCTCCTTTCAACCGCCGCCCGAGCCGCCCATTCGGGGTCTTCGGTGGAAGGGATCCTCCGCCGCATCCTCAGCGCCCGGGCCGGAAGACGGGCTTGTTGAAATAGCCGGTCAGCTTCGCGTCGCGGAAGGCCGAATCGGTCGGGTCAGCCGGCAGGACGTTGAGCCCTCCGGCCACGATGCCCACCCGGCGAATGAAGTTGGGATCGGCGCGAATCCGGAGGAGGAGGTCGGGCTCGGCGTAGGGCAGAGTCCGGGCCAGGCGAACGGTGCCGGAGATCTGCACCTCCCCGTCCGTTCCCCGGAGATTGAAGCGCTTGACGGTGGCCAGACCCCGCTCGATCGGCGCGTCAGCCTCGAGGCTCCCCAGCGCGATCGGGGGAAGATCGACCGGCGTCATCTGGCCGAACAGCGGAATGGTGAGGGTCCCCCCCTGGACCTCGAGCCCGGTGCCGGACAGGCGCAGGTGGCCCGAGGCCTGGGAGAGGTCGGGCCCGGCCCCCCGGGCGCCGGGAGCTGGAATGTCGAGCTCCAGCTCACCCCCCAGCGTGCCATCGGCATCGAGCCCGGTGAGACCTTGCACATTGGCCCGGCGGAGACTCAGCTTCTGGAACTCCAGCCGAATCTTCGGGGAGGAGCGGGTCCCCATGGCACCGGAAGCCTCGCCGCCAAAGAGCGCCGCCGAGAAGCCCACTCCCCAGGGCCAGAGCGACGGCCGAAGGGTGAGCCGGTCGATCTGCACCGGAGGTGGCGGAGCCTCGGGACCGTCCGGGCGTCCGGTGATCCGGACTCCTCGGGCGGTGACACCAAAGAACGCAGGGCCCAGCGACTCGATCCGAACCCACAGCCCAGCGGCATCGGCTTCGGCGCTGATGCGGGAGCGCACTGCGTCGTAGGGGAAGGTGAGGGCCAGGAAGCAGGCGAAGAGGAAGAAACCCAGGCCAGCCCAGGCGGCAGGCTTTTGCCAACCCTCCAGCGCCGAAATCTTCACCGACCGAAGCCGCTCGGTCAGCGCCTCCAGAGTGGTCATGGGTTCGCCTTGAGTTTGTAGGCGGCGATGGTGGTCCAGGCCGTGAGGACGTTGTCCTTGATGCGAGGCTCGATCCGCAGCGATCTCACCCGCACCACTCCCGGTCCCCGTTCCACCGCGGAGAGGAAATTGACCAGCTTGGTCAGTTGCACGTCGGTGAGGGTCAGGTCGACCGTACTCTCCACGATGCGGCCGTCCCCCACCGGAATCTCGCCCTTGGGGGTGAGTGAGGGGATGTCCAGTCCGCTCTGCCCGCCCTTGTCCTCCAGGTAGGAGATGAGGCTGACCTCGTTGCCGGTCAGGTCGGCCTCCGCCTGCTTCCGAGCGCGTTCCGCCTCGGCAAAGCCGGTGGCGAGCTGCTCCGCCTCGGCCAGCCGCTTCAGCTTGCTCTCGGTGCGGTGGCGGGTGGAGTCCGCCGCTATGGCCAGCAGGAAGAGGGTGAGGAAGACCACGAAGACCAGGCCGCCCCCGCCGGCGGCGGACACCATCAACCGCTCCCGGGCGGTCAAGCGCAGGTACCAGCCCTGCAGGTCGCCGGTCAGCCGCAGGTACCAGGCCTGGAGGTCGCTCCACAGCAGTTGCAGCCGCTCCATCATGATCCGCTCCCCGAGCCGGAGGAGGTCTCGCCGCAGTCCACCTGGACCTCGAGCTGGAACTGTACCCGGGAAGAAGTCTTGGAATGCTCCACCTTCCCCTCCCTGACCTCGCGGAAACAACGGTAGGTCTTGAGGGCGGCGGCGATGCGGTCGATGGTCCGGGTGGAGTCGGTTTCTCCTCGGAGCTGCAGTCGGTCCAGCTCGATGTTCATCTGGGCGAAAGTCACCGAGACGTCCGGTGGAATGCGCTGGGACATTTCGGCCAGCAGCGTCGCCGCCGAGACCCGGGGCACCGCCGCCGCCGGACTCTCCTTGCCGCGGAGAAGGTTGAGGGCCCGATCGTAATTCTTTTCGCAGGTGCCGAGCACCCGCTGGGTCAGCTCGCACAGTCGGGCGTCCACGGCCGCCTCGCGCCGCCCCAGGACGGCCGCTCGGGTGATGCTGAAGGCGGTGAAGAACAGAACGAGCACCGCAGCGTAGACGGCCACCCGCGCCAGCCGCTCGCGCAGGTAATCGAAATGGCCGCGGAAGGCGAACTCGCCCCGACGCAGGTTGAAGCGGGGGGCTCGTGCTGCGGGCGCCGCTCCGCGCAGCGCCAGGGTGTAGGCCTGAACAGCCCGCGGTTGCACTTCCGGCGCAACCAGAGTGGCGGCGGAGGGCGGAAGCAGCAACTCGTCGCAAGGAAGTCCCAGCTCGGCGGCCAGGTGTTCCACCAGGCCAGGTAACCGGGCTGTGCCACCGGCCAGCAGAAGACGACCCACCGGCAGGTGGCCGCGGGTCGAGGAAGCCTTCAGCGTGGCCCGGGTTTCCCGGACGATGGGGCCCAGCGCGCGGAGCAACGCCTGACGGGCCCGTTCTTGTTCCGGCCCACCCCCAGCCGCCATCGAGCCATCCCGTTCCTTCCAGGCCTCGGCCTCGGGCAAGGCCACCTGGAACTCGGCGGCCAGGGCCCGAGAGAGATCGTGTCCACCTCCGGCGAAGGTCCGCGCGAACACCAGCCCCTCGGCGGGACGGCCCACCGCCACGCTGGTGCGCCGATGGCCGATGTCCACCAGCGCCACCGTGGCCCCGGGGGCGACCTGGAACCGCTCGGGCGCGGCGAGTAGCAGGTTCTGGTAGGCGATGGCCGGGTGGGTGACCACCCGAGGGTCCAGGCCGTGCGACGAAAGGGTCGCCAGCAGCGTCCGCAGCTCGTCCTTGCGGACCAGCCCCACCAGCAGATCCGTCCCCTGGGCGCGGGTCTGGGTTGGCTGATGGTCGAAGACGACCTCCGACAAGTCGAAGGGGAGCTGCCCTTCCACCTCGAAAGGCAAGGTGGCGACGATCCGCTTGGGATCGGTGAAGGGCAGAGAAAAAGCGTGGGTGGCCAGAGACGGGCCGGGCAAGGCCACCACCAGATGATCGAGCGCCCAGGGATGGGCAGCCAAGAACGCGCTCAGCGCCTCGTCCAGCGCTCCTTCGTCCGTTCGGCGGACCTCTGCGTACTCCAGCACCGTCGTCGCCCGCCCCGTTGCCTCGAGGAGAATGCCCTTGAGCGAGTGGCTGCCCAGGTCGAGTCCCAGGACGCGCGCCATCAGTTGTCCCTCCAGTACAGGACGCGGCCTAGGCCGTCCTGCTGGGCGTCGCGCAAGCGGATGACCGCGGTCACCCGGTGTTCCACGCTGCCGGCTTGCCCGGTGGCCACCACCCGGAAGGTATCGCTCTTGTCGCCCAGAAAGGTGTTGGCGGTGCCCGCCCCCTGCTGCCGCTGAAGGACCAGGGAATTCACTCCCACTCCGGCCTGCTGGACGATGCCGACGAAGTCCTGGACCGTCATCCCCAGCGGGGTGAGCGCCCGCGCCGCTCGGATCTTCTGGATGATGCCGTCCAGAAACACCGGGTCGAGCAGCCGCGGGTCGGGCTTGCTGGGGTCGGCGATGCTCTGGATGGCCAGGGCCAGGATCAGTGGGTCGTCGCTGTTGACGTTCAACGGAGCGTTGGGGTCCGGGTACACGGTGAGCCGATCGCCGAAGGCGGCCATGAAGCGGTCGCCCACCCCATTCACCAAGAACAGCTCGCCCAGCGAATCGAAGGGGGCGTTCTTGGGCCGGTAGCGTGGAGCGTAGCGGCTGTACAGGCCCGCCTCGTCGGAGAAGCCGTTCTGAAGCGTGACCACACCCAGGCTGTTCACGTTCAGAGAGGACTGGGTCTCGTCGTCGTCCACCCAATCCTTGAGTGCCAGGACGACGTCGGGGGGCAGGGTCCGCACCCGGTTGGCATCCTCTCGGTCGAAGACGAACTCGAACCGCTTGTCGGTGATGAGGTTGTAGAGCCGCTGCACCGCTCCCTGGGCGGTCCCGGTCTGCAGGCCGGCCAGGGCGTTGACGTTGAGCTTCTCTTGCTCGTCTTCGATGCGGGCGTCGAAGCAGCCGGCGAAGCCTCCGTATTGCAGCCGCCCTTCGGCATCCATCTCCGGGGGCGCCGAGATGCGGAACTTGACGCTGCGGTCACGCTCCTGAGGGAGGAGTGCCTGAAGCATGTGGCAGTCCACCCTGGCCAGTCGCCAGAGCTGGACGTTGAAGGGGCTGCTGGCTCCGGCAGCGCCTCCGGTGGTGCCTGTTGCCCCCGAGGTGCCGGTGGCCCCGGACAGGCCGGGGATGTTGAGCCCGGGAACGTTGAGTGGGTTCTTGTCGAGCTGCTTCTGGAACATCAGCAGCAGGCGGGCCATCCCCAAGCTGCTCTTGGCCAGGTACTCCGCCCGGAGGGCGTCGCGCTGATGCACCGCCAGCTCGAGATCGACCCGGCTGTTGAAGGCGAACTCGGCTGCCACCGCCGCCAGGATGGCGATCGACACCACCACCATCAGGAGCGCCACGCCTCGCTCGGACTTGCCAGGACGCCGCATCAGAACCTCGGAATCTCCGTGTTGAGGACGATGCGAGCCTGGGTGACGTAGCGCACCTCCTTGCCCGTCTCGTCCAGAGCGAAGATGGAAATCGCCACCCGCACCGGAAGGATGGACTTCCGTTCCAGCCGCCGGGTGTCCCACTCGTTGACCCAGTCCTTCTTGTCCGAGTCCCAGTAGGCGAAGTCGAGACGGCGGATGTCCTCCAGCAGGACGTCCTCGGTTCCCCCGCGGTCCATGCGGTCGTCGAGGAGAGGGTTCTCCCGGCGGATCAGGTCCAGGCGGCTCTTGCCGCCGGGGGCGGTGGTGGACCGGGTGAAGTACTCGACCACCATCTGATCCGACTCCTTGGCATCGGCGTAGAGCCGCTGGTGGGCCATGGAGCTGAAGAGGAGCCTGTCCCGTGCCCCCACGAAATTGGTGGGGCGGTCGTTCTGATCCCGAAAGCGCTTGGTGTCGTAGTGATCGCTGACGAAGGCGCTGGAGATTTCTCGGACCATCCGGTCGGTGGCGGTGCGGAGGCCGCGGTAGCGGTCCGCCTCGGACTCCACCAGCTCCTTGGCCCGATAGCCGCTCTGGAAGGCGGTGGCGATGAGGCCGCCCATCATGGCGGTGATGGCCACCGCCACCAGGACTTCCATCAAGGTGAATCCGCGCGTACGCATCACTGTTGGCGAATCGGACGGCCGGACGGGTCGAGAGGGGTGCCGGCCGGAAAGAAGCCGGTCCCCTTGAAGAGCCCGGACCCGGGCTGGGCCCCTACCCCCGGAATGCCCCCCGGGGTGCTCCCCGGGAGCCCGGGAATGGTGGGAATGCCGCCCGGAGTCGTCTGCGAGGACAGGGCCGCCCCGGGTGTCCCATTTCGGTCCGAGCCTTGCTTGAGCGAGACGAAGTGGGTGACCAGGTCGACGCTCTCTGTGCGCCGGCCCTCCTGCCAGCTCACCGTGAGATGCACCTCGCGGACGCCCTTTTGGATCTGATCCAGCAGCTGGGTCATCTGGGTCTGCGCCAGGGTGGCGAAGGGGCCGAGCGCGGACAGCCCAGTGGGTCCGCTGGCGCCGGGGGGCAACGGGCCGTAGGTCGGTCCAGACGAAGGCGGGAGCTTGGGGACGCCGGCGTCTCGGCCGCCGGTGAAGAGCGCGGCCAACCCCTCCAGGCCACCGCCGGCACCAGCCGGGACGTTGAAGACTGCCTCGATGAACTTGTCGGGCGAGATGGTGGAGGTCCGGGGGGCCAGGATCTGCGCTTTCCAGGTGAAGGCCTGCCACCCCTCGTTGCGGAAATCGCCGCTCCGCTCCTGGTCGTCGACGTCGAAGCCCTTGTCGTACAGCTCCTGCTCCAGATCGGTCATCTTGGAGCGAGCCAGCATCGTGGCCACGGTGATGCGCTTGGCGTAGGCATGGCTGTTCACTGCCCCGGCGTTGAGGTCGAAGATCGCCAGCAGGGACAGCCCGAGGATGGCCATCGCCACCACCACTTCCAGAAGGGTGAAGCCGCGACGATTCACGACCGGGGAAGCTCCGGTTCGCCGTCCACGATGGAGGTCTTCCCGGTGATGGGCGAGACCAGCAGGGTCCAGACATTGTGGCCCTGTCGGACCGTGACCTGGGCCCGCTCGGTGTAGCCCTGGGGGAAGAAGTAGAGGTAGGCCAACCCCGTGTCGGCCTTGGTTCGCTGATGGGCGGTCCACACCGAGACCCGGACTCCGGACATCTTCCGAGGCTGGATCTCCGGCGTGGTGAAAGCGGAGAAGGTGGCTGCCTTCTCGACCCGTTCCTTCTCCGAATCGAGGAGGTCCAGAAGGGTCGAGCCGGAGCTGGACGGTCCAGCCGGCGAGCGCTTACCCTTGCCACGCTTCTCTGCCTCGAGTGCCGCCTTGGTGGCCTGTCGGAGCTCCTGGTCCCGGTCCAGTGAGGAGGTGACCGGACCGCTGGCGCACTCGGCGCGGTAGGAGAACTCGGCCGAGTCATCCTTGGGCAGGAGAAACACCAGTCGACAGGTGTTCCCGGTGAGCGCCGCCGTGTCGTACAGAGAACGGGCCGCGGCCCCCAGCTCTCCCAGAGCCTTCCGGGCCCGGGTGCCGGTGAGCGCCCCGAGGCCGAGGATCAGCGCGGCAAACATCAGGGCGGCGATGGTGAGCGCCACCAGGAGCTCGATCAGCGTGAACCCGGTGGGGCGGCGGCGAGACATCAGTCGATCGGCCCGCAGACGGGGGAGTGGAGAAGATCGGCGTCGTAGGCGCGGATGACCGCCAGGGCGGTGAGAAAGCGCATCACCACTGCCGCAGCAATCAGGACGAGTCCGAACCCCGCGACATAGGTGAGCATCCGCTTTGCTTGTTGCGTGCAGGCGAGGGACACGTCAGGGCTTCCCGGTTGCCGCCGTTTCGGGTCGGTTGGTGATGTCGGCGTTGTAGCCGTCGCCTCCGGCCACCCCGTCCGCGCCATAGGAAATGACGATCGGCCGGCCGGCCTCGAGGGTGTAGACGTAGTCATTGCCCCAGGCGTCCTTGGGCATCTTGTCCAGGATTTCCATGTCCACTAGGGCCTTGAGGCCGGTGGCGGTGTCGGGGAACTTTCCCTTGCGCGCGTTGTAGAGCTTGAGCGCGCTCTCGATGTTCCCGATGTCCAGCTTGGTCCGGTCGACGCGAGCCCGCTGCAGCTGCGGGAACACGGCGATGACCACCGCCGAGGCGATCAGCCCGAGGATGACCAGCACCACCATGATCTCGATCAGCGTCATGCCGCGGGGGGCGCGGCGGCCCTTGAACTTCCGGTTCATCGAGTGTCTCCCTGGGCCGCCGTGGGGCGGTCCGTTCGAGTGAGTCCCTGGGCGTGGACGCCCGGCCCATAGAAAGCGATGGCCAGTCCAATCAGTGCGGCCAGCAAGGCCACCAGCGCCGCGGCGGTCAGCCGCTTGAGCCACACCTCGACTGGACTGGTCGTCACCGGACTCATCGGATGGTCGTATTCAGCTGGAGGATGGGCATGAGGATGGAGAAGGCGACGAAGGCCACCGCCACCCCCATGGCCACGATGATCAGCGGCTCCAGGAGTGCGGTGAGCGCGCCGATGCGCACGCTGACCTGCGTCTCGTAGCTGTCGGCGACATTGAGCAACATCTCCTCCAGCTGACCGCTGCGCTCGCCGATGGCGATCATGTGGTGGACCAGGGGGGGGAACTCGCCCGAGCGCTTCAGCGGCCCGGCGATGCTCTCGCCCTCGCGGATGGCGTCGCGGGCGTTCTCCACCACCGCCGAAAGCACGCCGTTGCTGACCACGTTCTTGGTGATGTCCATCGCGGTGAGCAAGGGAACCCCGCTCTTCAGCAGGGTGGCCAGCGTCCGGCTGAACCGAGCCAGAGCCAGCATCCGGATCAGACTTCCGAAGACCGGCGCTTTGAGCACCCAGCGGTCCCACACCGGCTGCCCTTTCGGGCTCCGGGTCCACCGTCTGGCCAGCACCACCGCGGCGATGAAGGCCGGCAGGAGCAGCCACCACCAATCGGCCAGGGTGTTGCTGACGAAGATGAGGAGACGCGTCGTCCAGGGCAAGGTCACCTTCATGCTCTCGAAGATCTTGGTGACCTTGGGGACCACCACCGTCATCAGCAGGGCCAGGATGCCCGAACCGATGATGGTCATGATCACCGGATAGATGAGGGTTCCGATGACCTTCTGCCGCAGCTTGGCCTGCCCCTCGGTGAAATCGGCGAGTCGGGCCAGCACTGCATCCAGCGCACCGGAGGCTTCACCGGCGCGCACCATGTTGATGTACAGGTTTCCGAAGGTGCGCCCGTGCTCGGCCAGCGCGTCGGCCAGGGAGCTCCCTTCGTTCACCCGGGACTTCACGTCGGAGATGATCCGCTTCAGCCGCTCCTTCTCCGTTTGATCGACCAGCGCGGTGAGGGCCTCCACCAGCGTCACCCCGGCGTGGAGCAAGGTGGAGAGCTGGCGGGTGAAGATGGCCACGTCCTCGGAAGTGACCCGACCCCGGAAGAGCCGACCGAGTTGGACCTCGCGGCTGCCCAGGGCAGGTCGAGCCTCCAACGCGGCGCCATTGGTCCTTTTGGGCGTGGCTTCGCGCTCGGCCAGGACGTCGGTGAGGAACACCCCCGAACGGCGCAGCTGTTGCCGCAACATCCGGCTGCTGTCCGCTTCCAGCAGGCCCTTGACCTGCTTCCCTGCCGGAGTGAGCCCTCTGTATTCGAAGACCGGCATCGGACGTCAGATGTCTTCCTGGGTGACGCTGAGCACCTCGGCCAGCGTGGTCTCACCCGCCAGCACCTTCCGCGCCCCGTCGTCCAACAGGGTCAGCATTCCCTTGGAGACACCGGCCTTCTTGATGGTGTTGGAGTCCACGTTCTTCAGGGCCAGCTGCCGGATGTCGTCGTCCACCATCAACAGCTCGTAGATGCCGGTGCGGCCGCGATAGCCGTTGCGCCCGCAGGCCTCGCAGCCTCGGGCGCGATAGATGGGCGGATTGCCGGCCCGGGCGACCGCCTCGGGGGTGAGGCCGACTTCGGACAGCTCCTCCGGGGTGGGACGGTAGGCTTCTCGGCACTCGCGGCAGACCCGGCGGACCAGCCGCTGGGCCATCACCGCGGTGAGGGACGAGGCCACCAGAAACGGCTCCACTCCCATGTCCACCAGCCGGGTGACGGCGCTGGCGGCGTCGTTGGTGTGCACGGTGGAGAAGACCATGTGGCCGGTCAGCGAAGCCTGGATGGCGATTTCCGCCGTCTCCCGGTCGCGGATCTCGCCGACCATGATGACGTCCGGATCCTGGCGCAGGAAGCTTCGCAGGCCAGCGGCGAAACTGAGCCCGATCTTGGGGTTGATGGCCATCTGGCTGATGCCGCGGATCTGGATTTCCACCGGGTCTTCGACGGTGAGGATGTTCAGGTCGGGCGTGTTGAGACGGCTCAGCGCCGCATAGAGCGTGGTCGTCTTGCCCGACCCGGTGGGGCCGGTCACCAGGATGATGCCGTGTGAGCGCCGGATGACGTGGTCCATCCCGGTCAAGGTGTCCGGGCCCATGCCGATATCGGTGAGGTCCAGCAGGGTGGAGGTCTTGTCCAGGAGCCGCATGACGATGCGCTCCCCAAAGGTGCAGGGAATGGTGGAGAGGCGGATGTCGATGTCCCGGCCGGCCAGCTTGATGCGGATGCGCCCGTCCTGGGGCAGCCGCTTCTCGGCGATGTTGAGCTGCCCCATCACCTTCACCCGGCTGACGATGCTGTTCTGGTAGCGCTTGGGCGGTTTGATGATCTCCTGCAACACGCCGTCGACGCGGAACCGAACCAGCAGCTCGCGCTCCATGGGCTCGATGTGGATGTCGCTGGCCCGCTCCTTGGCCGCTCGGAAGAGCAGGGAGTTGACGAGGCGGATGATGGGTGCCTCGTCGTCCGTGTCGAGCAGGTCCTGGGGCTCTTCCAGCTCGTGGGCCAGGCTCTGGAGGTCCTGGGCCTCCATCTCTCCCACCAGCTGCTCGGCCTCATTCACCGCCCGGTCGTAGACGCCGTTGATGGCATCGACGATGACCGCCCCCAGGGCCACCCGGGGCGAGACGTTGCGCTGGAGCAGCATCCGGGCGTGGTCCAGCACGGTGGTGTCCAGCGGATCGGCCACCGCCAGCGCCACCGCTTCCCCTTCCAGCGCGAGGGGGAGGATGAGCGCCTGCTTGGCGAAGTTGATCGGCACCGCCCGGACCAGGTCGGCATCCACCGCGTCGAGGGAAATGTGCGGCAGAAAGGGGAGGTCCAGCTGGGCCGCCACGGCCCGGGCCACCTCCTCGGCGGAAACGGCTTTTCGAGCCACCAGGATCTCGCCCAGCCGTCCGCCCTCGTCGGCCTGGACCCGCAGCGCCTCCTCCAGGGCCGCCTCGGTCAAGCCGGCCTGAACGCGCAGGACTTGCCCCAGGGGGCGTCCCACCAGGGAGGGCGCCTGGGGGCTCGGCGAAGTCCGGATGTCGATGGGTTCTCGCACGGCGCTGTCGTTAACGGCTGTCCCCCCCGGGCTGCACGCGCAGCCGCTCGTCCGACGGCGAGCGCGGAGTCGCCGGGGCAGGAGTCTGGGGAGGGGTTTGCTCGGGCGCGGCACCGGGGCTGGAGGTCGGTGGTTCGCTCGAGCTTGGAGGTGCCTCGGTGGGAG
>OEKZ01000930.1_pt4 | contig 14638 bp, 9 predicted proteins | sample 1503451 | NCBI WGS metagenome assembly OEKZ01 (sample SAMEA104379612, study PRJEB20068) | metagenome | biome: 1000743; feature: 77; material: 1998 | place: USA | collected 2012 | depth 25 m | reverse complement strand
GGCGGCCGCGGCCGCCTCCAGTGGAGTCCTGGATGGCTCCGCCTTGATCAGCGAAGACTCCGAGCTGGCACGCCTGCTCCGCGCTGACCAACCGGTCCGCCAGCTTTGCGTGGCGCTCCTCGGTGAAGGTCGGACGGTGCTCGTCCTCGGCCGGAGGCAACAACCCTTCCAGCGGCGAGAGCTGGAATTGTTGCGCCTCTGCCTTCCGGTGGTGGGCCTGGGCGAGCAGCGAGCCAGCGAGGTGCAAGAAGCATTGGGGGCGAAGCTCACCCCACGCGAGCAGGAAATTTTCGACTACGTGAGCCGGGGCTACAACAACCGGGAAATCGCTGCAGTGCTGGGCACCTCGCCCTTCACCGTGCGCAACCAGCTCTGCCGATTGTTCCGCAAGGTGGGGGTGAGCGGCCGCTCCGAGCTAGTGGGGCTCGCTGCCCACGCCGCCCGGCGGGCGCACACAGCCTGACCGGGAGAATTTCGGGCCCACGCGCGCCGATCTCGCCCGGGCGAATGCCAGCTCCGCCCCGACGAGGTGTTTGACACCCCCCAACGAGGTGTCTGATACCTCGGTGTCAAGTTAACTAGACACCGATCAGGGCTCACCGGGCATCGGTCGGCGCCGAGGCGGCCGGACGGAGCAGCAGGACGATGGACGGTCCCAGCAGGAGCGCATGCTGGGCCAAGTGGATGAAGAAGAACGGCGAGCCGACAGGGGTGGCGCGGGCGCGGCTCAGGGGCAGGACAATCAGATCCATGCCCAGCCACATCAGCGCCCCGTACCCCAGTGCCACCAGCACTGCTCCGCGACGGTCGGAAACCCAGCGGCGCAGGGGTGGCAGGAGCCGGAGCGCAGCGAGAAAAATCAAAGTCCAGACGAGCGCGATGAAAAGGTGGAGTCCCAACCCCAGGACGGCGGTGGGCCACCCACCCTCGTAGGCCGAGCGCCCTAGGAGCCCCGAGGCAATGGATTGCAGAACTCTCTTTGGGGTCGTCACCGGCCGAATGACCGTGAAGACCAGCACGGCGTAGGCCAGATCCAGCGCCGCGACCAGGCTCGCTGCCAGGGCCACCGCCCTCACCACCGGAGCGTGTGCCCGCTGTCCCACCACGACTGCTTCCACGATGGCCAGCCTGTGCCGAACACCACGCCCTGGCGTGGCATTGCAGCGGCCGGCTCGACTGTGGCAGCGGGCGGAGCTCGAACTACGAGGCCACCTGGACGGAGGAGATGTGCCAGATGTCCCGTGCGTACTCGTGGATGGTCCGGTCGGAGCTGAAGCGACCCACCCGGGCGACGTTGAGCAAGGCCTTTCTGGACCAGCCCTCCGGGTCGCCGGCGTAAGCCCGGGCAACCTCGGCCTGGGTATTGGCGTAGGCCCGAAAGTCGGCCAGCACCAGGTAGCGGTCCTCGCGCAAGAGAGCGTCCACCAGGGGCCGGAAGAGATCTCGATCCTCCGGTGAAAAGAACCCGGAGTGGATCAGATCCAGCACCGCCTTCAGCTCGGGATCCCCAGCCACCACTTCGGCCGGGTGGTAGCCACCCCGCAGGGTCTCGGCGACCTGGTCAGCAGTGAGCCCAAAGAGGAAGAAATTCTCCGGCCCAACGGCGTCGCGGATTTCGATGTTGGCGCCGTCCAACGTCCCCACCGTCAGGGCGCCGTTGAGCGCGAACTTCATGTTTCCGGTGCCGGAGGCCTCCTTGCCGGCGGTGGAAATCTGTTCCGAGACGTCTGCGGCGGGAATGATCTTCTCCGCCAGGCTGACCCGGTAATTGGGCAGGAAGATGACCTGGATGCCGGTCCGCCTGGATTCGGCATTGACCACCTCGGCGATGCCATTGATGAGCCGGATGACCAGTTTGGCCAGGACGTAGCCGGGCGCGGCCTTGGCGCCGAAGAGGAACACCCGGGGATGGATGACCGCGCTGGGGTTTTCCCGCGCTCGCATCCACAGGGCGACGATGTGCAGCGCGTTGAGCAGCTGGCGCTTGTACTCGTGCAGCCGTTTGACCTGGACGTCGAAGATGGCCTTGCTGTCCAGGTTGATCCACAGCATGTCCCGCACGTGCCCCGCCAGCCGCTTCTTGTTGCCCTCTTTCACCGCCCGGAATTCCTGAAGGAAGGAACGGTCGCCGGCGAGCGCCTCCAGGCCACTCAACCGGTCCAGGTCCCGCACCCATCCGTCACCCAGCCGGGCGGTGATCAGCGAGGCCAGGCCAGGATTGCACAGAAGCAGCCAGCGTCGCGGCGTCACCCCGTTGGTCTTGTTGTTGAAGCGTTCGGGAAACAGCTCCGCGAAATCGGGAAGGATGTCCCGCTTCAGCAATTCGGTGTGGAGAGCGGCCACGCCGTTGATGCTGTGGCTGCCCACGACTGCCAAGTGGGTCATCCGGACTTTCTTCTCCGGACCTTCCTCGATGAGGGAGACCCGCTGGAGCTTCCCGGTGTCGAAGGGATGGCGGATCTGCACCTGACGGAGAAACCGCTGGTTCACCTCGTAGATGATTTCCAGATGGCGGGGGAGGAGCCGCTCGAAGAGGTTGACCGGCCACATCTCCAGGGCCTCGGCCAGCAGGGTGTGGTTGGTGTAGGCGAAGGTGGCGACGGTGATGTTCCAGGCCTCGTCCCAGGGGACCTGCTTCTCGTCGACCAGGATTCGCATCAGCTCGGCGATGGCGACCGCCGGATGGGTGTCGTTGAGCTGGATGGCCACCTTGTCCGGGAAGGCGCCAAAGTCCTCGTGGCCTTTCAGGTACCGCCGGACGATGTCCGCCAGGCTGCAGGCGACGAAGAAGTATTCCTGCCGGAGCCGTAGCTCCTTGCCGGCCTGGTTCTGATCGTTGGGGTAGAGGACCTTGCTGATGACCTCGGATTCGTTCTTCTCCACCACGCTGCGCTCGTAGTCGCCGGAGTTGAAGAGGCGAAAGTCGAATTCCTCGGAGGCTCGTGCCTGCCACAACCGCAGGGTGTTCACCGTCTGGAGGCCGTAGCCAGCGATCGGGGTGTCGTAGGCCACCCCCAGCACCGTCTTGCCACCGACCCAGCGGGCGACCGGCCTGCCGTTGCGCCCCGCCCCATGCTCCACCGCACCGTAGAAATGCACCGGAACGGTTTTCTCCGGACGGACGACTTCCCAGGGATTGCCGAACTTCAACCATTCGTCGGCGCGCTCGACCTGGTGGCCGCCGATGATGTCCTGCCGAAAGATTCCGAACTCGTAGCGGATGCCGTATCCCGTCCCGGGGTAGCCGTGGGTGGCCATCGAGTCCAGGAAGCAGGCCGCCAGCCGTCCCAGGCCGCCGTTGCCCAGCCCGGAATCGGGCTCCAGCTCGAGCAGCGTCTCGAGATCGACACCGGCCCCGGCCAGGGCCTCGCGGGCCGCATCGAGCAGCCCGGTGGCCAGCAAGTTGTTGCCCAAGGCGCGGCCGAGCAGGTACTCGGCGGAAAGGTAATAGGTTCGCTTGACGTCCTGGACCCGGTAGGCGTCCTTGGTTGCCACCCAGCGTTCTGCCATCCGGTCGCGGGTCACCATGGCGATGGCCTGGAAGCGATCCCAGGGAGTCGCCCGGTCCGGTCCCTGGCCCCGGGTGTATTGAACGTGGGCCAGGAAGGAACGCTGGAGGGCATGCGCATCGCTGCGCAGATGGGGAGCGTCGGGTGCGGTCCCCCCCGGGACCAGGCGGACGGCAGGGTCACTCATGTCGGGGCGACTCTACCGCGAGGCCCCCCGGAACCGGGGGGAAGCTCGAGGAATGGCCCCGGTCGACCGTCGCGGCCTGGCCTAGTGCAGCGGCGTGCTCACCGCGGCCAGCGACGGCGCGTCCAGGGCCGCGGCCAGCGGGGCGACGAACCCCCGGAAATCGGCCAGCAACGAGCCCGGCACTGGCTCGCTGCGAGGGAACTTCTGATTGAGGGGATTGACGTAGCTCCCGTTCCGCTTCATGGCGAAGTGAAGATGCGGGCCGGTGGTCCGGCCGGTGTTTCCCGAGTAGCCGATGATCTGCTTCTGCGCCACCCGGTTGCCCAGGTGGACGCCGGCCCCGTAACCGGAAAGGTGGAGGTAGCAGGTCTCGAAACCGTTGCGATGGCGAAGGCAGACGGTGTTTCCGCCTGAACCGGTATCGCCGGCGCGGGTCACCGTTCCGTCGGCCACCGCCCAGACCGGGGTGCCCACCATGGCCGCGTAATCGACGCCTTGATGTTCCTTCATGTACTGCAGCACCGGATGGAAGCGGATCCCGAAGCGGCTGGTGACGTGGGCAAACTTGAGCGGTGATTTGAGGAACGCCTTCCGGGCCGAGGTTCCGTCCTCTTGGAAGTAGGACCACTCCCCGTCCGGCAGTTGCCAGCGGAAGACGCGCTTGATGCCCACCGACTCGCCCCGGTACTCGGCGGCCATCACTTCGCCGTAGCGGAGGAGACGGCCCTTGCTGAGGACCTTCTCCACCAAGCAGCGGACATGGTCGCCCTTGCGGACGTCGACGTAGAAGTCGATGTCCCAGGCGAAGACGTCGGCCAGAGCCAGGGCAATGATGGGGTCCTCGTGGGCGGCCAGGGCGGCATCGTAGAGCGAGGTCCCGACTTCCAGCTCCACCCGGGAGACCTGCTTCTCCACCTCCACCACCCGCTTGCTGGCCACGTACTTCTCGCCGTCGCGGCGCACCTGCCATTCCTCGACCGGCCCTTGCCGATAATCGAAGAAGTCCAGCTCGCCGTTGCGGAAGACGAGCCGGAGCTGGTCGCCCACCCGGGACTTGCGGACGTCGAAGACGCTCTCCAGCGCGGCGATGATTCGGTCCGACGGCATCGGCTCGACCCCGGCATCTCGGAGCGCGCGGGCCAGCACCTGATTGCGTTCGATGCGCCGGTTGACGATGTGAGTCTGAGAGGGGAGGGGCGCTGCTGCGAGCAGCGCGGCGGCCAGGGCCGGAACGAGTTCGATCATCGGAGAGAAGCCTCCACTCTACACGGGCCAGGCCGTCGCTCCGAGCAAAGCATCGCCGCCCGGAGCCGCCTGCCTGCTACCCACCAGGGTCGAGAGGTGAGGAACGCGGCCACCTGGGAGGCCTGGGGTAGCCTCGACTGCCGGGATGTCGACCGCCCCAAGGACGCCCCTGCCCTGGTACGCCCTGGACGCGAGGAGCTTGGCAGCGGCACGCATCGGGCTGGGGGCACTCCTGCTGCTCGATCTCGGGCTCCGCGCCTCGGACCTGACGGCCCACTACACCGATGAGGGCGTCCTTCCCCGAGCCCTGATCCCACCGGGGAGCTGGGACTTCGCCTGGTCGCTGCATCGGCTCGGTGGCTCGACCGGCTTCGAGGCCGGGCTCTTTGCCCTGCATGCCCTGGGCGCGCTGCTCCTCCTGCTCGGGTGGCGGACCTTCTGGACCTCGATGGCAGCGGCCGCCTTGACCATCTCGCTCCATGGCCGAAATCCCCTGCTCCGCGACGGGCAGGACGACCTCCTCCGGGTGCTGCTCGTCTGGGGGACGCTCCTGCCCTGGGGGGCGCGCTGGTCGCTCGACGCTCGGGCGGGGAGGGTGTGGCATCCCCTGGGCGTTCCTGGCGGCAGGTGGGTCGTCACGCCGGCCACCGCCGGATTCCTGCTCCAGCTGGTCCTGGTCTACTGGGCCAGCGCGATCGCCAAGCTCCAGTCCTCCTGGTGGCGGTCGGGCGAGGCGCTCGCCCTGGCCCTGTCGATGGGCCGCTACGAGACGCTCTTCGGCAAGTGGCTCCTGGGGATGCCGGCGCTGCTGACTCCGCTGACCTGGGGTGCGCTGGCCTTCGAGCTGCTCGCCCCGCTGCTCCTCTTCGTCGGCCCGAGGCCGCGCTGGCGCCTGGGGACGGTGGTGGCCTTCTGGATGCTGCATGGCCTCCTGGGGGCCATGCTTCGCCTGGGAACGTTTCCCCTGGTTGCGGCCGCGGCCTGGAGCGCCCTGTTGCCCGGGAGCGTCTGGCCGAGTCACACCCCCAGCTCGGGCGACGAGGCCACCCCGGTGGGTCTCTCGACAGAGCAGCGGCGCACGGGCTGGGCCTTGACCAGCGCGCTGCTGGCCCTGGTCCTCCTCTTCAACGCCACCTACCTCTGGCCTCGCGGAGCAGGGTTCCGGCTCGAGCGGGTGCAGGTGACCGCTCGCGTCCTGGGGCTCCAGCAGTACTGGTCGCTCTTCTCTCCTCCCTGGTGGATGCACGCCGCCCGGGTGGATGGATGGTTCTCGGTGCCGGCGGACCGCGCCGATGGCCACACCCTGGAGCTGCTCACCGGCGGGGCGGACCCCAGCCTCCAGCGGCCCCGGCTCGGCTCGGACCTCTTCCCCAACCGGCGCTGGCGTCACTGGGCCGCGGCGCTGATGGAGGAGTGGCCGCGGGGGACGCTCCAGCGACGCACGGTGGAAGAGGCCCGGCTGGCCACCCTGCGCTGGTGGTGCCGGACCTGGAACCACGACCACCCCCCTCCCCAGCGCGTGGGGGTGGTCCGCTTGGTGTGGATGCGCCAGCGACTGGGCCATCCGGAGGACCCGCCCGAGCCACGCCTTCTGGCTCAGGGAGTCTGCACTTCGGGGTAAGGGGCGGGGCCCGTGGTGCCAAAGAAGACGCGTGCCCCGCCAAGACGGTCGATGCCCGGTGCGGACAAGAGGAGGTAGTCCACGGCAAAGAGCGCGTCCGTCGCCAACCGACGAGGCCGTGAAGCGATTTCGTAGTTGTTGCCACGGAGAACGAAGCGAGCCAGGCGACTGAAGAGCAGAAAGGAGCGGCTCTTCAGAAACGGCATGTGCCGGGCGAGGATCGAGAGCTCGACTCTCTCCAGGGGACGCTCATCTGGAGTCGCATCGACGTGGATGGGAACATGGCGGCGGAGCGCCCGGAGCCACTTCGAGAAGGCCACCGGCTCAGCGAAGACGACCTTGGCCCCTGGCTTGGCGGCAGCGGCAAGCCGGGGAAGAAGGGTGTCCAGTTCCTCGATGAGGTGATGGAGAATCCCGTCCCCCCAGAGGACGTCGAAGCTCTGCTCCGGCAGCGGGAACGTTTCCAGAGGGCTGCAATGGAACTCCGCTCGACCGGCGAGCCCCTCCCGAGAGAGGCGAGCTCGACAGAGCTCGATCGATGCGGGCGAGAGGTCGACGCCGACCACGTAGGCACCCGCCTTGGCGAGAAGGATGGCATTGCTGCCTTCCCCACACCCCAGGTCCAGAACTCGCTGCCCGCGCAGATCGCCGAGCCAGCGAAAGCGGAACTCCTTGCTGTACCAAGGCCTGGGCTGGAGGAGGTAACGCTGAATCTGCAGCTCTGGCACCGGACCCGCGGCGACGGACAGTCTCGTTGCCAGCCCATCGAAGAAGGCAGCCTCCGACGCCCAGCGGCGTAACCGATGCGCGTGCTCACCGGTGTGCGGTGCGACTCGGGGCAACCCCACCTCCGCGCGAGCAGGTGCTCACCGCGCTGGAGATGTGCAACTGCCGCTGTCTCGCTCTGAACGGGCGCCCGTGAGCAGAGGCGGTGGGAAGGTTTGCTGCCTCGGCCGGTGCAGCGCTCGAGCAGGGACCCGCCTAGGGCGAGTCGTCCTTGCCCGCCTCCGCCTTGAGCCGCTGGTACTCCTCCCAGTGACGGCGGCCCTCGTCGAGCAGCCGACGCACCTCGCGCTCCTCGGCCGAGGTGAGCGGCGGTGTGGCTGGCACCGGCTGGGCCGGCCTGAAGGGAAGCGTTCCAGCCCGGCCCTCGACGATTCGCAGCTCGCGGAATCCGCCCTCGCCCTCCCACTTCAGCTGCAGATGGAGATCTCCGCGGTGTCGCTGAAAGAGCGGAGCGAGGAAGCGGAAGGTGAAGGCGCCCTGGAGGTCGTCGGCCAGGATCAGCTCGCCCGGTACCAGGGAGGCTTCCTCGCGGTTGAACGACAGCCGGGAAGCTCCCCGCACCACCTCGGTCGCCTCGCCAGAGACCAGCTGCAGGTCCGGCACCCCGGCGTCCTCCACCGCCTGAGCCAGCGCCGCCGCCGAGACGGCCAGGCGGAGGGTGAGCACCTCCGCAGAGACGATGGTGGGGAGCGGATTCACCTCAGAGCTCGACCTTCTTCTCGGTGTGGTTCTGGCCATCGTAGCGCAGGCAGATTCCCTTGCCCTCGACCCGAGTCACCAGGTTGCACGGACGCCGCCAGATGGTTTCCAGGTGCCTCAGCGTCTCCCGGGCGTAGTCGCCCTTCAGGTCCTGCCCGTCGTGCTTGTGGGCCAGGAGCAGCTCGCCCCGGTTGTCGAAGTTCCCGTCCACCACTTCGATGATGGGCTGGCCGAAGTTGGTCAGCTGGGAGAGGAGCTTGTTCTTCACCTTCCGGAACTCGCGGTCCAGGATCTCCCAGCTGTTCCGCTTCTCGTTGAACCCGTAGACGAAGAGCTTCTGCTCTATCGCGAATTCGGGGGTGAGGAAGGTGTCGATGAAGGTGACGTCGTTGTAGTGCTTGCGGACCTCGAAGATCTTTTCCCGCCCCAGGCCCAGGTTCTTGTCCCAGGCCCGCCGGATCCTCAGGTCGTCACACTCGTCCCATTCCTTGCCGAAGCGGCCTTTGTTCCAGCGCTCCTCGATATCCCGGTAGAGCTCGATTCCCAGCTTGTAGGGGTTGAGCGCCCCCGGCCGGGTCCCCAGGGTGCCGGAGTGGTGGTCGGCGTAATCGATGACCTGGTCGGCGGTGAGCGCCTTCTTGGTCATGATGGTGGAGTGCCAGTAGCTGGCCCACCCCTCGTTCATGATCTTGGTCTGGCCCTGAGGGGCGAAGTAGTAGGCCTCCTCGCGGAGAATGGCCAGGACATCGAACTCCCAGGGCTCCAGGGGAGCGTGCTCGAGCAGGAAGAGCAGGACGTCCCGCTGGGGCCGCTCGGGGAAGTGCTTCTTCTTGGCCTTGTCGTCCTCGACCTTCTTGCGCTGAGATTCCAGGAACTCGGTGGGGTTGACGTACCCGCGCATGTACTCGCGGTCCACCCGGAATCCTTCCACCCGCTCGTTGCTCTTCTCTTCCTGCTCGGCCCGTTTCGGATCGGGTGACCGGCGGATGTAGGGCGAGTGGTAGTCGATGAGGTTTTCCAGCGAGAGGGCCCGGTCGATGAAGTCCTCCACCTTCTCGATGCCAATCTTGTCCACCCAGCGCCGGAGCCGGGTGGCGTGGTTGGCCATCTCGTCCATCATCCGGCGATTGGTGTGCTGAAAATAGAAGTTGTTCTTGAAGAAGTCGCAGTGCCCGTAGACGTGGGCCATCACCAGCTTCTGGTCCACCTCGGCGTTGGACTCGAGCAGGTAGGCGTAGCAAGGGTCGTTGTTGATGACCAGCTCGTAAATCTTGGAGAGCCCGTACTCGTAACCCTTGGAGAGCTGCTCGTACTCCATGCCCCACCGCCAGTGCGGATAGCGGTTGGGGAAGCCTCCGTAGGAAGCCACCATGTTCAGCTCGTCGTAGCCGAGCAGCTCGAAGACGGTCTCGAAGAAGTCGAGGCCGAACCCTCGAGCGTATCCTTCGATCTCCTCTTTCAGCTGGGCCAGCCGCGGGGTGAGGCTCTTCGGCATTCAGCGGCCCTTCCCCAGGAAGTCCTTGATGGACTGATAGATCGCGTCCTTGTCGGCGATCTCCGAGAGCGCCACGTTCTGATCGTCGCCCACCGTCTCCCGCAGGTCCTTGATGAATTGCCCCGAGCCGTAGGGGCTCTCCACCTGTCCGTAGGCGAACTGGTTGACTGCCGGCAGGATGTCGGTCCGGAGCATGTCGATGCAGTGGCGGGTGTCGTCGGCGCTCCAGTTGTCGCCGTCGCTGAAGTGGAAGGGGTAGATGTTCCAGCTCCCCGGCGGGTAGTCGGCGCGGATGATGTCCCGGCAGAGCTTGTAGGCCGAGCTGATCATCGTCCCCCCGGACTCACGGGTGTGGAAGAACGTCTCCCGATCCACCTCCCGGGCCACCGCATCGTGGATGATGTAGCGGCATTCCAGGCCCTTGTACTGATGGCGCAGCCAGGTATCGAGCCAGAAGCTCTCGATGCGGACGATCTCCTTCTGCTCGTCGCCCATCGAGCCGGAGACATCCATCATGTAGAGGATGACCGCATTGGTCTCCGGCAGCGCCTGGAGCTTGTAGCTCCGGTAGCGGCGGTCTTCCCGGGTGGGGATGATGATCGGCGCGGCCGGATCGTAGGTGCCCAGGGCGATCTGCCGCCGCAGCGCCTGCTTGAAGGTGCGCTTGAAGTGACGGAGCGACTCCGGGCCGGTGGTGTTCACCCCGGTGTACTTGATCTTCTGGGCGACGACCTGTTCCTTGCCCCGGCGCTCGATGTTGGGGAGCTGAAGCTCCTCGCCCAGGATCGAGGCCAACTCGTCGAGGGAGACGTCGACCTCCAGGGCGTGCTCTCCTTCACCCTGGCCGGCCTTGTGGCCATCGCCGGGCTGGACCGCCCCGGGGCTGAGCTGCTGGCCGATCTCGCCTTCGCCCTGACCGACGCCCCCCTGTTCCTTGTGCCCGTATTTGAAGTGGGGAATGTCGATGAAGGGAATGGGGATGGAGATGGTGTCCTTCCCCTTCTTGCCCAGCATCTCGCCCTTCTGCACGTAGCGGCGGAGGTTGGCTTTGATCTTCCCGCGGACGATCTGTTTGAAGCGGGCGTGGTCCTGATGAATCTTGAGCGACACCCTTACTCCTTGGCGTCTCCGCGGGCGAAGATGCTGGCAACGAAGTTCAGGACGTCGGTGGAGCAGACCTCGCAGTAGCCGTAGTTCTTCATCAGCCGGTCCTTCACCAGATCGATCTTCTCCTGGGTCTCCTTGTCGACGACCGAGGAGACCAGATTCTTCAGCTTGATGCTGTCCTTCTGGTCCTCGAAGAGCTTCAGCTCCAGGGCCTTGTGCAGCCGCTCGTTGGTCCGGTAGTTGAACGACTTACCGTCCACCGCCAGGGCCCCGATGTAGTTCATGATCTCCCGCCGGAAGTCGTCCTTGCGGCTCTCGGGGATGTCGATCTTCTCCTCGATGCTCCGCATCAGCCGCTCGTCCGGCTCCTCGTACAGCCCGGTGTACTTGTTCCGGACCTTTTCTTTTTGGGTGTAGGCCTTGATGTTGTCGATGTAGTTGCCGCACAGCTTGCCGATGGCGTCTTCGTCGGCGCTGATGGCCCGCTGGACCTCGTTCTTGACGATGTCCTCGTACTCCTGCTTCACCGTGGTGAGCAGCTCCCGGTAGTGCTTCCGCATCTCGTCCGAGGAGATCAGGCTGTGGCCCTTCAGCCCGGCCTCCAGCTCGTTGAGCACCATGAAGGGATTGATGCAGCCCTCCCCCTTGTCGCTGACCAGAGCGTTGCTGATCTTGTCCTGGACGTAGCGGGGGCTGATTCCTTCCAGCCCTTCGCGCGAGGACTCCTTGCGGAGCTCCTTGATGTTGTCCTCAGTGAAGTTGGGTAGCGTCTTGCCGTTGTAGAGCTTGAGCTTTTGGAGCAGCGTCAGATTGTGCTTCTTCGGCTCCTCCAGCCGGGTGAGCACCGCCCACATCGAGGCCATCTCCAGAGTGTGGGGGGCGATGTGCTTGCCCTTGATGGCCTGAGCGTTGAAGTCCTTCTCGTAGATCTTCTGCTCCTCGGCCAGCTTGGTGATGTAGGGGATGTCGATCTTTACCGTCCGATCCCGCAGCGCCTCCATGAACTCGTTGTTCTCCAGCTTCTTGTACTCGGGCTCGTTGGTGTGCCCGATGATCACCTCGTCGATGTCGGTCTGGGGGAACTTCTTGGGCTTGATCTTGTGCTCCTGGGAGGCGCCCAGCAGGTCATAGAGGAAGGCCACGTCCAGCTTCAGGACCTCCACGAACTCGATGATCCCCCGGTTGGCGATGTTGAACTCCCCGTCGAAGTTGAAGGCCCTGGGGTCGGAGTCGCTGCCGTACTCGGCGATCTTCCGGTAGTTGATGTCCCCGGTCAGCTCGGTGGAGTCCTGGTTCTTCTCGTCCTTGGGCTGGAAGGTGCCGATGCCCACCCGGTCCTTCTCGCTGAAGATGAGCCGATTGACCCGGACGTGGTGCTCCACCACCTTGGCAAAGTCGCCGCCCTCCCGGGTCATCAGCTCCTTGAAGACGAAGCGGCAGGCCGGGCAGAGCTCGTTGCCCTCGGGAATCTGGAAATCGCTTCCCTCGGTCAGCTCGGCGTGGACCCTCGGCCGCCACTCCCGGGGGATGATGTTCAGCGGCTCCTCGTTCATCGGGCACTTCATGCGCTCCTGATGGACCGAACCGTCGAGCCCTTTCTTCTCCACCAGCCAGCTGAAGGTGTAGGCGGGTCCTTCGGGCGTCCGGCAGTACTCCTCGATGCCCTTCTTGAGGAGCCGGGCGATGGTGCTCTTGCTCGAGCCGACCGGACCGTGGAGGAGGATGACCCGCTTCTCCGTGCCGTACTGCTGGGCCGCAGACTTGAAGACGTTGATCAGCTTCATCAGCGGCACGTCCAGCCCGAAGATCGCGTCGCGCCCCCCGAAGCGCTCGTCGCTGAAGAAGTGGTAGCGGATGAGCCGCTTCTTGTTGTCGATGTACTCGGTACGGCCGTGGCTGAGGATCATGTCGTAGATCCTCTGAAAGGCCGTCCGCGTCACGCGGGGGTTCTGGCGGACCAGATTCAGGTAATCCTCGAAGCTCCCCTCCCAGTTCAGCTCGGCGTACTGCCGGCTGTCCTGGAGCTTCGCGATCCGGTCCACCCAACGGCCCTGCGCTTCTGTCGTCATGTCACGTCCTTCTGCGAGTGAACGCACCCAGCCCAGCCCGGATTGTCCCGGATGAATCGGTCGGTCTTGGCGTCCACGGTTGCACCACCAGCGTCCTGTCGACCTCCGACACCGGCGCGGGATGGGACCGCGCAAGCGTGTCCGGTGCTGGGGGGACCGGCGACCCCAGGACCTGTCCCCTGGAAGGCGCCGTCCCGCGCGTCCGGGACGCGGGGTGGAGACTTCACTAATTAGAGTCTATGCCTTTCGCTTGTTACAAGCGAACGCGGGTGTCCGGCGGCTTCCATTGGCCTTGAGTCCTTGGTAGGCGCCTGGACACATCGATGCGTCCCCCGTCAGTGGTTCCCGGCCTGGAGGAGTCCTCCCTCGCTGGCTCCCCTTCCCGCACATCCGCCGAGGAAGCGGGAGTGGCCTGGAGTCTTCTGCTGGCGTGTGCGTTGGTGTTGCTGCCGCGCCTGGCGGTGTTCCCGTTCAGCGAGAATCTCTACGGGGATGCGGTGGCTCGCACCGAGCTGGCCCAGCGCTGGCTGACCGCGCCGCACTGGATTGCCCACATGGACGACGGGGCCTTCCAGTACGGGCCCTTGCACCTGTACCTGGTGGCCGGGGCGCTGGCCCTGGGGATCGATCGCGAGGACGCCGGCCGCTGGGTGAGTCTGCTCTTCGGGGTGCTCTCCGTGCTCCCCCTGTGGTCGTTGTCCCGCCGGCTCTCGGGGACCGCCGGGGCCTGGTGGGCCGCCATCGGTCTGGCTCTGTGGGGGATGCACATCCAGATGTCCACCACCGGCGGCAGCGAATCGCTGGGGCTCTTCCTGGTTCTGTGGACGCTGGCCCTGTTCGCCCAGGGGCTGGACGAAAATCGCTTCAGTCCGCTCTTTGGAAGCGCCCTGGTCCTCAACCTCGCCTGCGCCGTGAGGTACGACTGCTGGCTGCTGGTGCCCCTGCTGTCGGCCCTGCTCTATCTGGGCGACAAGGACCGGGTTGCGGCCATCACTCGGGGGACTTTCTACCTGCTCCTCTCCTTGCCCTTCCCGCTGCTGTGGATGCAGGGCAACGAGCGGGTGAAGGGGGACCCGTTCGCACCCATCCGGTACATCGAGAGCTTTCATAAGGCCTGGGTGGCGGAGGGGGTGGCCCGCTGGAGCTCGCTCGGCTACCGGGCCCAGAACCTCCTCTTTTGGCCGGGGGTAGCGCTGCTGACGCTCTCGCCGCTCATCGCCTGGTTCGGCATGCGGGGCATGGTGCAGGTGTGGCGGAAGCGCCGGGAGGAGCGCTGGCTGATCTGGGTGGCGCTGGTTCCCACCGCCTATTTCACCTTCCGGAGCGCGGTGCTCCTCGATTTCGTGCCCCTGGCCCGCTTTGCCATCTCCCAGGTGGCGCTGCTGCTGCCCTTCGTGGGGGAAGGGTACCTGGCCACGGTGGAGGGTCGCTCGGCCACGGTCCGCCGCACCTGGGCAACCGCGGCGCTGCTCCTGGCCATCGCCACCCCGGTCACCATGGGCCTCCTCACCTTCCGCCGCGACGACACCGTGGCCGCCTCCTTGCGGCCGGTCAGCCCCATCTCCACCAACCCGCCGGCAGTGATGCAGGTGGCGAGCTGGCTCAAGACCGAGGTGGCTTCCCGGGGCGGGGCGGCGGCGCTGGACATCGACAATCACTACTGGGACCTGCAGATCGCCTTCTTCAGCGGCTTGCCCGATACCCGCATCTCCCGCCTCCGCTGGGACATCTTCCGCAAGCAGCTGGCCGAACAGCATCCCGAGGTGCTGGTGCGCCGGGAGGGCGGGGCGCTGGAGCACGAGCGCGACTTCCTCCTGCTCGGAACGACGGTCTCCTTCGACGGCGACGGCTGGGAAGAGGTGCCTGGCTTCGAGAGGCCCTGGCACGTCTACCGCCGGGCGGGCTCGCGCGCCGGCTCGC
>OEKZ01000817.1_pt3 | contig 16982 bp, 17 predicted proteins | sample 1503451 | NCBI WGS metagenome assembly OEKZ01 (sample SAMEA104379612, study PRJEB20068) | metagenome | biome: 1000743; feature: 77; material: 1998 | place: USA | collected 2012 | depth 25 m | reverse complement strand
GAGCGTAGCCCTTCCGCGACCGGCGGCGGCCGTCGAGCAGCTCGGCTTACCTGACCTGCTCGGACCGGGACGTCCATGCGCCAAGCTCGTCGACGCTAGCCGCTCGAGATTCGCGCGTAAGCGTCCGCGGCAATCGCGGCGGCGAGTCTCCGGAGCGCCTGCTGTCGGTTGGCCTCGGTGCTGATGACGTCGGCTCGAAGCGCCGGCAAGTAATCCTCCGAGCCGCCGACGTCGGTGCTGACCAGCAGGGTGTTCCCCCGGAAGAGACGGACGCGCAGCACCGCCGAGACCCGGTAGGTCAGCGCGCCCGAGGTCCCCGGGGCCAGCTGGGCCACCGCGGCGTTGACTGCCAGCAGCTCGCCCTCCAGCCGCCCCTCGCTGTTCTCCCCTCCCAGGGTTCCGGCGCGCGCCAGCTGCTCCCGCAGCGCATCGGTGAAGACTGCCTCCAGGGCCGGCTCGCTGGTGCGGTTCACCACCACCGGAGCAAAGACATGGTGAATGCCCTGGGGGAGGCCCTGCCCGCCGGCGGTGAAGTGGTAGCCGCAGCCGGTCAAGGCCAGCATCACCACGGCACTTGTGGTGGAAACCTGTGCCATGACCCACTTCAACCGACGACGAAATTGATCAGCCGCCGAGGAACGAAGACGATCTTGCGCAGCGGTTTGCCGGCCAAGGCGGTGCGGACCTTCTCCTCGGCTTCCGCGGCGGCGCGGACCTCGCTTTCGCCGGCGTCTGCGGCAATGCGGATCTCTCCTCGCAACTTACCGTTGACTTGGACCGCGTAGGGAAGGACGTCGTCCAGCACCAGGACCGGGTCGTAGGCCGGCCAGGGCTGAGCCAGGGTCGACTCACCCGCGCCATAGGCCTCGGCCACGGCATCGGCCAGATGGGGTGCGAACGGAGTCAGCACCACGGTGAGGACGCGGATGGCCTCACCCATCGCCGCCAGCTCGGCCTCCGTCTCCAGCTTGCCGGCGTCGTAGAGGGCGTTGACGCACTCCATGATGCCGGCGATGCCGGTGTTGAAGGAGAGCCGCTCGATGGCCTCCCCCACCCGCTTCAGGCACTTGTGGGCTGCCCGCCGAATTTCCAAGGCCTTTCCGGTGGCTGGCCCCGGAGAGACCGCTCGCCCCGCCCGGTCCTGGTGGAGCGCAGCCAGAGCCCAGACCCTCCGCAAGAAGCGGTGCGCCCCTTCCACCTGCTCGTCGCTCCAGTCGAAATCGCGCTCCGGAGGCCCGGCGAACAGCACGTAGGTTCGGACGGTGTCGGCGCCGTAGCGCTCCACGATGGCGGCGGGGGCCACCACGTTCCCCCAGCGCTTGGACATCTTCCGCCCGTCCGGTCCGTTGACGATTCCCTGGGTCACCAGCCGGGTCACCGGCTCGTCGGTGGGAACCAGCCCGAGCACCTTCATCCATCGGGTCCAGAAGCGGAAATAGAGCAGGTGCATCACCGCATGCTCGGGACCACCGACGTAGACATCCACCGGCAGCCACCGCCGGGCCGCGCCGGCGTCGAAGGGGGCGGTGTCCAGTTGGGGCGAGAGATAGCGAGCGAAGTACCAGGAGGAGTCGACGAAGGTATCCATCGTCTCCACCTCGCGCCGGGCCGGCCCTCCGCACTTGGGGCAGGTGGTCTCCACGAAGGAGGGCACCTTGGCCAGGGGGGGCTCGCCCTTGCCGGTGAGCACGGCGTGAGTGTCGATCTCCGGAAGCCGAACCGGGAGCTGCTCCTCGGGCACCGGGATGCCCCTTCGCTCCGGATCGCAGCGGAGGCAGTAGACGATGGGGATGGGCGTGCCCCAGTAGCGCTGGCGGCTGAACCCCCAGTCCTTCTGCCGGTAGGTCACCGTGGGCTTGCCCTCGCCGCGGGCGGCCAGCGCCTCCCCCATGCGGCGGCGGGCCTCGTCCGAAGGGAGCCCGGTGTAGTCGCCCGACTCCATCAACAGCCCGTCCTCGGTGAAGGGAGCGCTCCAGCCGCTCACCGGGCCCAGATCCGAACCATCGGCCGGTCGGATGACCTGCTTCACCGGCAACCCGTAAGCGCGGGCGAAGGCGAAATCCCGCGTGTCGTGGGCCGGAACCACCCCCACCGCGCCGGTGCCGTAGTCGGCCACGACGAAGTTGGCGATCCAGATCGGCACCGGCTTCCGGGTGAAGGGATGGATGGCGTAGGAGCCGATGAAGACGCCTTCCTTGGGAGCTCCCTCGGCAGTGCGCTCGATCTTCCCCAGGGAGGCCATCCGGGCCACGAAGGCCTCGACCTCGGCCCGCCGCTCCGGAGTGGTGAGCTCTGGCACCCGAGCGTGCTCGGGGGCCAAGACCAGACAGGTGCAGCCGTAAACGGTGTCGATGCGGGTGGTGAAGACGCGGATGGGCCGGCCACTCCCCGAGACACCGAAGTCGACCTCCACTCCCTCGCTCCGCCCAATCCAGTTCCGCTGGGCCGCCAGGATGCGCTCCGGCCAGCCGGTGAGCTGGTCCAGCCCACGAAGGAGATCCTCGGAGTTGCGGGTGATGCGGAAGGCCCACTCCGGCATCTGACGGTCGATCACCGGCGAGTCACAGCGCTCGCAGCGACCGTCTTTCACCTGCTCGTTGGCGATGACGGTGAGACAACCGGTGCACCAGTTCACCCGCGAGAAGCGGCGGTACACCATGTCTCGTTCCCAGAGCCGGAGGAAGAACCACTGGTTCCAGCGGTAGTACTCGGGATCGCTGGTGTTGACCTCGCGGCTCCAGTCGTAGGCGAAGCCCAGCGACTTGATCGCGGCCCGGAACTTCTCCACGTTCTCACGGGTCCGCACCGCCGGATGCACCCCATCCTTGATGGCCGCGTTCTCCGCCGGCAGTCCGAAGGCGTCCCACCCCATGGGGTGCAGCACGTCGAAGCCACGCATCCGATAGTAGCGAGCGTAGACATCGCCGATGAGGTAGTTGCGCACGTGCCCCATGTGCATCGTGCCGCTCGGGTAGGGAAGCATCTCCAGGACGTACTTCTTGGGCGCCGCCGGTCGAGCGTCTGCCCGGAACAAGCCGGATGCCTCCCAGCGCGCCTGCCAGACGGGTTCGAGAGTCTTGGGGTCGTACCGCTCGCTGAGCTTCATGAGGTGGAACCCAAGGTCCTACCCGCGGTGAGCCCGAGGCGCAACGTTCCACCCCTCCGGTGATAGAGAGCGGGTCCCATGGCTCTCCCCGTCGTCACCATCCGCGACATCGCCGCCCACGAGGGACAACAGATCGAGCTGCGCGGGTGGATCTACAACAAGCGGAGCAGCGGCAAGCTGCACTTTCTGCAGATCCGCGACGGCACCGGCATCATCCAGGCGGTCGTCTTCAAGGGAGACGTCACCCCGGAGCAATTCGGCCGGGCGGATCACCTCAGCCAGGAGAGCTCGGTCATCCTGCGTGGTCTGGTCCGCAAGGATGTCCGGAGCCCCATCGGCTACGAGCTGAGCGTGAAGGATCTCCAGGTCGTCCACGAGGCGCGCGACTACCCCATCACCCCCAAGGAACACGGGGTCGCCTACTTGATGGAACACCGGCACCTCTGGCTCCGCTCCGCCCGCCAGAACGTCATCCTGCGGGTGCGGGCCACGGTGGTGAAAGCCATCCGGGACTACTTCGATGGCAACGGCTTCACTCTGGTGGACGCGCCCATCTTCACTCCCGCCGCCTGCGAGGGGACCAGCACGCTCTTCGAGGTGCCCTACTTCGACCTGGGAAACGCTTACCTCACCCAGTCGGGCCAGCTGTACATGGAGGCGGCGGCGATGGCCCTGGGCAAGGTGTACTGCTTCGGCCCTACCTTCCGTGCCGAGAAGAGCAAGACCCGACGGCACCTCACCGAGTTCTGGATGGTCGAGCCGGAGGTGGCCTACATGACGCTGGAGGAGGACATGGCCCTGGCCGAAGGGCTGGTCTCCTTCATCGTGGAGCGGGTGCTGGCCGGGCACGAAAAGGAGCTGACCACCATCCTGGAGCGGGACGTGGCCAAGCTGCGCAACGTCCGGCCACCGTTTCCTCGCATCACCTATGGCGAAGCCATCGAGCGGCTGACCGCTGCCGGCCACCCCGCCAAGTGGGGAGACGACTTCGGTGGGGACGAGGAAACGGTCCTGGCCAGCCAGTTCGACCGGCCGGTGATCGTTCACCGCTACCCCAGCGAGCTGAAGGCCTTCTATTTCAAGCGCGATCCCCAGGATGCGCGGGTGGCGCTGGGAATGGACATGCTCGCCCCCGAGGGCTACGGAGAGATCATCGGTGGAGGTCAGCGCGAGGACGATCTGGCCACCCTGGAGCAGCGAATCGACGAGGCCCAGCTCCCCCGTGAGGCCTTCGGCTGGTACTTGGATCTCCGCCGTTACGGCAGCGTCCCCCACGCCGGCTTCGGGCTGGGAGTGGAGCGAACCGTGGCCTGGGTCTGTGGGCTGCACCACGTGCGGGAGACGATCCCCTTCGCCCGGATGATGGAGCGGATCACCCCTTAGGGCGGCCCAGAAGGGAAGCGGCGGCCCGGCTCACTTGGCCCGGCTCCACCGGCTTGGAAAGAAAGGCGTTGGCCCCGACCTGCAGGGCCCGGTGGCGCTCGGAGGTCGCCCGGTCGGTGGTGACGACCAGGATGGGAGTGGTGGGGCGACGGACACCGGAGCGGATGTGGTGGATCAGCTTCAGCCCGTCGAGCAGAGGCATGTGGATGTCGGTCACTACCAGGTCGTAGTCAGCGGCGGCGAAGCGCTTCAGCCCCTCGGCTCCGTCGGAGGCCTCATCGCAGACCGCCGGGCCGAGCAAGGCCAGCGCAGAAACCAGCACCTGGCGCGCGGCGCGTGAGTCGTCCACGACCAGGGCGCGGAAGCCCGAGATGGTGGGATGGGACACCAGTTTACGATTAACTCCCGGACCGACCCAACGCCGGCCAATTTTGCGGACCATGCTGCCGGCTGCGGTGCCCGAACGCGCAGCTTAGCGCGCCGGCCGCCCGGGCTGGCCACCAGTGGGTGCACCTTTTCGGCGGAGCAGTAGCTTGAGGTCGAGCAGAAAGCACGGCGCCTCCGGAGGACCTACCTCGGCGATCACCCCCCGGGGGGCGTCGGAATCTGCCGGGCGAACGGTCTGCAGCTCATGGGTCCGCACTGCCTCCAGTCCATCCACCCGGAGGGCGATGCGTCGTCGCCCCACCCGGACCACCAGGACCTGGGGCCGGGCGCCCCGCGGCGGCTGACCGCGGGGGAGGAGCTTGCGGAGATCGACGATGGGCACCCGGACGCCGTGCAGGTGCAACACTCCCTCTATCTCGGGAGTCGCCCCAGGGAGGGGAAGCGGCACCGCCCGGGGCAGCACCTGGTCCACCCGGGCGACGTCGATCCCGTACAGGCCTCGGCCCACCCGGAAGGAGCAGAGGGCAAGCTCCGACCCGGCCTCGCTCACCGGAGTAGCTGCTCCGGGTCGAGGACCGCCCTCGGGGCGCCCGGGTGGGACAAGAGCCCCAGAACCCCGGCAGGGGTGCCCGGGGCAGGCCGCTGCATCGCCTCTGCCTCGACGCGCACCACTCCTCGCACCCGATCCACCCACAGCCCGGCGGCACCCAGCAGCGTCTCGAGAATCAGGATTCGAGCGGGCCGGGGTGGAGGGAGGGCCTCGGGGCCGGCACGGATCGTTCCGGGGCCGGCCCGTCCCAGCCGCACGGCCGGATCATAAACCGGAGTGATCGCCCCCCGGAGGTTGAGGATGCCCAGCAGCGGCGCCTGGGCCCGGGGCAGCTCGGTGAGCCGCTGGGCCCGAAGAATCTCCCGGACCGCCCGGAGCGGCACCGCGTATTCGCCCTCGCCGACGCCGAAGGTCAGCAGCTCGAGCTGCCCCTCTCCCGAGCCCGAGTCCAGCTCCAGCGGGGTCTCGGGCAGCTCCAGCAGACCGCTGACATCCTCGTCGGGGTCATAACGAAAGGCGGCGAGCAGCTCCTCCAAGGATGCCATCGGCACGCCCTCCCCCTAGGCCACCACCGGCAGGAGAGGGACCCCGCGCAGGGCCTCCTCGAGCAGCGAGCCGATGTCGAGCACCAGCACGGTGTGGTGCTGGCCCACCTCCGCGGCGCCGGAGATCCCCGGGACCAGCCCCAGACGGGGACCGAGCGACTGGGTCACCAGATCTCTCTGCCCGTGCAGCGCATCCACCACCAGCCCGAGCCGGCGCTCGGCGACCCCGACCACGACCACGAACGAGCGGACCCGGTCGGAGGCGGGCAGCTCGAAGAGCCGGTCCAGTCGGAGGATGGGCACCGGATGTCCACGGGCGACCAGGAACTCGCGCCCCTCGACGTTCCGCAGCTCGGCCGGATCCAGAGAGATGATGTCCAGCACGCTGCTCAAGGGCACGGCGTAGACGCGCGAACGCACCCCCACCAGCAGCCCTCGCACCGTGGCCAGGGTGACCGGCAGGGTGATGCGGAAGGTGGTCCCCCGCCCCGGCCGGGTCTCCAGATCAATGACTCCAGAGAGCCCGGCGATGTTGGTCTTCACCACGTCCAGACCGACCCCTCGACCCGAGAGCGCGCTCACCTGGGAGGCGGTGGAAAACCCCGGGCTGAAGAGGATGGCTTGCAACTCCTCCGCCCCGGCCGAGGAGGCCTCCTCGTTTCGGAGCAACCCCCGCTGCACCGCCACTTGGCGGACCCGATCCCAGTCCACCCCCCCTCCATCATCGCTGATCGACAGCACCACCCGGCCACCGCGCTGCTCGGCGTCGAGCAGCACCCGCCCGGTCCGAGGCTTTCCCCGCCCTTCCCGCAGGCCGGGGGGCTCGAGGCCGTGGTCGATGGCGTTGCGGACCAGATGCACCAGCGGATCGCTCAGCTCTTCCACCAGACGCTTGTCCAGCTGGACCTCGCCGCCGCGTCCTTGGAGGGAGACTTCCTTGCCAGCCTCCCGGGCCATCCGTCGCACCAATCGCTGGAGTCGGTCGAAGAGCTGCTGAAGCGGAACCATCCGCGCCTGGAGGAGCCCCTCCTGGAGGACGTCCAGCCGCCGGACCAGCTGACGGTGCTCGCGGAGCAGCTGGGCCGACCAGGTCCGGGGCGACAGCTCGCGGGCTTCGGACAAGGCCCGGATGGACTCGCCCACCAGCCGCAATTCCCCGACCGCGTCGATGAGCGCATCCAGGCGGGCGATGTCCACCCGCAAGGTCTGTGCCGGCTGGCTGGCCTCGGCCGCTCCTTCCGCACCCACCGTGGCGGATTCGTCCAAGTCGAGCTCCGGGTGGGTTCGCAGCCGCTTCCGGAAGGCCACCGGCGAGAGCGCGGCGCCTCGCCCGAAGACCCTCCGCAGCTCCGGCTCCCCGGCGCCCGAGCCGACCAGCAGGACGAAGGATAGGGCGTCGGCCCGGTCGGCCACCGGTCCCGGCAGCGTGGAGACCAGCTCGCCCACTCCTCGCAGGCGTGCCTTCAGCGACTCCAGATCGCGATCGAAGGACTCCAGGGGGTACTCCACCGTGATCCGCCACACCAGGTCGCCCCGGCGGAGCGTCTCCCGGAGCCGGTGCTCCTCGAACTCGGTGAGCACCCGCCGCAGCTCAGTGGGCAGCTCCAGGCGCTCCAGGAGATCTGCGTGCACCCGTTCCGGACGCTGCTTCTGTCGCGAAAGCTTTCGGACTAGGGCCCGCGCCTCATCTGCGCTCCCGTCCGGATCGGTGGCCAGCCGGAGGAGCACCTCGACCGTCTCCAGCAACAGATCCAGCAGTGCTGGAGTCAGCCGGGCCTTTCCCAGTCGGAGGCGGTCCAGCAGGTCCTCGGCGGCGTGGGCCAGCTCGGCCATGCGCTGCTGGCCGAAGGTGGCGGCCAAGCCCTTCAAGGAATGGGCCTGACGAAAGATGGCGTTCAACAGATCGGGCTCGGGAGCCGCTGTCCCTTCCAGCGCCAGCAGACTCTTCCCCAGCGCCTCGGCGGTCTCGGTGGCTTCGCTGCTGAACTCTGCCGGCGGACGCTCGGGACTCACGCGAGCTTGAGGTACTGCCGGAGCAATCCTTCGAGAAAATCCGGTGCCAGGGGTTTCACCAGAAACTCCGCCGCGCCCAGCTGCAGCCCCCGTTCGCGGTCCTGCTCCCGCCCCTCGCCGGTGACGATGAAGAGCGGGGTCTCCCGGTAATTCGGGTTCTTCTTGACGAAGTTGATCAGCTCCAGCCCGTTGATGTCGGGCATGTTGATATCGGTGATGATCAGATCGAAGCGGTGACGGGGCAGGAGCTTCAGCGCGTCGAAGCCGCTGGCCGTGGTGATGACCTCCACGCCATCGATCGCCCCAACGGTCGAGGCGATGAACTCGCGCGATGCCTTCGAGTCCTCGACGATCAGAACCTTGTACGCCATTCCCCGGCCGGACTTTGAAGCCTACCAGACCCGGGGGCCGCGGAAAGGTCAGGCAGGGCGGGGACGCGCCTGCTGCTCGCCCAGCAGGGTGACGCGCGTACCACGGAAGGCGGGGAGGAACGCTTCGTTCACTGCCGACGTTCTCTCCGCCGGCTCCAGCCGGGGGCGGCCGGGCACCTCCAGGGCGACGCTCTCCACCCCCGCCCGGTTGAGCACGTCCGCGGCGTGGGCCAGCGCGCTGTGCACCGCGGCCGTCTGGGCGGCCTCGGCCATGGGTCCGAGGCCGAGCACCACCAGCCGGCGCGGGCCGATGCGCCCTGAGGAGGGCAAGAGCATCGACTCACCGCGGGCGCCTCGGAAGAAGCCATCCAGTAGCAGTCGCGAGAGCTGTCCGCACAGCCGCCAGTCGGCGTACCCGGCCGCGCCGCCCAGTGGGCGCTCGTCCTCGGAGACGAAGAGGCAGAGGGTATCCACCGGGAGTGGGTCGAGTGCCTCCAGCCCGAGGGCGATGGTGTTGACGGCGATGGGCACGTTCAGCCTTTCTCGACCGCCAGGGCGATTCGGTCCAGCAATCCATTCACGAAGGCCGAGGAGGCCTCGCTGCCGAAGGCCTTGCCCAGCTCCACCGCCTCGTTGAGGGTCACTTTCTTGGGGATGTCCGGCCGCCATTTCAGCTCGAAGACGGCCAGGCGCAGGACGTTGCGATCGATGCGGGCCATCCGGTCCAGGCGCCAGTTGTGGCTGTGGCTCTCGATGAGGCCGTCAATCTCCTCGCGGTGCTCGACCACCCCTTGGACCAGCTCCAGCGCGAAACGATGGGCCTCGGTGTCGGGGCGGCCCGGCTCGGGCTCGGCGTCCCAGGCAGCCTCCAGCGCATCCTCGGGCCGAAGGGCGCTCATCTCCATCTGGTAAAGGGCCTGGAGCGCCCGCTCCCGTCCGGTGCGGCGTGCCCCCATCAGCGCTTCTTTCCGACCTCGGCCAGGCGGGCGTAGAGGTTGACCATCTCCAGGCAGGCCACCGCTGCATCGGCCCCCTTGTTGCCGGCCTTCACTCCGGCCCGATCGATGGCCTGCTCCAGCGTGTCGCAGGTGAGAACCCCGAACGAGACGGCGCAGCTGGCGGTGAGCGCAACCTGGGCGATCCCCTTGCTCACCTCGCCGGCCACGTACTCGAAATGGGGCGTTCCCCCGCGCAGAACGCAGCCCAGGGTGACCAGGCCGGCATACTGACCCCCGTCGGCGAGGCGGCGTACCAGGCCTGGCAGCTCGAAGGTCCCGGGCACCCGGTAAACGTCGATGTCCGCCTCGGCCACCCCGTGTCGGACCAGAGCGTCGGTGGCCCCGTGCAGCAACTGCTCGGTGATGAAGCCATTGAAGCGGGAGACGCAGAGCGCAAAACGGCCCTGCGGTGGAGTGAGATGGCCTTCCAGCACCCTTGGCATCGGTCAGGTCCCTCTTGAGGCGGAGCGCAAGCGGCGGGCGAGCGGGATCTGCTCCACCACTTCCAGGTTGTAGCTCTCCAGCCCAACGATTTTCTTCGGATTGTTGGTGAGCAACCGCAGCCGCCGAAGCCCGAGGTCTTTGAGAATCTGCGCCCCCACCCCGAACTCGCGCAGCCGATTCCGATCTCCCCCGCCATCCTCCTGCTGCTGGTGGGTGCAGACCAGCGCGGCACGGGGGCTCACGTCCTTGTGAAGGTAGACCAGGACCCCTCGGCCTGCCTCGGCGATGGCGCGGAAGGCCTGCTCCAGCTGGTGACCACAATCACAGCCGGCACTGCCCAGGAAGTCTCCCACCGGGCAGGCCCGATGCACGCGGGTGAGCACGGGAACGGGACCGCTCAGGTCCCCTTTCACCATGGCCACATGGACGTCGGAGTCGACGTCGCTCTTGTAGGCGTGAGCGGTCCAGAGCCCCTGGCCGGTCCGACGCATCTCCGAGGTGGCCACTCGCTTCACCAATCGGTCGCGCTGGAGCCGGTAGCGAATCAGGTCCGCCACAGAGACCAGCATGAGCCCGTGTCGGCGCGAAAAGCGCTGCAGCTCGGGACGGCGAGCCATCGTCCCGTCCGGGTTCATGATCTCGCAGACCACTCCAGCGGGAAACAGACCCGCCATCCGGGCCAGGTCCACCGAGCCCTCGGTCTGCCCGGTGCGAACCAGCACCCCGCCCTCGCGGGCACGGAGGGGAAAGACGTGGCCGGGACGGACCAAGTCCCCGGGCTTGGCTCGCGGGGACACCGCCGCCAGGATGGTCCGGGCCCGGTCCGCGGCAGAGATGCCGGTGGTCACCCCCTGGGCGGCCTCGATGGAGACGGTGAAGGCGGTGCCAAAGGGCGAGGTGTTGTCCTGCACCATCAGGGGCAGGTTCAGCTGGCGGATGCGGGATTCGGTCAGGGACAGGCAGATGAGGCCTCGGCCGTGGGTGGCCATGAAGTTGATCGCCGCCGGCGTCACCTTCTCCGCGGCCATCACCAGGTCCCCCTCGTTCTCTCGGTCTTCGTCGTCGGTGAGGATGACCATCCGCCCTTTGCGGATCTCTCCGATGGCCCGTTCGACGAGCGCGATGCTGCCCACCTCTTCCAGCCGCCGTGCCATCCCTTTCAACTCCCGAATCCGGCTGCCCTTAGCATGTCCTCGGTGAGCCCGCCGCTTCGCGGCCCGCTGTGGGCGGCGTGAAGGCGGGCCACGTACTTGCCGATGACGTCCGCTTCCACGTTGAAGCGGTCGCCCACCGACTTTCGGGCCAGGGTGGTTCGGGCCTGGGTCTCGGGAATCAGCTGAACCGAGAAGCGATCGTCGTCGACGGTGTTGACGGTGAGGCTCACCCCATCGAGGGCCACCGAACCCTTCTCGATGAAGAGCGGGCGAAGCTCGGGAGCCAAAGCCACCTCCAGCACCAGCGACCCACCTTCCGCCCGCCGGGACAACAGAGGAAGCACCCCGTCCACGTGCCCCAGGACGAGGTGGCCGCCCAGCCGGTCGGACAGTCGTAGCGCGCGCTCGAGGTTCACTGGCTCCCCACTCTGCAGCTCACCCAGGGTGGTGCGCCGCAGGGTCTCCGGCGAGGCGTCGACCCGAAAGCGCTCGCCCTCCCGCTCCACCACGGTGAGACAGGTGCCACTGACGGCGATGGACTCGCCCAGCGAGAAATCGGACGCCTCCAGGGCAGTGCGAATCCACAGGACGGTCATCGGCCCGGGGAGGACTCGCTCCACCGTGCCCACGTCCTGCACGAGGCCGGTGAACATGGTCGAGCTTGGCTTATAAGGCCCCTCCCGGAATCCCGCCATGTCCGCCATCACGCCCCACAGCGTCATCACCGAGACCCGTTCCGCCATCGCCCAGGCCCGCGCCGAGCTGACCACCCTGCTGGAGGTGAAGGGACCGCGCGGAGAGGCCAACACCCTCCTTCCCAATCATCGAATCCAGCTGCTGCTCAGCAACGTGGGGCACCGGGCCGGACTGCTGTCCGAGGTCCATCCGGAGAAGGCCGTGCGCGAGGCAGCGGAGACGGCGGTCCAGGAGGTGAGCGCCTACGCCACCGAGCTGTCCCTGCACAGGGGGCTGTACGAGGCTCTGGCCTCGGTGCCGATGGAGGGCCTGGCGCCGGATACCCGCCGGCACCTCGAGCACACGCTCCGCGACTTCCGCCGCGCCGGCGTCGATCGGGACGAGCCCACCCGCGCTCGGCTCAAAGAGCTGGCCGATTTGGCCGTCCGTCTGGGACAGGATTTCGATCGCGCCATCCGCGAGGGTGTACGGGCCGTTTCCCTTCGCCCGGAACAGCTGGCCGGACTCCCTGCGGACTACATCGCCGCCCACCCCCCGGGGCCCGACGGGCGAGTTCGCATCACCACCGACTATCCCGACCTGCTCCCCTTCCGGCAATACGCGGAGGACGGCGAGGCACGGCGGCAGCTGTATCTGGAAAATACCTCACGGGCCTGGCCGGGGAACGAGCGCGTCCTTCGGGAGATCCTGGAAGTCCGAGCGGAGCAGGCGCGGCTGCTCGGAGCACCCTGCTGGGCGGATTACATCACCGAGGACAAGATGAGTCGCTCCGCCCAGACGGTGGCGGAGTTTCTGGCCCGGGTGGCCAGCGTCTCCGAGGGACCTGCGGCACGCGACGTGGAGCGGCTGCTGCAGCGCAAGCGCCGTGACTTTCCGGCGGTCACCCGAGTCGAGGACTGGGAGAAGGCCTACTACGAGCAGCGGGTGAAGCAGGAGCAGTTCGCCTTCGATGCCCAGGCCGTCCGTCCGTACTTCGAGTTCACCCGGGTTCGCGACGGGCTGCTGGCAATCACCTCACGGCTGTTCGGCCTCCGCTACGTCCCGGTGCAAGAGCCCTCGGCGTGGCATCCCAAGGTCGAGTCCTACGACGTGTTCCAGGACGGCCAGAAGCTGGGGCGGATCCACCTCGATCTCCATCCCCGACCCGACAAGTACAAGCACGCGGCTCAGTTCCCCATCGTCTCGGGCGTCGCCGGAGTGCAGCTTCCCGAAGGTGCGCTGATCTGCAATTTCCCCGACCCCGAGGTGCACAGCCCGGCGCTTCTCGACCACGACGACGTGGTGACGCTCTTCCACGAATTCGGCCATCTGATGCACCACCTGCTGGGTGGCCGTCAGCGCTGGCTCGGCTTCTCCGGGGTGGCCACCGAGTGGGACTTCGTCGAGGCCCCCAGCCAGATGCTCGAGGAGTGGGCCTGGGATCCGACCACGCTCCGACTCTTCGCCCGTCACGTCGAGACCGATGCCCCCATCCCGGCTGAGCTGGTGGAGCGGATGCGCCAGGCCAACGAGTTCGGAAAAGGGGCGCACACCCGGCATCAGGTCTTCTACGCCCAGCTGTCGTTGCTGTTGCACTCCCGAAACCCGGCCGAGCTGGACATCACCCGGACGATGATCGAGTTGCAGAGCCGCTACAGCCCCTTCCCCTACGTCGAGGGCACGCACTTCTTCGCCAGCTTCGGGCACCTCAACGGGTACTCGGCGATGTACTACACGTACTTGTGGAGCCTGGTGATCGCCAAGGACCTGCTCGGCGAGTTCCAGCGTCACGGTCTGCTCGATGCACAGACCGCACTCCGCTACCGGGACTCGGTGCTCGCTCCGGGTGGCAGCCGCGATGCGGCCGACCTGGTCCAGGAATTCCTCGGGCGACCGTCCGGCTTCGAAGCCTTCCAGGCCTGGCTCGAGAGGGGCTGACGCGGCGCGGCGAGACGTTGAAGAGCTCGCTCGCGCTTGACGAGGTGATTGACACCTCGGTTGCGCGACTTCGCTGAGAAGCGGACCTTCCGGGTCCTTCCGGGAGGTTGGCCCGTTGACGAGGTGTTTGACACCTCGTTTACGCGATTTCGACGAGACGCGGACTTTCCGGGTCTTTCAGTATGCCTCGACGCTGAAAGAGGCCTGTTTCACGACAGTTGTCCCAGCCTCGTCCTGGATCTGGAGCGCGACGGCGTAGCGTCCGGGCGGCACTCCGACCGCGGCCTGCACCGTTGAGGCGCACATGCAGTCCCCGCAGGCAGTGCCTTCCACTGCCTCCACGAAGTTCACCCGTCCGGCGAGCTGCTGAACGTAAACCCGGGCCTTCTGGCAGCACCCGTGGGTCAGGTTGTGGGCCACCCAGACCCCTCCGGGCTGGATTCCGAGCCGGACCTCGGTGGCGGATGGAGCCCGGCTCCCGAGAACCATGGGCGGGTAGGTCGCGGCGTCCTGGTCGGAGGGGTTCGCGGACTGCGAGCAACCCGTGACCTGGGCCCGGCTCTGCCCCGGCCCGAGAGCAGGGGGTGGAGGAAGCCCGAGAGGGGGTTCCGGAGCTTGGTCTACTGCCGGCTCAGAGGGCGCCTTCACCACCGGCTTCTCGCTGGAACAGGCAGTGAGGAGAACAAGGACAGGGAGAATGCGGCGCATGGGGAATTTCTCCAGCGTGTTGGCCGGCGACAATGTGCGCGGCCTGGAGCGTACCCGTCCTCTGAGGCCATCGGGGAGCCCTGAAACACTTTGGATGAACAGAGCATCCAATGGGTACGTCAGTTGCTTTAGGAACGTGCCATGGCCCGCAAGAGTTGCCCCCACTGCCTCCGCCGCAAGCTTCTCCTCTGGACGGGCGCGTTCGGCTTCGCCCTGATGGGGATCCTGGGTGGGTCACATGCCTCACCTCGAGCGGCTGTGACCCCTACCAGCGTCATGGCCACCGCTTCGCGCTGAAGCACGGGGGCGTTCCCTCGAGCTCCGCCCGCCGGGGGTGCGCCGAAGCACCCGCGGGGCACATTGACGCCGGTTGGTAGCGAGTTGAACGTTGCCTGGGCTCAGGGCACGGACCGGAATCGAGCTCGAATCTCCACGTCCTCGCCGAGCCGCCGGACCGACTCCATGACCAGGCCCGGGGCCTCGGCCGGCTCGGCAATTCCCAGCGCCCCCAGCCAGCTCCGCCCATCCTCACCCAACAGCTTGGGAGCCAGATGGACGATCAACTCGTCTGCCAGCCCCGAGCGGACCATGGAGGCCAGCACCCGCGGCCCTCCCTCGACCAGGACATGCAAGGCGTCGCGACGGACCAGGGCTCGGAGCGTCGCATCGAGGTCCACCGCACCCGGCCGACCGGGAACGGCCAGGAGCTCGGCCCCATTGGCAGCCAGGGTCCCGGCCCGCTCGAGCCCCTGACCGTGAACATGGACGACCAACGTCCGCGCAGGTGAGTCGAGATGGAAGATCCGTCTCCCCGGATCGAGCTGTAAGCCGGAGTCCAACACCACCCGGAGCGCATCCCGACCACCGCCTTCGGGCAGCCGCGTGGTCAGCGCCGGGTCGTCCCGACGAACCGTCTCGGCCCCGACCAGGATGGCATCCACCCGATCTCGCAGCCGATGCACTTCCGCCCGGGCCGCCTCGCCCGTCACCCAGCGGCTCGCCCCGGTGGCGGTGGCCAGCTTTCCGTCCAAGCTCACCGCCACCTTGAGCGTCACCCAGGGCAGTCCAGTGCGCATGGCCTTGAAGAAGGGTCGGTTCAGCGCATCGGCCTCGGCGGCAAGCACGCCCGTCCAAACCTGCACCCCGGCCTCCCGCAGCCGGCGGACCCCGCGGCCATCGACCAAAGGATTCGGATCCGAGGAAGCGGAGACGACGCGCGACACCCCGGCCGCCAGGATGGCCTCGGTACACGGCGGGGTGCGGCCCCAGTGGTCGCACGGTTCGAGCGTGCTGTAGAGATCGGCACCCTCAGCCGCCTGGCCGGCGTCCTCGATGGCACGGACCTCGGCATGCGGGCCTCCCGGCGGTGCGGTGTGGCCGCGTCCGACGATCTGCCCTTCCTTCACCACCACCGCGCCCACGGCTGGATTGGGATGGGTCCGACCGATCGCCCGGCTGGCCTCGGCGAGAGCCAGGCGCATGAAGACCTCCGCGCCGGCGGGCGGCTCAGCTCGCTGAGTCGTCGGCGCGTCCGCGTTTTCGTCGTGCGGCTTCGGGACCGTGGTCATCGAGCAGGCCCTTCAACTCGTCCATGAATTCCTCGATGTCCCGGAAGCTCCGGTACACCGATGCGAAGCGGACGTATGCCACCTGGTCGACGGCGCGCAACCGGCGCATGACCTCTTCGCCGATGAGGTTGGAAGGAACTTCCTTCTCCCCCCGCTCTTGCAGCCGGGCTTCCACCTCGACCACCAGGCCCTCCAGCTGATCCAACGACACCGGCCGCTTGGCCACCGCCTTTTGCAGCGCCCCCAGGAGCTTCTCGCGGTCGAATGGCTCCCGGCGCCCGTCCTTCTTGACCACCAGCGGGGCCAGCTCCTCGATGCGCTCGTAGGTGGTGAAGCGCCTGTTGCACTCCAGGCACTGGCGGCGGCGGCGAGTCACGGCGCCCTCCATCGACTCCCGCGAGTCGAGTACCTTGCTGTCGTCACCCTTGCAGAAAGGGCAGCGCATTCAGCCGCGGAGCCGATGGGCGTAGAGCGGGAAGGCCTGGGCCAGAGCGTGGACTTCGCCGGCCACCCGGGCCAGGGCGGCGTCGTCGTCGGGGTGATCGAGCGCCTCGCCGATCAACTGGCCGACCCGCGCCATCTCCGGCTCCTTCATCCCCCGGGTGGTCAGAGCGGGCGTTCCAATGCGGATTCCGGAGGTCACCATCGGCTTCTCCGGATCGAAGGGGATCATGTTCTTGTTGACGGTGATGGCCGCCTTCCCCAGGGCCGCCTCGGCCACCTTCCCGGTGAGCTTCTTGGGTCGGAGATCGACCAGCATGAGGTGATTGTCGGTGCCTCCGGAGACGAGGCGGAGGCCAGCGCGTTGCAACGCCTCCGCCAGCGCCGTGGCGTTGGCGACGATCTGCTTCTGGTAGACGGCGAACTCCGGGGTGAGGGCTTCCTGCAAGGCCACCGCCTTGGCGGCGATGATGTGCATCAGCGGGCCACCCTGGATGCCCGGGAAGACGAAGCTGTTGATGCCCTTGAGGTAGGGCTCTTTGCAGAGAATCATCCCGGCGCGCGGGCCGCGGAGGGTCTTGTGGGTGGTGGTGGTGACCACTTCCGCCACCGGGATCGGCGAGGGGTGGAGGCCCGTGGCCACCAGGCCGGCGATGTGGGCCATGTCCACCACCAGGGCGGCACCGACGGCGGTGGCGATC
>OEKZ01000068.1_pt1 | contig 18947 bp, 25 predicted proteins | sample 1503451 | NCBI WGS metagenome assembly OEKZ01 (sample SAMEA104379612, study PRJEB20068) | metagenome | biome: 1000743; feature: 77; material: 1998 | place: USA | collected 2012 | depth 25 m | reverse complement strand
GCCTTAATCCCGGCCGGACACCGCCGCCAGACCCGGGCGGCTTCCGGTCTGCTCCGTCCGAGCCGCACCAGCCCGCTTGCGCTGGAAAATGCGGTCCCGGTCGGTGCCCACCAGGTAGGTGACGATGTCTCGCAGCTCCGAATCGCGCAGCCGGTCCATCGGCATGGGCGGCATCTGTTTGGCGTCGTGGGGGGAAATCCACCGGACCCTGGCCACCAGGTAGTCCGGCTCATACAGACCCACTTCCAGGGCCGGACGCATCGCGCCTTCGGCGTGGCAACGGCCGCAGAACCGCTCGGTCAGCGCCGCTCCTCGTTTGGCGTCGCCACCGGTGGGCCGGTCGATGGCCGTCTTCCGGGCCAGGATCACTGGACCGAAGTCGTGCGGGGGCGCGACGTCAGGAGAAATGGCCTTGAGGTAGGCGGCCAGGTCGGCCAGCTGTGCCGGGTCTGCCCCGCCTGGCCGGAGCATGAAGCGGCGCACGCAGAGGTTGGTGGCCTTCTCCGGAGAGTCGGCGAAGCCGCGCCAGAAGGAGGGGCGACGGGCGCTGTTCCACAGGCTGGAGTTGGAGGAGACGTGGCCGGAGGGGTCGAGGAACCCGAACCGCTCGTCGGTCCAGCCGTGACAGGCGGCACAGCTCAAGGCGTTGGCCTCGCCTCCCACTGCCGAGTCACGGAAGAGGCGCTCCCCCCGGCCCGCCGGGCTGGTGAAGGCAAATTCCCAGGCGCTGGTGCTCCGGATGACTTTCGGCTTGGCGGGGCGGCGGGCCACCGCGATGGCCAGCTCCACTTTCGGGAAGCTCCGTGCCGCACTGGCCACCGGCGGCTGCGGAGCCGGGGTCGGCGGTGCGACCGGAAGAGCCCCGGCTGGCGCCGGAGCCTGAAACACCGCCTCGAAGCTCACCTGGGCCACCGGTCCGAGCTTGAGGAAGAGCCGGGCCGGACGGACGATGCCGTGGTCCGAGAGGGCGACCTGGAAGTGGCCCCGGACCAGGAGGTCGCGGCGGCCAGCTGACTCGCTGAGCTGCACCGTGAGGGGGATGCGAACCGGCTGCTCCCGGCCGTGCAGCGAGAGCGTGGCCACCGCATCGGCCTCGCCACTCCGACCTGGAGCCAGCACTCCCTGGGTCGTCCGCTCCAGGCGGGCGACGGTGAGGATCGCCTCGTGGAAGCGATCCACCTGGAAGAACTGGTCGCGCAGGTCCTCGTCGCGCAGGCTCAACCCGGTGGCGAAGGAGGTGAGGTCGATGCGGATGCGCCCGGTGCCGGTGGCCCAGCTCCCCTCGTCGAAGCTGAGCGTTCCGCTCAGGCCCGTCGAGCTGCCGCTGATGGCATCGAGGGGGGCCTCCACCTGAAAGCGTGTCCGCCCGGTGCCCTTCTGAAGCGTCCAGGTCCGGGGCTCGGCCTGGGCCGCGAGCGGTAGCAGCCAGAGAAGCACGAGCGTCTTGCCCGTCATCGCACGTCCATGAGGACCCCGGTCCGGGTCACTCGATCCACCAGTGTTGACCGTCGCAACGCCGCCGGCAGCGCACCCCCCAGGGCGAGCACCGCCCAGGCCAGCCCCAGGTAGCCCAGGAGCGAGGCCCAGGTCTCCGCCGAGGCGTAGAGCAGGGCCAGCGCGAAGGACAGCGGCACGAACCAGCCCCACTGCAGCAGCGCACGAAGTCCGCCCCGCAACAGCGAGACGTCTCCATCTCCCGCCGTCCGCACCCGGAGCCGCATGAGCCACTGGCCGGGGGAGGCGTCCAGGGCGACATGGCCCACCAGCAGCCAGAGGGCAAAGAACAGCGGGGCCGCCCAGGGCAACCGTTCGAAGGTGAAGCGCAGCACCGCCAGGGCCGGGGCGACGTCGAGCGCCCCGGCCAAGAAGCGGACCACCGGCGACGAAGGAACCGCGGGCTGGGGTGCGACTCGGCGGACCGCCCGGAGCAACTCTTGATGGCTCTGAAAGCGGGCCGCCGGGTCCAGCGCCAGGCACTGCTCCACCACGCCGGCCAGCGCCCGGGGGACGTCCGGTTGACGGGTCCGGACCGGGGCGATGCCCTGGGCCAGTGCCTGGACCGCCTCGGTGGGCGTGCGGGCCTTGATCGGGGGAGCTCCGGTCAGCAGATGGTAGATGGTCGCTCCCAGTCCGTAGACATCGGCGCGCTGGTCGAGCGGCTCTCCTCGCAGCTGCTCCGGCGGCATGTAAGGGAGCGTGCCCATCACCGAGCCGGCCACGCTCAATCCAGGGGCCGGCTCGACCGAGCCGCGCACGAAGGTCCGGGTGCTCTCCGGGTCCGAGGCCCCGGCAGTGGCCAGACCGAAGTCGGCCAGGTGGGCGCTGCCGTAGCGATCGATCAGGACGTTGGCCGGCTTGAGGTCGCGGTGGACGATGCCCAGCCGGGCCGCTTCCACCAGAGCGTCGGCCAGGCCGAGGAAGTGGGTGGCCACCTCGGCCCAGGGGAGCCTCCCCGACCGGTCCAGCGCGTCCTGCAGCGAGCCCCCGTCCACCAGTTGCATGGCCATGAACCAGACGCCGCGCTCTTCGCCCACGAAGTAGACCTGCACCACGTGGGGATGGACCAGGTTGGCCTGACTCTGCGCTTCGCGCTGGAAACGCAGCAGAAAGGAGCGGTCGCGAGTCAGCTCGGGGCGAAGCGTCTTCAGGGCCACCGGTCGATTCAGCGAGGTGTCAAAGCCCAGGTAAACGGCCCCCATTCCCCCGCTGGCCAGCCGGCGGTCGACCCGGAAATGGTGAAGAAAGGTGCCCGGCGGCAGCTCGGCGGGAATCAATTCGCTGGTGAGTTGCAGCGGCGACACCGCGGTGGGCGGAACGCTTTCCTTCACTGGCCACTCGATTCGACGATGTCCGACCGAGTGGAGGCGACGATGGCCAGCAGCTCCTTGCTCTCGCGCTCGGGAACGGAATGGCTGCGCAAGGCGGCCACCAGGTCCTCGGCCATGGCGTCGAACTCGGCCGCGCGGATGTGCAGGGGGGCGTGGAGTGCCTTCATCGGCCGGCCCGAGTAGGTGCAGGGACCCCCGGAAGCAGCGCAGATCTGGTCGGTCAGATGGGTCTGGAGGGCATCCAGATCGGTGAAGAGAAAACGGACGTTGACCCGCTCGTCACGTCCCACATTGGCGACGAAGGTATGCATCACCGCTTCGATGGCCGGCCGAGCTCCCAGGCGCTGGTAGAGCGAGGCAGAGCCGTTGGCGGAAGTGGCCGAGACCGCCGGCCGCACCGCATCGGTGCCCGAGGCACAAGCGGCGAGGAGCAGGAGGAGCGGCGACCAACGACGCATGGGGCGGAACGTGGCGAAGCGTAACATGGGCCCCGTTCGGTACGGCCGGCGCGCGCCGGTGGACCGGCCCTCATCCTGGCCGGGGAGCAGGAGCCGGGCTTTCGACAGGAATTGGCGTCTCGGTCGGAGCCCAGCTCCGTCGCCGCACCTCCCACCGAGTGCGCAAAGCGAGGAAAGGCTCCTCCACCAGCAGGAAGGTCAGCGCAGCGCCCATCGCCGAGACCAGCACTGCCACCAGGAAGAGCGTCCCGCTGAGCAGCAGGCCTTGGCCCACCAGTGGAGCCAGCGCACGCGAGGTGGGCGGGAGGATCCGAGGAACGATCTCGAAATGCTCCAGGTACATCCCGTAAGACAGCCGGGACAGCACGTAGAAGCCTCCCCACCCGGCGAAGGCCCGGGCCTTCGGGCCGGAACGCAGGCCCAGCACCACCAACCCGCCAAAGAAGAGCGCCAGGCCGGTGAAATTCAGCAGCTCCGGGTCGAGCTGGCGAAGGCCGAGCCCGGCCCCCATGGCCAAGAGCGGTACGCGCCAGCGGTGTGGGCGTTCGGGCTTGAGGAACGCTGGGACGTGCACCGAGACCCAGGCCAGAAACAGCCCGACCAGCAGCCCGTCGCAGTGCGTGTGGATCGGCCCATAGAGCGCGGCCTGGCCGGCACTGTGGAGGGTGAGCCAGCGCACCGCGGGCATGGCGGCGAGCAAGACGAGCGGAGCCCAACCCCGCGCGCGCGGCCCCAGCACGCGGTGGACGCCGAGGAGCAGCAGCGGGACCACCAGATAGAACTGCTCCTCGGTGGAGAGCGACCATCCGCCGCTCACCTCGCCCTGCCGGTAATTGGAGAGAAACACCAGGTCCGGCCCGATCCCCCGCCACTTGCCCAGGGCCAGCGCCAGGAAGGCCACCCAGCTGAAGTAAAGCGGCCAGATGCGCAAGCCACGGCGGAGTAGAAAGCGGGGGACGTCCACCGTCTCGGTCCGCTGCAGCTCCTTCTGCAGCTGACGGCCGATGAGAAAGCCGCTCAGGACGAAGAACAGATCGACGCCGGTCCAGCCGTACTGAAAGAAAGGCGCGTCCCACGGACCGGCTGGGGCGAGCTGCGCGCCCACCGCGGCCACGTGGTTTCCAATGACCAGGACGATGGCTGCCGTGCGCAGCAGGTCCAGCGCCGGAACGGTGGAGGGTGGCGGCACGAACAGCGCACGGAGCGCGCGCCCTGGCCAACGACCTTCGTCCTCCTCGCCCGTGCTCCTGTTCACGCCCGGTGGAGAGGGTGCGGAGTCTGGAAGCGAGGCGCAACCGGGGGCAGCTTCCGACAACGTCGGCCGGCGGACGCTCGGCCGCAGGGGGCCTTTGGCCGGCCTGGCCGATTTCAGGCGAGGTCGAAGAGGAGCACCTCGGTCGGGGTCTCGGCGGTGATGGTCAGGTCCCCTTGCCCGGACACGGCCGCTCCATCGCCCGCAGAGAGCGGATCGTTGCCGAGTCGCACCTTCCCCCGCGCCACCTGGAGCCAGGCGTGGCGGCCTGGGCCGAGCAGGTGCTTCACCGAGGTCCCCGGAGCCAGCAGACCGGAATAGAGCCGGGCGTCCTGGTGCACCGTCACGCTGCCCTCGGCCCCGTCGGGAGAGGCAATGAGGCGCAGCCGCCCCTGCCGCTCGGCTTCGGAGAAGTGCTTTTCCTCGTACCCCGGAGCGATTCCCGTTCGAGCCGGAAGAATCCAGATCTGCAGCAGGTGGACCGGCTCCTTCTTGGAGGCGTTGAACTCGCTGTGGGTGACTCCGGTGCCGGCGCTCATCCGCTGGACGTCGCCGGGTCGAATGACCGACCCGTTGCCCATGGAGTCTCGGTGTTGCAGCCCGCCTTCCAGAATGTAGGTGAGGATCTCCATGTCCCGGTGGCTATGGGGGGGAAAGCCCTCGCCGGGCGTGACGTGGTCCTCGTTGATGACCCGCAGGGACCGAAAGCCAATCTGGGCCGGGTCGTAGTAGTCGGCGAAGGAGAAGGTGTGGTGGGTGTCCAGCCAGCCGTGGTTGGCATGGCCGCGCGCTTCCGACTTTCGAATCTGGATCATGGGCCGGCCCTCCTGGTAACCACCGGCAATGGTCCGCGCTGCACGCATCTTCCTGCTCTCCCCGGCCCGCTGCGATGGGATTCGGATGTCGATGCTGCTCCGGCCGGCGGCGGCGTTTCCGCTGGCACGAGCGCTGCGGTCGAAACAGGGGGCGCCGCTGGGGGAGGTCTTCGCCTTCACCAGCGGGCTCTACTTCCGCGGGAAGCTGGCCTACGCGCGCGCCTTCGGACGGGCTCCAGCCGGAGTCGCCGGGGCCGCCTGGGTCATCACCCCGGGTGGGGGACTGGTGTCGCCCGAACGGGCCATCGGCCCGAGAGACTTGCGGGCCTGGGCCGCGGTGCGGGTCGACCTCTCCGACCGGCGGTACCGCGAACCGCTGGAGCGGGACGCCCGGGCCTTGGCCTCCTCGCTTTCCGACGACGCGGACGTCGTCCTGCTGGGCAGCATCGCCAGCAACAAGTACGTCGAGCTGCTGCTTTCGCTGTTCGGCCCTCGGCTCCTTTTTCCCCTCGAATTCGTGGGCCGTGGGGACATGAGTCGGGGCGGGCTCCTGCTGCGGGCGGCTCGTAGCCTGACCGAGCTGGGTTACGCTCCGGTCGATGGGGCAGTCCGCCACGGGCCTCGTCCCCCTCGACTTCCTCGCCTGGTCGCCAGTCGCACCGGCTAGAGGAGCAGACCGCGGACCAGGCCGAGGACTCCTCCGGCCAGGACGACGGCGACGACGCTCACCCGCTGCCGGGCGAAGACCAGGAGCAGGAAGGCCGCCACTCCCAGACCGGCGGTGAGCCAGTCCACTCTTCCCTCCGGGAAGACGGTGGCCCGAATGAGCACCAGCGAGACCGAGGCCATCAAGGCCACCACCGCCGCGGTGATGCCCTCCAGGAACGGCTTCACCCCTGGCAGCGCGGTGATGCGGTCGAGATGGGGCGCCCCGGCCAGGACGAAGAGGAAGGAGGGGATGAAGAGCCAGAAGCCGGCGCAAGCCGCCCCGGCCCATCCCGCCCCCAGTGGATGGCCGGCGAGGTACCCCAGGAACATCCCGATGCTGATGAGCGGTCCAGGCGTGGTCTCTCCCAGGGCGAGGGCATCGACCATCTGGCGATCGGTGACCCAGCCGAAATGCACCACCGCCCCTTCCCGGAGCAGCGGGAGGACGGCGTAGGCGCCTCCGAACGAGACCAATCCCACCTGGAGGAAAAACCAGGAAATGTCCTTGAGGCGCTCGGCGGCGGCGGAAAGGGCCTGGGCGCGCAGCGGTAGAAGCACTGCCAGCGCCAGCGCCGCCGAGCTGGTCCGGGCCGAGAGGCGTCCTCGGACCAGCGAAATGCTGCCGGCACCCAGGAGCAGGGGCACGAAGCCGATCTGAAATACGGCCGAGGCGACGAACGCCGCCAGGGACAGCATCAGCTGGAAGCGCGTGCGCAGGGCGGCACGCCCCAGCCGAACCATCGCCGCCAAGAGAAGGGCCAGCCCCACCGGCCGGAAGCCGGAAAGCACTCCCAGCACCTCCGGCCGGGATCCGAAGCGGACGTACACCCAGGCCAAGCCGGTCAGGGTGAGGAAGCCGGGGATCACGAAGAGCAGTCCGGCCAGCGTTCCCCCCAGCACTCCCCGGACACGCCAGCCGACGATCAGAGCCATCTGGGTCGCCTCGGGGCCGGGCAGCACGTGCACGAAATTGAGGGCCCGGACGAACTGCTCGTCGTCGAGCCATCCGCGGCGTTCGACGCATTCGTCGTGAATCAGCCCCAGCTGCGCAACCGGCCCCCCAAAGGCGAGCCAGCCGATGCGGAAGAAGACGCCGGCCAGCTCGGCCAGAGAGACGGGGGCAGCCGCCATGGACCACCGATGCTCGCGGACACTGGGGGCTGCGTCCAGTTGGAGTGGCGCCAAGGCTCTCGCGAGGGCCCTGGACGAGGTGTCCCTCGATTGATCGCCCGGCCGCTCTTGCGTGCCCTCCCTTCCGTTCCCAGCTTGGTTGCTCGCAATGGGAGGCTGCATGACGTCAGACAAGGCATGGTGGTGCTTGCTTCCTCTACTCACCTTCGGCTGCGCGCATTCGGGTGGCGAAAGCGTTCAGGCCCCGAAGGGAAACGCCCAGGCAACGAAGGAGAACGCCCAGGTCACGAAGGAAGGTGGCAAATCCCAGCTCATTGACGAAGGACCTGCGAGCGCTGGAGCGACGGCCGGTGCAGCGGGCGCGACAGCGAACGCCGGCGCTTCCCAACTCGTCCCCTTCCAGTCGAGCGGTGGCTTCACGGTGTTGATGCCGCCGAACCCGCAGCAGACCGACCGCACCCAGGAGACTGCTGGCGGGACGGTGCGAGTCCACGTGGCGCAGGCCGCTGAGCCGAGCGGAAAGCCCAGCTACGTGGCCACCTACACGGAGTTTCCTCCGGGGAGCCTGACCCAATCCAAGCCCAAGGATGTCCTCGATGCAGTCCAGCAATCCACGGCCCACTCGGTGGGCGGCAGTGTCACCGCGAGCCGGGACATCCAGGTGGCTGGCCTAGCGGGGCGGGAATTCACTGCTCAGACGGCGGATGGCAACGTGACTGCGCGGGTGCTGCTGGGCAAAGAGCGCGTCTACACCCTGGCCGGGACGTACGGACAAGGGGCCCCGCCGGATTCGGTGCAACGCTTCCTTGCCTCGTTCAACCCTGGTCCCACCCCGGCCACGGGCGGAAGCGGGGATGTGGGGTCGACTCCAGCTCCGATGAGCGACGGCTCGGCCCCGGCACCCTCCGCGCCTCGACCCGCGACGCCGAACAGCTCCTCCTCAGCGCAGCGAATCCCTCAGTGACTTGAGCTTCTGGATTGCCTCGTCCACCAGTCGCTTCGACGACTCGGTGGCCTGCTGCGCGGCGCGCTCCACCTTCCACAGCTCGGGCTCGAGCTTGGCCCACTGATCCTTCGCCTCCATCCCGCCCAGGTGGAGCTTGACCTTGATCTCGTCACGCAAGGTCTTGAGGAGCTCCGCGCCTTTCTGCAGCTCGGCTTTCAGGTCGAGGTCATTGGCCATGGCAGGGACTCCCATCGTCTCGAGGATGTTCTCTCTTAATGCCGGCGGGAGGCGCCTGGTAGCTCAACCTGCGGCCACCAGTGACTTCTTCTGCCGGGCGTGTTTCTTGTCGAACCGCTCGCGGGCTTGTTGAACGGCGGGCCGGTGCTTCTCCGCCCAGGCACGCAGGGCTAGCACCGGGTCGAGCAGGGTCTGGCCCAAGTGGGTCAGCTCGTAGTCCACCCGGGGCGGGATGGTGGGGTAGACCGTCCGGCTGACCAGCCCGTCGCGCTCGAGCCCGCGGAGGGTGAGGGTGAGCATCCGTTGAGAGATTCCCTCGATGGAGCGGCGCAGCTCGTTGAAGCGCATCGCTCCATCGCCGAGGAGGGAGACCAGCAGCACGCTCCACTTGTCGCCGACGCGGTCAAGAACCACCCGCGCGGTCAAGCACGGTTCCTGGTTCACCTGGATGCGACGCGGAGGCATCGATGTTCCTTCTTCTTCATAGGCGCAGCGGCTTCGGAGCCTGCATCAGGATGGATGGATCGCTCCGCCAGTCGATGCCCGGGACGTCGACGTACAACTCGACCTCGTTCCCGTCAGGGTCCAGCAGATACAGGCTGTGGGTGGCCACATGGTCGCTCATCCCCACCAGGGGAGTCCCCGCCTCCCGGAGCCGTCCCAGCATCTCCCGCAGCTGGTCATCGCTGTCGCCCACTTTCAACCCGAAATGGTAGAGGCCGAGGCGCCGCCCTTTGGGAACGGGCTGAGCGTCGGGACCGACGGCAAACAGCAGCAGCTCGTGATGGGTCCGGCCACTGGAGAACCCAGCCGCCTGGGGCGGGAGAGCGAAGATCTCCCGGAAGCCGAGGAGGTCTCGGTAGAAGGCGCGCGACCGTTCGAGGTCCCGGACGTAAAGGACGATGTGGCCGAGTTCCTGGATCGCCATTCCGCGGGCTCCTCCTTCGTGAATCGATCTAGCGCGGGTCGTCGACGGAAGCACCGAAGCTTCCTTGGAAGTTTGCCCTCTGGCAGCGAGATGTGACTGAGTCACACGGATGTGCCTCCTTGCGGACGCCCATCGAGGTCACCATAGAAGCCTCAGTTACCACAAGTAACTGGGATCGGATGAGCCGACCCCGCGACGGAAGGAGCCCTGGACAGATGGCGCTGGAGCAATGGGAGTTCGACCTGGTGCACTCGAGCATTGGTTTCTGGGTGCGGCACATGATGGTGACCAAGGTCCACGGCCGCTTCGCCAAGTGGAACGGGAAGCTGGAGTTCGACGAGCAGGCCCCGGCTGCCTCTCGGGTCGAGCTGCAGATCGAGGCAGCCAGCATCGACACCCAGGAGCCCCAGCGGGACGGGCACTTGCGGTCCGCAGACTTCCTGGACGCGGAGAAGTTTCCCTCCTTGACCTTCAAGAGCACCTCGGTGGAGCCGGCCGGCGAAGGCAACTTCCGAGTGAAGGGTGACCTGACCATCCGGGGCACACGGCATCCGGTGGTGCTCGAGGTGGAGTACGGCGGACGGGTCCAGGACCCAGCGGGCGGCCAGCGGGTAGGGTTCTCCGCCCGGACATCCCTCAGCCGGAAGGACTTCGGCCTCAACTGGAACCAGGCGCTGGAGGCCGGCGGGGTGCTGGTGGGCGACAAGGTCGAGGTCCTCCTCGAGGTGGAAGCAGTGCGGAAGGCCGCCCAGGCGCCGGTGGCGGCGACACGCCAGAGCGCCTGAGGCCCCGGCCGCGGCTGGGGCGTTGTTCAGGCGAATGGCTCGTGTTAGCCCGCGCCGTACTGCGGAGGGCACGGCCATGATCCGAGGCATTCACGGGCTCTTCTACTCGACCAACCCCGACGAGACGCGGGCCTTCTTCCGGGACAAGGTGAGGCTGCCAGGAACCGACGTCGGCGGTGGGTGGTGGATCTTCGACGTCTCCGAGGGTGACCTGGGGGTGCACCCGGTCGAGGACCCGAAGGATGCCGGCAACCATGACGTGTCCTTTTATTGCGACGACATCCAGGGAACGGTCGCTGAGCTGAAGTCTCGGGGAGTGGAGTTCACCCAGGATGTCGAGGACCATGGCTACGGTCTGGTGACCCACTTCCGAGCGCCGGGTGGAATCACCGTCCAGCTCTACCAACCGCGCTACAGCAAGGGCGGAGCTGGAGCTCCTCCCAAGCCCAAAGCCAGCCCGGCGGCGCGCCCTCCCGCCGCCAAGCGGAAGCCGGCCAAGAAACGCCGCTGACCGCGTGGGAGGCCGAGCGCCGCGGAGGCCGTCTGACCGGCAGGTGGTGTGGTGGCACTCGGCGAGGCCCGCTCCACGACCGTTCGGGCGTGCGGCCCACCGACCCACCGACCAGAGGGAGAGCGTCCCCTCGCCAGAGCGCTGCACTCCGCCCCGGTCCATCCCAACTTTCCGGTTGGCGCCGGATGGTGGCGCCCTTTCTCCCATCGCAAGGAAAGGTCTTCACATGAAGTGCGAAAAGATCATGAAGCGGGACGTCGAGTGCGTCTCTCTCACGGAAACCGTCGAGGCGGCCGCCCGCAGGATGCGCGACCAGAACCTGGGCTTCCTCCCGGTCTGCGACTCGTCGAAGAAGGCGCTCGGCACGCTGACCGACCGGGATCTGGCCATCCGCGTCCTCGCCTCGGGGAAGCCGGCCAACACGCTGGTGGAGGATGTGATGACCCGCGAGGTGGTGGCCTGCCGACCGTCCGACGACATCGAGAAGGCCGAGCAGCTGATGGCCAAGAACCAGAAGTCCCGAATGATGTGCATCGACGACCAAGGGCACGTGGTCGGGGTGATCAGCCTCTCGGACATCGCTCACCACGAGAAGGGCCCCAAGGCCGCCGAGACGCTAAGGAAGGTCGCCGAGCGGGAGGTGAGGAGCTGAGGATAAAGCGCCCGAGCCCTGTCAGAGGCCCTCCCCGAATCCGGCGGCGCGAAGCGCAGCGGTGTCGTGGATCTGCCGGATCCGGGTGATCTTCCCGCCGCTGACCGTGAAGTGCTCGGCGATGCGCAGCATCCCGACTCCGGCGACCTCCAGGTCGTAGAGCAACATCGCCTGGTCCGCCTGGGCGAACTCCGCCAGGAGGACCACGCGCTTGACCATTCCCCCGAATCCGACCAGCGCCTTGGCGAACGACTCGGCATCGGGGTAGTCGTTGATCGGTACCTCGACCTGGAGGTCTGGGGCGAGGAGACGGATGGCCTGCTCGAACTCTTTGCTGGTCCAGCCCTGGTGGTAGGCCCGAACGACCCTGAGCGTTTCCTCGGTTGACGGCATGGCCGGGCGAAAGTCCAGGCCAAGCTCGGCGGCCGGTCAAGGATCGATTCGGGGAGGCGTTCCGCGGAGTTAGAGACCTTCCAAAAGGAGCCGTTGGAGGTGTCGATCCCCGGCGCGCTCGTTCGTCGTCGGGGTAGAGCTGGCCAACGGGTCGAGTCCGGAGGCCCAGCGTCCAACCCAAAGGAGACGACACATGCGGTTCATGGTGATTGTGAAGGCGAACAAAGACTCGGAAGCCGGCGTCCTTCCGGACGAGAAGATCCTCACCGAGATGGGGAAGTTCAACGAGGAGCTGGTCAAGGCCGGGCTGATGCTGGCCGCTGAGGGGCTACACGCCAGCTCCAAGGGTGCCCGGGTCAGGTTCGAAGGAGCCAAGCGGACGGTGATCGACGGGCCCTTCAGCGAGACCAAGGAGCTCATCGCCGGCTTCTGGCTGTGGCAGGTGAAGTCCAAGCAAGAGGCGATCGAATGGTTGAAGCGCGCGCCCTTCCAGGAGGGGGAGGTGGAGATCCGGCAGGTCTTCGAGTCGGCCGAATTCGCCCCCAGCGATCCCACCGGCGAGCTGGTGAAGAAGGAGGAGGAGCTCCGCAAGATCGTGGAGTCCAAGCGTCGCTAGGCGCTCTTGCACCGGGGGGGAAGACGTGTTGATCGGGGGCCGTGGCGGCCTCTGATGTCCAGCGGACGATTGAAGCGGTCTGGAGGATCGAGTCCGCGAAGATGATCGCCGCTCTGACGCGGATGGTGCGTGACGTCGGCCTGGCCGAGGAGCTGGCCCAGGAAGCTCTGGTGGTCGCGCTGGAGCGGTGGCCGGAGTCGGGCGTCCCGGACAACCCCGGCGCGTGGCTCATGGCCACCGCCAAGAATCGCGCCGTCGACCGGCTCCGTCGCACCCGGCTCCTGGAGCGCAAGCACGAGGAGCTGGGGCAGGAGATGGAGGCCGAGCAGGCCCGGGCTGCGCCGGACCTCGACGATGCGCTCGACCAGGAGATGGGCGACGACCTCCTCCGGCTGGTGTTCATTGCCTGCCATCCGGTGCTCTCCACCGAGGCCCGGGTGGCCCTGACGCTCCGCCTGCTGGGAGGTCTCACCACCGAGGAGATCGCCCGGGCCTTCCTGGTGCCGGAACCGACGGTGGCCCAGCGAATCGTTCGGGCCAAGCGGACTCTTGCCGAGGAACGGGTCCCCTTCGAGGTTCCGCGGGGGACCGAGCTCGCCGCCCGCCTGTCATCGGTGCTCGAGGTCATCTACCTCATCTTCAATGAGGGCTATTCGGCGACTGCGGGCGACGATTGGATGCGCCCTGAGCTGTGCCAGGACGCGCTCCGTCTCGGCCGGATCCTGGCGGAGCTCGTACCAAAGGAGCCGGAAGTCCATGGCCTGGTTGCCTTGATGGAGATTCAGGCCTCGCGTGCGTTGGCCAGGGTCGGCCCAACGGGAGAGCCGGTCTTGCTCCTGGAGCAGAACCGCGCCCGCTGGGACTACGTCCTCATCGGACGTGGGCTCAAGGCGCTGGATCGGGCGGAGAGCCTCGGCGGGACCCGAGACGCGTACGCGCTGCAAGCCGCGATCGCTGCCTGCCACGCCCGGGCACGCACGGCAACGGAGACCGACTGGAAGCGCATCGCAGCGCTGTACGGAGAGCTGGCGCAGGTTTCGCCCTCTCCGGTTGTGGAGCTCAATCGAGCGGTGGCCCTGGGGATGGCCTTCGGGCCCGCTGTCGGATTGGAGCTGGTCGACGGTCTGGCGGGAGAGTCGAAACTGCGCGGCTATCACCACCTCCCCAGCGTGCGGGGCGACCTTCTCGCAAAGCTGGGGCGCTTCAACGAAGCCCAGGCCGAGTTCGAGCGAGCGGCATCACTCACCCGGAACGGAACGGAGCGCAAGTTGCTCCTCGAGCGCGCGGCCGCCTGTGCTCGCGATTCGTCCTCGCCGCAGCGGGAGGGAGGCGATATGAGCCCCGCCGGCTCCACTCCCTAGGAGGCACATCGTGAGCGCAGGACTCCAGGCGTTTACGCTGATCCACGTGATCCTGAGCCTGGTGGGAATCGGCTCGGGTTTCGTCGTCCTCGGGGGGCTGTTCGCCGGCAGGACGATCGAGGGTTGGACGGCGGCCTTTCTGACCACCACCATCCAGACCGCCTGACCCCGGATGGCGCTTCAGTCGTAGTCCCCCGGGCCGGGCCCTCCAAAGGCAGGGAACGGTCGGCCGTCGGCCATTGCCGGGCGGCGGCGTTCGACCAGGTTTCGCGGAGGTGTAACCTCGCCGCCATGGCGGTCGGGCGAAGACCTAGCCGGGCGGCGTTGGGGTTCGCCGTCCACACGGGCTGGGCGGCCATGGTGGCGGTTTCTTCGGGATCGACGTCATCGGTCGAGGTCCTCGACCGCCGCCGGTTGGAGATGATTGCGGGTCGCGATCCCGAGATTCCTCGATTCGCCTACCACGCTGCGAAAGACCTCCCGCTGGACGCCGCCGAACGGCTCATCCGGGGGATTACCCAGCGGTCGTTGGCCAGTGCGAAGACGGCGCTGAAAGCTGCCGTCGAGGAGCTCGAGACCAGGGACTACCGAGTGGTGGCAAGCTGCCTCATCGTGGGCGGTCGGCCGCTTCCGGCATCGCTGGCCAGCATCCTCCAGAGCCACGCCCTGATTCACACCGCCGAGGGAGAGCTGTTCCGGGGAGCCCTTCGAGGCGCGAGCGAGTCACTGGAAATCCCGGTCACCGAGGTCCGGGCCAAAGAGCTCCGCTCGCGCGCCGCGGGGGCGCTCGGGATCTCGACCGGTCACCTGGAACAACACCTGGAGGAGATCGGACGGGTCGCGGGTAGGCCGTGGGCAAAAGACCAGAAGGAAGCCTGCCTCGCTGCCGCGATTGCGCTCTGGCTCGAGGCGAGGGCTGACCAAGCAAGTTCGCAGCCCAACATCCAGAGGTCCTAGAAACCGCGGAGCGCGCAGCGGAGCTTGCAGGCTTCGACGAAGTCGCCACTCTAGACCCCCATCTCGGCTCGAACCCGGAGGATTCGACGTGGCAACGAGCAAGGCTGACAAGATCGCCGTGGAGAATGTGAACCACCCGGGGCAGGTCCGGTACGTCGACGCAGAGAGGTACGCCGCGATGAGGCGAGCGTTCGTCAGGGTTCTTCCGAAGATCTCGCCCGGGCTGACACCGCAAGAAGCTTTGGAACGCGCGCGTGCCCATCTACCCAACGTCTTGTTTCCGGGTGGCGCCAGGGCGGGCTGGTGGGCGAAGACCGTCCAACTCGATCTGGAAGCCAAAGGTGTGATCGCGCGAGAGACGAGCAAGCCGCTTCGCCTGCACAAGGTATGAGTTTCCGCGAAGTTTGGCGTCACCACCTCGTGGCGGGCCTGGGTCCCGGGCGGCGAAGACGGTCCCAACCTCCTGGGGCCGGACTGAGGTCTACCGATAGGCCGATGACTTCTTGGTGGTCTGAACGTTGAAGTGGCTGATGACCCGTTCGACCTCCTTGGTGCTCTTGCACTCCGGACATTCCGCCACCTGGCTGTCATGCTCCTTGATGCTCATGTGAGTCATGAACTGCTTGCCGCAGCTTCTGCAAAGGAACTCGTAGTCGGGCATGGCGATGGACCTCCTCAGACCCCGCCGACGCGAAGGGGCCCATAACCGTCGAGATAGCCGCCGATTCCCGCGGGGAAGCAAGCCCCAGCGCTCCCCCGGGAGCACTTTTCGTCAGATCGCCTGCTGCACGGCCCCTCAGACGTGCGACCGCATCGCTGTGGCTCGAGACCGGCCGACGGGGGCCCCTGCCTCGGACGGTTGGCGAAGCCCAGTCGCACACAGGGCGAAGCTCCGGGCGCCCAGCGCAAGGCTCATCTCCCCGGGGCTAGACGAATGCACTCGGAGACCGGATCTGTGCCTGGCGGTCCGCCGATGAAGAGTGCAGATGGGCTGCGCCCAGGGGCGGATTTCCGCGCTCTCGTTGAGCTCCAGGAGGCACGCACATGGCTTTGAAGCGAAGCTCGAAGATCTTTGCTTTCCTCTGGTACGCGAAGGAGGCCGAGGAGGCGGCGGCGTTCTACACTTCGATCTTCCCCGACTCGCGCGTCGAACGCGTGACGACATTGCTCAGTGACTCGCCCAGCGGTCCGGCGGGTTCGGTGAAGGTCGTGGACTTCACGCTCTTTGGCCAGCGCTTCCAGGCGATGAGCGCCGGGCCGCTCGACCCGTTCAATCACGCGATCTCCATGGTCGTCCTTTGTGACGACCAGGCCGAGCTCGACCGCTACTGGGAGGCTCTGCTCAAAGGTGGCAAGGCCGAGGCGTGCGGGTGGCTGCAAGACAAGTACGGCCTGAGCTGGCAGATCGTCCCGGCCGTCATGGACGAGCTGATGAGCGACAAGGACCCAGTGCGCGCGAAGCGTGTCAGCGACACCATGTTGAAGATGGTCAAGCTGGACATCGCGGCGCTGCAGGCTGCCTACAGCGGCAAGGGGTAGAGAAGAGCCGTGAAAGCGGGTTGCGCAACCAGCTGGTGAGGCGGAAGGCTCGGTATCTGGGGCTCTCGAGGAGCGCGGACAGCTGTGCCCGGGCCACCGCCTCGTACCGTTCCCGGAAGAAGGTCGTGCGGAATATCGACGGGCGGGCGAGGAGCGAGGCGAGGAATCGTCCGCGCCCGATTCGAAACTTCAGCTTCGAGGTCTTCGCGAACTCCTCCTCGATGGCGTACTCGTACTCCAGGAAGCGCACCGGATCGGACCCGAGGATGGAGAGGTCGACATCGAGGACCAGGGCGCCCTCTGGCCCAAGCTCATCTGAGTACGTGCCATGTCCGGTGGCCCGTACGAGCGCCGCCGCGGCCTCCGCTGTTTTTCGATCGACCTGAAGACGGTGGCACTCGCTGAGCAGAAGCTGTGAGCTCCGCTCTTCATTGTCGGATGCCCCGGCGAGGTAGATCGCGTCGTGAAACCACAACGCGAGCTCGGCAACATCCTTTACGGCGCCTTCGAGGCCAGCGAGGTCGAGCCGGTTCAAGCACTCCGCGAGGTGCTCTCGATTGTGGTAGCGGCGGGCCGGCTCGTCCCAGGCAGTGGCGAGCTTCTCGAATGCCTCGGCCGCCGCCTTCGAGTCCCCACCCAGTCGCTCGACAAGAAGACTGAAGCGTGTCCGGTGCCGGGCATCGTTCCAGCTGGCTCGCTCTGCGTCTTGGTGCCACACGCGGAACATGCGCTCCTCGGCCGATCCCATGGCGAGAATGATCTTCTCGTTGTCGAGCCCCGAGAGTTGAGTCTGCAAGGCGGAAAGGAGGGTTCCGGTCATGAGCTGACCCGGGAGCTCGATGACACCGTCGCGCAAAACGAATAGCCAGAACACGTCCTCAGCCCACGGTCCTCCGGACGTGGTTCGAAGTCCCACTGACCTCACGTCTGTCCAGGGGATGAGACGGTCCCCGATGCCCAATCCGCGCTCGTCGAAGGTCAACGCCGTCATGACCCACCGCCTTCTCCCACCTCGAGGGTGGTGGAGGTAGCCTGGGTTTCATAAATTGGTTATACAACCAATCTACGGGACGACCGAGCCTCAGAGAAAAGCGACGGGCAGAAATCGTCGGTGCCTTCGCCCTTGTACTGGCGGAGCACGGCTATGAAGGAGCGACCATCATGGCCGTGGCTACTCGGGCCGGCATGGCTCCAGGTCTCGTGCACCATTACTTCGCCGGCAAGGCAGAGCTGCTTTCGAGCTTGCTCGACGAGCTCATTTCACGGTTTCGAATGCGCGTGCGGGCGAAGGAGCCGTCAGTGGACCCGCTGACGGCCTACCTGGATGGTGCGGTCGGGCTTGACCAGACGGCAGACCTCGTCGCAGCCCGCTGCTGGGTTGGGTTGTTTGCGGAGGCGGTTCGCGACCCGGGGCTCTTCACAGAGGTGCGGCGGCTCGTGGATACCGAAATCGGCGCGATTCAGAGGCGTTCGGGTGACCGACTGTCTCCGCAGCATGCCGGTGCCGTGCTGGCATTCGTCATCGGTGCCCTGGTGCTGGGGGCCTTTGCTCCGCGCAAGACTGCGGGATTTGCTTCGCCGGCGCTGCGATGCTTCGTCCGGGCGCTCCTGACGAAGTCGGGAAACGCCAGCACCGGCGCTCACCCACCGAGGCCTGGCGGCGAATCTGGTTCGTCACTCGAAAAGTGAGCTCCCCGACGTGGACTCGAACCACGGACATGGTGATTAACAGTCACCCGCTCTACCAGCTGAGCTATCGGGGAATACGGACGCGGGTGCATAAAGGAGCGGCGACGGACGTGTCAACCGAAGCAGCCCCTCGGAGGCCGGGTCGTCTCCGCAGCCAGGCGTGGTAGCCTTGAGGCTGTCCGATGTTGCGCCCCCCGCCGTTGCGCCCGGGAGACCGCGTCGCGGTGGTCGCCCCGTCCTCGCCCTTCGATCGTGACCGGTTCGAGCGGGGCCTCCAGCGCCTGGCCGCCCGCTACGAGCCGGTGCTCGACCAGGGTCTCTTCGAATCCCGCCGTTATCTCGCCGGGCCAGACCAGGTCCGGGCACGGGCCCTTGCCGAGGCTTTCGCCGACGACGCCATCCGGGCCGTCTTCGCCGCTCGGGGAGGATCGGGGGCTGGCCGGCTTCTCCCCCTGGTCGACCTCGGCCAGATGCCGCTCAAGCCGCTGGTCGGTTTTTCGGATACCACCGTCCTCCACGCGGCGCTGCAGGTGGCCCGGCGGGTCTCGGTGCACGGCCCGGTGGTGACCCAGCTGTCCGATCAGCCCGACTGGGTCCTGGCCCGGCTCTTCGCCGTGCTGGAAGGGCAGATTCCGGAGCCGCTTACCGGTCTCCCCCTCGTTCCGGGCGTGGTGGAGGGGCCGCTCATCGGCGGTGATCTCGCGGTCTTCTGCACCTTGCTCGGTACCCGCTGGCTCCCGGACCTGACCGGAGCGGTCCTTCTGCTCGAGGAGGTTCAGGAGCAGCCCTACAAGCTCGACCGCCTCTGGACGCACGCCCGCAACGCCGGGGTGTTCGAGCGGATCGCCGGAATCGCCCTCGGCCAGTTCCTGGACTGCGACCCGGCTGACCCCAGGTACGGGACGTTCACCGGGCGTGAGGTCATGCGCGAGCTGGTGGCCGAGACCGGCCTTCCCTCTGCCGCCGAGTTCCCTATCGGGCACGGTGAGGTGAACGCCCCGGTCGCACTGGGGGCCCGGGTCCGCCTCGATGGAGGCCGGGGGATCCTTCAACCACTCGAGGCGGCCACGGCGTGACCGCGGCCCTGGAGTCGCTGCTCGCTGCCGGAGTTCGGGACGGGGTTTTCCCTTCCGCCCAGGCC